>Ga0209024_1000110_pt1 | contig 157924 bp, 152 predicted proteins | sample AutmiccommunBRH5_FD_187380 | JGI IMG/M metagenome (GOLD analysis project Ga0209024, IMG submission 187380) | Deep subsurface microbial communities from Mt. Terri, Switzerland - Autotrophic microbial communities BRH/5 (SPAdes) (version 2) | ecosystem: Environmental > Aquatic > Deep subsurface >...
ATGCGTGGATGCCAGTGACGATAGCGCCGCCAAAATTTCGGGCCGTTTGCAAACCTTTTTCCAGTGCTGGCAGCCGGTGCAATGCGCCCAGTTCGTCAATCATGAACCACACCCGCAAATCGGATGTCCGGCTCATCGACATAAGGGTATTCATCGCGGTGTCCATCCACAAGGTAAGCAGCTTGGAACAGATACTCATGTCGACATAGCGCGCGGATATAAATATGATCCCACCACGCGCGGATTCATCTTTTATCCAGTCGCGGATTGAAAACTGCGGACCATGTTTGGGCAGCAGCATTAGGGCCTCGGCGTTTGCATTAAACACAGCCCGGATCGAAGTTGCCATGCGGGCCGCTTTGGGCGCGGTTAATTGCTCCGCTACTGTGCCTTTCAAAAGCTTGTGCACATCTGTCAGGTCAGCAGTAATGAGCTTCTCGGCCAGCGCCTCATTGGTCGGCGTTCCGGCTTTCATCAGCTGCATGCACGATTGCACAAACAGCGAGCGCGCACCGATAACCCAGAACTGATCTTCGCCGCCGCCATCCTGCGGTACTATCGCTTCAGCGGCGCTGTGGAATTCGGCAATGGTGCTGCAATCATTGAACACGCTCCATTGCGGACAGCGGGCATCAAGCGGGTTTAATATGACATCGCGCGAGGCGTCATAGAAATGTTCGATAAAAGCGCCGGTCAGATCGAATATGACGGCGCGCTGTCCCTTTCTGCGGGCCTCATCTATCATCTCCAGCAGGGCAACGGTTTTACCGGTTCCGGTGGTTCCGATCAGCATCGCATGGCTCTGTTCAAGCCGCCACGGATAACGAACGCCTGCAAGTTTGGAGGGCTGGTAATAGCCTGCCGCAGCAAGACGTTCTTGCCCCGCTAAACGCCAGCGCCAGCCCAGTTCTGCTTTCATTTCCCGTGCCTGCTCGCTAGCATTATGACGAGTTATTTCCGCTTTCAGTTCGGGCAATGTTGCAAGTTGCGCGCCGCGTTCATGTTTGCTTTCTTTCGACCGGCCGCCAAAATATTCTGCCACCCAATAAAATATTATAAAGGCAGGCAGGAACAGCAATGCAGAAATGGCCAAAGCTGTGCGGAGGGCTGTCCATAATGCTTCCATTGCACGCTCGACCGGAGGGAAGTTCTGAACCGCTGAAATCGCCATTTCCATGCTCGCGCCGCCCGCAAGATCAAGATTAACCGGCTTGGTAGGATCAAACTCCATGAACCCATAAAACAAAGCATAAAGGTTCATACCCGCAAGGTAGCGCTGATGGTCGGTAAGACCCGATGTCACCATCCAATAGGAGATGCCTACCAAGAGAACGGCAGCAATGATCAGAGGAGCTTTAAGCCCACTTGCGAACATGAAACCAAAGTGTCCGAGAAGCTGGCTACCGCGCGTGAAGTTTACAATATTACGCTTCATCACGGCCTCCATTCGAAGAGGCTGGAGCAAGCCCCAATCGCTGTAAGCGACGACCATATGCATCATGGGTTTTTTGCCGAAGTGAGCTGTCCGGGTGGGCGCTTAAAATGGCATCAAGCGCTACGGAGGAAAATACAATCTCGCGGGCTTTGTCGAGGCCTTTTAGAGTATCATTATGACCTTCATCCTGCGCAATATATGCCGCCATGACAAGATCGCGAATGAATACGCTGACACATTCGCCGTGGTCATCAGCTTCCGATCTGACCCACTGTGCAAGCGGATAAGAAAGATAGGTTTGTAAACAAATATGGTTGGTCATACTCAGGTTCCTTGACGTTCAAGAACCTGGTTCACCCTTCGAAAAGCCCAATAAGAATAAATCGTGAACAAGTCTAAGTCAATCGGTTATATTTCATTATTTATCAATGCTTTGCGGCGATGTGATTGGGCTAAGACTTGCCAAAAACCCACCAAGTCTTAGAGGATTTATCTGTTACATCGGGCGATTTTGGGACTTAACCAGTTGATATCAATGAAGATAACCAAGGCAGCGAGCTGCGTACGGTGTGCACTCTTTTGTTCCCAGCTCGGCAGTAAATTTCCAGGAATTTTCTCGATTACATCATGTGGCGTTATGCCACGTGGATAGCATGGATAAAAACGCGCGCTGATGCTTGACATCAGCGCTCCACAATTACCCCATGGCTATAATTTCAAACTAAAGCACGAGCAAAAAATAAGGGCAGCAGAATGGGGATTCCGCTGCCCCTATGTCACCCGATTTGGGTGTTTTCCATATCAACGCCAGCCCGGGTCGCAAATGGCCAGAATCGATACGGAAATTCTGAATAATCTTTATTCCTGATAGTTAGCAACTCGATTCCCGGAATGATTGTATGGAATCGCCTTTCGGCAAAGTACCTTGTATTTCTCCCTGTTAGGTTTAAGCCAACCGACAGTGCAGAAAATGTCTTTCAGGCCGACGGTCGGGGGGCTAGGTTTGAAAGACATTTTCGGCGCTACCACTTTCCGAAGCGAACAAAAATAGTGGCAGAGACCGTTTCCGGCCCCTGCCCTGTGTGTCGTCCTTAGAATTCATCCAGCAGCGCCCCATGGACAGTATGGACAACCCGGTTCATTGCCCATGTCGGTAGCGCGTTATAATCTCCTTCATCCAAGGCTACATAACCCTGATCGTCGTCCTCAACGACATGCTGATCAAAGAAGCTGTGAAGAGCTCTTCGTTCTGCTGTTTCGACTGCCGCAAAATAGCTTTGTGCATCAAATACCGTATCTATAACCTGTGTCATACTACCTCCTGAAATTTGTCAAAATGACGACAAGTCTCGTGATGCGTGGAGGGCCACCGGGTCACAGGACCGACTGGAACAGGCGGCCGCGAAGCGGCGATGGGGGAAACGATTTTATCGCGTAAGGCGGCCCAGCCGCCGGAGCGGTAAAATGGTGGGGCCCCGTCGTCCTTTACGCGGTGGCCCTTCGCGCATCATACTTGGACTTCAAGTGAGCAACCCCTCCCCAAATTCGTATTCCACATCCAGATTACATTCGCAAAAATCATTTTCCTACAGGTGGGACAATATGCAATTACGGAGTTTCAAGGGGTCAACACTGAGAAAAAGGAAATCTCATGACCAGAAAAACAGGTGCGCTGGCAGCGCTCAAAAAACTTGAAAGCGAACGCGCAAAACTCGACACAAAACAGCAAGAGTTGGAGACCAAAGCGGCAATCGAACTTGGACGGATACTCTTGGGAACCGGCGTCGAAACGTTCAGCGCAAAAAGCCTCAAGCTCATAGGAACTGCGCTTGGGAAAATGGATGAAGAGCAGGCTCTAGCCGCACTCAAAATTGGAGGGTCTGCTCAAACGCCTTAATATCAATCTCCACACATAAGAACACAAAAAAGGCCCCGCCGGGAAACCGGCGAGGCCTGATTGTTTAAGCATGAAGATCAAGGATCATTCATCGATGTCGGGTGCATCCTTGTTATCCTGGGACGCGCCGCGGGTGAGAAAGTCCACCTTGTCGGCAAGGATTTCGCAGCCGTAACGTTTGATTTTGTCGGCATCTTCCCACTGCGTATAGTGCAGACGCCCTTCGATCGAAACCATCTGGCCCTTGGTACAATATTGGGCAACGTTTTTGCCCAGACCGTTGAAGCAGGTGATGCGGTGGAATTCTGCATCTTTGACCGTAAAGCCTTTTTCATCCTTGTAGGTCTTGCCTTCGCTGTTGCGGGCCGGACGGTCGGTTACGACTGAAAGATTGGTAACCGTTGTGCCGCCGTTTGTTTCCCGGCTTTCTGGATCGCGAGTGACACGTCCAACCAAAACTACGATATTTGTCATGTGTTTTCTCCTGATATTAATCTTCAAACCGGACCATTCCGGCTTGCGAACTGACGCCCGAAACAGGGAGAAGCCGCATTGCACCGAAGACGCGCAAGCGCCGGAGGGAAACCGGCTTTGTCCGGGTGGTGCGGGCAGCACCTGAAAGGTGCAACACGGCCGGTAACAAAGCTGGTTGCAATGCAGCTGACCTGGTTCAGGAAGGTTCGCGAAAAAGCCGATTTGGTCACGGCTGATTTGGTCTTCGGGAGACACTGACATACCCTCGTATTGGATCAGTCAATCGCGATTCATGCAAGAATGTTTAACGGCATACTTTACGGTTATATATGGGGAACGCGCCCGCAACACTGGCAATCCTTAGGACGTAGCAAGCTGCGCGAGAACGAGACTTACGCCGCCATACTCGCGTCAATGGCGACGAGCTTTGGTTGCCCCCGCATCATCCAGGCCTGTGGTTCGATTAGCCGCGCCCAATCCGCAAACGAGGGGATAGTTCCCAAATCTTCCATGACATGCTGTTCGCCGATCAGGCGGACCGGAACCTCGCGGCCATCGGCGTTAACAATGACCGTACCAAAGAGTGATTCAGCCATGAATATACCTTCAGCATGATGGCGGAGCGCCCGGTGCCTCGGGTCCGCTAGTATCTCCTTCGATTTATCGAACCATTGATGTAGGGGCAGATAATCGCCTGCCTCGCCGCCCCATTTACGGACCGAAGAAAGCGCATGATAATGACAATGCGACATTATTCCTCTCCCCCAATTTCGGTTTCAAAATATTCGGTCGCACGAAGACTGCAGCACAGCGCCATTGTTCCTTCTTCGACCTCAATCCTGAAGATGCCATAGGCCCCTTCATTGATTTCCCATCCCGGATGATGCACTTCCAGAGCATCATAAGCGACGGTTTCAAGTGCTTCCGACAGAGGCATGGATTTACGCATGATCATTGTTGAGCCGATCTCAAATGTTTCAATTGCGACTTTGGCATCGGAACAATCGACTGGCTTGTTATCGTTCGAATAGTACGTAGCAGCTTCCAGACAACCGCTGTCACCCATGCCATCATAGTTAAGTTCAACACTCGCGATATTTGCCTCTCGCAGCGCATCAAGAATAGCTGGCTTGTTGCGCTGAAAAGACTGGATCAAACGCGCGCTGCGGCTCTTCTGTTTGTCAAAATAGTCCGTCATCCATTCACTCGGTTCCATGATAAATACCTCCGGTTCTGTTTTAGCCGATCACACCGTGTGTCCGGTTCAGGGAAACCCGAGCCTCCTTTCCTCTCAGCGAGAAAAGTCAGCGCCGCCAAAGCGGTGCTGACTCGGACAGCCTAGCTGTCCATATCGGCTGGCTTTGTCTTGGGGCTGACGCCAAGAGGCCCGCGCCGATCAACGACCGTGATACGCCGTCTCTTGGCTTCTATGACCAAACGTTCCAATACGCCATTCCCGGGAAATGCGATCACATAGCGAGGTGCGAGACCCAGCATCTGTTCATTGCGTTTGAATCCGGCGCGTGCGCCCAGACGGCGATCCAGAGAAAAGGTAAGCTGCGCTACGCCACGACGCTCAGCCCATGATGCAGCCAAACGGTCGGCACCCTTGCCATCTCCGCCATGGACCAGCACCATGTCACCAACGGAATTATGCACCTTGTCGAGTGTGGCCCAGACATTGTTCGCAAAGGTCTTTGCATCTTCGGTGCTATCCTGCTTGGTGCGGCCACCTGCAAATATAATCGGCGTACCTTCGGGCATCAGCGCTTTGCGCCTGGACTGGCTGCGTGCTTTCAGAAAATCGCGGCCCTGGATAACGGCAGAGGTCAGCATCGCCCCGTGGGTGGCGCGGGAACTGGAAACGGGTTTCCAGGAGCTATGCGTTTCATCGAGATAGAGCGCTGCTGCTACTTCGCGCATTTCTTCAAAGGCGACCATGGAGGCTTCTGCCGCTTGCGCGCGCTCAATTTGCTCTTCCAGGTTGCTGGTATGCACTTCCGATCCATCAGCAGAGGCGACCAATGCCCGGACCTCATCCGATGCCCGGTCAAGCTGCTTGGATTTGCGCTGCGCCGCGCGGTGGAAGAGATTGACGAAGCCCCAAGCGAGATCTTCAGCGTCGGCTTCAAGAGCGGTATCGGTAAAGACAGCAAACAAATCCGACCAAACAGCTGCAAGCGTCTGCGAGATAGCATCCTGAGCTGGAAAATCCGAAGATGTGAATGGGGAATTGCTGATCGTGAGACCGGAAAGGTCAAGGCCTGCAAGTTTGCGAGTGAATAAATTGTCCATGATGTTCTCCTGATATGCGGGAGATGTGCGGCACTTTGCCGCTTTATCCCGCAAGAGCCCGAAAGGACCGTCAGAGCGCATGGCGCACCGCCGACTGGCGGGGAACCTCGCGAGACAAGGCTGGCGCGGGCCACACGGGCCGCAGTCCTCGCGGGGTTGCGTCAAAGCCCTGATGGTCCAGGGCCTCTCTTGCGGGGAGAAAAAGCGGTCAGATGCTCCGACGACCATCAGGAGAGTATGGGATCAGTGTCCAGGCGAACTTGGCAGCCCGAAAATCTCCGGTTCAAAGGCATGACTTCCTCCGCCCGGAAAAGCCGCAATGGCGTTCAGTCGCCCCTGCTCGAACCGAAAATGCCAAGTCTGGCGATAATCCGGTGTCTTCCCGGCGAATATGGACGGATCAAAAATCGCGCTATTGTATCCAGCATCCGGATCACGCACCGAAACCGTGCGAATGAGCTGCGCATCTGCTTTGCGAGCAACATCGGCAAATTCCTGGCAGGCTTTGTAGTCATCCAGATGCGTCAAGTCTGATGCTTGCGCGTCAAAAGGTGGCCTGGAAAGATCAACCGCGCGTGAGGTCGAAACAGCGACAGAAAAACTCAGATGCTCGCTGGTCCGGTTCCCCGGCACAAAATCCGGTGATCGGCTGAAAAAACGCAGTCGCCAATAGGCAGTCTCTGCAATCGCGGTGGCTTCGGCCTCGCTGGCATAGAATATGCCGGGACGCTCATTCGCCCGCCGGAACCGGCTTGGGCTTTTATGACCGTATCGAAAGGGTGAAGCGAGAAGATAGTGGAGGCCCTGAGCAGACTTCGGAAGGTTCGGTTTTGCTGCTTCGGCAAGCTCTTCAAGGCGTGCCTGATCTTCGAAGGTTTCCGCCAAGCGATTGGTCGATATCCGGTGCTGCGCTTCAACCACCCGCCAAACGGTTTTGCGGTAGCGCCGAAATTCAGACGCGAGCGCGGTGGGCGTCCACATAGTCACATACCGTCAAAAGTCCCTTGAAACTGTCGATGAGATCAATCGGACGTGCCTCGAGATCAAGATTATGCGATGTCAGCCAGGATTTGGCTGCATCATCATCACTGCCCATCAGCGCGTCCAGACTGCGGAACAGTCGCAAGAGAAACTGTCCGGCTTCAAAAGATTTGGAGGCAGGATCAAGAAATGTTTTTCCGGAACGAAGCCGGGAAATAGTTGCTTCCGATAGACCTAGTACCGCACTTAATTTGACATTGCTCAGGTTCCAGAATTCTGCAATTCTACCAATTGCAGAACTTAGCAACCTATCATCGCTCCGTTCTATTTCGAGTACCCGTTTAGTCATTTTCATTTCTTTCTAATGAATGTATTTTACAATAATCTTTCATTTGCAAGATTGCAAGTTTTTTGCTCAATCATGCGGCATCGGATAATTCACCAGGCTCTTGTTGCACATAACCGCCAAGGCTCAACAGCAGATTTGACGCCTCTTCCGCACGCGCCGCCGCTGTCAGTATAGCGCGATCATCCTTTTTGAGCAGCTTTAGCCAACTGGCGATATAGCTTGCATGATTATCCAGATGTCCGACCGGAAGGCCAAGCTCCGCGCCCAATATGGCACTGGAAAGCTCTGCTACCAGCTCTTCGGCGGCATAAGCAGCACTGCCAAAACGGTTCTTGAGATCACGATTCAGGCGCGACTTATGGCCTGACCAGTGACCAAGTTCATGAGAAAGGGTCGCACAAAATTGGTCATAGCCATCAAACAGACTGATGGGCGGCATCGTAATACGGTCAGCTACCGGTTCATAGTAGGCGCTGCTGCCATGCTCGCGGATATTGGCACCGATATTCCCAAAGAACTGGTCGAGCTTTTCCGTTCGTCCCTCCGGTTCGATATCCAATACTTCAGCCTTGGGATGGTAGCGTTCGGGCAGACCGTCGCATTGATCGGCATTGAATATAGCATAGGATTTGAGCACGCGGCGGGTTTCCTCCTGCGCTTCACCATGATCCGCAGCTTCGACTTCTTTGGTATAGCTTTTGTAGAATATGGCGATGGACGATTTTTCGCCCTTGCGAACCTGACCGCCAAGCGATGCGCATTGCCGGTAAGTCATCCAGTAAGGAGAATTAAAGCCACTTTCCTGAGCCATCATCCAGAGCCAGAATACATTCATTCCGCGATAGGGCGTACCGCAACTGCGCAAGGGCCGTGAGACTGGAAGTCCTCTCCAAGGCTGGATCCAGGGTTTTGTTCCAGCTTCCAGTTTTTCAATGATCGCGGCGGTGATCCTTGCGGCTGGCGATATCTTCGGTGAGCGATATGATCTTTTGGGCATGTGTATTCTCCTGAATATATCCAGCAAAATTGCCGGATCAGACAGGCCCAAGCCCCCCTCTCCTCTCTTGGTCGGAAGTCAGACTATCAATATAACTTGCAATTCTGGAACTGTACTCCATAAATGCAAGGATGATTAACCGCCGAATCCACGATATTTTGCTCGAAAGACTGGATGAAAGTCCAGCAGTAGCCTTGCTTGGGCCGCGTCAGGTGGGTAAAACGACTCTAGCGCAGGAAATTGGTGAAAGCGGCCCATCCATCTATCTTGATCTGGAATCGGATGCTGACCGGTCCCGATTAAGAGAACCGGAGCTTTATCTTGGCAATCATGAGGACAAGCTTGTAATCCTCGACGAAGTTCACCGTGTTCCGGATCTTTTCCAGAACTTGCGCGGATTGATTGACAAAGGACGTAAAAAAGGAAGGCGCACAGGCCGGTTCCTCCTGTTAGGGTCAGCATCTCTGGATCTGATGCGCCAGTCGGGTGAAAGCCTGGCCGGCCGTATTTCCTATCTGGAAATGCGTCCACTTGACCCGCTGGAAGTTAATCCGGATGATTTGAACGCACTTTGGGTAAGGGGCGGATTCCCGGACAGTTATCTTGCCAAAAACAATCAGACGAGCCTGCGCTGGCGCAGGGATTTTATCCGTAGCTATCTGGAGCGTGACATCCCGCAACTGGGGCCGAGAATTGCCGCTGAGACACTAAGGCGTTTCTGGGTCATGCTCGCGCATCATCAGTCCGGCCTGTTAAATGCTGCCGACTTCGCAAGGTCATTGGGAGTCGATGGAAAAACGGTTGCATCCTATCTCGACTTGATGGTTGATTTGCTGCTCGTTCGGCGTCTTGAGCCCTGGCACAATAATGCTGGCAAAAGACTGGTCAAATCTCCGCGTGTCTATGTCCGTGATAGCGGCATTGTTCACGCGCTACTGGGCATAGACAGTCTCGAAGCCCTGCTTGGCCATCCGGTCGCCGGAGCCAGCTGGGAAGGATTTGTCATCGAAAGTCTGATCGCTGCCGCGCCCGAAGCTACGCTTGCCAATTTCTATCGCACGTCGGCAGGAGCAGAAATCGATCTTCTTCTGACGCTGCCCTCGGGCAAAAAATGGGCAATTGAGATCAAGCGAAGCTTGGCGCCAAAACTGGAAAGAGGCTTTTATAATGCCTGCGATGACATACGTCCGGATCGCAAGCTCGTTATTTATCCAGGTTCCGAAAGCTATCCCCATTCCGAGGATATTGAAATTGGATCACTTCCGGAAGTAGCCCGTCAACTGGCCGCAATCCGATAATCCCCAACTATTATGATTTACACAAAAAGAAGCGGCTTGCCTCAAAAAGGCAAGCCGCTTCAGCCAGAAGACCACCTGTCAGGAGGAGGATCAGGCAGCCTTGTCGGCTATCTCTGGCATACCGTCCGATGCGCCGGCTTCCGAAGCTTCATTTTCTAAAACTTCGTCAGCCGCGAGCGGATCAGCAAAGCGCATCGCGTCAGGAACCCAACGCGCAGCTTGCTGCTTGACCTCGGCCTCTGCAATGAAGTTTCCGGAGAAGATGCGTTCGGCCGTTGCTGCAAGATCGGCCTTGTTGGACGCGCCATAGCGGTTTGAAAGTTCCAGACCGCCAACTTCATGCATGCCGTCAAGCGTTTTGGCCTTGGGAACACGGTCAAAATAATTGGCCGCCGTCGGACGCCACCAAGCCGCCATATCGATTTCCAAGATACCGCCCAGATAATCGTGCAGTGAGACTTGCCGGTCGCCTTCAACATTCAGGCTCGCAACCAGCGTTCGCGCGACCACATGACCGAGCCACGCACTGCGCGCATCATTACTCATTGCCCGGAATGCTACAAAACGCTCGACATCAGTGGTGCCAGCTTTCCAGCTTTCATCCAGTGACCCGCGCAATTCCGCCAGGCTTGCACTTGCCGGTGCACCCTTTGCCTCAAAATTATGCGCCGGACCGTGGGCAACAGGGCCTTTGAGCGTCGATGCCTCCTGTGCCCGCCAATCATGACTTTCAGCGTCAGCAAGTGTGAAGATCATAAAATCGAGCGCGAGCGCCGGATCGCTTGCCACGTGAAGCGACAAGATATCGCGCCGCTGCATCGCGAGTTCATCGACAAGTCGTTTGGAAAGAGCCGCGCGCTTGGGTTTGGCGGATTGGCCTTCCTCGACCAGCTCAACGCCTTCCTCTTCGACCGGGGCATCGGCCGTTTCGGTATAATATTGGGGAACCAGTGTCGGTACGCCGTCATTGCCAAGCGCCAGAAAAGCACCTGCTTCGCTGCGAAGCGCATCGGCCAGAACTGGCTTGCGATTATTGAGCGCGCGCATTTCCTGTTCGATTTCCGACACTCGTTTTTCGGCTGCGAACACATCATCTTCGCTGCTGTCTTCATTTTCGAGGATGACGGCCTCATTGTCATATTCGATTTCCAGTTCAGACAGACGCGCGATTGCTTCCTCGCTAAGCGATTCAAGCTCGGTAGGAAGCCGGTTCAAGCCTTCGATCAACTCATGCGAGACATAACAGTCGAGCGTCGGTTTCACCCAGGCAAGACCATGCTGGTCTTTGATCTCGTCGGATCGCCAATCCATTTTCTCAGCGGCGAGACGTTCAAGAAGAGCAACGTCAACCCAGCTTTCACTTTCATCATCATCGAAGAGTTCCCGGTCGATTTTACCGCCTGCCTCAAGATAAGCATCACGCCCAACCAGAACAGCACGGGGATCACTGGCCAAGACACTGGCGTCCAATACCATGCGCCGGATGCTGTCAGGTGTAATTTGATAATAAGCGCCAGAGACTTCCTCGAACACCTGGGCCTGACGTTCGACATCCGAGGTCGCGCCATAAGCTTTTGCAATATCAAGCGTGATGTCGCCGCTTGCCAAAGCCTCAAAAACCACTGGTGCTAGTTTGGCGAGCCGCAAACGCCCTTCGACAAAGCGAACCGTCTGACCAAAGCGAATGGCGACATCTTCCACACTTGCGCCCTCATTCACAATATCCTGAAATGCTTCGGCTTCATCGGCTGGATTGAGTTTTACGCGCTGGAAATTCTCGGCCAGACTGATTTCGCGAATCTCATGCGCTTCACCGTTTTTAACCAGGCATGTAATAGGCTCGGTCTTCTTAATCGCTTTGTCCTTGGCAAGAGCCTTCAACTGTTTGAGACGCCGGCCACCTGCCGTGACCTCAAATTTGCCGCGGGCAATCGCGTTGACGACCAGATTTTGTAACAATCCTCGCGCGGCAATATCTGCCTTTAGCCATGCATCGGCTGCCGGATCAGACCGCTTGCGCACATTTTTCTTGGATTCAACGAGTTTGTTGAGTGGGATCGATTTGAACATTTTATAACTCCTGATAGATCGAACCAACGAATTTCGGCGACCACCGCCAAAACCGGGTTCAAAAGAGCCAAGCCTCCTCCCCTCTCATTGCTAGAGATCACGCGGTCGCTTTCTGGTGGTTTGAGATTGAGGGAGAACGACAGCACTCAGGTCGCTAGTTTTTCCAGTATCTGCGCTGCTTCATTCACTGGAACAAAAAGACGCGTGCGGTAGCGGATAATCTCGGTGAAACAGCCTTTGGATTTATACCAGACGAGCCGCTCAGCTGAAAAGCCCGTCAGTTCCAGTCGCTGGCTGCCATTGACCAGCGAGCGTTTGGCCATAAGGTCATCATGGCTTTGAACTGAAAACGGCTTGCCGCTTTGCATCACCATTTCCGCAATCCGGGAGGGATTGATTGTCTGGTTCATGTCGAGACCAAAGGCCCGCGCGAGATCAGCCATATCGAGTTCGGAAATTTCACGGCCAATGATGGAACGCCCGTCGTGTGCTGCAATGCGGGTGACACGGACAAACTCTCCTGGAATTTTATTCCAAACTGGCAGGAGCAATCCAGTGGCAAGATGTACGCGTTCATGGGCCGTTTCGGACGCCGCTTGTTCTTCCTCCTCCAACCAGCCTTTTCGAAAGCTTTTGAAATCGACCTGCTCCCAAAGACTTTCCGACAATGCTTCGAGTGTCCAGTTTACCGATTTTAGCGGCCTAATCAGGCGGCGGCGCTCGATTGTCTCGCCCTCATCGGTAATCATACGCCGGGTGGGAATAGATAAAGCAACGCCGCCGGAGCGCGCATTGCGTAATAGTTGGACCTGCGGCAGGCTAAAGTCATGAAGCTTGTAAAGCCGCTTGAAGCGAAGCGGTTTGAACGGGCGCCGTGTTTCCAACGTCACAAGATGCGTGGTTGCGCCCGAGACGCTGTCCGTTCGAAGCAGCGTGTCCGACACAATTTCAAAGGTATCAACCGCAATCGTTTCAACGCCCAGGTCCAGGGTCCCCGCTTCACGCGCCGCCTCGACGCGCGCTTCGATCAACGACAGATATTCATCAAATATTGCGTTCTGCAAAGCGATGGGCAGCGCGAGTATCCGGTTTAGCCAGCGCTGGATGGTTGGCAGTTTTTCAGCCAGATCACCATCTGGTGTTTCAAGCTTAAGTCCCGTGACATCCTGAAACCGGTCCAGTGAAACAGCTTCCAGCTTGCCTGCATAAAGCAGGTGGAACCAGCTGGAGAGCGCGTCGCGGGCATGTTCGCTTTCAAGATTATCAGCCGGATTGAACAGGTTTTGCCCGCCGGTTTGTCTTTGACCTCGGGTCAAGGCGCCAAGACTATCGAGCCGCCGGGCGATGGTGGAGATAAAACGCCGTTCGCCTTTGACGTCAGTGGTTACGGGCCGAAATAGCGGCGCGGATGCCTGATTGGTGCGGTTGGTGCGTCCCAGACCCTGTATAGCATTGTCGGCCCGCCAGCCCGGTTCGAGCAAGAAATGCACACGCCGCTGCTGATTTTGCACATCAAGATCAGCGTGATAGGACCTGCCTGTTCCGCCTGCATCGGAAAATATAAGCACGCGCTTCTCGCCGTCCATAAAGCTCTGGGCTTCGATTAAGTTCGAGCGCGCCGTGCGGCGTTCAAGGCGTTGACGTCCGTCGCTGCCATTTACCAGCCTACGGGTCCGGCCCGTCACTTCGGCAACATGATCTGTTCCAAAACGTTCGATTACCGCATCTAATGCAGCCCAAATGGGAGGAAGCGCGCACAGCTTTTCGATCATCGCGTCTCTTGCCTGAACCGCGCGCGGACAAAGTACCGGATGACCGTTAGAAGAGGACATAGGCTCTGATCGCAAATTGCCGTCATCATCGCGGTAAACCTGCATCAAACGGACTGGAAAACTTTTGGCGAGATAATCAATGACATATTCGCGCGGGGACAGGTCGATATCAAGCTGCTCGCGTTCTTCGGCGCTCAGATCGGCAAGTCTGCGGTTGAGCATAGCCTCGGCGGTCGAGACAAGCTGCACAACGGCGGAATGCCCCTCTTCCAATGCCTGTTCGATCGCTGGGAGCAGGCTGGGAAGTTTCATGGACAAAAGCAACTGCGCGAAGAAACGCTGCTTGGTACCCTCGAATATCGAAAGCGCCGCCGCTTTGGCATTTCGGTTAAGCGTATCACCGCTATCCTCGTCGACGATCCGCGTGGCTTCGAGCGCAGCCTCGAGATTTTTGTGAATAATAGCCCAGGCACCGGCATAATTATCATAAACCGATATCTGCTCTGTGGTGAGTTTATGCTCGAGAAACTCATATTCAACGCCCGCAAAGGACAAGGCGCGGGCGAGATAAAGCCCCTGGGATTTAAGATCGCGCACGACCAGTTCCATCGCCGATATGCCGCCCGCGCGGATATCGCTCAGAAACTTATCATAATTTGGAAAGGCGGTTTCCGGACCCCAGAGACCAAGGCGCGCAGCATAACCAAGGTTGGCAATATCCGAAGCCCCTGTTGCCGATGCATATAAAACCCTAGCGCGGGGCAGAAGGTTTTGAAGACGCAGACCAGCAATGCCTTGCTCCGATCCTTTGACCTTGCCGCGGCTTCCCGTTCCTCCCAGTGCATTCGCCATTGCATGTGCTTCATCAAAGGCGATGACGCCGTCAAATTCCTCCCCTGCCCATTCCAATATTTGAGCAAATCTAGTCGTATCCATCCTCCCCGAGCGCAGCGTTGGATAAGTGACGAACAAAATTCCTCCTGACATCGAAGCCGGCCTTCCCAGTTTCCAACCCGAAAGAGACTGGACATCAAGCGGCAGGCCGCCGAGCGCTGACCAGTCGCGGCGGGCGTCCTCGAGCAAGGTCTCGTTCTTGGTAATCCAGATATGGCGGCAATGGCCCTGCAGCCATCGGTCCATGATGACGCTGGCAATCTCGCGGCCCTTGCCGGCGCCGGTTCCGTCTCCGAGGAAGAAGCCAGTCCTATAATGAAAACCCTCTTCCGACGGTTCCAGCCCGGAGCCTTCATTAATTGGCCTGTAAGTTCCGGGCAAATCGCGGGCGAAGGCATTCACTGCATAAATGAGCGTTTCGCACTGCGCATCGGAAAGTAGCTGTTTCTCCCGCCAGTCAGCTGGAACCACCGGCTGGTGCTGCGGGATTGGTGCAGCAACAGAACCCATCGCCACCGATTCCACCAGCGGTGTCGGGTGAACAGGAGCATTTTCGATTGTTATCCGGCTTGGCCGATAGGCAAGATAAATGCCCTTTTGCTCCGGCGTTGGTGCCGCATCGCCGAGAACTTCAAAGATGAGCTTTTCGGATATTAGCGTGTCTGGTGAGGATTTTAAAACTGGCGCGACCGGGCGTTTCGAACGGTATCTCGACACAAGCGCGAGTGGCTTTGCTTTGGGTCTGGAAGTTTGCGCATTGGATTTTGAGGCGGCGCGCTCGGGCAAAGCGCAGCAGGCGTCGTACAAACCTTCAAAATCGTCGATGTCGATTGGCTCTACGCATTGCGCGGTAGCAATTTTGTCTAATACCACCAGACGCACGGTAATGCCGGTTCCCCGGCGCGCAAAAGATCGCATGATGCGCGCATCCAAGCGTAGCGCACATGATCCAAGTTCGCTTTTGGCACATTCGGCGGCGCTGAAACCTTCGGGCATGATCGCCACAAGCCGACCGCCTATCGCTAGGCGGCGCCAAGCAGAGCGTAAGTGGCGCAGGGCTGAACGACCATCTTTCCCGCGTTCGGCGCTACGCGCAAAAGGCGGGTTCATAAGCACAAGGTTTGGATTGTGGCGCGATGGAAGCAACTCGTTGATCAGCTCGCCATCGTGCGAGGAGAGCGGAGCGCCAGGGAATAACTCGCTTAGGCACGCGCTGCGCAGATCGTCGATCTCATTGAGGATCAGCTTTGCGCCAACAAGATGCGGCCAGATCGCCAAAATGCCTGTTCCGGCAGATGGCTCGAGTACGATATCTTCGCGCTTTATGCCCGCGGCCAAGGCCATCGCCCAGGCAAGCCGGGCGGGCGTCGAAAATTGCTGGAGGGCAATCTGGTCATCATGGCGGTTATGTTGTGGCGGAAGAACTTGCTCAAGGGCCACGAAGCATTTCTCGGCTTCAGCAAAATCGGATTTGAGGGAAATACTAAGATGCTCGCGAAGCCATAGCAGCTCAGCCAACTCGATGGCACAGCCAGACATTTTTACCGACCAGCCATCTGTCGCATCGCTGCTTCCAGTGAGGGTCTTGAAAATTGCGTTGATCTCGTTTCGTGTGACTTGGGAACCTGTCTCGAGACGACCTGCTATTTCGTGAGCGGCCTTGATAACTGTTTCGCTTGCCTGATCCTGTATATCGTCAAGTTGCAACTGCGCATTTTGTAGAGTCATGATGGTTTTCCTCCGTTAGGCACGGACAGACCTCAGACGGCCATCTCGTGCGCAAACAGGGAAAAGCCCCCTTTCCTCTGGGTCAAAGGTGGACCGGGTTAGGTGGAAGCTGCGTTTGCTCGAAACAACTCATTATTCCAGTCATCGCCGCGCCGGCCAGGCCGGCGCGCTACAATGGACCGACCGGGCATCTGGAAATGTTCACGGGCCTTGGCTTCGGCAAGGTCACCGCCAGCGTCATGATCTACGAAGAGATAGAGCTGTTTCACGCTTTCCGGGATGGTCACGATACCAAAACGCTCGTTGCCCAATGTTGCCCAGACCGGGATGCCGGTAAGCTGGGCCGCGGACATCGCGCTTTCTGTGCCTTCCGCCAATCCCAGAACACCATCTTTGGGCGGAAGAATGCGCACCGCACCGGTGCCGAGCGATCCGAGCGCACGCTTGGGATATGGAAAATCAACTTGGCCCGAACCATCGGCCAATAGGAAAGTACGGTGAATGGCCATAATATCCGCATCAGTGCGCACCGCTGCCAGCATCGCTGGCAAGAAGCGGACATGGCCTTTCGGGCCTAGCGGCGTGCGCTCAAGGAAGCGCAATTCTGGGGAAGTAATACTAATCAGGCGCTTTTCGAGATAGGTCTGGGCGATAGTTCCTTGCAAGTGCTGAGCCTGCCGCCAGAGCCGCTGTGCATTAGCGCTCGGTTTTATCTCTTTGGGGCTTGTTGCGGGAATTGAAACCGAGCTTCCGCTGAACAGAATGCGCGCAGGCACACCTTGGCGCTCAAAACCCGCAAGCACGTCTTTCTGTGGACAGCCTGCAAAACAATGGAAAAGAATCGCACTCCGACCGACACTGACACCAAGTGACGGCGTATTATCGTCATGTGCCGGGCAGCAGCACATGCCTTTGTTATTTTTCCAATAGCCTGAAAATTTTTCACAAATCTGTCTGGCGGTATTCTCGAGGGATGACGTGGGATTAGTTAGGACGTTACGGGACATCGAGGAGTTCCTTGCATCTGCGCCAGTTCTCCCCTTCCCGGCAGCCTCCCCTCTTCAACACGTAAGAAAACGCTTTCCTACAGCTGTATGTTCTATTTATGTTCTCATCCGATTCGATGCAAGATGGAGATGAATTTTGGCAAAGAAGCTCTCAATGGGACTGCTAGCAATAGTGTTGTGTTCCAGCACGGCTTGGGCACAAGAAGCAAGTTTACCGGAAAGCAGCGGTACTCCCGAAACAGAAACTCCCGACAATCAGGCAGATGGAAATTCAACGTTCCAGCTATTCCAACACGGAATTTGGCATCCAGAAAATCCATTACAACCTGTCCCCAAAACATCGGCAGTTCATGACGGTGCCAGAACCAATCTACAAAAGAGAAAACTTACGCGGCTTAGCCGAACAACCTCCTCCAGACGGTCTATTTACCTAACCTCGATCCGGGCAGCCGAAAGGAAACATGCCCTTCCCTTTGGGTTGCTAGATGCGCTAATTTGGCAGGAATCGCGGTATAATCCGATGGCTGTTAGTCCAGCGGGTGCGGTTGGTCTTGCCCAACTCATGCCAGGGACAGCTTCGGACCTTGGGGTATCTTATGCTCCGCCGGTCGAAGGTCAGTATGGCGCAGCTCCGGCGCTCACTGACCGCATGACTCGACTGGACGTACCGGGCGATCTCGCGCTGCCGATCAGGCCTCAGACTTTTTTTGACAGAACATCCTGCAAAATATGCTTGTCCAGGCTGAGATCAGCAACCAATCGTTTGAGCTGCCGGTTCTCGTCCTCCAACTGCTTGAGCCGTCTCAACTCACCAACACCCAGCCCGCCGTAAAGCTTCTTCCAGCGGTAAAACGTCTGCTCCGAAATCCCCATCCGGCGGATTACCTCCGCCACCGGCGTTCCCGTCTCCGCCTGCTTCATCGCGTAGGCAATTTGTTCCTCAGTATATCGACTCTTCTTCATGGCACGCTCCTTCATAATCAGGGTCACAATACCGGAAAACTCTCATTCAAACTGGAGGAAAAAACAGGGAGGACGTCACGAAACATTAGGCTATCTGCCGAGTATGCTTTTCCCAATATTTAGCCCTCACATTTTTGCGGAGAACCTTACCAACCGTAGTGGTTGGCAATTCATCCACAAAAGTGACCGTTTTGGGAGCCTTAACCGAACCGATCAGACTTTTTGCATGGTCGATCAGTTCTTGCTCGTGCACTTCCGTCACTCCATTTCGGATGACTTCTGCGTGGACAGCCTCCCCCCATTCTTCGTCAGGGATGCCGACCACGGCTGACATTGTTACACAGGGATGAGAATTAATTGCGGCTTCCACCTCATTCGCATAGACGTTGAATCCACCTGTGATTATCAGGTCTTTTTTTCGGTCAACCAGATAGCAATATCCAGCTTCATCGGAATAGCCTAGATCGCCAGACTTCCAGTAACCTTGGAAAAATTCTTCCGCTGTTTTTTCTGGATTGCCTTCATAACCCTGGCATGTACCCCGGGACCGGAGATATAATTCGCCAACTTCACCCTGCAGCACGGGGTTGCCGTCATCATCGCAAATGGTCACCTCAACCCCCGCGTTCCGCCGTCCGGCCGATGCCAGCCTCTTTTCCGTCTGCGTATCTCCGACATGTTCTGCCTTGCCCAAAAACAGGGTCGCCACGAGATGTTCGGTGGAACCATATACTTGCATGAAAAGCGGACCAAATTTGGCAACTAATTTCTTGGCCTTGGCCGGACTCATTGGCGCGGCTCCATAGAAAATTGTTTTAAGCGTCGAGAGATCATATCTCTCAGCCTCCGGCATCTCCAGCAAGCGATAAGCGATTGTTGGCACAACAAACGCATGAGTGATCCGTTCTTTTTCAATGTGCTCACACCAGCGCTCCAGATCGGGCTGGTTCATAGTCACCGTACAACCGCCGCGAAACAAGGTTGGCTGCAACATCATACCGCTGGCATGACTCAACGGTGCGATATGGAGCATCCGGCTGTCTGGATCAAAATCATGACCTGGCAATGTTAGAAAGCTCTCTGAACAGGCCATAATATTGTCTGCAGTATATTTTGCGCATTTGCTATCGCCTGTCGTGCCGCCGGTAAAGCGCATCAAAACAATATGCGTTCTATCATCAATTTCTACGTCTGTATTATGTGTTGGAGCCTCTGCCAACAAGCTCGGCAGTTCCAATATACCATCCCTTTTTTCTTCCAGTCGATCAACCACCACCACTTGAATGCCGCGTTGCGTAAGTAGCTCAGCGTGGGTTTCGACTAAGGAATTTTCGATGAAAGCAACTTTAGGACCAGTTATCTCGACCTGTCTCATGTGGGTTTCTAAGCTGTCACGGAAATTACCATGGCAGCAGGTGGCCAAAGCTTTGGCTGCCGACCCCCAATGGAAAAGTGACAGATTGTCATTGTCGAGCAAACAGACGTATCGGTCGCCAGTGCCCAATCCCAACGGACCATGTAAGACGTGAGCAAATCGGTTGGTCAACTCGTGATATTCGCGAAAGGTTAATCGGCGCCCGCGTTCGATATTCACGATCGCTTCGCGATCACCGAATGTGTCGACCAGTCCTTGCATGATCCGGCTGTAGTTGAAAGACCCAGTAGAAAGCGTTTGTGTATTTGATGGAGTGAGTTTCGATTTCATTTCAAAGTTTCCGATGTTATCTGGCCCTCAGGCGCGTTGCAGCATCAAGCCGGATGGTCTCACCGTTTAAATAGGCATTTTCGACGATATACTGGCAACTATGGGCGAATTCACGCATATCGCCAAGCCGCTTGGGCGCCTCCACCATTTCGATGAGTGAAGAAACAATCTTTCCTCCCAATCCCATAATCATGGGCGTCCCGAACAAACCCGGGGCGATAGCATTGACTCGGATACCGTGGGCACCCAGTTCCCGCGCGGCGGGTAAATTGAGGCCAATGACACCGGCCTTGGATGCCGAATAGCCAGCTTGCCCGATCTGGCCTTCATAGGCCGCACCGGAAGAGACATTGATAACGACTCCACGCTCCCCGTCATTTTCTGTAGGATTTTTGACCATCACAGCAACGCATTTGCTCATGACGTTGAACAAGCCGATAAGGTTGACATTTACCACTTTGGCAAATTTTGAAAGGTCGCAGGCATTGCCTTCGCGGTCGAGAATTTTTGTTGGTGCTGGTATCCCGGCCGCGTTAATGTTGATGTGAATAGTGCCAAATTTTGCAGCGGTCTTTTCGATCGCCTCCTTCGCCTGGGTATCATTAGTTACGTCAACATTATGAAATATGGCGTTTTCCGCCCCCAGTTCTGCACACAGACTCTGGCCTGCTTCCTCGTTCAGATCGAAAAGTGAAACTTTGGCACCATGTTCAACAAAGTATCGTGCAGTAGCGGCGCCGAGACCGGATGCCCCACCCGTAATGACTACTATCTTCCGTTTAAGTTGCATTAGTCATCACCCTCGCTAAATTATCGAAACGGTCCATTTTTATATTTCCACTTGTTTTAGATATAGCACCCGGGAAGTCGAATGCCGACTTTATGACCAATGCCGATTGACACGATCTCGACGTAGAGCTGGATATTAATTTGCCTTCCCTACCCAGCAATTTAAAATTTTTACCGATTGACATTATCATTAGAGCTTTCGCTGAAATTGTTAGGCGCACTCCAGTTTGCCCGCCTCCAAACTCGATTAAATTTAGGAGCTTTGGCACAAAAAATCTTGGTGTAACATTGGTCAGACTGTGCCAATCTGTCGTCTTCGGGCACGCAACGCTATGCTCACAATTTCAGAACGATATACCCCGACTCCTTGAGTATCCGAAAAAATAGCGGTTGCGTTATAGTCGGGAAGCGATTCTGTATTGGGGCATGATCCGCAGTGGTTTTCTGAGCAAAGCAGAACGGCTTGAGCTACGAGCTCTGGCGCGGGATGGGCTGAGTGAAGCGCGCGCGGCGCGCCGTGCCAATGCGATCATTCTGCTGGACAAGGGATGGAGCTGCCAGGAGGTGGCGGAGGCTTTGTTGATCGACGATGACACGGCTCGCTCCTGGCACAGACTTTATGACGAGCATGGCCTGACCGGCCTTGTGGTCTTCGATGTTGGGGGCAGTCACAGCCGGCTTTCTGCGGAACAGGAAGATGCGCTGTTTACGTGGGTCAGCGCCAGCCTGCCACGCAACGCGCGCACGATCGGCGCGTGGATCGTCGACAGTTTTGGCATTGAGTACAGCCACGCGGGGCTGATCGCGCTGCTGCATCGGCTGAAGCTTTCGTACCGCAAGCCTGCGATGGTGTCGGGCAAGCTGGACGCGGCCAAGCAAGCGACGTTCATCGCAGACTATGACCGGCTGATGTGCGGCCTTAAGAACGACGAGGCAGTAGCGTTCGTCGACGCCGTTCATCCGACCCATCAGGTCCGTGCGGTGGGCTGCTGGGCACCCACGGGCGAGGCGGTAGCGATCACGCCCAGCAGCGGTCGTGACCGGGTGAATATTCATGGCGCCATCGACCTCGAGACCGGCAAGACCCAGATGCTCGATGTCCTCACCGTCGATGCGCAAAGCACGATCCTGCTGCTCATGGCGATCCTTGCCACCCATCCGTCGCGGCGGTTGATCCACGTCTTCCTCGACAACGCCCGCTACCATCATGCCCGGCTGGCGCAGGAATGGCTGGTCCGAAAAGGCCAGCGGATCAGGCTCCACTTCGTGCCGACCTACAGCCCCCACCTCAATCCGATCGAGCGACTCTGGGGAGTGATGCACTAAAACATCACCCATAACCAAGGCTACGCAACGGCGCGCGAATTTAGGGCAGCGATCCTGGGGTTCCTAACTCAAAACGTGCCGAAACAATGGCACGCCTTCCGCGATCAGGTCACCGACAACTTTCGCGTCATCAATCCCGCAGATTTTCGGATCCTGAGGTAGACGGGGTATAGTATGTAGACGGGGTATAGTATAGTGTCAGCGCATTGTTTTTAGGGTACGAGTATCCGCCCGAGGACATATGCTTGCTTATTATGTCGTTTGAAAAACTCGTATCAATCTCAATAAAAAATCTAGTGCTTGAAATAGGAGAGAAAAATTGGAGGGCGAAGCGGAATTCCCGACAGCTAAAGTGACAGTCATTGCTACGTGGATGATCCACTTGGTTGCGATTGTTGACGAGTTCTATTCGGAGTTTGACACCAATGAAATTCTGCAAGAAGTAGGAATCAATCCTGAGCTTTTGAATGATCCCAATGCGCGTGTTCCTTCGTGGCAGGTGAGCAAGTTTTACGAGATTGTTCAGAGAATTACAGGCGATGAAGCGATTGGCTTGAAGCTCGGCGCACGCCTTACACCGGGCTCCATGCACGCATTAGGATATTCACTGTTTGCCAGTCGCACTCTGAATTCTTTCTTCGTAAGATACGAACGGTTTTTCCAATTAATTTCGCAGGCGGGTAATGCCAGCACACAGATCCGTGATAAGCGGTTAGTTTTTTCGTTAACAATACAAGAAAAACTGCCTCCGACGAGGGAGGATGCATTTTTGGCAACTGTTCTGCGATTTGCAAGGATGGTTTATCGGTCAAGCTTTTCGCCGATTTTGGTGCGTATGCCCCGACCTAAACCTAAATTCGCATCTGCCGAGTTTGATGATTATTTTTGCTGTCCCATCGAATATGGGTGCGAACGGCTCGAACTGCACGTCTCCGAATCCGATTCTAACCAACGATTGCGAGGGTTCAATCCAGAGTTTGTCCGTGCTCATGATCAGATTGCAACGGAATATATCGCCCGATTTGATGATGAGCAAATCATTCCTCGGACTCAGTCAGCCATTGTAAATATGCTGCCCGATGGTGACGTGTCGATCCGCACAATTGCAAGCGCACTTGGTATGAGCAATCGAAGCCTCCAACGGCAGTTACAGAATGAAGGTTCAACTTTTAACGCGGTGCTTGACGGTATGCGTAAATATCTCGCTATCCGGTATTTGCGTTCCGGACGTCATTCGATCAAGGAAATGTCCTATCTTTTAGGATATAACGACTCCAGCAACTTTTCGCGTGCATTTCGAAGATTGACCGGTCGGTCACCGCACGAGTATCTCGAAAAATCAAAGCTGAAATCCGAATAACAGCAAGTTTCAATCGTCCGATGGTTTTGTTGACGCTATTTTGGCGTGCAATGGCGAGTCAATCGCATGTCAAACGCAGGCTTTCGCTATAATTGTCAGTATTCGGCAGCGCAGTTGAATGCGTCTTTTGCCTTATCATGGACGGGATATGATGACCGATGGCTTATGAAACAATAAAATTTGAAACTCGCGATGCCATTGCCTGCATAACATTGAACCGGCCTAAGGCGATGAATGCGCTTTCGGGGGCAATGGTGGACGAACTTTCCAGTGCGGTTTCCGTCGTTGCAGAAGATGACGGTTTGCGTGTGCTAATCATAACGGGAGCGGGGCGTGCCTTTTGTTGCGGGGCGGATCTGAAAGGCGTTCTTGCCGAAGCCCAGGCAGGCAATGCGAAGGAATTTTTATCCTTTCTTGGTACTATCCAGGAGATATTCCACCAATTGCGGGAACTGCCTAAACCAACAATTGCGGCGCTGAATGGATTCACGCTTGCCGGAGGTCTGGAAATGGCTATTGCCTGCGATATCGTCCTTGCCGCCCGTAGCGCACGATTGGGCGACAGCCATTCCAATTTCGGTGTGCTGCCGGGTGGTGGTGGGGGCACGATCATGCCGCGGCTTATTGGTGAGAAGAAGGCTAATCTGCTGCTTTTTTCAGGTGAAAACTGGCCAGCGGAGGAATTTGAAAACCTTGGCTTCGTCAGCGCCGTCCATGACGATGAGAGCCTGATGGACGAAGCAATGAAGCTCGCCGATAATCTGGCGCAGAAAAGTCCCTTGGTTCTGCATCGCATGAAACAGATGGTGGCGGATGGTCGTCAGCTCAATCCGCGCGATGCGCTGACGCTGGAAACCCGGCTATTAGCAGAGCATTCCAAATCCGCCGATTTTCTAGAGGGCCTGTCTGCCTTTAGCGAGAAACGGGCACCAGAATATACGGGAAAATGATCGCGCCGGTTTTCCGGAAAAAAGATTAGAGGGAACTTTCGACAATGGAAAAGGCATATATAGTCGGTGTGGGCATGACAAAATTCGGCCGACACCCTGACCAAAGCATAAGGCAGTTGCTTGACACGGCCATTAGCACTGCTCTCGGTGATGCGGGCGGCCATAAGTCTGACGTTGAAGCGGTTTATCATTCAAGCTCGACACAAGGTTTCCTGCAAGGGCAAACATTCATTCCCGGGCAGGTGGCGCTGGGCCAGATTGGCCTGTCTGGAATACCTGTCTTCAACATAGAGAATGCTTGCGCGTCGAGCTCGTCTTCCTTCCATCTGGCCGTGCAGGGGGTTGGCTCCGGCATGCACGACATTATTTTGGCCGCCGGTGTTGAGAAAATGAATGTTCCTGACAAGAAAAAAATGTTTGCGGTGTTTGATGGCGCTTGGGACGTGGCCACGGTCGATGAAAATATTGAGCGCCTTGTTAGTCTTGGCAAAGGCATGGAATGCCCCGAAGGGTCCGAATCGGAACGGCCCTATAGTATTTTCATGAAGGTCTATGCGGCCTTTGGGCTCAACCACATGAAGCGTAATGGAACGACGCAGCGGCAGATCGCGGCCATCGCTGCCAAAAACCATGAACATTCGGTGCATAATGAATATTCGCAATATCGTCAGGCCTATTCGATTGAGGAGGTGCTGGCTGCGCCGCCTATTACCTATCCGCTGACCTTGCCAATGTGCGCACCCATTTCCGATGGTGCTGCTGCCGCGGTTATTTGCAATGAAGAGGGGCTGAAGAAGCTGGGCATGGACAAGTCCCGCGCTGTGGAAATCCTAGCTAGCGTATCGATGAGCGGCAATACCGAAAGGACCGCTGACGAACCGGAAAACCACATGGCCCGGCTGGCGGCGCAAAAAGCCTATCAGATGGCTGGCCGTTCCCCCGATGATATGGATGTCGCCGAAGTCCATGATGCGACTGCTATCGGAGAGTTGATGCATGCGGAGAACCTGATGCTTGCTCCTCTGGGTGAGGCGGGTCCGGCGGCGGAACGCGGCGATTTTACGGTAGGCGGCAGGATACCCATCAACCCGTCGGGTGGATTGGAATCAAAAGGACATCCGATCGGCGCGACGGGCCTTGGACAACTTCACGAACTGGTTACGCAATTGCGCGGAGAGGCGGGCAAACGGCAAGTCGAAAATGCGCGGCACGCCATTCACGAAAATAGCGGCGGCCTGGTCGGTATCGAAGAAGGCGCAGCTGTAATCAATATTTTGGGAAAGGTGGAAGCATAATGAGCAACATTGGTTTCATGTTCAATGAAGATGAACGTCTTGCGATAGACGGTCTGCGGCGTTTTCTGGATGAGCGGCTTGAGCCGGAGTTGAAGGAGCTAGGCGATGTTTTCTATCCCAAGGAAAATATCCGTGAATGGATGATGCAGCTAGGGGAATTTGGCATTGTCAACGCGCCCCAGCCGGAATCGGATGGCGGGCTGGGCCTGTCCTGGCGCCTGCATGTACAGCTGATTGAAGAGCTGGCATATTCCTCCGGCGATTTGGCGATCGTCGCGCTGGTTAATGCCGCTGCCACGTCGATGCTCCTGAGGCTCGCGCCGGATCATATTAAATCACGATATGCCGGCCCGATGCTGCGCGGTGAGATAATAGGTGCGGTTGGCATATCGGAACCAGATATCGGATCGGATGTGTCGGGCGTCAAGACCCGCGCCGTGCGTGATGGCAATGACTGGATTATAAACGGAGAGAAAACCTGGATCACAAATGGAGAATATTCTGACTTTTTCATCTGTACATGCCGCTCGGATGAAAATCAGCTGACGCACATTTTGCTTGATCGGGAAGAGCATCCCTATGAGGTGCGCGGCATTCCCAAAATAGCACTGAACAGCCAGTCAACTTCACAGATATTTCTGAATGATGTGCGGGTGCCGGTCAGCAATACAATCGGCGAAATTGGTAGCGGGTTGAAAAATACACTGACCCTGTTTGAACGGGCGCGCATCCATGTCGCGGCTTGGGGCTATGGCATTGCCAGACGGGCACTGGAAGAATCCATTAAATATGCACAGGATCGCGTCCAGCATGGCAAACAAATTGCCGGACATCAACTGATCGCCGACAAGATTGCGACCATGGCAACCCAGATTGATGCTGCGCGATTGCTTGCGCTTCGGGCGGCATCTATGATTGACGCAGGTCAGCGCTGTGATGTCGAATGCGCTATGGCGAAATGGTACGGCACGGAAATAGCAGTGGAGGCTACGCGCCAGGCGGTTCAGATACATGGCGGCAATGGCCTAACGAAGGAATTCATCGTCGAGAGATTGGCCCGCGAAGCCATGATTACACCCATTCCTGACGGCACTACGGAAATTCAGAAGCTCTTGATCGCTCGGGGTTTGACCGGCATTTCCGCATTCCGGTGAATGGGACCATGACAATGGTACAGGGGCCGCTCAGCGGCATCAGGATAATTGAAATGGAGGGGATCGGACCGGGGCCCTTTAGTGGTATGCATCTGGCCGATCTTGGCGCCGATGTCGTACTGATCGAGCGCAAGGAAAAAGGTAGTAATCCCGGCTCGACAATGCCGATTGGTATATTGAAACGCGGGAAACGTTCCATTGCGCTTGATCTCAAGAATTCGGATGACCAAGAGCTGTTGATGAATCTGATCGAGGGAGCGGACGCTCTGATTGAGGGGATGCGTCCTGGTGTAATGGAGCGTCTGAACCTTGGTCCCGATGCCTGTATGAAACGCAATCCTCGGCTGGTCTATGGCCGAATTACCGGATGGGGACAGGATGGACCATTGGCACAGGCGGCCGGTCACGATCTCAACTATGTGGCTGTCAGTTCCGCCATGTGGTATGCTAGCCCTGCGGGCGGAAAGCCCCTGCCGCCGCCCGGCCTTGTCGGGGATGTCGGCGGCGGTGCCAATTACCTGACCATTGGTCTTCTGGCAGGGATTATCCGGGCGCGCACAACTGGCAAGGGCGATGTCATTGATGCGGCGATTGTGGACGGGTCGGCTCATATGATGAATTTGGTGTTCGACCTTTTGCCGAAGGGTTTGATGCAACCGGAACGAGGCCAAAGCGCTCTGGACGGAGCGCCCTGGTATAACAGTTACCGATGTGCTGATGGTCGATATATAACGTTAGGAAGTCTCGAACCAAAATTCTATTCGGTGCTACTGGATCTGTTGAACCTTACAGACGATCCCGTGTATGAACACCAGTTCGATAAGAACGCATGGGCCAATCAAGCCAAACGGCTAAGCGATTTGTTTGCTTCTCAACCGAGCGCGCATTGGTGCGAACTTTTGGAAGGAAGCGATGCCTGTTTTGGTTTGGTGACAAGCCCTACCGACGCTGCGGATCACCCTCATAATAAGGAACGCGGCATATTTGATGACAGTCTCGGCTTTAGACAAGCCATTGCTGCACCACGTTTTGCGTCTGTGTCCAACGATTTTCTTGGTGAGGCACCTTTACATAATGAACATCGGCAGGAATTGATTGACGAAATGGTTAGTGAGCAAAGACGGTGGATTGGCGCTCATTGAATAGTGGCATCAGTTGCACCGCTGATCAGTTTGTTTAAGTTCTGCATCTTAGAAGATTATAAAAGTGTATTAGGGGGAAAAATCATGCGATTTGTTTATTTGCGCAGTGCGTCCGTTATTGTAATAGCTGCGCTGGCTCTGTCGACGGCAGGAATGGCACAAGCTCAGGAAACAGATCAGTTAACCTCTGATCAAGATCAGTCATCCGGCGGTTTTACTTTTCTGGACGATGTGATTGTTGTCACCGGCACTAAAAAGGCTGGCGGTGAGAATGTGCAGGATGCCGCGTTGGCAATTACAGCCTATGGCTCAGAAACATTGGATGCTCTGCAAGTACGCGACATTTCTAGTCTTAGTTTCAAAATGCCGAATGTTGCACTTGATGAGGTCGGCACTACGAAAGGCGTTGCGAATTTTGCTATACGCGGCCTCGGAGTGAATTCATCGATTCCTTCGATCGATCCAGCTGTCGGTGTATTTGTCGACGGCGTCTATCTGGGGATAAATGGAGGCGTTGTATTTGACACATTTGATCTGGAAAGCGTGGAAGTACTGCGCGGTCCACAGGGCATTTTGTTTGGGAGGAACGTGACTGGTGGCGCAGTATTGCTAAATACCGCTGACCCTAAGAATGAATTTCAGACAACAGCAAAACTAATCGCCGAATCTGGTCTCCGCGGGACAGGCGGAAATTATTATGCCATGGGCACGGTCACCGGCCCGATTGTTGAAGACAAGCTGTCCGCCAAATTGGCACTCTATTACAATAAGGATGATGGTTGGTTCAAAAATACGTTGGCCTCCGGCGAAACAGAGACTTTTGGTGAGTCTGAAACAGTTATCGTACGCGCCGCAATCAAAGTAACACCTAACGATATTGGTAATTTCACCTTGAAATTTGAGCACGGTGAAGCCGATGGTCAGGGACCTGCCAACCAAAACCATATAAACGGACGTGGGGTAGAGGCGGCACCTTTAAATCCTCCGGGCACTTCCGGAAGGTTCAGCCGTGAGAGCTTTGATTTCTCCATTGATGAGCTCGGCTTTTTCGATACAAGTTGGAACCAAGTGATTGCTACGATCAACGTTGATGTCAATATTGGTGATGGCGGTTCTATTGTCAATGTTTTCGGTTGGCGCGAATATGAACAGACGGCTCGCAGCGACATTGACGGCACTCCACTGTCACTGTTTCATGGGGACTTTGCAACAAAGCAGAACCAGATATCGAACGAACTGCGATTTAATGGACGCTTTGGCGACATGGTCGATTTGACGACAGGTATCTATTATTTCTCACAGAAACTGGTATATACAGAAGGACGCGATCTGCTTGGTGCGCTGACGCCAACAGGCGTACCGGCACTGACACAGCATGGCGGTGGTATAGTAGATCAGGAGACATTCGGCGTCTTCGCCGCGGTTGACATAGACCTGACCGATAGTTTTTCGATCAACGCCGGTATCCGCTATGCTGACGAAACAAAAGATGCCCAAGTCGCATCACTCGTTAATAATGTGAATACCCCTTGTAATGTCATCGCGGGAACTTGCGCATTCGATTTCGTGGATATATTCCAAACGTCGAACTGGTCACCCAAGATCGGTATTGGCTATGAATTCAGTCCGGATGCACGAATGTACGCGCATTGGGCGCGGGCCTATCGGGCCGGTGGTTTCAACTTGCGTAATACAGCCGCTGATAAGGTTAATTTTGGACCTGGTCCGTTTCAGGATGAACAGATCGATTCCTTTGAGTTGGGCTTTAAGTCTGAGCCCATGCCGCGCTCGCGTCTGAACTTTGCGGTCTTCTATAACCAAATGGAAAGCCTGCAGCGTGAAATTCTCTTGACTGATCCGATTGCGGGTATCGTTCAGGTTATTCGGAACACTGCCGATGCTACCATCTGGGGCGTTGAGATCGACGGCCAGATTGAAATTCTTCCTGGCTTATTGCTTGAAGGTTCTCTCGGATATGTCGACGGTGACTATAAAAACGTGGTGTTTGACCTCAATGGCGACGGAGTAATTGATACAGATGATGCTTCTCTGCAGATTCCGCGCCTCGCTAACTGGACCGGTAATATCGGGCTGATCGCCGAACAAGAAATGGACTTTGGTACCCTAACTGGCCGGGTCGCCTATTCACATCGTGATGGTGCGGCGCTTACCGACAATAATCTCGGTTTTTTAAACCCATCTGACCGGATTGATGCCAGCGTTTCGTTCGCGCTCATGGATGGGGATATGACTTTCACACTCTATGGTAAGAACCTGACCAACGATGTGCAGCATGGCGGCGATACGCTGCTTCCGGACATCTTGGGGCCGGTACCGCTCGGCGGCACACTTGCGCCGCTTTCTCGCGGAAGGACATTTGGCATCGAGTTGAGGTTGAATAGCTTTTGATGCGATAGCATTGATTTCCGGGTCGGGCTGCTAAGTAAATATTACATTTCTCCTTTGCCGAAACGGCATCGCAATGTTTGCCGCAACCGATCCGGATTGAAAACGAATATGGGATTCGTTTTCCAGACAAAACTGGAGGTTTCTCTTTACGCACTTGTCACCTGACGGGTGTTGAAGAGGGGGAGAGGTGGCTCGGGAAAACTGCACAGCGGGATAAGTGGATTTTCTGTCTAACGGCGGCCAAGGCGGCCGCATGACAGGAGCGTATATGAGCAGACGACCACGCCGGAACCACAGTCCGGCATTTAAAGCAAAGGTGGCATTGGCTGCGGTGAAGGGTGAGAAGACGCTGGCTGAGTTAGCGCAGCAGTTTGACGTTCACGCAAACCAGATCACGGCCTGGCGCACTCAGTTGCTGGAAGGGGCTGCGGGTGTTTTCGGATCGGACGGCGGTAGCGCAGCGGCAGAGCCGGCGATCGACGTAAAGACGATGCACGCCAAGATTGGCAAGTTGACGCTGGTGAATGATTTTTTGGCCGGAGCGCTCGGGAAAGCCGGACTGTTGCCGGGCGCAAAACGATGATCGATCGCAAGCACGCATTGCCGCTCGTGCGGCAGGCCCGGGAATTGAGGATCAGCCGTGGCAGCGTGTATTACCTGCCTCGGCCGGTATCGCCTGCCGATCTGGCGATCATGCGGCGGATCGATGAGCTGCACCTGGAGTTCCCGTATGCAGGCAGCCGAATGCTGCGCGATCTTCTGCGCCAGGAGGGCATCAAGATCGGCCGCCTGCATGTCGCCAGCTTGATGAAGAAGATGGCGATCGAAGCCATCTACCGCCGCCCGAACACTTCGAAGCCGGCTCCAGGGCATAAGATCTACCCCTATTTGCTGCGAGGACTGCCGATCGTGCGGCCGGGTCAGGTGTGGGCTACAGACATCACCTACATCCCGATGGCCAGGTAAACCTCCTCATACTTCACTGAACGCCAGAGCCGTTCTACAATGACGTTGTCGCGCCATGCACCCCTGCCGTCCATGCTGATGGCGATTTTTTCGCGCAGCAGCACGCTGGTGAAAGCCATGCTGGTGAACTGACTGCCCTGGTCGGTGTTGAATATCTCAGGGTTGCCATAGCGGGCCAGTGCTTCTTCCAGGGCCTCGACGCAAAAATCAGCCTCCATCGTGATCGATAGTCGCCATGAGAGAACCTTGCGACTGAACCAGTCGACGATGGCAACGAGATAGACAAAACCCTTGCACGCCTATGGCGGGGTCAGCGAAGCCCGGTCGTCGATCGGCAGGTATCTGGGCTTTTACAATGGGAGAAGACCGCATTCGAGCCTTGCCGCCAAGACGCCCGATCAAACATATTTTGACAACCTACCTGTGAAAATGGCAGCATGAATTTGGCAACCGATATGGGGTGTCATTCCGGTCGGGCTACGCCCTCCCTGCATGACACCCCATATCGGAATATTGAGGAAACAAACGGCAGACGATCCGCTTATCTTTTGCCAATCGCTGTGCAAACAAACCGAGCCACCTCTGTATTCTCGATGGATGATGTGGGATTAGTTAGGACGTTTCGGGACATTGAGGAGTTCCTTGCATCTGCGCCAGTTCTCCCCTTCCCGGCAGCCTCCCCTCTTCAACACGTAAGAAAACACTTTCCTACAGCTATATGTTCTATTTATGTTCTCATCCGATTCGATACAAGATGGAGATGAATTTTGGCAAAGATGCTATCAATAGGGCTGCTTACGATTACGCTGTGCTCGAGCGTGGCATGGGCACAAGATGTGAGTTTACAGGAAAGCAATGGCGGTCCTACAACGGAACTTGGGGATCAGCAGGCCGATGAAAATTCAACGTTTCAGCTATTCCAGCATGGAATTTGGCAGCCAGCAAATCCATTGCAAACCATCCCCAGAACATCTGCAGTTCATGATGATGCCAGAACCAATCTACAAAAGAGAAAGCTTTCAAGGCTCAGCCGAACTGCTTCGTCCAGGCGGACTATCTATATATCCTCCATCCGGGCAGCGGAAAGGAAACACGCCCTCCCCTTTGGGTTGCTCGACGCTCTAATTTGGCAGGAATCACGGTATAATCCAATGGCTGTAAGCCCAGCGGGTGCTGTTGGTCTGGCCCAACTTATGCCAGGAACAGCTTCGGACCTTGGGGTACGCAATCGCTATGACCCTGTGGCCAACATTAACGGCGGTGCCCGCTATTTAAGGCAAATGTTGGACAAATTTGGCGGAATTCACTTGGCGCTAGCGGCATATAATGCCGGACCGAATGCGGTGCAGCGAGCCAAAGGTATTCCTCGATATCGGGAAACCCGCGACTACGTGAAGAAGGTTCTAGCGCGCTGGACAGAATCGGGACTGTAGGACAGAGAACACTTGATCATGAACCATTCAAACTCAAACCGCCTTCGGCTGACTGGCAAACTCATCAAAGGGGACCGCCGATATGTCCTGCAATGTGATGATAAAAGCGTTTGGAAACTGGATTTTCAAGACAATGAAGTTCCCGAAGATAATCACATGGTATTGGTTGAGGGTGTGAAAACTGGAGTTGACTCCATTGCGGTTGATTGGGTTGGTGAAACAAAATAACCTATTGTCGGCTGCAGTCACAGATACGAACAAGATCATCAGACCAAAGTTGCAACGCCTCGCGTTTTTCATTCATCCAGTTATATCGTTGGTAAACTTTGACGATACCAGCCTGAGAACCGCTAACGTGATTGAGAATTGCCTCAGTCACTTCCAACCTTACTCCCAGCCGCTGCAGGTTTGTAGCAACAGTCCGCCGGATGTCATGTAATGTCCAATGCAGAACGGGACGTTGCAAGTCAGATTGAACGTCGGCCCTCAACCGTCGCAACAATTTGGATATACCTGATGCACTAGTTTTTGGATTTGTCGCAGAAGGAAACAGCTTGCTGCTACCATCAGTAACCAGGCAACCTGAAACGACACGGCAAGCTTCTTCGGAAAGTGGAATGATAACAGCGTTGTTATTTTTTGCGCTCGACGCAGGTAAGTTCCAGACTTTTTCTTCTAAATCAAACTCCGCACGTTCAGCTCCAAATACTTCGCTTCGCCGTGCAGCGGTGAACAGCATGAGTTTCAAACTATGCTGCCAAGGAAACGGCTGATTTTCAACAGCCTTCCAAAGGCTTTTCAATTCTTCATTCGACAAAACCCTATCACGAGGTTTCGGTGCTGGTGGTCTGCTTGCTGCTGTTACTGGGTTGTACGCTAGAGTTTCTACTCGTGGTAAAACCCAATTGAAAAACACTGACATTTGCGCAGCAACAAGCCGGGCCATTACCGGCGCAGAACGCTCGCCATAAGCGATGCCATCAATTAACCGAGTAACATCCGTGCGCGTTATGGCGTCCACCGGACGACCGCCAAGCTCCGGTAAAACGTACTTTTTGAATATGCGCCGTATTTCTTTTGCAGATCGCTTGTTCTCAACGCGCTGCTGATCGTAAGTACTCCACAGTGCGGAAACCGTTTTGTTCGATCGTTTATCAGGCTTCGCCAGCTTCCGGCCGCTCTCAATGTCAGCACAAGCCTGGAGCGCTTTCTGCCTAGCCTTAGCCAGACCAATCCCGGGATAGTCTCCCAGAGTGATCTTTCTGAACTTTCCAGCAACCCGTTTTCGAACAATCCAACGACATTTACCTGTCGATCCTTTTACAAATCTCAACCCAACACAATCACTATCTGCGAGCTCCACTCGTCCTCGCAATGGTGTTTTCACCGCTTTTAATTTAGCATCAGTAAGCTTTATTTGATTTGGCATTTTGGCCTCTTAAAAACGTGCTACCCGGGTAGCGTTTCGAGAGGATACTATGGGATTGGCTGGAACATATCAAGAACATTATTTTTCTATTATCTAATTATTTCAGACGTTTAGGGAATATGTGGGATATCAAAATATCGGCTTAAAAAAACTTTTAATCAGTAGGTCGCTGGTTCGAACCCAGCAGGGCTCACCATATTATTAAAATCAATGGGTTAGATACCTTTAGATCACCATTGTCTCACACGAATGTCTCGCAGCTTATATTCAAGTCATGCTTGGGTAGCGAGACCAGTTCCATACCATAGACAAATAAATGAGGACGAACCCTCCGGGTTTAGTCATCGAGATGCGCGTCCCCTTTTTCAAGGGAGTTACGCTAAGCTAAGAATCTGACATCGATGAGCAAGCAAACGACATCCCCTCCTACCATAGCAAAGCAGCCGAAAGCATCATTCAAACGGCGAAGAGTCGACCGACTACTAGATCTGAGACTGGATGATCCAGCAATCCACCGCGATGCGCGAGTCCTAGAAATTATCAAGGATTCCTACCGACGAAACTGCATAAAACCAGCTTATCGGAAGGGCCTCAAAACTTTACCTACATTGTATGTACGAAGGGGACCCAGATTTCCCTTAAGACTGAGTCACGGGAAAAGTATGATTGGATGGAGATCACTGTCTCCATGGATGAAGGTTCAGGTCTCTGTGCTGGCTCTGGCGGAACGGGGTTGTATGCAGTTTAAGGTTCATCTCCATGATGAGCTGCGGGCACAACTGGACGCCATGGGACGCGACCACAAGGATTATCCGGAGCAACCAACGAACGGCTTATAGGGTGCTGGCCGCCCCACCATGGTTCCAGCACCGCAGATTGGGCAAACTGTTCGAGATGTCATTGGGGTGCTCAGCCGCACGCGCCGTTCCCCGTCCGCCTTCGTAGCGTCGGGAGGGTTTCGTTTGAAATTGCAGGAATTGCAGCCTTCGAAGGTGCCATACGGCCCACTCAGCACCGCTAGGGTGCCGGCACTGTATTCGGTGCAGGCAGCAAGTGTCTCTTGTCCGCCTTGACGACGGATATCGATCAAGCCCTGCTTGGCGAGCTCAACGAGGAAGCGAGATAGGGATGAGGTTTTCGTATAGATGCACACCTGTCGTTTGCCCGCGTATCCGGATAGTGCGGGAGGACCTACGCGACTTTGCGATCGAGTCCCTCGCCAGACAGTCTGTCAATCAGCGCGTTCACACCGGTGATCGGAACCGGACGACTGAGCAAGTACCCCTGGATATTGTCGCAACCGTTTTTGAGCAGTATCGCTACCTGTTCATCCAGTTCGACGCCTTCGGCGAGTGTCTCCATGCCCAGCGCAGCAGCAAGGCCAGTGATCGCCTGAACGATCGCAGCGCTACCTTTGTCGGACAGAATATCGACGACAAAGCTCCGGTCGATCTTGATCTTGTCGAACGGAAAGCTGCGCAAATAGCTGAGCGACGAATAGCCGGTCCCGAAATCATCCAAGGCAACACGAATCCCCATAGCGCGAAGACTGTGCAACGATTTCAGGGTCTCTTCGACATTGTCGATCAGCAGGGATTCGGTGATTTCCAGCTCGAGCCTTTGCGGGGACAATCCGGACTGGATCAACGCCTGGATCAATATGGCATGCAGGCCCCTGGTGCGGAACTGGGCCGGCGAAATATTCACCGCAACCCGGATGTGCTCTGGCCAATGCGCGGCCTGACGACAGGCTTCCTTTATCACCCATTCGCCGATCTGGACAATGAGGCCCGTTTCCTCGGCCAGGGAAATGAAGTCGACCGGTTGGACGAGACCACGTTTGGGATGGTGCCACCGGATCAGCGCCTCGAAACCGTTTATTCTTTGCTTATGGGTATTGAACAGGGGCTGATAATAAAGTTCGAATTGGCCCTGCTCGATCGCCAGTTTCAGATCGATTTCGGTTTCCCGACGCTTGCGGGCCAGTTCGTCCATTTCCTGTTCAAAATAATGATACTGCCCTTTGCCTTCCTGCTTGGCTCGGTACAGGGCGAGGTCAGCGTTCTTCATCAGCATATCCGACTTCTGGCCGTCATGGGGCGCAACCGCTATGCCGATGCTGGTCGTCGTTGGCATGATATGGCCCTCGACCTGAAAGCTTTCTGCGAATGACTTCTCGAGCCGTTCCGCGATTATCGTAATCGCATCGACATTGTCGACATTGTCGACCAATACCGCAAATTCATCCCCGCCAAGCCTGGCGACAAGATGTCCATCCAGCGCCGATGCCATCCGCTTCGTGACCTGTTTCAGCAAGGCATCGCCAACCGGGTGACCGAGCGTATCATTGACCGATTTGAAATTGTCGAGGTCGAGGTAGAAAACAGCGATCAGATCGCCGTCACCAGCGCGCTTCAGCGAGATATCGAGCTGATCGCGGAAATATTTCCGGTTGGGCAGATCGGTCAGGGCATCGTGCAAGGCGATATGGGAGATCCTGTCTTCCCGCTCGACAATGGCGTCGACCATTTCGTTGAAACTATCGCCGAGGCAGCCAATTTCATCGGTTGAATTGACGATTACCTTGTGTCTTTCGCCGATACTGATCCGGCGCGCGGCCTCTTCCAGCCGGGCAATCGGGCGGGTGATGCCCTTGGCCAGCAACCATCCCGCCGACACGATTATGGCCAGTCCAAACAGGGCCAAGGCCGTCAATATATAGGTTATCGGACGATAGGCGAGCAGCGCTTCGCTGAGCGAATGACGCAGCAGCAAAGTCGGCTTCTCGCTGGCACTCAGCGAGGGCAAGGCCGAGGCCCGGTATAATATGCGTTCGCCGTCTTCAGTCAGTTCCACCTGTTTGCCGGACTCGGCTGCGAGCGTCTCCGGCAGCGAACGCGCATCCAGCACTTTTGCCGTCAGGTTGATCGGCGCAAGCTCCGCCAGATTCTGCATTTCTGCCCGGTTAAACGGCTTGCCGACAACGAGCCAGCCATAGAGATTGGGCGCTTCCACCGGTGAGGTGACCACCCCGTGATATTCTCCGCCAATCTTGACCAGTCCGCTACGCGACCCCTCATCAAGCGCATTCCAGACGCTATCTGCATCAGCCGCCAGCATTTCCTGTTGAAGGCCGATGGTCGTACCCTCGAGCGTCATGATAAAGGCATTGGGCACATCAAGCCGATTGCGCAAGCTGACCAGAGCGCTGGCAATTGTCGGTTCATCGCCCAGAGCAACCGCTTCGCGAAATCCGAAATCGGCGGCAAGAATATCGGTGGCAGTCGACATCCTTTGCGATTCCAGTTCAAGAACCTTGTTGAAAGCATTGGAATTGGCGGTCATTTCCTCGGAAATCTTTCCCGCTGCATAGCGTTCGATGCCGCCCGTCGCGACCGCCACCAGCGCGCCGAAAGTCAGAACGAAAAGCGCCGAATAGAGCACGGCAATCCGGACGGACAGGGAACCGGAACGCAACAGGCGCTGGATGGCTTCCAAACCCCTAGTTCCTCAACTTCAACGTCACGGTTTTTTTGGTGTGGGCACCAATGGCGAAAGAATAGGCGCTTTCTCCTCCGCGCACGCGGTTCGAGGGGTGCCAGACTTTCATGCGGGTCGGGCCGCCCGGCAAGCTGCCGATCTGGACCAGGCCATTATGATCGGTTTTTGCTGCAAAAGCCGTGTCGACAACCTTGATATAGCCTTGCATCTCGTCATGGATATTGCAACCCAGAGCAACGGTTCCGACAATCGAGAATTTTCGCGAGCGGGTTTCGTCTCTACCATAGAGCTTCATTTCGAATTTTGCCGCTGGCGAAAAACTGTAGACGCTATGACGCACTCGGTCGCGATTGGGGAATTGTACATTCGTACCCTGGCCGACGATCAGCGTCCCTGGCTCGAACTGGATATTGCGCTGCTGCATGACGGCATTGCCGGAGAAACCGGATGCGCCCGAGGCAGCGCCTGAAGCGGGATAGACCATCACAACCGCATCGCGCACGGGCATGCCATTTTCATCCTTGACCGCTACGGACAGCCTGGCGCCACTCGCCGCCTGACTGGATCCGGCAGAAGCGGCGATGATTGCGGAACCGGAAAGGACAGCCGCCCATGCGAGGAGAACGAGTTTTTTCATGCGTCCCTCCTGTAGATGGTCTTTCTTACCAATATTCTAACATCTCATGGGACCCGGTTGGAAGCCAGCGGCAGAATTCCCATTGCCGATCAATATCCTTTGACCTTAACCGAGTTTTAAGCACGGCATATTAGTGCTCCGGCGCGATGACACACAGATCCTGTTTCCTGATTTACGCGGTGGCGATGATGTTCACGGCAACGGCGCAACCCCTCCATGCGAAGGATTTGCGGCAAGGCGGGAAGCTGTTGCTGACCAACGGGATCGCCAGCCTGGAAGGCTCGTCTGGCGGTGGCCTGGCGAGCTGGAGCCTGATCGCGGGCAATGAAACCCGTGACGGCATTGGCGGGTCGGCCCATGTGACGCTGGCAGAATTTGACGATTACCGGCTGGATAGCGAAGGCGTCGCCATCGGGCTTTTTAACCGCGTTGAGCTGAGCTTTGCACGGCAAGCCCTGAATACCAAGGGGATCGGCGCAGCGCTTGGTCTTGGCTACGGCTATCAGCTCAACCAGGACATATATGGGGCCAAGCTGCGGATCGCAGGCGACGTTGTCTATGGCGATCCGCTGATTCCGCAGGTCGCGGTCGGGGTGCAGCACAAGCGAAATCTGGACGGACCGGTGACGGCTGCCGTTGGTGCGGTCGATACGAAAGGCACGGACTATTATGTCAGCGCCACCAAATTATTCCTTTCCCACAGCATATTGGTCGGCGCGACCGCCCGCTATACCAAGGCCAACCAGAGTGGATTGCTTGGCTTTGGTGGCGACAGGAATGATGACTACAGCCTCCAGTTCGAGGGAAGCCTGGCCTATCAGCTTTCGCGCAGGCTGGTGATTGGCGGGGAATATCGGACGAAACCCGACAATCTGTCGATCGCCCGCGAAGACGACTGGTATGATCTGTTTGCCGCCTTTGCGATCAACTACAATCTGACCGTGGCAGCCGCTTATGTAAATATCGGATCAGTCGCGACTTCGAACGAGCAACGCGGCGGGCTGGTTTCGCTTCGGGCTTCCTTTTGATCGGATAACTGACCCATGTTTTTCACTCTCGCTCTAGTTTTGGCTACCCAGGAACTCCCGGCCTATGAAGAACCCGTCCGTGATCCGGTAACGGGGGAGCTTCCGGTTGATCCCTATCAGCAAGACAATGCCAATGCCGATGCCACGCCGTTCAAGGGCGACGAGATGGCGCTGGCTTTCGGAGGCAAGGAAGGCATCCGGAAGATCGCGGACAGGCTGGTGGACGGGATTACGGCCGATCCCCGCATCGAGGAGATTTTCCGGGGCCAGGACCTTGTCCGTCTGCGCCGGACCCTGTTCGAGCAATTCTGTTACATTCTCAATGCCGGTTGCGATTATACTGGGCGGGATATGCGATCGTCGCACAAGGATCTGGGAACCCAGATGGCTGACCTTAACGCACTGGTGGAAAATCTGCAGGACGCGATGGACGCCGAGAATATTCCCTTTGCCTTGCAGAATCGATTTCTAGCCAAGCTGGCACCAATGAAAGATGATGTGGTTGGACGCTAGTTAATAGCCCGTCGTCAGAACGTTTGGCGCAGGACAAAAACTGAAAAATTATGGCGGTAAATGGACTTTTAAGAGTATTTTCCGGCAATGCGGCTTCCTCTTCCGAAGTCGATTCCGCATCGTTCACTACCGTTGCCAATCAAGCGGACCGCGCTGAAATACTCGACGATTTTGAAAAGACTGGAATAACCTGGCTCTGGGCGACAGATGCGCAAGGCCGGATAATCTACCTGACGGAAAAAGCCGCAGAAAATTTGGGAAGACCCGTGTCTGATCTGATTTCAGAACAATTTACCGCCTTTTTTGAAAATGATCCTGACAACCCCGAGGAGAAATCCGACCGACCGCTAAAATATCAACTTAGCAAACGCAGCAAAATTAATGACGTCGTTGTTCGGCAAGTGTCTTTGACCAAGCGTCCGGGCGATGAACATATCTGGTGGATGATTAACGCCCATCCAAAATTCGACAATAGAGGCGATTTTCATGGTTATCGCGGCAATGCAAAAAATGTCACCGCAGAATATAAGCGCAAGCTAGAAGACATCCATGACGCATCTACCTTATGCTGGTCACACCAACAACAGCAAAAGGAAATGCAAAACATGCGTATGCAATTTTTTGAAGTAATTATCGAACGAGCCAGAGGCGGGATCAGAACCCATGTGGTCGCCGAAAATGAACAACGCGCCGTGGAGATTGTTTTTGACCACGACGTAGCGCCAAGCGAGGAGCATATTTCCCGGCCTATTCCACGTCTTTTTGTGCCTGCAAAGCTTGATGCTCTTTTGCCATTTGGCCAACCATCGGTGCTACCGTGGAGAAATTTCGTGCGATGAAACGTATCTTCTCTTTTTCGCTCGCCCTTTTCCAATGGTGGGTCAAATGCTCTTCACGCGATTTTGCCGTCTTGCGCTTTCTGTATCCAGCGGCGATCGCGGCACCATAGATCGTAATTTCACCCTTCTCGACCTGCTCAAGCAGTTTAGTATGCCCGTCATTTTTCAGGCGCCGAATATAGTCTTCATTAGTTCCCGACATATGCCCTTGTAGACGCGTCTATGTCGACACGTCGACATAATTCGACACTACCGTAAATAAACCGCACCGCGTGGCATTTTTGGGCCGACAGCTGATGCCGATTATGGTATGATGATCGCAAGTTAAGTTGATTGATCAGGGCAACGATCTGCAGCGCCTACGAAGAGCTATTTAGCGATAGCAATTTGTCATATTTTGCAGGGTTGTTTGCCGTGACCCGCGGCCAGAACGGTAGCCGGGAATAAGACCGGAGCTATGAGTGAGCAAACACGATTGGAAAATCGATCTGCTAACCACATTTCGGTGAAAGCCAGCCTCCAAGGCAAAAGACCCACCAAAGATGAAAGCACTGCATGACTGCAACTTTCTGATCTTTGATAATTGTAGGCAAGTTATCAAAGATTGCGTCCAGCCATGCTGGATGACCGAGCTGGCCACAAGGCCGGGTTTCGGAACTGGATTGATCGGTAAGGAGCTCCGCCGGTCTGCGGAATAGCTCTCCGCCAGGTTCTTCACCACTTTCCCATGGGACAAGAAAACCCCCAGCTGCAAGAGAACCAATACGGCCTACTTGTAGCTGGGGGGTTAAAGTCATTCCTTGGGAAGGTTTGTTGAAAACATCAATCAAAATCAAAGAACTGAGCGACAACGTCGCGAGGTTCTTGTCGTCCCCGCAGGGGATGACAACTCTAACATGAATCCCATGAAAACCATGTCCAACACATGCCCTCCGGGGTTAATTTTTACAGGAGTATAAGATGAAACAAAATTACGAGAAAACGGAAGCTACGATCTCACAGAGTCCCATCAGTGTTACGAACGACAGAAAAATCGAAGAATCCGATGTCTTTGCAAGTGCCCTTAGGTTCGCAACGATATTATACTTCGCTAGTTTCGGTGTGATACTGTGGATCACCTGATTCTCCTTCGTGCCGCGATATCATGCTAGGTCCCTCAATGGAGCTCCATGGTCTCGTTAGGTACAATCTGGTTTTGATGCTCGCGTGTGAGATGAAAATAGAGAAGTCCTACAATTTCTATAGATTGCTCACCCCCCTGCTGCCTATCTGCCGGTGATTTCAATGGTCTATCCATCCATCGGGGTCCCCCAAATTCCTATTCATGATTGTGGGTTCGGTTGCCGCAATAGGATATCATGGGCTTTGTGAAATTTTGCATAATTGGTGAACGACTGGAACATGAGCGATCGCTGTCAAAATTACCGCGAAGTGAATCACCCGTCACGGGATTACATTGGTGCGGCTGGTCGCTCCCTCTTCACGAAATCAAAATCGATGTTTGGCCGAAATTCCAACCGGTGGTTGCTCGTATCGACCGTTTGTCGGTCGCATTCGCGGCATGCTCGGCGAACCTATTTAAATGTAAAGTGAGGTTGACATAAGTTGGTCGAAAATTGACTAAATTCAGGATATTTTTTCTGCCCTTCACAGGGGGAGTCCAGTTTTCCCCAGAAATTAGCCGACTTTGCCTAGTGTCCAAATTTGGTCTGGGTTGATAGTCAACCGGACTTTATGGTTTCGACTGAGCGTCTCATCAGCCAACCATTCGGTGCGAACCACCCGAAATACCCGTTCAAAAAAAGCTGTCCTACAAAGAACATATAGTGAACACGTAATCATCATTCATATGGTAGGTGGTATACATGATTGTTCTCGACAGCTCATTTCTCATTGCACTTGCGGCGATCATCGCCAGCATTTCTTCATTCATTTGGGCGCTCCGGAGAAAGCCGTGACCTTTGTGTCTGACGAGCGGCTGGTAGCCATCGCGCTCGATGCGCTGGAGCATATACTGGCGCTGTCTGCGGCGGACTGCATCAGCCGCACTAGACCAATCGTTGCATCGCAGAACATTTCTGAAAGATGCCGCTTTGACAAATTTTGGCAATTGCTGGATTGCAACGTCAAGCACGCTCGGTCCGGAAGCCGCTACCGATGCTTCAGCGGATTCTGATGTGAAGCCTCGCTATCCAAGCTTGGCGACGCATAGTAAAAATGACAGGCGATACAAATGTCATCATTGGCATTGTGCTAAATATAATCGATCTGAAAAAAATCGTTGCGGCAGGACCGCGGCCGGCACCGGAGGTATCGCGAAACATGGATCGCATGGCATTAGTCGCGGACAAATTGGACTGCACCGAACTGGTGGCACGGGTCGCCCGTGCGATTGATCGCTGCGATGCGGATCTACTCAGGAGCTTATTTCATCGGGACGCGACCGATGATCACGGGATCTTCAGTGGTACCGCCGCAGAATTCGTCGGGTGGGTGATTCCCTTGCTTCGCACTATGAAACGGACGCAACATGTTATCGGACAGGTGCTGATCGAGATTGATGGCGATTGCGCATCTGGCGAGAGCTATTTTGTTGCCCATCATACTATGGAAAGTGTCGGGGGCGATGTACACATGATTGTCGCTGGCCGTTATCTGGACCGGTTTGAACGGCGCGACGGAATATGGAAAATAGCTCACCGTCAGGCGGTTTATGACTGGGGAAGCAACAGTCCATCAACGGACAGCTACGATCGCGATAATCCGGGTAAGATGACCTTTGGTGTGCGTGGCGCAGCCGATCCGTCTTATGCTTTTCTCACTGGCCCGCCCCCCGTATGATCCCGGCTGATCAATAGAATAGTGCCAATGCGGCCGCTCCAATGATATGATTTTTCTTTAATCTGCTGTCGCAAAAAAGGGAAAACAGATTCATGGCTGACCAGGACCCAGGCGACATGAGCCGAGCCGATGTTTCAAAACAGCCAGAACCCATGTTGCGCGGCGATCCGATCACGCCAGAGCGCTATTTCTCCAAAGATTATATGGCCAGGGAATGGGACAAGATTTGGACCCGAACCTGGCAAATTGCCGGCCTTGATCGCGAAGTGCAAAACCGGGGCGATTATATCACGACCGAGCTTGGCCGGGAGCGAATATTGTGCACGCGGGGAGATGATGGCAAAATCCGGGCCTTCTACAATGTCTGCCAGCATCGCGGCTTGCAGTTGATGTCAGCAGAGTCGGGCAATGCACGCCGGTTCGTCTGCCCCTATCATGGTTGGGCCTATGACCTGAAAGGCACTCTGAAAGCCGTTCCCGACGAAGCCGACTATCCGCAAGGCAGCCCTTGCGGCAAACTGAATCTGGTCGAGATTCCCTGTGAAAGCTGGGCAGGCTTCGTGTGGTTCAACATGGATCAGGATTGTGTGCCGCTGAAAGAATTTCTGGGACCGATTGCCGAGCAGATCGACTCCTATCCGATGGAAGAGATGCGGCGCACCCACTGGGTAACGATCGAAGGCGATTTCAACTGGAAGCTGGTCCAGGATAATTTCAGTGAATCCTATCACGTGCCCTTTGTCCATCCGAGTTCCAAGTTCGTGATCGAATATAGTCACCATCATTGCCAGTTTGACCACTATCCGGAAGGCCATTGCCGGATGTTCATGCCCGGTGCTGGGCCGGCGGAAGCGGTCAAGGGTGGCGAGAAGGAAACGCTGGCGTCGCTGAGCGAGGAACTGAAGCGATGGGAACTCGATCCGGACGACTATCGCGGCGGCCGGACGAGGAATATACGCAAGGACCTGCAGCGGCAGAAGCGCAGACTGGGAGAAGCGAAAGGTTATGATTTCTCAACCTATCATGACGACCAGCTGACCGATAACTGGCACTATACTATTTTCCCGAATCTCTCGTTTAGCCTCAAGCCTGACGGCAATATCTGGCTGCGCGCCCGGCCGCATGAGAGCGATCCGGAAAAATGCTATTTCGACATGTGGTATATGACGCTGTTTCCAAAGGGAGAGACCGAATATTATTCATGGGTCATGCGCGAAACCGTATCGATTGATACGCCAGCGGAACATTTCCAGGGCAAGGCCGGTGAAATATCCGCCGGCCCCGCCATCGATGAGGATCTGGAAATATGGCCGCTTCAGCAGCAAGGTCTTCATTCCAGAGGCTATCAGCGCGACTATCTGTCGGGGCAGGAGAGTCGCATGCGTTATTTCCACGAAACACTGGAAGATTGGCTGGAACGGTAAGATCGCAAGTAGCTCGGTGGGCGCCAATGCCCGCCGAAAATATGATTGTGCCCGAAAAAATCGGGATTCCCGCACCAACCCTAAACTGTAGCAGCCATTTCAGAAGCCTGTTTGATAGCGGCTTTGGCATCGAGTTCCTTGGCTTCATATGCGCCGCCAACCAATTCGGCTGACAGGCCATTGGCCATCAAGTTTTCATATAGATCGCGATTGGGATCCTGACCGGCACAGACAATGATCGTGTCCGCTTCCACCAGTATCGGCTGGTTATTCACAGTGATGTGCAGGCCGTCATCATCGATCCTTTCGTAATTGGCTCCGTTGATCATGTTGATTCCCCGGCGCGTCAGAGACAGGCGGTGGGTCCATCCAGTTGTCTTGCCGAGCCCGGCCCCGACCTTGCTGTCCTTGCGCTGGATCATGGTGACTTCGCGCTCGGACTTGGCAACGATTGGTTCGACACCGGTTACCCCGCCGCGCGGATGATTTTCAAAATCTATGCCCCATTCTTTCGCAAAGACCGCACGATCCATGGCACCCGAAGGTCCTGAATGACTTATCAGTTCACAGACATCGAAGCCGATACCTCCGGCGCCGATGATGGCAACCCTGCCTCCCACTGCTCTTTCACCGGTGATGACATCAATATATCTGGCGACCTTGGGATGGTCTATGCCGGCTATATCCGGCGTTCTTGGCGTAATTCCGGTTGCGATGACGACGTGGTCGAAATATTGTTTTTTCAGTTCATCCAGGTTGGCAGGGGTGTTCAGTCGCACATCCACGCCCAGAACCTCCAGCATCCTTCCATAATATCGGAGTGTTTCGTAAAATTCTTCCTTGCCCGGGATCCGTTTGGCGAGATTGAACTGGCCGCCGATTTCCGATGACGCTTCGAACAGTGTGACCTTGTGGCCCCGTTCGGCTGCAACGGTCGCATAGGCGAGACCGGCCGGCCCAGCCCCAATCACAGCGATATGTTTCGCGGATGCCGCAGGCAAATAATTGAGAATGGTTTCATGGCATGCTCTGGGGTTGACCAAGCAGGAGGTGAGCTTGCCGGAAAATGTATGGTCCAGACAAGCCTGGTTGCACGCGATGCAGGTGTTGATTTCATCCTCGCGACCCTCAATCGCCTTGCGCATGAAGGTGCTATCGGCAAGCAGCGGACGCGCCATCGACACCAGATCGGCATCCCCGCGTGCCAGCACTTGTTCTGCAACATCCGGCATGTTGATCCGGTTTGAAGTGATCACCGGCACGTTGATTGCCTTGCGCAATCGGCCGGTAACCGATGTAAAGGCTGCTCGCGGAACCATCGTTGCGATTGTCGGAACTGCACTTTCATGCCAGGTAAAATGGGTTGAAATTATAGTGACACCGGCCTTTTCCAAGGATTTGGCCAGGATGATGATCTCGTCCCAGCTCATGCCGTCTTCCAGCATGTCCATCGCCGCAATGCGGAAAATCAGGATAAAGTCTTCGCCAACTGCGGCGCGGGTTCGTTCGACGATTTCTACGGCAAAACGGATGCGGTTTTCGTAGCGACCGCCATATTCATCGTCCCGCAAATTTGTTTTCTGAACCAGGAAAGTGGAAATGAGATAGCCGGCCGAGCCGATGATTTCGACACCATCATAACCCGCTTTTTTGGCCATCACCGCGCACCGGACATGGTCTTCAATCTGCTTTTCTATTCCTGCCTTGTCGAGTTCGTTGGGAACATAGCGGGCGATCCTCGACTTAACCGCCGACGGCGCAACGCAATCCGGTGTATGGGCCAGCGGACCGGGGTGCAATATCTGCATGCAGATTTTCACATCGGGCGCTGCTGCGTGCACGGCATTGGTCACCAATCGATGTTTCGCTGCTTCTTCATCATTTGACATGCGCGCGCCATGGCGTGACGATTCCTCATTCGGCGCGATGCCGCCGGTGATGATCATGCCGATCTCATTGGCCGCGCGCTCTGCGAAATAGGCGGCCATGCGTTCAAATCCGCCCTCGATTTCCTCGAGGCCGGTGTGCATGGAACCCATTATTGCGCGATTCTTTATCGTGGTGAAACCGAGATCGAGCGGCTCGAGTAATTTTGGATAGTTCATATTGTCTTTCATAGTCTCTGTCCGGAAAAGTGCCATGCGCGGAAATATTAGATAACCTAGGCCGCGTCGCCAGTTGGCCAATAACGCTTCTTCAGCTCTCTTTTATACAGCTTGCCGGTTTCGTGTCGTGGCAACTGTCGGTCAAAATCGATGGACTTCGGACATTTGTAGTGACTGAGGTGTACACGACAGAAATCCATCAATGTTTTTGCCAGCTCTGCGCCGCTATCGTCCCAGCGGACCGGCTGGACCACCGCCTTCACTTCCTCGCCCATCTCTGTATTGGGCACGCCGATGACGGCAACATCGGCAACGGCGGGATGCTGAATCAACAGGTTTTCGGTTTCCTGAGGGTAGATGTTGACGCCGCCAGAAATGATCATGAAGTTTTTGCGATCCGTCAGATAAAGATAACCTTCGTCGTCGATCCGGCCGATATCGCCCATGGTCGTCCAGTTACTTTGGATCGGGTGACGGGCCTCGCGCGTCTTCTCGTCATCATTGAAATAGGAAAAATCATTGCCCCCTTCAAAATAGATCAGCCCCGACTCTCCCACCGGTAATTCATTGCCATTTTCATCACAGATATGGATGATACCAACGTCAGCCTGGCCTACAGAACCAGGTTTGCGGAGCCATTCTGCCGGGCTGATCGAAGTTGTTCCATTGCCTTCGGAACCGGCATAATATTCGTAAACAATGGGTCCCAACCATTCCAGCATCGCCCGTTTCACTTCGACAGGGCAAGGTGCGGCCGCGTGAAGCACGATTTTCAGGGATGACAAGTCATAGCGTTCGCGAACCGCTTGTGGCAATTTGAGCAGACGGATGAACATGGTCGGGACCATTTGCACAAATGTGACTCGATATTGTTCGATCCATTGCAGCATCTTTTCCGCATCAAATTGCGGCATGACGACAATTTTCGCTCCCTTGCGCTGCGGAATTGTCGAGAAAATTAGCGGCGCGGTATGATATAAGGGAGCCGGACACAGCAGCACGGATTTATCATCAAAGCCATATTTCTGAGACAGTCCTTCGGCACGATCCATTGCCGCATCAGCGGGCAAGTCGGGCAATGTGATTCTGACCCCTTTCGGTCGACCGGTAGTGCCCGAAGAATAGACCATCTGAACCCCAGCCATTTCATCGGGAATAGGCGTGTCAGGGAATCGCGCTATCGTGTCATCCCAGTCAGTCAGAAGGAGCACGGCTGTCGAACCAATCAGATCATCCCGGCTGCGGCTCAGTTCTGGTGCGCATCGGACTTCAGGGTCGCAAATGAGCAGCTTGGCTTCACAATCATCGACGATATAAGCGGCCTCATCAGCGCTTAATTGGGTGGAGATCGGAACAATATACAGTCCCGCCCGCTGGGCCGCCCAGTAAATTTCAAAAAACTCCGTCCGGTTGGTCATCCACATTGCGACCGCATGCCGATTTTGAAGGCCCAGCGAGCGGAGATAATGGGCACCCTGATTGGCGCGCTTTTCCAGTTCCAGATAGGATAAAGACCCAGATCCGTCGCCCATGATTGCGGCGATATTGTCTGGGTGACTATTGGCGAAATAGCGGGGATGCACGATGGTAAATGGCTCCTCTCAAACAGAGCGGCTCAGCATGACTTCATTCAACGTCGAAGTGGCGGTTTTACGGATAGCATCGGCTCTAAGGGTCGCAACCGCCATCAAAACTAGCCCCGTTGACAACACGCAGACAATGAAGATCCCCAATGTTCCAAAGCCGCCTGCATCGGCAACCGCACCCGCTATCATCGGACCCATCGAACCGCCAAGCGTCGCGAAAGCGGGTTGCGCACCTGCAAGCTTGCCGGTTGGATCAATCACTGCCAATCCCCCAAGGAATGAGGGAGTCAATATCGCCGGAAGGACGATCCACATCGGTACGCCGATCAGAAAGCTTGTGCTATTACCGCTCATCGAAATTCCAAAAGCCATGAGACCCATCAGGCCACCGACCAGGAGCAGCGGCCGGGTGCTACCAAATCGCGCACCGACAAAGCCAGCCGCTATGGGGCAAACAATTGTCAACAAACCGCCGACAAAAAATGCCATGCCGATCGTTTCGAGTGAAATGTTTAAATTCACCCCGATGCGGGCAATGAATGCCCCCATTCCCGCAACTGAAAAATAGAAAATACCCATGCCGAATAGCGCTATCCAGCCACTCTTGTTTGCAATCAGCCCGATCTTCAACCTGGGGGTATCGGCAGCGGCTTTCGCTTTTAAATCGCTTGGCGCACGAACATTTGGAATGGCTGGCAGACACAAAAGGCCCACCACCGCAAGCAGGGAATAGAAACCATAAAGGGCTGTAAAGCCGCCAAACATCAGAAGCTTGGGAACTGCCAATGCAAGGATTGACAAATAGGCGCCAACAGAACCATTAATCCAGCCGTACGTCAGTTCCGGCCTGGGTGTCCGCGCGGCAGTAGCCAATACTACACAGAGTGTCAGACCGGTTCCCAAGCCACCGAGCGCTTGAAACGCAGCCATCATTATCACGTTGGTCGCAACAAGTGACAGGCCATGTCCGACCGCTACAAGGACAAGGCCAACTGCGATAAGCGTTCTAGGGGTGTATTGGGAAATCAGCCGCGTTCCAATCATTGCTGCCGTTGCTGTACTAAGACCTTGTGCAGTCGCGACAAATCCCGCGTACGCACCTGAAGCACCAAATTTGGTCATGATCGCGCCGATGTTGAATGCAACGGTGAGCGCTTCGGTGAACACCATGAGCATGACGAAAATCAAAGCTGCCTGTTGAATTCTGCTAATTTGCGGAAGAGCTTTGTCAGTCATGGAGATCCTATCACCTTATGAGAGCATTTTTGACGCTGGATCGAACGCGACCTGAATAACAGGATGGCGCTTCACTGACTGTTTCCCGGCAGCGTCAGAAGGAGCGCCTCAGCTGCGCAGTAACTGCCCAGGCCGGGCACCTGTATCTTTGTCATTTTCTCTTGTTTTGATGCCGTTTACATATGTCGCAATGTAGCCCGATGCCGGCTGCAATATGCGCTTTCCCCCAGCGGGCAGATCGGCGTGGATCTCCAATCCGCCGAGTTTCAAGTGATCGAAATCAATAACATTGATATCGGCCCGTTTGCCGACTTCAATTGATCCACGATCACGCAATCCGTAAAGTTGGGCGTTTTTGTGGCTCTGCTTCTGGACAATGAACTCAAGAGGCAGTTTCGCTCCGCGGGTCCGGTCGCGGCTCCAATGGGTCATTTGGTAAGTGGGGGCGACGCCGTCAAAGATGAGCGTAACATGCGCACCAGCATCACTAAGGCCGGTAACCGTCTCGGGATGGGCAAGCATATCGTGAATTGCATCGTGATTGAAATCATAAAAATTGCTACCCAGTACAATGGCAAATCGGGATCCGTCATCCTGGATGAGAAAATCATACATGAATTCCTCGAGGTCTTGGCCCAGGGCATCGGCGCGTGCCTGAAAGCTTTTGTCGGCGGTGGGTTCGTAATCTATCGGATCTTCGATCTCGAATAGATGACTCGCCCCCATTTTGTACGCGTTATAGACATTTTCCATTGTCCCGGGGAGGTCGGGCTTGATATTCTTGTCCGACAAAATTGCAGCGCGAACCTCCGGCTTTCGCATTTCAGCCAGCATCTGAGCAAATGGCAGATCGCGAAGTTTCAGAAACGTCTCGCGGCGCTGAAAAAGATGATAGGTTTTCAGATTTGTCACCAGTCCAATCGGACGGGAGGCAATTTGCGGAAATAGATGGGCACCGTCCTGATTGGCTGCGGCCACTTGTTCCAGAATATCGCGCCAGGCCGTTTTGGCTTCGGCATGCTGTAACAGAGTGAAAGTCACCGGGCGGCCGGTTTCCTTCGAGATTCTCGTCATCAATTCGAGTTCTTCGTTCGCCGTTCGCCGCTCCCCGCCAAGCATTTCAAGATCGCCGATGACCCCGGCCGGGATGAGCTCGAATACACCTTTGCCTGTCTCCGTCATCGCATGAGCCAGAGTCATGATCTCCTCCTCAGCCGCGAAAGTTCCGGGAATGGAATGGCCATGGGTTGACCGGTGCCCGATGGTTCTGGATGTGGAAAAGCCGACAGCTCCTGCTGCCAAGCCTTCAGAAACAATCTGCGCCATTTTATCGAGATCATCTTGCGTCGCCGCTTCATTGTCCCGTCCCCGGCGACCCATCACGTAATTGCGGACCGCGGCATGTGGAATCTGGGCACCTATATTCAGCGCAAATTTACGCGATGCGATATAGTCAAGATATTCCGGAAAGGTCTCCCACTTGCCCCATTCTATGCCCTCGTAAAGGGCGGTGCCGGGTATGTCTTCCACACCTTCCATCACTTCAATAAGGTCGCGCTCTCCGCCGGGAGGAACGGGCGCGAACCCGACACCGCAGTTACCCATGACAATGGACGTTACACCATGGCTGGCGGATGGATTCATTTCGTCATCCCAACTAACCTGACCATCATAATGCGTGTGAATATCGACAAATCCCGGGGTTACGATTGCACCATCGGCATCGAGCACCTCTTTGGCCTGTGTTGAAATCGCCTCGCCAAGCTCGACAATCATCCCGTTTTTTATACCGACGTCGCCAGTGCGTCCGGGCACCCCGAGGCCATCTATAATGGTGCCGCCTCTTATAAGTGTATCGAGCATGCTCATCCTTTCATTGACGGTCGACTGTCGCAGCCTTGCAAGCCAACCGAGTTGAAAAGTCGGCAGCCCGTCTTGTTCGTTTACGAAGAAAGTTTTTTCTTTGGGGTTTTTGCAGAAATACCCGTTTTCCGGGCCTTGACAAAGGTGGAATTGGCATTTCCGTCCGGCAGAATCGTCGTTTTCAGTACCGCTTCGATATGCTGCTCGATCTGATCCTCATCGAAAACGTCAATGTCGAAGGCCCGTTTGATTTCCGGAGCCATCAGGAAAATATTCTTCGCCGCGGCAATATTAATATAGTGCAGGTGCATCGGCGGCACGTCGGCGGGATAAACCCCTTGTTCCTGCGCAAGGGCCACGCGGGCGATCGCACGCGATGTGTATGGACGAATGAAATTTTCTGTCAGCCAGTCAAGCCTCTCGCTTTCATGCATGGTTTCAAAAAAGACAATGCGGCTCAGTTCGGGATGCTCAGCGGAAAAACGGATATAATTGGTCGCGCTGTTGACGATCTGCTCGCGCGGGGTCATGGCTTCCCACCCTGCCTCGTCTCGATGAACAGCTTCCTCCAGCAAATTGTACAGATAGGCTACAGCAGCGCGCCAGAGTTCATCTTTCGATGAATAGTGATATTTTATGGAGCCGTGATTGACCCCTGCCTCATCGGCAATCTTGCGCACCGACGTTCCTGCAAAGCCGAACTTTCCAAATTGCACGACCGCCGCCTTTAGCAACTTCGACCGTGTGTCCAATTCTAAACCAGTACCCATAAAGTCTCCGTAACTGGCTGTGGGACACACCCACAGCCATCTATCGTCAAAATGATTTCGTCACCCTTATGCCCCATTGTCTGGGTTCTCCCGCGAAGCGGTTCACGATACCGCCAAAAAGCCCCAGTGAAAGCCCGCCGGTAAAATATTCCTTGTCGAGAATATTCGTGCCAAAAACTGCAATTTTGATACCCCCGTACGCTTGCAAATCGAGATCGATTTGCCCGTTCAACAAACCGAACGAAGGGATCGAACCTTCCCCCGGGGCCAGAATTGCAACAACAGCAGGCGCAGCAATGACCGCTTCCCCAATGTAAAAATAATTGGCTTGCACACCCAGTTTGGTGCCCTCTGCAATTTCATGTTCATAGCGACCGGACAGGCTGAATTGCCATTTGGGTCCGCCCAAAGGTTCATCGGTCCGATCGATAGGATTGCCTGCTGCATCGAAATCCGGGAAGGAGTCAAATTGTGCGTTGGTATAGCCCACCGATGCACCAAAAGTCAGGCCCTCTATCGGATTGGCCTGTAATTCACCCTCGAAACCCCAGATTGTGGCTTCGGCCGCATTCCGCAATATGGTTCTGGGAACGCCACCCGGTCCGATGCTGTTGGGATCAAAGGACGTCCGCTGAATATCGGTATAGTCACTATAAAAAACGGCTGAATTGAAACGTAAGCGATTGTCGAACAAATCTGCTTTTAGGCCAGCTTCGTAATTGAGAACAAATTCAGGATCGACGATCGTGGTCAGGACATCCTGATCGATGGCACCGCTGCGGAACCCCCGAGACACGCTCACATATAATAATGTTTCATCCGTCGGCTTGAAATCAACGCTGGCAAGCCATGAGAAAGCATCAAAGCTGGCGTTATTCTGGAGTATTCCGGTCGGAACCGGAGAAACATCCCGGACTTCGCGGGATTCATCCGTGTAGCGAAGGCCGAGCGTTAATTTTAGCTGATCAGTGATGGCAAAACTGTTCTGCGTGAACAGGGACCAGCCTTCATTTTTTGCCGCCGTGGTCTGAAATCCCCCTACATTGTCAATGTCTTCGCCAGACTCCGTCGAATAGAAGCCACCGACCTGCCAGTCCAGACGGTCATCAAGCGCGGTTCCCGACAACCGGATTTCCTGGGCAAAGAGATCAGAATTCTGACCTATCGTTATCGACGTGCCGGGGGCAGATTGCACCAGGGTCAGCGAATTTTGTTCCCGATAGCTTGTAATGGATTGTAGATCGGCTCCGCCAAGATCGACCGTGGCAGTGGCATTGATATTGAATTCATCTGACCGTGCAAATGGTGCCTCGGCTCGAAAATCATTGCCTACGTAAAAATCATCGCCCGGTGTTTTGAGAGCTATCGGAATGACGATAAAGCCGAGATCAAGAAATGCTGATCGCAATGACCGGAAAATGGAGGTGGACTCATCCACATCGTGATAATCTGCGTTTACCCGAATGGAAAACGTGTCGCTTGGTTCGAATAGTAATGAACCGCGAAGAAACAGTTCATTGTCGTCGGCAAGCTCTCGTCCGGTCCCGGCACCGATACCGAAGCCATCGCGATGGGTTAACGCGGCGCCGAGGCGAATGCCGAGCTTGTCTTGAACAAGCGGCACATTGGCAACCAGTTGTGCGTCAGTCCGATCATATGAACCATAGGTAAACTGCCCGTATCCGCCGATTTCGTCGAGTTCCGGCCCCTTGGTTATGACATTGACGACCCCGCCGGTGGTATTCTTGCCATATAACGTACCTTGCGGACCTTTTAGCACTTCTATCCGCTCGATATCGAACAGGTTTGAAAACAGACTGGTGCCGCGCGTAATCGGGGCTCCATTGATATTGATACCGACGGCCTGATCGGCATTCAAGGTCAGGAAGCCCGCGCTTTGGCCCCTGATCGTCAAATTGGCGAACAGCGAACCCGTGGCTCCATTCGGTCGAATATCGAAGTTCGGCGTCAGTTGTGCAATATCGGCAAACTCGGTCAAACCCGCTTCTTCGAACGTCTCGCCGGAAAATGCGGTAATCGCAACGGGGACGTCCTGCAGATTCTCCTCGGCCTTTCGTGCCGTGACAACGATTTCGGTATTTTGTGCATATGCAGGTGCACTCGCTGCGCCCACGACGCTGGCAAGCGCCAATGCCAGCAAGCTGGATTTTGCAGAATTTCTCGACTTCCGGTTCATGAATCCCCCTCCTGATTTCAGCGACTTGTTTGGTTCCGGCCATCATTATTTAATTGTCCGAAATTTCGTCGCTTTCGAGATTCACCCTTTTTGTGAACCCATGCTTGGCTAGGTCGCGGCAAGTTCATACGCTACTATCAATATTAATACGATCGTATGAATTATTATGACAATGGATAGTGATTGGACCAACGACCGCTGGGGCGGTACTCAACGCCCAAGCACCGATCTCGTCCCGCTATCTGTGACAGGCCCCATGTAATGGACAATTAGAGCTCTTTGTCTATGATCTACCAACAGCGGAGGTATCAAAGAAGCTAACTCGCGCCGACCTGCTTGACTTTGTCGGATGGGGAGAAGCGAAAAGAGCCCGAAGATTCCCGGAGGTTTCTGTATGTCCAATGTCCCGAGCATGAAAACCGACCCTCGATTTTTCTGGCTTGAGGATTACAGCTTCATAGATGTCGATTACCTGCCGAAACCGAATGTATCTCTCCTTGCGGATTATCGATATTCTCGGGGCGACATTGAAACATTTCGATGCCTGAGCAAAGAATTAGCTTGGCTGCCGACCAGCAGGTTGCTGGTGATTCAGCTAAACCGCGGTCAAAGCCTCGGCAGCGTTTGCATATAGGGCACTCAATGGATGTCCTAGAATTAATCGCCATCTGCCACCCGGATGATGCCTATCAGGGGAGGTTTTAACAATTTCTGCCATCCACTGGCTTCACGGGTGATATGTGCAATAAGACCAACGGATGGCGAGAGCGGTCATCCGGCGAAGGACGCGCGGCATTGAAATTCACGTTCCGCGCCTGGTTGCGTGCAAAGTCTAGCTCAAGGCTGCGACAGGGTCCGCCCTCAAAAATGCGCGATCATAATTCTAGGTCAATAGGCCCGGTCAACCCGCGTGAGGGAAGAGAAAATCCCATTACGAAGCCACCCGCTTTCTCTGTAGCGCGCTTGTAAGCTGACCTTTCCACAACAACGAAAGGAAATCACCATGCGATTGGAACTCTACAAATGTCAGATTGACCGGGCCGACCGGCCAGTAACCGGTTTCGTTCTGGCTTCCGACGAACAACGTGCCTCGGAAATCCTGATCGAACACGAAATTGCGCTCAACAGGGAAATTACGACATTCAAGCTGGAACGTGTGGACGAAACACTCCCTGCCGACCAGCACCTGGGGCTTGAGGCACTTCTTGAACACGCACCAGCGGGCTTCGTATCATTCTGCGCTGGCCTGGGCTGGATCGCGCATGCAGTCCCTACTCATAGCCTCCAATTCTATCATATCGAGGAAGTCTCTGGCGATGAATATTTCATCATTGCCCCAACCAGAGATATGGCAGCGGCCATTTATACCAACCGGGTTTCACTAAAGAAAGACGAAGCCCGCCTGTTTCGCATTTACGAAGATATCAACGGTCTCAGACAAGAAGCGTTGCGGGGATTGCCAGCATTGCTGGAGCTGGGTCCCGTCGGTGTTGTCACATGGGACGATGAGCGCGGCTGGTCCCCGGCGACGGAGTAAGTTTCGACCTTGCTCTGATTTGGTATTCCACTTCAGGGCAAGGCTCTCGTTCTGTTCGGCCAGTCAGGCTTACATGGCCTTGGAGCCATGGGCCGGCCGTTCCGGCTGCTTCACTATCACCCGGATTTTGCCATGGGCTCGATCGTCCGCCTGACAAGCAGCAGCGAAGCCAATGCGAAGCCACCCGCTTTCTGTGCTCGATACGCATAGTCTGATTGCATCAACAACAATCAAGGAAAGCAAAAATATGCAAATGAACCTGTATCAAGCCGAAATCATCGACGCTTCTGGAAACTTTACGCGGCATGTCGTGGCGCTGTCTGCGGAGCATGCCGGCGATGTCATCCAGCAACACTATCGCACAATCGGCGAGCGCCTGACCAGAACCCATATCCACCGAATAGATCAGGAACTGGAAGGCGAGCGCCGCGCCGGCCTCAATCAACTGCTGCAGGACGGCCCAGCAGGTTTTGCAAGCTATTGCGAAGCGGTGGGCTGGACCGCGCATGCACCAGCATTCGGAAAACTGCGTCTGTTCAGAATCGAAGACGAGCAAAGCACACAAACCTTTGTCATCGCTCCAGATGCCAATATCGCCTCTGTGATCTACCTCTGCGACGAGCCATTAGCGCAAGGCGAGCAGCGAAACATCAGCATAGGCGATGGACTTGCCGGCCTGCCTGAGGAGCGCATTGCCAATATTCAGGGCCTGCTCGAATCCGGTCCGATTGGCATCGCCAGATTTGAACAGGGTTGCGGTTGGGCGGTCTGTTAGGTGATGTTCGAATGCGACGCTTACGTTGAATTGGCGTTCCGGTTCAGGGCAATACGTCCGGGCGATCGGCACTCTCTCTGAGCCCGAATTGATTAGCTTGACTGCTCAAACAAACATATCCTCCTTATTATAGGACCAGAAACTCATCCCCATGCGAACGTCTGTTCATGCGATTTTCGATGTTGCAACCAATCATTAATCTCTATTGCGACATTATTTGGATCATGCTTCTTTAAGTGGCACTCCCAAATTATGGCGACACGCCAGCCAGCATCGAGCAGAAGCTGCAAATTTCGACGATCCCTCAAGACATTGACACGAAATTTCTCTTCCCAAAATTCCGTGCGAGTAGCAGGAATGGAGGCGAATCGGCATTCTTCGTGGCGATGCCAGAAGCATCCATGAACGAATACTGCCGCATTATAGCGGCGGAATACGATATCCGGCTTTCCAGGGAGTTTTCGATCATGAACTCGATAACGCAAACCAGTCGCATGCAAGGCACGACGCAAGGCCAGCTCAGGCTTGGTGTCCTTGCTGCGAATTCCTGCCATCATGCGGGACCGGATTTTGGGATCGACGATGTCGGTCGATTTAATTCTCCTAGCTACTTTGCGTTGGCCTGGTAATAGGCTCTGACACAAACAGAAGTTGAGTTGATGAACCAAGTTTTCAAGACTGTCGATTTGTTTGCAGGCCCCGGCGGCCTTGCGGAAGGTTTCTCGTCAATCAGAGGCTCCGATGGCAAACGAATCTTTGATATCGCGTTATCGGTTGAGAAGGAGGCGTCCGCTTTCGCAACTCTTCGGCTTCGATCATTTGTTCGGCAGTTCAGCCAAGTCCCGGATACCTACTATCGTTATCTTTCAGGTAAGATTTCCAAGGACGCGATGACCGCAACTCACCCGGTTGAATGGAGAGCTGCCGTCAACGAAACCGCAATGTTGGAATTGGGATCAAAAGAAGCGCAGGAATTTCTTGATCCAGTTCTGGATCAAATCGCTCAATCCGCGGGATCTGGCACGATACTTATTGGCGGGCCTCCCTGTCAGGCATATTCTCTTGTTGGACGCGCCCGAAATCGCGGCATCCATGATTATGACCCAGCTGGAGACAGTCGGCATTTTCTCTACCAAGAATATATCAGGATTCTGCAATGCCTAGATCCTATTGCCTTTGTAATGGAGAACGTGAAAGGCATCCTTTCATCCCGCGTCTCTGGAGAAAGCATGATCGAAAAGATCATGTCAGACTTGAAAGCGGCTGGAGGAACTCCTGATAGCTACACTCTTCTTCCCCTTGTGGCCGATGCAAAAAGTGGAGGCTCAAGTCACATTATCCGTTGCGAGGATTTCGGCATTCCTCAGGCCCGCCACAGGGTAGTTCTGGTTGGCATCAAAACCGAAGCTCTAGGACTCAGAGGAAGAAACAAGGACGGTATTCCTTTACTTCAGGCAAGTCCCCTGCGGTCAACGGTGGCCAGTGTTCTGAAGGGTATGCCAGTTCTGCGAAGCGGCCTGAGCAAGGTCAAGGATAGCCCGGAAGCTTGGCGCAATACAATAATTGACGCATATGGAGATGCGGCGGCAGCTTGTCGAACCGAAGGCGCTTCGCTTTCCCAAGTCGAAGAAGTACTGCTTCGCCACGCGAGGGAAGTGCAGGCTTCGAAAGTGTTGCTTCCTCGGTCAAGCCAAGCGGTCGCACCGGTTCAGGACAACAGGCTGGGCGCTTGGTTGGCGGACGAGCGTCTAGAATCATTGCCCAACCATGAGAGCAGAGGTCATATGCAAAGCGATCTTAATCGCTACGCTTTTGCTGCAGCGTTTGCCGAGGTATTTGAGCGTTCACCGAAGGCAAATGAATTTCCCAAATCACTTGCGCCTAACCATCGCAACTGGGAGTCAGGTAAGTTTGCAGACCGCTTCCGTGTTCAGACGTGGAACGCGCCTTCAACTACTATAACAAGCCATATCTCAAAAGATGGACATTACTTTATTCATCCTGATCCGCGTCAGTGTCGAAGCCTCACTGTTCGGGAAGCAGCACGACTGCAGACATTCCCGGATAACTACCTATTTGAAGGCAATCGAACCCAACAATATGTGCAGGTTGGGAATGCTGTACCACCGTTGCTGGCTCGCCAGATTGCTGAAGTATTATTGGCCCTGCTTGCTGATTCCGAACAATAGTCTGTCTTTGAGAGCGGTCAGTAAAATTGCTCCAGCTTTCCGGCAATTGCCAGTGCTGCGGTTGACTGTTTCTCGCTGGGAATTTTATCGGGCAAGAATGTGCATGCCTTCAGAATTCCTTGCTCTCTGCCGCTCAATTGGCTGATCGACCTTCCAAAATCCAGCAACTGTGACCAGTATTCCGCTCCCTGCAAAACCACCTCACTCTGTGCCTCAATGCCGGAAGTAAGCTCGCGATCTCGTCTGGCCGACTTCTTCCGGGCTTGGGCATCGGAAGGTTCAATGAGATTTTCTCCGAAGTCCGCTTCATAATTCAGAAACAGCTTGGCCAACTCCGCCCAGCAGCCCTGCTTCTTGGCCCATTCGCTCATGTTCCGAATTCCGGCAGGGGGATTGGTCACTACGCCATTTGCTGCCTCGGCTGCCACTAGGCATGCTTTCTCTATGTTCACGGGGACACGTTGCATCGTCCATATCTTGTCGAGGTCGATCACACGCTTTCGCTGCTCGGCATCGTGAATAACTTTTGCAAAGGCATAAGTAACAATATTTGCCCGATATCCGCCAGCGTACCAGCTCTGCTGGGGCACCAGCTTCTCTAGATTCCGGAAGATTATCGCCTTCGCAATCAGTCTCTTGAACCAAATCTCATCAAATGCCGCATCTGAACGCTTCCATTCTTCGCCGATGGCTTTCGCCATATCCGCAAAATTCTTTTGAGCTCCAAGACTGACCACATGGGGTTTGCATCGGTAGGTATTTTCGAATTTTGCCAAGTCGGTCTTGGTGAAGAATTGCGACCGCGGAAATTCTGCATCGAACCGCTTTCGTTCGGCGATGGTGCGCCGCCCGCGAGCATCTGCAAACTGCCCTCGCGCCCGCTCATAGAACCATTTGGTTTCTCGATATCCGGAATCGCCAGATGGTGCGAGAATTTGGCGAGAGAACTCTTCGACCTTCACATGAAATGGATGGTTTGCGAAGAAGTCGGCAGCATTGACCTTGTTCTGGCTATTAGCAAATTGTGAAATAAGCGGGACAACTTCTTCAGCCGATTCTGGCGGTACTACGCTCAGTTTCATTTGCACAAAGACACTTTTCAACTGCTCAGGTGCAAGCTTGCGAGCGGCATGAATCGAAGCAGTAGTTTGCCCGCCATTGACGATCTGGAAGTTGTCAGCCGACATCAAGAGAAGGCCATCCCCCACATCGGCGATTTCGACTGCTTCCGCTGTTGCAGTGAGTCCGTTGTTGTACGAGAAGAACATGCTTGGATCTTCGTTGATCGTTTTGCGAATACCGCTGTTAACCTTGCCACGAGCTTGCAAAAAGCTCCGAACGTTAGCCTCAAGCAGGCGCGCGCCCCATTTCTCATAAATGGCAGCAAGCTGCACGCCTGGAATGACGGCAATGTAGCTATCGAGGGAAGCACCTTCATACGACGCCCTTAGTACCGGCACTGGTTCACCGAAGTCTTCGGCAAAGTCTATGATCAAATCTTCTCTGGTCTGACCAGACGACACAAAGCGATATATCCGCGAGAGATCCCAGACGTTTGAAGTGACAGGAATGTTTCCGATTGAGCCAACAGATTGTGCATCCGTTCGAGATTTATTGATACGATTTGTTACAAGAATGAGCTTGATCTTGTTGATTTTCTTCCAAGCGCGGTGGATCAGATCGCTGAGCACAAAGCCGTGGCTTGTTTCCTCGAGCTTTTCTCTGAAATCCCTTGTTTTTGCGGCAACGATGAACTCCACAAGTTTCTTTAGAAGCCTGTTAATTTCAGCCTTGTCGATTGTCAGTGGTTCGTTTGAGATCGCAAAATCGCAAATGACCACGCTCAGGACGCCTTCTTCATCTGACGCGTCCCAGGAATAAGCGTCAACTTGAAGTGACTTCGAACCATGCTTTCCTTCGTAATAGCTCTGAGACATGGAGGTGAGCTCCCCTGCTTCGTCCAAGACCTCTGCAACCTTTTCAAGAAATGCCTCGCTGGTGATCAGTCCCATGGCGTCTGCATCACCCTGTACTTCAGCGAGTAAATCGCGATGAAATTCACTCAGTTCGTCCACGAACCATTCCTCTCAACAACGAGCTCGTCAATTTCTTGAGCGTCCACCGAGAATTCTGAACAGGCATCAATGCTAATGCTGTATCGTACACTTGATACTCCTGGAGGCGGGGGGTTTGCGACACGCGGGAATCCCTCGAGAACTTCAAACTGCAGGTTTTTTCCGACATTCCATCGCCGATCAGAATAATCATCTTCAAAGTCGAAGCCGGCGGCAATTATCGCTTCTTCCCAAATCGCGTAGGCTTCCGGTTCCGCAATCGCGAAAAGGGAATCCACCTCTTTCACATGGTCAGTCAATGTCATGCCGTTCGGTTTAATCACGGCGTCAATAGCGCTCACCAGAAGGAATAGACGACAACCGTCAACATCGGATAGCTGATCTTCAGAGGATATCTGGACGAATGGTTTGGCCGCTCCACGCCTTGCCTTTACTTCAACCAGACAGCCATCCAGTTCGAAGTCCTTCGATGAACCCAATGGGCCTTTCCACGTTTCAATTGCTGCTCTGGGGCCTACAAGGTCGATTAAGCGCATTAGAAACTGCAACTCGCCAAGCAGCCCGCGCTGTTCCTCCAAAGTTAGAAGATCGGACTTCCCGCCGCGCAGCAGATGATGCCAACGAATTGTTCGGCGAATTGCACGGTTCAATGCATCGTGATTGTCTTCTGCTTGCTCCCCCGCCCTGACAATGTCTTGGCACAGACTGCCAAATAACTCGCGTTGTTCATCATCCTTCAGGAGGAGCAGAAGCGAGTTGCTTCCACTGACCTTCCTGTAGGCAATGTCGAGATTTCTCATTTTCGGAAGCGGTTTTATTTCTGCCGTTTCCTCAGAAAGACGCAGCAGAAGTCCGGGTTCCGATTTTGCAGAAACGATCCAGAAAAAGTCCTGTCTGCCTGACGGATCGACCCTCTTGGCATCGATTCCCCCTGCCATCAGTCCGCTCCAGGGGTCATCAGGCATCATCATCTGGCATATCCTCATCTTCGTCGGCATCGCCGAACAGTTCACGGAGTTTTGTGGTGTTGAGGATGTACTCAACCTTCTGATCCGGCCTTGCGGAAACGGGAAAGCTCATCCCCCATCCGACAATCGGTTCGTCTGGGATCATAGCGACATTCTCATCATTCAAATCATCACCTTGCTTGACCCGGACATTAAAAAGAATGAAAAGCGGGCGTTCACGCCTCGCGCGATAAATTCGATCCGGAAAGTTGACTTTGGCATCTGGCAAAAGTCCCTTCTCCTCGCGATAATCGCTTTCTGCGAGTTTGATCAGCGTGTCAGACAAACCAGCACGCTCCATTCCTCTTGACGCGACACGAGCGCTCGAGCCGCTTACGGTCAATATGCCTTTAGCCAAGTCATCAGCACCGATTGAACGATTTATCGGCACGATTGACCAACCGTTCGGATCTAATTGATCAGTTTCAGGTTCAGGCTTCAACGATGCGATCAGCACATCCCATTCCTCCATCTCATCCTGTCTTCGGTCGCCGATATACCGGCGTATGGGATCGGTAGCGGAAAGAACGGAATCCGGGTGGTTTTCGAAGTCCCGCATGAATGAATCGATGACCTCGAAGGGAACTTTCGAGAGAAGTAGCCCGCCGGACACTTTAGACGCGCCGTCAGGACCAAATCTCTTGTGAGCTAGATCTGCGAAAAAGCGCTTTGCCACCGCGCGATTGTGATCAAGAATTTTTTTCGACGCGGAAAGGCGGGTCGTCTCGACAAAATTGTTCGATAGCCCAACCATCAAATGTTTCTCGCCGGAGCCCATCTTGTTCCTGGCGGTAACCATGAGCGCACTAGGATGACTGCGAACTGCCAGCCCGAACTGTTCTGGAGTGGCATTTACCTGCTCCATCCGCTTCAGTTCAAGCTGCAGCTCTTCGGTCGCTTCCGCAATATGGGCATACCAGGATGTAGCATCTCTTGGCATCCAGATACGACAGAGATCCTCATAGTCCTGACGATAGCCAAACCAGCGTCCCATTTGCATGAGGGTGTCATACATTAGAGAATTGCGCAAAAAATACGAGACAGTCAAACCCTCAAGAGTAAGACCCCTCGAAAGAGAAAATCCACCGACTGCAATGATAGTCAGCCCGTTGTCGCCTGCTGCGTCATAGTCGAGGGTAGCAGGGGATAACGAATTCACCGCGATAACCGTGGCGGACGCAACGACCGGCAAAAGATTTTCGCGAATTGCAGGCCAATCTTCGTAAGTATCGGAATATTCTGTCTGCCAACAACGTTTCAGTTCAGCAATTTCAGGACTGCGATCTGCATCGGGATTGGCACCTTCGACGCGAACAGCATCTTCAATCGTCTTCAGATGTTCATGCAGTCGATTGCGAAGATGGTTCTGAATCCCTGTAAATCTCGAAGCATTGACGAGCATTGAGGCATGTTGACCACGCTGTCCCCTAATGTTCCGAATCGCTCGGGCGACAATGAATGATCGAAGCGCATCAATCATGCTATTCGGCAACGCCGTAATATCGTGATCAATCTTGTGCTTGACTGGCAAGAGATCACCGTTGTCGTCAATGTATCGCAGGAAGGTTGGTTTAGCGTTTCCATCATCCGGCACACCATCGACGAAGACTTTGCGGGCACCGAAATAGTTGGTTGGAGCATCGAGGCCGATGATGAAGTGGCGCGGAAAAAGGTCCTGCTTGTAAACTTCATCGTCTGAGTCGGGATCAATGAAGATATTGGCGAAAGGCGTAGCCGTGTATCCAACATAACAACTGCGCTGGAAGAGACCGAGAAGGTCCCGAATCTGGCCGTTGATGCGCGAAACTTCATCTCGACCATATTGAATGTTGATGGATGCGTTGTCAGCTTCATCATCAATCAGGAGCATGGGCTGATCAACCATTTCTGAATAGCGGCCAGCACTGTGCTCCTTCAACCAATCGATAAGGTTGGCCAAAGTGCGATAATTTTTCTTGATCACCAAGACAACAGGCACAGCATAAGATGCGATCTCGCTGGTGTTAGTTGTTGCAGTCGCCTTGTTGAAGTCTTTCAGTGTTGTCGTCAGGCTAACCGGCGCATTTCGATGGTCAAATACGCCGACCCCTATCGATTTGGGCTTGTCTCTCGTATCTCTTTTCTCGAGCCGGCCTGTATCGCGACCGACAAAACCTTCGTCGATGCGTGCCTGAGTCTGATTACGCAGGTTATTATGTATTCCGGCAATCACAACGATCAGCCGATACCCGGCATCAGCTGCCTTGCAGATCAAGCCAGTGTAGTTTGCAGTCTTGCCGCTTTGGACGTGGCCCACAACCATGCCCTTGCGTTCCCAAGGCGTCAGATCGTGCGGGTTGCCCATTCTGTCCAAGATTCGGTCTGTTACTGCATCGGTGGAAGTTATCACGTCGTTTGGTAGCCGTTTTTTCTGCAGCAATTTTTTGTAGCGGTTCCAGTAATATGGCTCGATCAGGCCCTCGGCCCGAGCATCACTAAGCCAAGGTTTGAAATCATGTTCGCCGACGACAGCGCCTATGCCCATGCTGATGCCGACACGCTCCTCGAGCTGGCGGGCAAGTTGTTCGGCTTGGTCGTCGGTAATACCATCGAAGACGGGAGACACTCGCATTGCGGAAATTGTTTCTCGAATACTCTCCTCAGTCGGCCTGTCCTGACTGGCGAGCAGTTGAGATACGACACCGTCAAGTTGCATCATCGGATCAGTCATCAGGCGTTTCTCTTTCGGTGATTTCGTCGATGATTGCTTTTGCGATCGAACCGGCTGATTTGAATGGGTCTATCTGGCAGAGGATGTCCGAAATCCCGTCCTTGCCGGTTCCTTGTTCAATGAGTCTCGGAATCATGGCTTCAGCAAGTTGTCGGAGCGATGATTCATCCGCATCCTCAACCCTGACATCCTCAGGGTTGCCTGCAAAATCGGAATGAAGCGACGCGACTGGGACCGAAGAACCCACCAAGCCAATCAAGTTGGCAAATTCCTCCAACAAATCCTCGGGAAGTTTTGCGGCAAAATCCGCAAAAACCGGGTGCGCAGGGTCGGGGCGATACATAATGGCACCGTCGCGTTGCATACGCTGCCAGACCGGCATGTATTCGCTGTCTACCAAGCGTTGTCCCCGGCGTTGGTAAGTCCGTTTAGATGCAAAGGCAAGGCGCTCGACCAGCAAGCGCATCCTCTCTCTGACGGCTGGCGGCAGTTGTGCTGAGACCTTTTTTACATCGATCTTCCAGTCTGCATCCATTGTATTCGGTATATCGACTCGAATCCGACACAGTTTCGTCAATTCCGTCTGTCGTGCCATTCCGAGCCAGCTTCCGGGGATGATAAGTCGGCGGCCGCGATACACATAGAATCCCTGCGACCGCAGATGTCCCTCTGGACCGCCAAGTTCTTGCCAATCTGAATTAGATACCGATTTGTGATGAGGCAGGGTAAAGCTCTTGAACTCAACGACGCCATCCTTCAGTTCGAGCCGGTCAGGCCGATCACTCTGATGGGTCGGAAACTTCGTTCCAAATGGATCGATTGGTTCCAGCTGTCGTCCATTCAGAAGTATGCGCAGCGGTGGTTTGTCTTCCGCCATGAAACGATGAAAAACGAGTCGGATGTGGCGCTCTGCTTCGGCTATCACTCGATTGATATGTTGAGCCCTTTTGCGCGTATCATGATCAATTCCACCAGACAGGCGATCAAGAGAACGCCAGAGTACGAGCGTTCCTTGATCTCCCAGCTTTTCGGCCCAAGGTATCAAGGAAATCTTGTCATGAAGCTCGATCTCCCAGCGATTTGTGCGAGCGACCTCGTCAAGATCCCAAGTTGCCGCCGATACATTACCATTTTTCTTGGTTAAGACTGTAAGTCGCTTGCATTGCGAAAAACTGGCACTTTTCAATCCGAGCCCGAAACGACCAAGGTCACTTGCATCCCTCGAATCTAGCGGGTTCCTGCTCCCTGGACGCATGGCTTCCACCAAATCCTCGGAAGTCATTCCACAGCCATCATCAAGAATCGCAACGGACGGTTCAGCCTCGCTCGCAGACGAAAAGATTTCAATTCGTCGAGCGCTCGCGGTGATCGAGTTGTCTATTATATCTGCGAGCGCGGTTTCGGGAGAGTAGCCGATATCTCTCAAACTCTGAATCAGTGAGGCCGCATATGGGGTAGCATCGGCTGTTTTCTTTTTACCGGATACTTGCAATGATGCCGAAGCCATGATTTCTCGCGTTCTCATCTTAGAATGTTTCAATCTATAGACTTGAAATCCTTTAGCAATAATTGCTTTCCTAAATTACGCGCTTCTCACGCGTAATTTCTTTCAAACGTTGCTCGCCAATATGAAGCGATAGCGGAACTAGAACATTTCTGGAGCAGGAAAAGAATTTGATATTGCCGACGAATATGTGAATATTGTTGTTTGATCAAACAGCAATCAAATCCTCGGCAGCATTTGCATATAATCCATCCCATGGATGTCCTAGAATTGATCGCCATCTTCCACCCGGATAATGCCTATCAGGGGAGCCTTCTTTTTGGTCTGCCATCCATCGGCGCGCCCCCTGCCCCAACAATCTTTGCTTCAGTTCCCGTTCAGGGCTGGATTGGAGGAAGCTTCAAGAAAACGGTCCGATTTTGCCACCTTGCGCTTCCCCACCCCATGATAAAAAGATGTGATCTCTGCATTTCCAGGTTCGAAATCCCATATCTACCAACTGGAATAATCGCCACACCCCGAGGACGTTCCCCGATCAAGGCGCTAGGGGCAGGACCAATCCGTCGTACGTACAATGTCTCATGGCGGGATAGGTGTCAGCCAACGGAATCTCCTGGATATAGCGCTTGTCGAGTTCGCTTTTTGCGTGGCCGATGACTTCATGGATGTAGTTCGCTGGCAAACCATATTCCGGGCGACCAAGCAAAGTCTTGAACGCTCCCCGAAACCCATGAAAAGTCACCTCTTGGCGCACACCTTCATTCAGAATTGTCCGGAGTTGGTGCCGTACAACGGTCCGGTTAAATGCGCGAATAAGACTACCATTCGACCAAGCGGCTTCGCTGACATTTCCTTGTCCTGCTGGCGGTTTCCAGTCGTGGAACAGACGGTCATGACCAGCCCCCGCAATGCCTTCAACAAATTCGCCAAATCCATGGTTCAAGATCACATCGAGGAGCGGAATGTTGCGGCGATAAGACCCTTTGGTGGTCCGATACTGGTTGTCTTGTATGACTATATGAGGATGCTGATGGTCAATCCGAACCTCGCTTATTCGGAGACCTCCCAGTTCTCCGGCTCTGCACCCGGTGTACATCGCTAAAATTGGAACCCAATAATGCATCCCTTTCAAACGATATGTGCCCGGCTGATAGGTTTTTGTCGCACTTTCGCATCCGGTAAACCAGGGGTGCTGCAAGAGAAGCTGCAACTCGTGGACCGTGAAAGGTCGCTTGCTGGGCATAACAGCTTTCCGGACGGGTTTCGTAAATCGCCTTGCATCAATTTTTGCAGCGGGATTTGCACCCACATACTGGTCCGTCTCAATGGCGTGATTGATCGCAGCCCTTAGCAGTCCAACCTTTTTCTTGAGAGTCTCGGGCGAGACTGCTCTAGCGATACTGCCGGGAGAATTCCCGCCGATCGCTCGACTGCCTTCGATTCGGCAGAATCTAACGACTTCGGCCCGTGTGATTTCGTCCAGTGGCAGGTCGCCAATTACGTCGACAAATGATTTCAATGCCCCCTGCGCTTCCCGGATGGTGCGCGGCTTTTCAAGCCGACTGATATAGTCGGTCATCACCTCGGATATCTTGGGTACGATTGCTTTGCCTGGGCGAAGCCTGTCCGGCGGAATCGCGCTGCTCTTGCCTTCCAGCATCGCATCGATTTCGCGTTGTGCCTGGATATGTCCATCACGTACGGCTCTTGCGATCAACGCCCGCATATTACTTTGTGGCGACGCATCCAACCTTTCCCGCTCTACAAGCCGGTCCACTTCGTTGGCAATGTCGGGTATCCTTGGATCATCCAGAGTTAGCAGCTCCAGCAGAATGGGCCGCAAGGATTCCGCATCCCACTCCCTTTGGGTTTTCATCTCGTCAAGATATTCCTGATCTGCACGCCCATTCTCCGCAAGAACGATTGCTTGAGCCCAGGGTCTTGCCAGCCTCTCGCGCGTCGAATTGGTGATCTTGGACAGGAGTTCCGGCGTTACCTCGCGCGTTGCGTTGTCCGCTGGCGAACTCGCCACAACTTGAGTCCTCACCGCAGCCGATACCAGACGATGAAACTCATCATGAACCCTCTTGGCGACATCCAGTGCTTCCACCTGGCTCTTCGTACGAAGCGATTTCCTGAATAGCGACGACCTGTCAAAATATGTCTGCCATTGATGCGGCTGGTCGATGACAGCTTGAGGCACTCGGCGTTCATAGTAGTAAACGCCATTGGATCTCCGGCGAATATAGCGAACGTGATTTGCCATCCCTAAACTCTTTTGTCTCACACCATTGTCTCACAGTTTGCTTCAGTAAACTGTTTATAATCTGTATCTTAGAGTTTCCAAGTCGTCAAACATGAATGGTTTCGAACCCAGCAGGGCTCACCATATTATTCCTTATGTTTTATGCACGCGCGGCGGTTCCTCGTAGAACGGAGGCCGCCTGCATGCGTCCAAGCACCGCACGGACGCGACGCGGTCCGGAACACATGGTCAGCGGCTGGTCGCCTGGGTGCTTCCTTTTCTGCTGGCCCGCGCTTTCGCGGATGGGGCAGCCATTCGGCGCAGGATTTCCGCGCGTGGGCGAAATGCCCCCTGCTCAGCTGCCTATCGCGGCGGACTAGGCGGCGCAGCGGATGGGAGATTCCTTTTGCGCCAGATGCAGGGGATCCCGGTCATAGACATCGGAAAAATAGGTGACACTGCCATCTTCGGCTCCTTCGGCCGTAAAATAGGCCACATAGACGGGAATCGGCCTGGGCAACTCGAGCTTGGTTGTTTTCCTGCTTGCCAATATGGCATCCACCTGCGCTGGCGTCGCCGATCCCTCGAGCAAGGTTTTTGCCAGATCAATCGCTCCGCCGACCCGAATGCAGCCGTGGCTGAAGGTCCGTACGGGTTCGGAGAAGAGATTCTTGTTCGGGGTGTCATGTAAATAGATGCTGTACGGATTGGGCATGACCAGCTTCATCTGGCCGAGCGCATTGCCCGGACCGGGGCGCTGCCGGTATCGACCATTTTGAACGACATAGCCTTTTCGCCGCGCGGTCGCCGGTTGGTTGCGGACCAGAGCGCCGACGCTTTCCGCGACAATCGACGCCGGAATTTCCCACCAGGGGTTCAGAATCACGCCGCTGACCCTGGTGTCAAACACCGGCGTCGGCGTCTTTGTCTTGCCGACGATGTTCGGCCAGGTTTGGATTTTCCTCCCCCTTTCCCAGAGCGTCACCTCGAAGCTGGCGGCGTTCACCAGCAGATATTTTTCCCCCATGACCAGCGGCATCCAGCGCCACCGTTCCAGATTGACTGCCAACGTGGCGCGTTTTTGATCATCGGTTTCCGCAGCATAGGCCTTTCGCAGCGCTTGATAATGGGGACTGCGCGGCCGCAGCGCGTCAAAATAGGCGGTCAGGTCATCGCGAACCAGCGCCTTCATCAGCAACTGCTGCGTATTGATATGGCGGTCATCGCTGCTAATCCGCCATTTCGCACGGGCAGAGGCGGGAGAGCAGCCTTCGAGATAGGCCATCATCAGCTGATTCGCTGCGACCGTTGCAAGGCGCGAACGGCTGTGCGGGTCTGAAGCGGAATTGGGCTGGCTGAAATCGGTGATCGGACAGCGGCCCAGCCCCTCGGCCGTTCGCGCATCCACCAGTTGCTGCAATTCCGCCAGTTGTGATTCGGTCCAGATCAGGTAATTGTCCGTTGGATTGTCTGGCTGGGCGAGGGCGGAAGGCGAAAGCAGCAATCCGCCCAGAATTGCGAATAATATTTTCATGCCACCCCTCTTCAGACTATCGGTATTCCCGACAATCAGTATTAATACTTAATCCCCCATACAGGTTGCTGCTGCTATCGTCGACCGATGAAGAGACGACATTTTCTGACCGCCAGCCTGCTGACTATTACCGGTGCTGCTTATGGCCTCGGCTCCCGATCCGATGCAGCCAATAGCGGGCTGAAACCGGTACCCGCGCGGCCCAAGATGGCACCGCCAGCCGAAATGCCCAATTTGCTCGAGCGCGCCAAGGCCGCGATGGCGTCCCATCAATCCTCGCTGCTCCACACCGACAGGATCGGGATTGCCGACTATTCGCTGCATTCCGCGAAAGAGCGTTTTCATATTGTCGACCTGACCAGCGGAACAAGCCAGTCCTTCCTGGTCGCCCATGGCAAGGGCTCTGACCTCGCGCATACAGGCTGGCTGCAGGAATTTTCCAATATACCGGGATCCGAGGCCACTTCGGGCGGCAGCTACATGACCAGCGAAACCTATGTTGGCAAGCACGGCCGCTCCCGCCGGCTGATCGGTCTCGACCCAAGCAACGACATGGCCGAGGCGCGAGCAATCGTGATCCACGGAGCCTGGTATGCGGAGCCGGAGATGGTGGGCACACACGGAAAATTGGGGCGAAGCCAGGGTTGCTTTGCCTTTTCCGAAACTGATCTCGCCACCATATTGGATCGACTGGGCCAGGGCCGTCTCCTCTACGCCGACCGGGTATAGAAATTCGACCCGTGGGAAGCGGGGCTTCTCAAATCTGCCCTGTACCGCGATAATCCCTCCGTCTATGCGGAGCGGAGGAACAGGGGCCGACAATGACCTATATCGACGATTATCGCTCTCGCCTGACGACCGCTGCCGAGGCCATGGAAGGCCTGAAATCCGGGGCGCATATCGCGATGGGCATGGCAACGGCCGAGCCGCCGGCACTGCTCGCGGCGCTGGCGGACATGGCGGAACAGGGAGCGATCGACGATATCAAGCTCTGGTATTTTCATTCGATGGAGCATGCCGGCGCGACCGTGTTGCGGCCCGACCTGCTCGGCCCCATTCGTCCGCGCTGCATGTTTCTGAGCTCGATTGAGCGGAAATTGCTCGGCGCACTGCCGGCAGGGGAGCGCAGCCCGATCGAATTTGTTCCGGTCGCGTTCAGCGATTCTCCCCGTCTTTTCGCCGAGCAGGTAACTCTCGACCTTTTTGTAACCACCGTTTCGCCGATGGACAAGCATGGCTGGTTCACTTTTGGTACCAGCAATGACTATTCCACCGCCGCTGCTCGCAGCGCCAGAAAGCTGGTGGTGGAGGTCAATCCGAACATGCCGCGCGTATTCGGTGCCTCGCTGCTGCATGTGTCGGAAGTCGACGCCATTGTCGAAAATGAAACGCCGCTGGCCGAAATTCATGCTCCAGATACGTCGCCGGAGGAAGCGACGGTTGCCGCGACCATTGCGGCCATGATCGATGACGGGTCCTGCCTGCAGATGGGCATAGGCGCCCTGCCCGGCGCGGTTTGCGCCTTGCTGAAGGACCGCAGGGAACTGGGTATCCATACCGAACTGATGAGCCCTGCCCTCGCCAGCCTGATCCAGTGCGGCGCGGTCACCAACCAGGCAAAGACCACCTATCGGGGGCGCAGCGTCTTCACCTTTGCCATGGGCGATCGGGCCTTGTACGATTTTCTCGACGACAATCCCGCCATGCATAGCGGTCCGGTCGATGTCGTGAACGATCCGCGGCATATCGCGAAGAACAGAAATGTTGTCTCGGTCAATGCGACCCTGCAAGTCGATCTCGGCGGGGCATGCAATTCGGAACATCTGTTGGGACGCCAATATAGCGGTTCGGGGGGTCAGCTCGACTTTGTCCGCGGTGCGAACGCGTCACGGGGCGGCAAGTCGATCATCGCATGCCAGTCCACCGCCTGCGACGGCACTGTCTCGCGCATTGTCCCCAGACTGGATGGACCGGTCACTACGCCGCGCAACGACACGCATATCGTGGTCACCGAATATGGCTGGGTGAATCTGAAAGGAAAATCGCTCGCCCAGCGGGCGGATGCCCTGATCGGACTTGCCCATCCCAAATTCCGGGATGAACTGGCCAACGGCTTGTAGGAATTTCTGGTTCAGGAATCGCGCGTGGCCCCGACCTGACCGTAACCCTGAATTGCCGGGACCAGCGCAAAGGCGATCTGGCCGGCCAGGCCAATGCGATTTTCCGGCAGGTCGAACATCAGGAAAAAATCCGCCACCCGCCCGGCTTGCAGCTGAAGCATGATCAGCAGCTCCCCCGCCATCAGGCAGGCAAATGCGACAAAGCCCATCAGCAGACGATCCGATATGTCCGGCGGGATCGCCAGCTTTGCGGTGAGCACCCGGCACAGATACCATGCAAAAAGCAGCATCAGCGGGATTTCCGCCAGCACGGCAATCACCGACCCCGTATAAGGCACAAGGAAAATTGTCCGCAATGTGCCCAGCACGAAGCCGATCGCGAACACACCCAGAAAATATAGAAACCCGGCTTTCACGATATTGGTCATAGGCCAAGCCTAGGACGATTCACCGGCGGCAATATACGTAATCACCCTGATATTGTTGCTGCCAACAGCCTTTTACCGTGCCGGTTTTCTGCGCAGGGCAAAACGACCATTGGAGCATATCAACTTTCCGACCTGGCCCATCCTATGAAAACCCCGCCGGCCGACCGTAGCGGACTTTCGGTGGTCTCGATCACCAAGAAATTTGGCAGGAAAACGGTCCTGAACAATGTGTCGATCCATGTCGACCGATCCGAAGTGGTCGGTTTGCTCGGTCGGGACGGTGCCGGCAAGACCGTGACCTTCTATTCCATACTCGGACTGCTGCGGATCAATTCCGGCCATATATTTCTCGACGGCAATGATATATCCGACCTGTCGCTTGACCGGAGAGCGCTTTGCGGCCTTGGGTATTTGCCACAGGAAACCTCCATATTTCGCGGGCTTACGGTAGAGCAGAACATCATGACCGTGCTCGAACTGTTCGAACCGGATCCGCTGTTGCGGACGCAAAAGCTGGATGATCTGCTGGAGGAATTCCATATCGAATATGTTCGTCACGCGCCGGCGCGAGCGCTGTCGGGCGGCGAGCGGCGTCGCTGTGAAATTGCCCGAGCGATGGCTGCCAATCCCACGATCATGCTGTTCGACGAACCTTTTGCCGGCATTGATCCGCTTTCCGTCCGGGATATCAAGGCCATGATTGCCGATCTGGAAAGCCATGACGTTGGCATCCTGTTGACCGACCAGAATGTGCGGGAGATGGTCGATCTGCTGGACAGGGTCTATGTCCTGCACGAAGGCGCCATTGTTTTCAGCGGCACGCCGGACGCGATGCTCGACGACAAGATCGTCCGCCAACTCTACCTCGGCGAGGAATTTCATAGCGCAAATAGGTAACACTACGGATGGCTCGCCAATCCCGTTTCGGGCATTTTCATCGAGGATGATGCGGCAATTGCTGGCCAGCAATCATACGGGTCGCGATACAGTAATCCCGCGCGAATATTGGTAAAATGGAAGTGACAATATGAAATCCGTGCTTTTCTATGTGAACGATGATTCGGGACTCGATGCACGCTATCAGGCGGCGCTTGATCTCACGCGTGCGCTGGCGGGACATCTGCATTGCCTGCGTGCAAATTTCTATCAGCCCCAAATGGCCTTTGACGGTGTGTCAGGCATGTCGATCACCTATGACATGACCAAATATGCGGACGAAATCGACACGCAATTGAAAGCTGAAATGGAAACGCGGCTGGCTGGAGAAGACGTGACGTGGGACTATCAGCAAGCCAATGCGGAACCCGCGAGAGGCCTGGCGCGAAACTCCGCCTTGGCCGATATCCTGGTGCTGAGTTCCGGTAGCGGAGCAGAAGATAGCAGCCGGGCCGTCGGGCTTTTGGGCGACGTGATATTCAACACCAGCGTGCCCGTCGTCGTCCAGCCGGACAGTGTCAGGAAATTCGACGTCGCCGGTCCGGTCGTTGTGGCCTGGAACGGGAGCTTCGAGGCCGGCAATGCGCTTCGCGCCGCAGTACCCCTGCTCAAACTGGCCAGCGACGTCCATATTGTCGTCGTCGAGGAAGACAAGGACCACGACCTGCCGCCTCTGAACGCATCCGAATATCTTTCGAGACATGGAATCAGGTCGAATATCCACGATCTGGCCGCCGACAAATCCTCGGTGCAGGCCGTCCTGCTGTCCTCCATTGATACGCTGCATGCAGGTTATATGGTGATGGGTGCCTATGGCCACAGCCGGGCCCGCGAATTCCTGTTCGGCGGCGTCACCAGAAATCTGTTTCGGGAGTGCCCGGTTCCACTGGTGGTGGCGCATTGATCGTGAAGGCTGACTTTCCTTGAGGAAGACTGGGATGAGTGGTGCAACGTTAAAATTCCATGGCGCGGCGGGAACAGTCACCGGCTCCTGTTTTGAGTTAACGGGTGCGGGCATGACACTATTGATCGATTGCGGTCTGTTTCAGGGCACCCGTTCGCTCGAAGCATTGAATCATGAAATGCTTCCCTTTGATCCGAAAAAAATTGATGCCGTGCTCCTCACCCACGCGCATCTCGATCACAGCGGCAGGCTGGCCTATCTCTATGCCCGGGGCTGCACAGCCAAAACCTATTGCACAGCCCCCAGCGCCGACATCATCAAACCGCTTTTGCAGGATGCGGCCAAGCTGCAGGCCGCGGACGTGGAGCGCCGGAACCGCCGCGCGGATCGTGCGGGATTGCCGCCCTTCACCCCTCTTTATGACAGCAAGGATATTGCCAAACTGCACAAAAATGTCCGGAAGGTGAATTATTGCGAGGAAATCTTCCTCGACAATGGCGTCTCCTTTCGCTTCTGGGATGCACGGCATATTGTCGGGTCCGCTTCGATTGAAGTCAATATCGCTGGTCAGCGACTGCTGTTTTCGGGCGATATCGGTGCCGGGCGCGCGATCCACTGTACCGCCTCGCAACTCGGCGGCTACGACCATGTCATTTGCGAATCCACCTATGGAGACCGGGACCGCGATCTCGTGCTGGTCAGCGAGCGCCGCGAAAGGCTGGCGCGTCATGTCGAGGACGTAATGGCGGCAGGGGGTAACGTGCTGATCCCTGCCTTCGCGCTTGAACGTACGCAGGCGATACTCGAAGATTTCGATGCGCTTTTTGAATCCAAACGACTGGCTCCGGTGAATGTGTTTCTCGATTCGCCACTGGCCCAGAAAGTGACATTGGCGGTGATGCGCTATCGCGACAGCGGTACCGACATGCTGAAGCGGACCAATATCCGGTTCACCCAGAATACGGCCGTCTCCAAGAAACTGAACCGAATGAGCGGGATCGTGATCATTGCCGGATCGGGCATGTGCGAGGGTGGCCGGATCAGGCATCATCTGGTCCATAACCTGCCGAACCGGCAGTCTCGGATCCTGTTGTCCGGCTACCAGGTTGCAGGCACCCTGGGATCGGTCCTCAGGGACGGCGCGAAGCGGGTCCGCATTTCCGGCCAGGATGTTGTCGTGAAGGCAGGGGTGGAAAGCCTGGAAGGCTATTCCAACCATGCCGACCGCAGCGGGCTGGTGGAATGGATAAAGGATCGCCTGCCGGTCAGGGGATCGATCTTCCTGGTCCACGGCGAAAGCAGCGCGCTTTCCGGACTGGCCGAGACCCTGACCACCATCCCGGACTTGCCCGCCGCTGTCATACCCGCTCTGGAAGAAACCTGGGCCTTGCACCCCGGCAAACCGGCTTTGCTGCATGGTGCGGGCCGCCCCGATGCCAGCGACCTGACGACTTCGCGCGACTGGATTTCCAACCTCGCCGCGTTGCGCGAGGACATGGAAGAAAAACTGTCGCAACAGCCATCCAATCAGGACCGGCAAAAGGTCCTGTCTGCGCTGCGGCGCGCACTGGACGAAGTGAACTGAACCCGGGAGACGATTCCCGTCTGGTCCACGAAGGCGAACCATCGGCACAGCAAAAAATCTGTCCCGGATCCGCTAGTATAAATCGGCTTTCTGAAAATCCGTCTCCAGTTCCCGCAGAATGACCGGGTTGCCAATCCATTTGCTGAGCACGGCTCGCGGCTCTGCGGTTTCCGGGAAGCCGGACCGTTGGGCCAGAAGCCGCCAGGCTTTTCGCGCTTCCTCTTTTTCGCCGAGCATCGCCGAGGACAATATATAGCTGATTTCAAGCCCAACCGCGGCGCCTGGCACAGAATCCATATATCTGGACGATAGTTCCTGCGCGGCTTTCGCCTCTCCGCGGCGCAGTTTCTGCATCGCGACCGTCGCGGCAATTGCCAGGTCCGCATTGGCATCCAGTTCCAGGGCCCGCGTCGCATAGGCTTCGCCTTGCGGCATTTTGCATGCCAGCATGTAGATACCCAGATAGCCCATGATACGGGAATTCAGGGGATTGAGGCTGACCGCCCGTTCGCCCCATGATGCGCCCCTGCGACAATCTCCTTCATAAAAGGCGCTCTGCGCCACCGCGAATGTTGCAGACGCGCTGTTGCTGTCCAGCCTGGCCGCCCGCAGGGCAAAGTCTTTGCCTGCCCCATCAATCTCATCCTCGACACCGAAGAGTTTCGCCAGATTTTTGGCAATGGCCAGCATGCTCATCAAATAGGCGTCATCGGGATATTTTCGAGCCGACGCATCCATGCACTGCAGGACGGATTCGAGATTGGCTGGATCGCGGAACCGCATGAATTGATGAAACTGCAGCAGGCAGGGATAGCCCGGCGTATAATCGGCGCGATATTTCGACAATTCATGCTGGGCAATCTTGCCATGGGACCCCGCAATCTCGACCACTGCCTTGTCGAGGTCCGTTTCCCGCATTGCCGTCGTCACCCCGACCGTGCTCGACCATATGACCTCGCTGCTATCGGCGGCGACTAGCCGCAACTGAATACGATTGGCCGTGTCATTCAGGAATGAAGTTTCGAGAAAATATCGCGCTCCTTTTGCCGATCCTGCCTCTTTGTCGAAAATGTGCAACTGATCAAATTTCTCCAACGCCCCGACAAGATATGTCTGGGCCCGTTCCATATTCGCCCGGGAGGCGGAATCGGTTGCGCCTTCAGCCGGTTTCACAATGACTGAGGGATAGATGATTGTAGTGGGAGCCTCGACATTGGGGTCTTGCAGGAAATAGAAAACAGCGCTGGCGAGCAGTATCAAAGCCGCAAGAATCGCCAGAAGAGGGCCGCGACCAACGGACCCCAAGCGACCGGCAGTTCGGGCGGTCGGAATATCGAGCAGAGCCGGCGTCTTGCCGGATTCTCCAATAAACCCGGAGGGCGCGTCGGATGCTGATTGCGGCTCGCTTCCCGCCTCATTCTTCCCCAGAATGATTTCATAATGTTGATAAGGTATGAAAAGCCGATATTCGCTTTTTTCTCGCAAGTAGAAATGGTCGAGCATGCGGCGCAGACGACCGATCTGTACTCGCGGATAGCTGTCGATCTGGGTGTCGAAATTGTCATCGCGGCCGAGCCCCTCAACCGCGACAGCATAAGCGGTCAGCGGCTTGCCTTCGTCCCGCAACTTATGGTCGACCAGAAATCTGAGGAGCTTGCTCATCGTCGGGGAACGTGCAAATTCGGCACTACAAAGCAGCCGATCGCGCTCCAAACAATATCGAAGCTTCTCTGCTTCACTCAGAATTGTCAAAATCCCCCCATTGAATACGGTGGTCGACCCGACCCAGCGCTGACGAAATCCAGAAACTGAGTCTTGCGAACCCGCAATCTATGAGAATATTGCCCGACGGTCGATATAATTTCCCGACATCATCCGGAAATTCGGTCCTCGGGCTTGCTCAGATCGACGAAACAGCCGAAAATTCCCAAAACGTCTCCCTCGCCGCCTATCTGGCAGGTTCCTCTGGCCAGAACGGGGACTTCCTTGTTGTTTTCGGTCAGAATCCGCGCACGAAACTCAAAATCCTCGCCTTCCTCCAGGGCGCGCGTCACTGCCGTTTGTACCATCACCCGGTCTTCCGGATGATAATATTCAACCGCCTTATTGATCGGAGGGTGACCGAGGGAATGGCGACGTTCATGCATGTCGAAAACATAGTCTGACCATTTTACGGCGCGCGTTCTTGCATCCAGATGCCAGGATCCAAACCGGCCGACATCCTCAGAAATTTCGAGCGTCAACTGGCAGCGCTCAAGTTCAAGCCTCATCTCGCGCAATTGGGACTGCAGCTTCCCGACCCGAAAAGCGAAATACCCACTCGCCAAGACAAAAACCAATATTGCCAGAAAAGAAAATAAGTCCACCGACATGATGAGCGATACCTGTTCTGCTAGGTTGTGAAATTCCACATGATTAATAGCTTGAAATAATTTAGTAAATCCATCGCAGGCTAAGATTGATATTTCGCGTTGGTGATGGCCAGAGCGTCAATCTGGACAAGTTCAACAATAAAGGCCCCTGGCTACCCAGTGAATAATTCCGATCGCTCTGCCTGCTTCATGACACCTGTTTGCCAACGGGCCAATTGGCGAGCCGGCACGGCATATCTTCCGGGTTAGCCGGGGGATTCGCTGGCGTTGACAGAAGTTGCCAGACCGTCTGGGCGGAAACGGGCTCTTCTGCCCGGCCGGCCCAATGGTCAAGCAGCATTTTTTCTGGCAGCCGCGCGTTCTTCGGCAAAGGCGCTCAGGACAATAGTACCGATCGAGAGTTCGACATTGTTCGCATTTCTTATGCTCACCCGATAGAAGAATTTCGAAGTGGCCTTGAACTGGGTCAGAGCTTCGCTTGCAGAATTCATCGTATCGATCAATATTTCCTTTCCGAGGTCATCATGTCCGATAACCTGGAAAGGGAGCGAATTCGCGGCCAGTTCATCCGCCGGGGAACCGTCGTTGAGAATGGCCAGTTCACCGGTATCGATTCTGGCCGCCCGGTAAAAGGTGGACAACCATACCATCAGATCATCAAGCGGAAGCCTGTGGGAGAACACGATTCCCACCCGATTGCCGGATTGCCACCGCACCGTACCCTCGATGTCCAGCAAATCGGGTACCGAAAGCCGCAACTTCTTGCCGATCTCGAATGTAAAATCCGTGGTCACGCAAATGCCCGCGGGCGAGATGTCACAGATATCCGCATGAATCAAACGCGATCCCTGATACAGGTTGATCGGATGCTTCATCCCGATGCGGGGCAGGCGCGCAACCCGGCCTTGCTTGGTATCGCATGGCTTGGCCAGCACCTTGGCAATATCAATGGGGGAGGAAAACTCGACGCCGGCCAATGCCTTTTTGCGCCACCGGACCGTCCCTGCCAGCTCTTGATCCTCGGTCAGCAGAGCGGAGACATGGTCCCCGAGATCAAAATTGGGATGTACTTCGACCATCATCCCGGTGGCAGAGAGATTCTTGATAAAGCCCCAGCCCTCGCCAGAGTTAGCCTTGATCTTTGCAAGCCGGAGCATCGCGATATGCCGGTCCTGCTTTCTCCGGTCTTCATCGGTCTGCACATTGGCAGCTGCAGGCACGGTCGCAGCATCAGATTCGATCATATTCTTCATCTACTTGACCTTCATTCTGTATCGTAAGGAGAAACGCTCATTCTGGCCAGTTGTCGCCTGTAGCGCGCCCTGCGGCCGGAATCGGATATGGGTGACATTTGCATCGAACCCCTCGGAATCGGCAACGGGGACATAGTCGAACGACTTGCCGCCATCGCCCGAAAACTCGATGGAATCGTCCGGACTCGAAAGACCGGCAAAGCTGAATTCCAAACCGCTGTCATGGTCGCTGAACGCAGCCGGCCCATTGCCGCTCCGTTCCAGATCACCCACATAGAGGGAAAGATTGTCGGGCACCTTGTTGCTGATTGCCAAAGAGGTCGCGGGCGTACCGCGCTCCCTGGGCCCGGTTACCGCAACAGAAAAATCGACAATGGTTCCCGCCGTCACGGCCGGTGAGACTCCCCGCCCCGTCTGGTCTCCGACAATGTTGCTCGAAAGCGCGATGGCGATATTCTCTTCCGGGCCGGATTCCGCAAATACCGGTAGGGGAACCGCGATCAGGATGGACGCCGCCAGACAGGCAGCCAAGCCTGGCCGTGGGGCCGCACGATGGCCGGGCCGGTCGTCGGCAAGCGCAGAGGCCCGAAATTTCAAACTGGAAGTCGACATCATATTTTCCTGTTGGACGTTATTCCCTGAATTGCTGCATTAAAATCCGGATCTTCAGATATTGTTACGGTTGGCTGCGGGTTTTACTTAGGGTAGCCTCTTCATTGCAATTCGAGAAGGCGGAGTTCGCAAGTCGCTTCGCTACCCTGATTGGCTTCAGCACCCAGAATGGTGGCACAATTGCGAATGGTTGTCCGGCGCAATACCGCGATCGCCGAGTCACGTGTGCCGGTTCGAGACTCTATCACGGAATCCATTGCGAACGGCTTGATCACCCTAGCCCCTGCAACCGCCGTGGCGCGTCCGACTGGTGTCTGTCCTTGCGGGCCAGTGGCGAACGCTTCCGACTTCAGCGCAGGCAGAATACCGATGATCATCACACTGAGAAGGGGCATTGACGCCATGCTGGAATAGAGAAGAGTCCGAAGATATCCGGCTTTCCTGTGCCACGATCCTGAACCGACTGACTCCATAACGCACCCCACAACTAACTCGCAAGCAGAAGGCTTTCAGACCTCTGTCCGGAGGTGGAGCGGACAGAATGTCCATCCGCTCCACCGGGAACAGTTGGTACGATATTGACCAGAATATCGCACCAATGCAGGGACAACTGTGGCGCTTAATTGGGTTACCACAGGCGACAAGCCGAATTGTCCCACTTGCCCATCATTTGTGCCCCAATCTGACAGGAAAAGGCAGTTAGATACGGCTAATGTAACAGGCTGTTACGGTTGCACGTTATCAAGATACTGTTTTCAAGAGATTTTTATGTGCGATGTGCGCTGATCGATTGGAAAGTTTTAACAATTTGGAAATAATAGTTAACAAAATCCTCGTCATTTATTACCCTCGCGCGGGGCTATCGACGAGATTGGAAATGGATTTCGTGCAATCAGGACGCCGGGAATCACGACTTGCTTAGCTATACAGGAATACCAGCGTTTTGAAAAGCCCGCACGCCGCATCAGCTGGACGCCAGCCGGCCCGCATGGCAACGGTCAGCATCACCCGCGCCCTTTGCAGATCCCCCGCGCCCGCTTCATGGTTTATTGATCCGGTTTTCCTGGAATGTTCATCCCACAGCCTGCACGTCGGATTGAAGCCGGGCTATACCAGCCAGGATTGACTGGGCAAAGTCGTGCAACGTATCATCCCGTGCGCCCATTATGACAATCCGGTCACCTGGCTTCGCGAGTTCCACCATTCTGTCGCCACATTCCTGTCTGGCCGCGATATGCTCCGCCCTGCCACCGGCAGCGGTTATCATGTCGACAATGGAATCGCTGCCGCGTGACCGATCGACCGTACCGCCGAAATAGACCGGATCGCACAGGATGACACGATCATCGTCGCTCAGATTTTCTGTGAAGACAGCGGCAAGCTCCGCTCCCATTTTCCTGATCGGCCCGAATCCGTGGGGCTGGAAAAAGGCTATCACTCGCCCGGACGTAGCCTTGAGTGTACGCAAGGTGGCGGCGATCTTGTCGGGGTTGTGACCGAAATCATCAATCACCGTGATGTCGTTTGCGGTTCCGACAATATCAAAGCGACGCGCCAGGCCGCGAAAGGACCCGATCGCCGAAATCGCTGCCTCGATCGATACTCCGATCGCACAGCTGGCTGCCATGGCTGCCAGAGCATTGGCGATATTGTGCCTGCCTGGCACCTGCAGTGAAACCGGATAGCCAGTCTCGCCCCAGCGCAGCGTGAATCTGCTTCCAAGAGACCATTCCTCTACTTGCTCGGCCCGGAAGTCGGCACCCTCGGCAAATCCAAAGCTGCTGGTTTTCGCCAGATCAAGGGAGGTCACGAGCGCAACCGATTCCCGATCATCATGGTTCCAGACGGCGTGACTGGATTTCTCGATAAAATCGCCAAACAATATTCGCAGTTCGGCCAGGCTCTTGTGATCCAGGCTGACATTGTTGAGCACCGCAATATCAGGATCAAACAGAGCGATGGAGCCGTCGCTCTCATCCACTTCACTTACCATTATCTCGCCTGCACCGACACGAGAACTTGCAAAGGGTGCCTCGGCATCGACGAAATTTTTCATAACCGCACCATTCATGATCGTTGGATCACGTCCCGCCTCGGTCAGAATCCAGCCAATCATGCCGGTGACGGTTGATTTGCCGCTGGTACCACCGACGGCGATGCTGCGCGGAGCGGCATTGAAATGCGCAGCCAGCAACTGGGCTCGGGTCATGCGCGCGCAGCCCAGGGCAATCGCGCGCGCCACATCCGGCACCGTATCTTCAATCGCGGCGGAAGCGATCAATATCTGGCTACCCTCAACCAGGCCGCTGCCATCCTGTTGAAACAGATCGATTCCTCGATCCTGCAGCCATTGAAACTTGTCTGCCAGTCGTCCTTGATCCAGCGCCCGGTCCGAGCCCGCGACCCGGGCTCCCGCCGCCTTGACGATCATGGCCAGAGGCAACATTCCGGATCCGCCGATCCCGCAAAAATAATAGGATTTGTCTTCACTCATTTTTTCGCGCTATTGCTTCTGAAACTGTTTGGCAATGGCGCAAGGAACAAATTCCATCTCCTCACCCGTCCGCATCGGCATCTGCGCGCCATCCACCCCGTTCTCGCGGGAAGCGGCGGCCCGTGTCACCGCGCTGGCGGCCCGTAGCCATCCAGCCGCGGAACTGATCTTTGACGAACAATGTTTCTATGTCGAAGGCCATTTCGCTGGCAGCGACAGGCAGCGCACCGACAGTTTCGTTGCCCTCGCCAACGACCCGGCCATCGACGCGATATGGTTTGCGCGCGGCGGCTACGGGGCTGCGCGAATGGCGGAAGCCGCCATCGGGCAGCTCGGCGAGGTCGCAAAAGGCAAGATATATCTGGGATATAGCGATGCCGGCAACCTGCTCGGCGCACTCTATCGCGCGGGTGTCGGTAAGGTCGCGCATGGCCCCATGCCCACCGATATTGGCAGGGATCAGGGCGAATTGGCAGTGCACCGGGCCCTGGATTGGATCGTCCACCAACCCCCGTCGGCGCTGGAACCGGGGTTGACCGGAGGGGAGAAATATGCCGCATTCAACCTGATGACCCTGGCCATGATGACAGGTACGAAGCTGATGCCGGATCTGCGCGACCATATTCTCCTGGTCGAAGAGATATCAGAATATCTTTATGCCTTTGATCGCGCCATGTTCCATCTGTGCAGCAATCTTGCATCGCAAGGCCTGGCTGGCATAAGACTGGGCAATGTGGGCGATATTCCCGAAAACGATCGGCCCTTTGGCGAAAGTCCCGAGGAAATTACCAGGAAATGGTGCGAGACCAGCGGCATTGCCTATCTGGGGCGCGCGGAAATCGGACATGATGGCGGGAACAGCATCGTGCCGTTTGGACTGCTGGAACGGTCGTAACCCACCCCCCTGACCCGACACTTCCCCCTGCCAGTATCTTGCCTTCAGGAAGCTTTTTCCATTTGATGATTGTCTCTGCCATGGTCAAATTCCGGCACCAGAGACTTCAGCATGGTTATCGCACGCTTGGGGTCGCGGCACTGGAGCAGGTTCGCCACCAGATCATTCAAGACATCTGACGGAAGATAGGACTCATGGGCCTTCATGATCCGCGGGTGCAGGGTCTTCTGGGGATCATTGCCGATGATCAATTCCTCATAGAGCTTCTCGCCGGCGCGCAGCCCAACCTCGACAATTTCGATATCGCCATCCGGATTGGCTGCATCGCGTACGGTCAGCCCTGACAGCCGGACCAATGTCTCGGCCAGCTCCAATATCCTGACTGACTTGCCCATATCGAGCACGAATACTTCGCCGCCCTTGGCCATGCCGGCCGCCTGAATGACCAGCTGCGCCGCTTCGGGAATCGTCATGAAATAGCGCGTCACTTTGCGATCGGTCAGGGTTATCGGACCGCCCTGCTCTATCTGCTTGCGAAACAGCGGGACGACAGACCCGCTGGACCCCAGGACGTTGCCAAAGCGTACCATCGAGAATGTCGTGTCACCGCCGCTGTCAGCAAAATTTTGAATGATCTGTTCAGCAGCGCGCTTGGTTGCGCCCATGACATTGGTCGGTCGCACGGCCTTGTCGGTGCTGATCAGGATGAAATCCTTGACCTGCGCTGCCTGGGCCGCGGCAGCCAGGGTCCGGGTACCCAATATATTGTTTCGAATGCCCTCCAGCGGATTGGCTTCCACCAGGGGTACATGCTTGTACGCCGCCGCGTGAAAAACGGTATCCGGCTTCCAGATCGAGAATATTTCGCCGAGACTGTCAGCGTCAATAACCGAGCCCAGAACCGGAATCATCTCCAACCGCGCACCGGCTTCACTGGCGACCAGCTTCTTCAGCTCTTTTTCAATTTCGTACAGAGCGAATTCCGAGATATCGAGCATGATCAGCCGATGCGCGCCCGATTTAGCGATCTGCCGGCAGAGTTCTCCGCCGATCGAACCACCCGCACCGGACACCAGCACCGTCTTTCCCACAATAGTCCTGCCAAACAGCAGCTCGTTCGGCAGAACCGGCTCTCGCCCAAGCAGGTCCTCGATCTCGAGTTCGCGAATATCGCTGAAGGCGATTTTACCGGAAATGATTTCCTGCATGTTCGGCAATGTTTGTACATGCACTTTGAATTCGCGGACCTGCTCGACAATGGCGCGACGTTTCTTGCGGTTTATTCGGGGCAATGCGAGGAGTATATCGGTTATATTTCGCTGTTTGATCAGTTCCCGCAAATTTCCGCTCCAGAACACCTTGTCGCCGTCCAGCCTTTGCCCATCCAGGCGCCGGTCATCATCAACATAGCCGCACAGACGCATGCCGTGTTCTGACCTCATGGACGCGGCAAGCTGCTGTCCTGCACTGCCTGCCCCATAGATGAGAACATTTTTGACCTCGCCGTCGAATTGGTTACGGCCGAGCAGGTCGACCATGAGATAACGTGCAGCCACCCTCGAAAAACCGACCAGAAACAGAAACACAACCGGCTGAATGGCTCCAATCGTCCGCGGGACCCCGTCAATCCCGACAATGACAAAGGTAAAACCGATGAGCACGGTATATATGGCGAAGGCGCGCACCAATATTTTCATCATTCCGGTGCCGGCATAGCGGAAAATCGCGTGATAAACGCCGCTCAGCAGGAAAACGGGAATCATCACCGACAGACTGATCAGAACGATCTTCTGGACGGCTATATCCCACAAGACCCAGACGCCGATACGAAGGGAATAGGCGATCCAGATCGACTGTACGCACAGCAATATGTCGAGCAGAATTACGATCGCCCGTTTTTTCCAGCGCGCAAGCTGGGCAATTTTTTCCAGTGAGGATGTGACCATGGCGGTAATATTCTGGATCATTTGGCTCTCAAAGCTGGCTTTAGATTCTCAAAGTTGCGACAGATTATCAAAGCTGCGACGCCGGAGAGGATATTTACCGAACGGAACCAGTTTAGCCAATAGACTTTAATAATAATTATTTAACGTGCATTATTCAGGAAACGAGGAAGTTCAAGTCCGCATCGACGAATTAGCCTTTTTTACCGATACCATGGGCTCATCGGTTGCCAGTAGGGACGGACTGGATGGAATTGATGCCTCCTTGACCTGTGACAGCCCACGGGCCACAAGCCGCACAATTTCTGCATGTTGAAATATCTAGATATTCGAGGGAATTGAATGAAACTTGCAATGATAGGTTCTGGCTATGTCGGCCTGGTTTCGGGCGCCTGCTTCGCCGATTTCGGCCATGATGTGATCTGCGTCGACAAGGACGAGCAGAAGATCGAAAACCTCAACAACAATATCATGCCGATCTACGAACCGGGGCTGGCCGATCTGGTGAAGCGCAATGTGGATGCAGAGCGGCTCTCCTTTTCGACCGATCTCGCGAAATCCATCAGCGACTGTGATGCCATTTTTATCGCGGTGGGTACCCCTTCGCGCAGGGGCGATGGTCATGCCGATCTCAGCTATGTCTATGCGGCGAGCGAGGAAATAGCCGATTCCATCGTCAAGCCGACTGTCATCATAACCAAGTCGACTGTCCCTGTCGGAACCGGTGACGAAGTCGAGCATATACTCGAACAGAAACAGCCACGGGATCGATTTTCCGTGGTTTCCAACCCCGAATTTTTGCGGGAGGGTGCTGCCATTCGGGACTTCAAGCGCCCCGACCGCATCGTGATCGGAACCGAGGATGACTGGGCCAAGGATGTGATGGCCGAAATCTATCGCCCGCTTTTTCTCAATGAATCACCAATATTGTTCACGGGCCGGCGCACGGCGGAACTGACCAAATATGCCGCCAACGCATTTCTTGCGACGAAGATCACCTTCATCAACGAAATTGCCGATCTCTGCGAAAAAGTCGGCGCGGACGTTCAGGAAGTTGCCCGGGGGATAGGCCTGGACAACCGGATCGGAGCCAAGTTCCTGCACGCCGGCCCGGGATATGGCGGCAGCTGTTTCCCCAAGGACACGCTGGCGCTGATGAAGACGGCGCAGGACAATGACAGCCCCGTCCGCATCGTCGAGGCCGTGGTGCAGGTGAATGACCAGCGCAAGCGCGCCATGGGCCGCAAGGTCATTCACGCTCTCGACGGCGAGGTGCGCGGCAAGAAAGTGGCCCTGCTCGGCCTGACCTTCAAGCCGAATACGGATGACATGAGAGACGCGCCCTCGATCGCCATCGCCCAGACATTGATTGACGCGGGAGCCGACGTGACCGCCTATGACCCGGAAGGAATGGCGCTTGCGAAAGAGATCATGCCAAGCGTCGAAATGGCAAGCAGCAGCTATAACGCTGCGAAAGACGCGGATGCGGTGGTCATCGTCACTGAATGGGATGCATTTCGGGCCCTGGACCTGAAAAAGCTTGCCCGGGTGATGAAAGGCAATGTCCTGGTCGACCTTCGGAATATTTACAATCCGTCGGAAATTGCGCACACCGGTTTGAAATATACCAGCGTCGGGAGAATCCGGTGAACCTGATATCCAGATCATGAAGTTGAAGCGGAAATTTGTCGAAAAACCCTGGGGTCAGGAAATCTTGCCTGATATTTTCCAGGGGGGAAACGGAAAGAAGACCGGCGAAATCTGGTTCGAGGCTCCCAAGGGCATCAGCCTTCAGCTCATGGTCAAATATCTTTTCACCAGTGAGAAGCTGTCCATACAGGTCCATCCCAATAACAGGCAGGCCCGCAGACTTGGATTTCCTCATGGAAAGGAAGAATCCTGGTTCATCCTCGATGCAGAGCCGGACGCCGTTTTGGGTCTCGGGCTGAAAAGGCCGGTCAGCGCCACGAAACTGAAAACTGCGTCGATATTGGGAGAGATTGAGCATCTCATTGACTGGAAGCCCGTCAAGAAGGGAGATTTTTTTCATGTGCCCGCGGGCACGATCCATGCCATCGGGCCAGGCATTTCGCTCGTTGAAGTCCAGCAGAATATAGACATTACCTATCGTCTTTACGACTACGGGCGCTCGCGCGAGCTCCATCTGGAGGAGGCGATCGCGGTGGCCAAGCTGGCGCCTTATGATATGAAAAATTCTGCCGAAATTCCCGCTGACAGGTCCGCCAGTCTTTTTGCCGGCTCCGCATTCGGACTGTTCCAGATTGTCGGCACGGACGACGAGCCAATTGCAAAGGCCGCGAGCAAGGAATGGCAAGTCATACCTCTGGAAGGGTCGGTCACCGTCCGCGGCAAATTGATCAAGGCGGGAGAATGCGGAATCTGTCCGCGATTGTCGGACATCGATCTTTCGAAGAACGGCAGATCCCTGATCGCTTGTACTCTCCCATGAGATATCGACCATGACACAGACTGACCTGATAATACCGGTAATCCTGTCCGGTGGTTCCGGAACGCGATTATGGCCTCTCTCGACGCCGGAAAAGCCCAAGCAGTTTCTCAACCTTTTTGGGCCGCTAAGCATGTTCCAGCTCACACTTCAGCGCTGTGCCGACGAAAATATGTTCGGAAGGCCGCTCGTCGTGGGCTCTTCGAGGCATGTGGCATTGATGCGGGCGCAAATGCAGGAAGTAGGCGCAACAGCCGGGGCAATCATCCTGGAACCCTGCGCTCGCAATACCGCTCCCGCAATAGCGCTCGCCGCGCTGGCGGTTCAAAATCCGAACGATCTGCTGCTGGTCATGCCCAGCGATCACATGATCAAGAATATCACGGCGTTTAACAAGGCCGTGCTGGCATCGATTCCGGTCGCTCGATCCGGCTGGCTGGTTACATTCGGGATCGCGCCCGCCGGCCCTGCAACAGGATATGGCTATATCCAGCAGAACAATCCGATCGATGCCAGCTCCCGTAGCTGGTCAGCAAAAAGATTTGTCGAGAAGCCGACCGAGGAAAATGCCGAGAAAATGCTCGCGGATGGCGGCTACCACTGGAATGCCGGAATTTTTCTGTTTCGGGCTGACACCTATCTGGCCGCGATGGAAAAACATTCGCCCGAGATGCTCGTCGCATGCAAGGCCGCGATGAACGGGCAGCGGAGGGATGACGAACTATGCTTTCCGGACTCGGACCATTTTTCGTCGGCACCGTCTGATTCCATAGATTATGCTATAATGGAAAGGGCAGAAAAAGTGGCTGTCACCCCCGTGGACCCGGGCTGGTCGGACGTCGGAAGCTGGGATTCCCTGTTCGATATCAGCGACAAGGACGGGCAATCCAATGCCATATTCGGCAGTGCCGCGATGATCGACTCAACCAACAACCTGATCCATAGCCAGGAACTTGAAATTGCGGCTTTTGGCGTGGAGGATTTGATCATCGTCACTCATCAAAACAAGGTCATGATTCTGCCCCGCGGACAATCGCAAAATGTCAAACGGATAGCGCAGAAATTCGAGGGTGCCGACTAGCTTGACGAGCTGTTGCACGGCGGAGACACAGGGTAATTGCTTGTTGGACCGCGCCACGCGAACAAATGTGCGCGACCAGGATCCGATCCGCTTGATAGTTCCAGCCAGTCCTTGATTTTAAACCATTTCTTGAAGATGTGATTGGGTCAGCCCGCTGCGAGGGTCAGCGCTGTCTGCAAAAGGATATGATTATCAAAATTTTAGCCAAAAGCGATTAAGCAGCCGGAATGACAAAACAGCAGACCGCCAAGCCGAAAATCCTTACCATTTTTGGAACCCGACCGGAAGCGATCAAGCTTTTCCCGGTGGTTCAGGCCTTGTCTGCACACACTGGTCTCGAAACATTGACATGCGTAACCGCCCAGCACCGCCAAATGCTCGATCAGGTTTTGCAGATTGCCGGGATCCGTCCCGATTTCGATCTCGACCTGATGACGGCAGATCAGACTCTCGACGATCTTACCGGGCGGCTTCTATCCGGGATAGGCAAGATACTGGACGAAATGCGGCCGCAGCGGGTGGTGGTTCAGGGCGATACGGCGACTGCCATGTGTGCCGCGCTGGCTGCTTATTATCGACAAATTCCGGTCAGTCATGTCGAGGCCGGGCTGCGCAGCTACAATATATATCACCCGTGGCCGGAAGAGGTGAATCGCAAGATCATCGGAACCATTGCTGACCAGCATTTTGCCCCCACACAGACTTCGGCTGATGCACTCGAAAGGGAAAATATTCCGGCAGAGCAGATATATATCACTGGCAATACGGTGATTGACGCCCTGTTGATTACGGCAAACAAAACAAATGATCCAAATAGATTGGATGCTGTTCTTGCTGAGCTTTATAAGAAGTTTGCCGGCCGCAGGATCATCGGGGTAACGAGCCATCGGCGGGAAAATCTCGGCGACGGATTGATCCATATCGCCAGCGCGCTTCGCAGCCTGGCCGAGCGAAAGGACGTCGCGCTCATTTTCCCGGTCCATCTCAATCCCAAGGTCAGGTCGGTCATGGAGGCTGCCCTGGGCGATCTCGACAATGTCGCGATGATCGAACCGCTCGACTATCCCAATTTTGTCAGCCTGCTCAAATATTGTCACTTCATGATGACCGATAGCGGCGGCGTGCAGGAAGAGGCTCCGGCGCTTGGCAAGCCGGTGCTTGTGATGCGGGACACGACCGAACGGCCGGAGGGCGTTGCAGCCGGAACCGCGAAACTGGTGGGGACAGACAAAAAGGTGATTCTGGCAGAGGCGACCAGGCTTCTCGATGATCAATCTCATTATCTGGCCATGGCCCATGCACACAATCCCTTTGGCGACGGGCAGTCCAGCCAGAGGATAGCCGAGATCATCAAAAACAGCCTGGTCCCCTGAATATTTCCATCAAAGGCAGACTGTTACCGAAATATTTACACTGATTGGCTAGTTTTCCCGCAGATGAATTGCGCCCGATCGGCGCTCTGCGGAGTGATTTCACACATGCTATCCGAAGAAAAACCGACCGTTTGTGTCATGGGACTGGGCTATATCGGTCTGCCAACCGCAGCCGTTATTGCTCGCTCCGGCTGCTCCGTTCTGGGTGTCGACGTCAACGAACAGGTCGTCAAGACGATCAATTCGGGCAATATCCATATCGAGGAAGTGGATCTGGACGGGCTGGTACAAGGCGTTGTTTCCCGCGGAAAGCTAAGGGCTTCCCTGTTGGTCGAACTCGCCGATGTGTTCGTGATTGCCGTCCCGACCCCGTTTGGCGAAGACCATGTCCCCGACACCAGTTATGTGATGGAGGCGGCCACCAATATCGCCGCCGCGCTGAAGGCCGGCGACACGATCATCCTCGAATCCACCTGCCCCGTTGGCACGACCGAGAAAATGCGCGACCTGATCGCCCGATTGCGCCCGGACCTCAAGATCCCGGGCCTCGTGCCTGACATTCCCGACATTGCCATCGCCTATTGCCCGGAGCGGGTACTGCCCGGCAAGATTCTAGAGGAACTGATCCAGAATGACCGCAGCATCGGCGGTATCACGCCGCGCTGCGCGCGCAAGGCGCTCGGCTTCTACCGCCGCTTCGTTCGGGGCGAACTGGTGACCACGTCGGCGCGTGCTGCAGAGATGACGAAACTGGTCGAGAACAGCTACCGTGACGTCAATATCGCCTTCGCCAACGAACTTTCGATCATTGCCGACCATATGCAACTCGACGTCTGGGAGGTCATCCGCCTCGCCAACCGCCATCCCCGCGTCAATATCCTGCAACCCGGCCCGGGCGTCGGCGGCCATTGTATCGCGGTCGATCCGTGGTTCATCATCCACAGCGCCCCGGAACAATCGCCGCTGATCCGGATTGCCCGCGAGGTCAATGACGGCAAGACCGGCCATGTGCTGGAACAGGCCTCGCTGCTGATCGACGAACTGCCTGGCGTCTCGATCGCCTGCTTCGGCCTGGCTTTCAAGGCCAATATCGACGATTTCCGCGAGAGCCCTGCCCTCAAGATCGCTGCCAAGCTGGCACGGCGCTATGGCGGACGCGTCAAGATCGTCGAACCTTATGCCAGCGAACTGCCCGCCGCCTTCGAAGGGACCGGTGCCGAGCTGATCGACATCGACCAGGCGCTGGAAAGCTGCCCGATCATGATCACCCTCACCGACCACGACATGTTCAAGTCGATCCCGCTCGACGAGCGCGCCGGCAAGGTCGTCTACGACACCCGCGGCATCTGGCCGGACCAGCCGGAGAACCGGGACGTGGTTAGTGGAATCAGGCTGGCGGGCTGAAAACGGGGCCATGTAAGGGTCTGTGCGCCAATATCACGTAATTTTTGGGGTGCCCGCGATCCGTCACTTTGCAGGCGATATCAAGTCGGCAGAACAACGCAGCCAGCAGCAAGGCCGAAGCCTTTGCAGTTATGATCACCGGCCAGAACAGGATTGGCCACCAGGGCGGTCTGCAATATCGGCGCGGTGCCACCGGCAAGTGCAAGGCCATGGTCTGAAGCTGATAGGCGAGCGTCCCGAAATATCCTTCCAACCATTCCAGCCGGTCAATTTCGAAACCGGCCCTTGCGAACAGATGGCGATGGGCAAATTGGGTATAGCGGTAAAAATCATACGGCTTTTCATGCTCTTCATAGTAGAAGGGGCAGGTGCAGATCAGCGTCCCGCCCGGTTTCAGCACGCGAAACAGTTCGGAGAGAACGAGCGAGGGTTCGGGAAGATGCTCCATGACCTGATTGAACATGATCCGGTCAAAACGCGCGTCGGCAGTGGGAATCTGGGCCAGGTCGCAAACATAGGTGGACCGGGCATAGGCCTTGTCCACCATCTCGAAATCGGCACTCTCGTACGTACAATGCGCAAAATATCTAGCATAAGGCTGCTCCCCCGCGCCGGCATCAAGGACCAGCATCCCCTTTTCTGCCGTTTCGGCGAATGCCCGATTGTAGCGATCCAGATATTCACGGGAGGAGTTGGGCAATAGCCATTTCCTGACAAAGGCTTTCATGCCGCACCTGTTCTGGCGGGATGACCCGCCTTCCATGCGAGCAAGGCGGCGACAGGCGCGCTGACCATCAATCCGGCAACCCGGTTTGCGGCGGACGCCAGAAAGGCGGCGGCCGCGGTCAGTCCAACCAGGGGACCCAGAAGGGCAGAAATGCCTTCCCTAATACCCAGACCGGCCGGAACGACCGAGAAGGATGACCCGACAAAGCCCGAGACGGTCAGCACCGAAGCCTGTCCGAAGTCCGCCGATACATTGAGCACAAGCAGGCAGAGATAGAGCCGGAAAGCATCGACCAGCACCAGTCCCGCTTTGCACGCAAAGAGCTGCGCGGTAATGACATGATCATCAAGCAGATGCATGCTCAGGGCAAAACAGCCCGCGACGCCCATGCATCCGATGGCGATGAACAGGATGCCAAAACCCTCTGCCCCACCGGCTACCAGCCATGCGCCGGAATAGCCGAATGATACAGCAGCCCAGATGAATGCGACGAAGGCCATGACCGAGGTGCTTCTGGCAACGCTCGCTCCCTCCGCCTTCAAAGCGGCCACCCGGACTATTGCGCCGCCGGGAAGCGGCAGCATATTGGCCACTCCGCCAATAATGCTGGTTTCCGCGGCTGATTTCAGTCCAACCTTGAAGCCAATCAGGCGAGCGGAAAGGACGAATTCGAGGGCGTTGAAATAAATTGTCAACGGCACTGCCAGCAGCACCAGAATGATTATTGGTCCCAATTGTGCCTGCCGGAAAAGATCGGGTTGAGACCGGAAAGAAAAATAGACACCGACAATCAGCGCGAGCATAGCGATGAACAAGGTGGCCTGTCTGAAACGGATATTTTGCATGGGAACATAGCCGACCGCATGATCGACACATGCCATAATATTCTGCAGTTTTTTGCGCAAAACAGGCCCCCTGCCCAGATCCGTCAGACCGTTGGGGTCCGGCGTTTGAATATGGCTTTCCATCTAGCCCCAATATGGTTACCAAAATCTTACCGAGGGGATCGGTGGCAGCCCTCGCAATATCCTTTTGAACCGGAGACATCCGAAAATTTCTGATCAGTCGAAATATCTTGTCCTCCATGCATTCAGCCGACGGAATTCGGGTGACGGGCTGCTGGTCGATCTTACCTTGGAAGTCATGGCAGACGCTGGCATCAGTGCGGCGCAGGTAGAAATATTGGCGCTCGATCCGGAGAGTTTCGAGAATTTTCCTCCCGTGCACCGCGCACCGGGGGAACCGTTTGCCCGATTCACGCCCAGACTGGCAGGAGCCGTCGCCGAGCTGCTGGCAAGCCTGTTCGGCGCGGGCGAGGTGAACCGGCTCGTCTCGAGGGCGAAAGGTCTGGTGGCGGTCGGTGGCGGTTACCTGGTCGCGGACTCGCTTGTGCGCCAGGCCGGGGTGCTGCTCAACCATCTTGTCCAGCTGCGGACAGCGGCCCGCGCGCCGATTCCGTCCGTCTATCTGCCACAGAGCGTGGGGCCCCTCCACGGTCCGGTTGGAAGGGCCGTCAGGAAAAATCTCAACAAAGTCAGTTTGTTTTGTGCTCGTGATGACCAGACAATGGCGGAGATTGGCGGGAACAATATCCTTCGCTGTGCCGATCTGGCGGTCCTGAAACTGGCCCGTACGGTCGCCATGGCCGCCAATCCACTGGCACCGGCCGGAGCCCCGATACTGGTCGGCCGAGATCTTCCCGACCCGGGCGATTATGTGCAACGGCTGAAAATCCTGGCACAAAAGCTACCGGCGCCGCTCTGGGCAGTCCAGGCAGACGTCGCCGGCGATCGCAGCGACCGGGCCTTCTACCTCAGAAATGCGCTGGGCGACGATGGAACGCTGGCCGGGATGCTTGCGACAGGGCGGGGCGGAGCGGTAGTATCGGTGCGCCTCCACGGTGCCATCGCCAGTCTGATAGCCGGTAGACCAGCAGTTCACCTTGCATATGAACGCAAGGGATGGGGCGCCTATGAAGACCTGGGTCTCGGCGACTATGTGCATGATGCACGAACATTCGACCCGGGCCTGGTTGCCGATCAGGTCGACCGGCTCAACAGGGACCCTTCGGATTTCTGGGACTGCACCAGAAGGGCCGCGCCCGATTTGCAGGCTCAGTATGACAATCTGGTGGGTGAGTTGGCCCGTCGCTTGCTCTAGGCTGCGGTCGCCTTCAGATATTCTCGGATCAGGTGATCCCAGCGATAGCGCGACATGATTGCCTTGATTCGCTTGGATCTCGCCACCAATTGTGTGCGGTCCAGCTCGATCGCCTTCCGCACGGCCTGCTGGAGGGCGGCAATGTCGCTCGGGTCTTCCAGAAACAGGATTTGTTCCTTGAGCAGGCCCCATTCCGGCAGCAGCTCAATATTCGTGTCGCGGCTGGCAATCACCATTTTCCCAAGGCATAATGCTTCCAGCAGGGAAACTGGCAGCCCCTCGACGTCCGATCCGGCCGCTATCGAAGTAAAGACGAAAATTTTCGTTTGCTCAAAAAAATCCTTTTTGTCGGCACCCTGCAGGAAGCCGGTAAACTCAATTTCGGCTGAACCGCCGAGAGCCACCAGAGCTTCGCGATCCTCCCCATCGCCGGCAATCCCGGTGGGAACGCTCACGCCTTCCATGTTCAGGCGGCTTATCGCCTCAATCAGAAACGGCAGTCCCTTTTTTCGCGAAAGTCGCGAAATCGTGCCCAGCTCGAACCGGAATGGCATTTCCGTGTCGTAGGACGACATGTCTTGCCTGGCGAAATCCGCCGCGACGCCCATTGGCAGCGTGACAATTTTAGATTCCATCCTTGGTCTTTCCGAGGGTTTGAACAGATTCAGCGCAAATTTGCGCTGTCGTGTGTTCACGCAGAACAGCATGTCGGAGGCCTTGACGATCCTGCGCGCCAGCGCCCGGCCCAGCGGACCCAGCCTAGAAAATATCTCAAGATCAGAAGAATGGTTCTGAATCACGTAGGGCGTACCACAAATCAGCTTGAGCAGATATGCGATCAGGCCCTGCGGCATCACCCAATGAGCGTAGACAAGGTCCAGCCTGTCTCTCCTGGCCATGGCAAAAGCTGAAAAAAACTCAGCGATCAGAAACGGCACGATCAGCAACGCTGTCACCGGACGGCTCTTGATGTTGGGTAAAATCGCCGGATAGGCCAGTTGCTGCCATTGGACGGGCCGGAAATAGCCGAATCGGCGTATCTCGAGATCTCCGATTTTCTCCCTTCTCCGGGCGCCGGCATGGTGGGGAGCGAGAATGGTTACCCGATCCTGCGATCGCTCCGCTTTCCACGCATGCGCCTGATCGAGAACAAAGGCCGGCTGCAAATCACCAGGGAAACGGGGCAACGTAGATGTCAGGAACAGGACGTTCATCGCATTGCCACCGTCAGACCTGTCGTAACCGGGAACCCGCACTTAAAATCCCCTGTAGATCGGACGGTCGGAAGGGCCAGTTAGCGGACGAACAAGCTTCCGCCCCCACCGCAAATTTATCTTTTGGGGGACTGTTGAAGACATTCCATAGCTCCTGCGTCGCAGATTGATCGCCTCACCAGGCTGAAGGGTCCTGCCGTCTAGCCTGACCGGATGGCTCGCTTCGACCCTATAATGTCCGGGAACCGCGATATGAATTGTTTTGGGCCGATCACTAAGGTCATGTGACTGTCCGGCAACCCAGATATGGCCCCAATGAGGTATATAGTTGCTGGCCAGAACGATTTTGTCCTCCGGCAAAAGTTCCGCTCTGACCGGTGCCGAAAGCGGGCGACCAACAGCATCTTCCAGCGACGGGCTGTTCAATATCAGAAGCGGGACCGTTTCCTTTCGCAATATGTCGCCATATATTGGTTCGCCGATCTGACGATAATTTTTCAAACCCCAGGCAGACATGAAAACTCCTCGTTTGGGAAAACTTGCGATCATGCCGTTTCGGTCGATATAGGCAACCGGCTCCGGAAACATCCGGTGGACGGCTTCAATGACTTCCGTCTGGGCCGTGCGGTCCTGCTGAATTGACCGAACAAGGAGCAATATGGTCGGCAGGCACATGATGGCAATCAGGGCCATTTTGCCGATGCCGGAGAGGCGAAGGCGATCATAAGCCAGGCCGACAAAAATCATCGCGGGCGGAAAAATGAATGCGAAAAAATAGGGATAGGCGTTGCTGTAGAAAAGGAATGACACAAGCGGACTCGCCAGCATCAATATCACCGCATGTTGGCCGCGGGATTCCCGCTCCGTGACGAACCGAATGACCGCGAGTGCCAACCCGCAGACCAACAACAGCGATTGCACGATCGCCATCGCCGCGCCCCGGACAAGATCATCCGAAGTTGGAAACAGAACGCCGCTCAGGAACGCTGTATGGGCAATGGAACCGACCGCTTTGCCGGGCGGACCAGTCGGTCCCGGCATTGTGGATTGATGGATGAGATAGAATGCGCAAAACACACCAAGCGCCGCGATGCCGCAGGCCACGAGCTTGCTGAATTCCCGTGCCGGCTGCTCGGCCTTTTTGACCCGCCATAGTCCCAGGGCAACCAGCACTGGGAGATAGAATGCGGTCTTGAGGGTGACCATGCCCGCCAATCCGAGCAGGAGCGCGACAAGCGCCAAAACCGGGAAGCTCCATCTGGCCCGGGCGACCAGAACAAGACTCACCATCATCAAACAGGCCGCAATCGGATCGGTCCTGAAACTCGCGCCATAGAGAAATACAAAACCGGCAGTGATATAAGCCAGGACCGCCAGAAATGCGGCGGTCCGGCTGACAAAGAGCCTGGCGAGGGCGTATATGCTGGCCATGGTCCCAAGCTCAAAAAGCAGCATGACCAAACGTGCCACAGTGATCTGGCCAATTTCGTCGATTGCCAGTAGTCGCAACCTTCCGAACAGATAGACGTGTATAGTCTGCAATGGCCTGGTCAGTTCGCCACGCGCATGATCATATATTTGGGACAGGAAGAAAAATTCGTCCCAGTTGATTTCCTGAAAAAAGACAAGCGTTGCCTGTAGCGCCAGGAACAGAGCAATTGCCGTCAATAATGCTCGTTCGATCGCGGGCAACGGGAACCGGGCGTTGTGCAGGCCCTCAAGCGTCGCGTCCCGACAGTTGGCGATTTTTTTGTCCGTCTGGTTGTCGAGGGTTCTCATCCGCAGATTACTAGGCGCGTTTGTTACGGGATTTCATTGGCGCAGCCACCTGCCCGGATTCAGGGGTCGCAACCGATCTTTGCTCAATCTTGTCTTCGAGATGCCGGATTCGCTCCAGCGTCTGTTCCAGCAATTGCCGGTTGCGCCCGACCAGATCGGCGACCGCGCCGAACATGATCGCCACCACCCCGAGCGTCATCAGCGATCCGCCGATGACGATGGATTGCAGATGGCCCTGCCCTTCACCATTGATGAAAAACCAGAGAAAGCGCACGATTGGAAGGACGCCGAGCAGAAACAGCACGGTCCCCGCCAGCACGAACACCTTCAGCGGATTATACATCGCATAGGACCGGATCATCGTTGCAGCGGTATTGGTGATGAATTGCGGGATCGATCGGAACAGGCGCGATGGCCGGATCGCACCATTGGTCCGGATCGGAACCGATACGATTGCCATCCGCTTCCGGCCGGCCTGAATCAGCATCTCGGTCGTATAGGAAAAGCTGGAGGTGATGTTGATCTTTTGTGCCGCCGCTCGACTGATGGCGCGAAAACCGCTGACCGCATCCGTGATCTGGGTATTGGACAGTCTCTTGACGGTGGCGCTGCCCATTATCTGCAGCAGGCGCTTGAACGGTCCGAAATGCGCATTGTCGCGCACGCCCCGGTCGCCGACCACGATATCCGCTTCCCCGGCCAGGACCGGCGCCACCAGTTTGCAGATATCCCGCCCTTCATACTGGTTGTCGGCATCGGTGTTGACGATGATGTCGGCACCTTCCGCAAGCGCCTTGTTGATTCCCGACTGGAAAGCGGCCGCAAGCCCGCGGTTGGTCCGGTGGCGGACAATATGATGAACGCCAAAGCGTCGTGCGACATCGCTGGTATTGTCCCTGCTGCCATCGTCGATGACCAGGATTTCGATACTGTCGATTCCCTCAATCTGGCGCGGCAGGGCGACCAGCGTTTCGGGCAGGCTTTCCGCCTCGTTAAAGCAGGGAATCTGGATGATCAGCTTCATTGCATGCCTTTTCCTCAACTGGCCGCCCCGTCCAAGCGGGCCGTGAAAAACCGTTAAAAATCCCCTAAAAGCCTATGGTTAACAAAGCGTATATATCCGTAGATTAACTGGCTTTGCCTTCGGCCATCCAGATGATACGGTCGCCCCATGACCGATGCAAAATACCGCCCCCGCCGCTCCTGCCTGTACATGCCTGCGTCCAACACGCGCGCGCTGGAAAAGGCGAAAAGCCTCGCCGTGGACACGATAATCCTCGATCTGGAAGATGCCGTGGCACCCGACGCCAAGGACGAAGCGCGCGAGAATGCCTGCGCCGCTCTGCAGTCCGGAGACTATCGCGGTCGGGAGCTGGTGGTGCGAATCAATGCCATGGAGACGCCCTGGTTTGCGCAGGATATCAAGCAGGCCTGTCTCGCCGGGGCAGATGCCGTGCTGGTGCCAAAAATATTGAGCGCGGACGATATCATCCAGGTCACCGATTTCATGGAAGACCTGGACGCCAGCCTGGATACCCGGCTCTGGGCCATGATCGAAATGCCCGAGGCGATTCTGAAGCTCGCCGAGATTGCTGCCCTTGCCCCCCAGCGGCGGCTGACGACTTTCGTCATGGGTTTCAACGATCTGGCCAAGGAAATGCGAGCCGAACATGATCGCACGATTTTCGGACCGGTCATGACGCAAACGGTGATCGCCGCACGCGCCTATGGCCTGAACGTCATCGACAGCGTCTATAATGACTTCAATGATCCGGACGGCCTCGCGTCAGAATGCCGGGAAGCCAAGAAACTCGGCTTTGACGGCAAGAGCCTGATTCATCCGGTGCAGATCGAGACAGCCAACCGTATATTTGCGCCCGGTGCCGATGAAATTGCCACTGCAGAGGCGATCATCGCGGCCTTCGCCGATCCGATCAACGCCGGCAAGGGCGTGATCGTCGTCGACGGCAAGATGACCGAACTGCTGCACCTCAAGCAGGCCAGACAGCTGGTCGCGACGGCGCAGGCAATCAAGACATTGGGCCAATAGCGGGTTCACCCTCGACAAACCGCCGAAAACCCGTTTAAGTGGTCAATTGAAATTGATATCGGGTGGCAAGATCAGCCCACTCGTCGGGAGAGCGAAGATGGAAGCCTTGGAAGCCGCAGCTGGCGAAGTCAGCAAAGACGAAATCATGAAGCTGTTTCAGGCGCAACGCGCCGCCTTTCATGCCGAATTGCCGGTCAGCCATGATGCCCGCATGGACCGGATCAACCGCACGGCGCAAATGATCATCGATCACAAGGATGCGCTGTGCGAGGCGGTCTCGAATGATTTCGGCCATCGCAGCAGCGTCCAGACGGTGATGACCGACCTGATGTCGGTGGTCGGCCATGCCAAGGACCACCAGAAGCACCTCAAGAAATGGATGCGGCCGGAAAAGCGCAAGATGGACTTCCCGCTGGGCCTGCTCGGTGCCAGCGGTCAGGTCGAATATCAGCCCAAGGGCGTGGTCGGCGTGATCGCGCCGTGGAACTTTCCCATCAATCTGGCCTTCGACCCGGCGATCGGCGCCTTTGGGGCCGGCAACCGGGTGATGATCAAATTTTCCGAATTCTGTCCCGAAACCGGCGAGCTGCTCAAGAAACTGGTCGCCGAATATTTCGCGCCGGAAGAAATGACCGTGATCACCGGCGGACCCGAGACCGGAAAATCCTTCTCCGAAATCCCCTGGGATCACCTGATCTTCACCGGTGGCGGCGGGATTGCGAAACATGTGATGGCGGCGGCAGCCCAGAACCTGACCCCGGTAACGCTCGAGCTGGGCGGCAAGTCGCCGACCATCATTGGCCCCGATGCCGATATCCAGAAGGCCACCCAGCGCATCGCCATGGGCAAGATGATGAACGCCGGCCAGATCTGTCTGGCGCCCGACTATCTGCTGGTCCCGCAGGACAAGGAGGATGCCGTCGTTTCCGGTATCGCGGCCAGCGTGGCCGAGCAATATCCGACCCTGATCGGCAATGACGATTATACGTCGGTGATCAACGGTCGCCACAAGGAGCGGCTGCAGGGTTTGATCGACGATGCGCTCGCAAAAGGGGCCCGGCAAACCGTGGTCAATCCCGGCGACGAGGATTTTTCCAACACCAACAGCAACAAGATGCCGCTCACCGTACTGCAGGACGTCAATGACGACATGCGGGTGATGCAGGAAGAAATCTTCGGCCCGATCCTGCCGGTGAAGACCTATCGCAATCTCGACGAGGTGATCGACTATGTGAACGATCACGACCGGCCGCTCGGCCTCTATTATTTCGGCGACACCGAAAGCGACAAGCGCAAGATACTGGACAAGACCATTTCCGGCGGCGTGACCGTCAACGACGTGATCTTCCATATCGCGCAGCATGACCTGCCCTTTGGCGGCGTCGGCCCATCCGGCATGGGCGCTTACACCGGGCATGACGGCTTCAAGGAATTCAGCCATGCCAAGGCGGTCTATCGCCAGCCGAAGATCAATATTGCCAAAATTGCTGGTTTCCTTCCGCCGTATGGGGCGACTACGGAAAAGACCATGAAACAGCAGATGAAACTCTAGCGACAGGAAAATATGGCAGAATTTCCGTTAGCGGGGCTGAAGGTCCTCGACTTCACGCGTGTTGTGGCAGGTCCCTATGCCACGCGCATGCTGTCCGACCTGGGCGCGGATGTACTCAAGGTCGAGCCGCCGGAAGGTGATGTCACCCGCAAGCTCGGCAATCCGGGTGAAGGGGTCAGCGGCTATTATCTCCAGCAGAATATCGGCAAGCGCAATATCTGCGTCGATCTGAAAGCCCCCGCTGCCCGCGAACTGATTCTGAAACTGGCAGCCGAAGCCGATATCGTCACCGAGAATTTCCGGCCCGGCATCATGGACAGGTTCGGCATCGGCTGGAACGATCTGGCCAGAGTCAATCCGGGCCTGATCATGCTGTCGATTTCGGGCTATGGCCAGACCGGACCCGATCGCAAAAAGGCTGCCTATGCGCCGGTGCTGCATGCGCAATCCGGACTGATTGCGCGGCAGGCAGAAATTGGCGAGGCAAAGCCCGTCGATATCCAGCTGGCCGTTGCCGACAGCTACAGTTCGCTCCACGGGATCATCGCGATATTGTCGGCGCTGCGCGTCCGCGACCAGACCGGCGAGGGCCAGCATATCGATCTGGCGATGATCAGCGTGCTCCACTCCGTCGATGACTATGCCTATTGGGCGCTCGACGATGACTGGCCGAAGCCCGAAGAAAATAGCGTCTGGGATGCACCGGAAGGACGCCGTATCCTCGTCACCGGAGACATGAAATGGATGTGGGTAATGTTCTCAACCCGCGACGGCCTGGCCGATCCGACGCCGGACGGAGCCGATATCGGGACCAAGGTAAGGATGCGGCGCGAAGCAATGGAGCAGCATATGCTGGACCATAAGAGTTTCGACGCGCTCACCGACACTCTCGACCGGCTCAATCTCGCTTGGGGCGAAGTGCAACCCTTTGGCCCGGAAATCTATGAACAGCCCAGCGTCAAGGCGCTCGGCGTGGTGGTGGACGTGACCGATGATGCGGGCAATCCCCGGCGCACCATCCAGTCACCCTATCGCTTTTCCATATCGAAAAGCGGCATTGATCGCAATGCCAGAACCGCAAAGCGCGGCGAACATAATGTCGCCGCGCTTCAGGACTGGCTGGATATGGAGGATCGCGAAATCAGCGCGCTTGCAGAAAGCAAGGCGCTGATTTCAAGCTAGCCTAGGCGTCGGCGTTGCGCGCCTGCCGCCGTTTGAACGATTTCGCACCATTGTTCCAATGTTTCGGACCATCGCTCTTGGCACCGGCTCCGGCACTCGAGCCCGGGCCGCCGCGTCCGGAACCACCGCCACCAGGACGTCCCTTGCGGGCGCTATGCTTGTTCCGGGCAGGACCACTGCGAGTCGGGGTGGCGCCATATTTCTTCGGCTTCTGGCCGTAGATGCGCGAAGCCACTTCCTCGCGCGCCGGCTCGTCATAGCCTTCGGGCAAGGGCACGACGTCGGGCTTGACACCGGTCAGCTTGACCACATCGCGCAGGAACTGGCGCTCGTCCGGCGCCACCAGCGAATAGGAAATACCGCTGGCCCCTGCCCGTGCGGTCCGGCCGATCCGGTGGACATATTGTTCGGACACATTGGGCATGTCGAAGTTAATCACATGGGTGATGCCGTCGACATCGATCCCGCGCGCCGCGATATCGGTGGCGACCAGAATATTGATCTTGCCGGCCTTGAAATCACCCAGAGCCCGCTCGCGCTGGGGCTGACTCTTGTTGCCATGGATCGCGGCAGAATGGATACCGACGGCCATCAGATTTTTCACGACCTTGTCGGCACCATGTTTGGTCTGGGTAAAGACCAGCATATGGTCAGGATTCTCGTTATTGATAAAATCCTTGAGCAGCCGCTGCTTGTCATCCTGATTGATATAGGTGACCTTCTGGTCCACCCGTTCGGCGGTCGTCGACTGCGGCGCAACCGACACCTGGACGGGATTGGTCAGAAACTGGTCGGCCAACTGCGAGATCGTCTTCGGCATCGTCGCCGAGAAGAACAGGCTCTGCCGCTGCTTCGGCAACATCGGAACGATCTTCTTCAGCGGAACGATGAACCCGAGATCCAGCATCTGGTCGGCTTCGTCGAGTACCAGGATTTCGACCTTGGACAAAGTCAGGTAGCGCTGGTCAATCAGGTCGAGCAGACGACCGGGCGTTGCCACCAGCACGTCGACGCCCCGTTCAAGGATGCGCTTCTGCCGGTTTATCGGCACGCCGCCAAAGGCAGACGTCACGAACAGGCCGAGGCCCTTGGAATAGCTGGTCATGCTGTCGGCAATCTGCCGCGCGAGTTCCCGGGTCGGTGCGAGTACCAGCATCCGGCATTCGTAGCGGCCGGCCCGGCGTTTGTCGTTCAGCAGGTGATGGATCGAAGGCAGCGAAAAAGCCGCGGTCTTGCCGGTGCCGGTTTGCGCGATACCGAGAATATCCTTGCCTTCCAGTGCAGGCGGGATCGCCTGTTGCTGGATCGGTGAAGGAGTGGTGTAGCCGCCTTCGGCCACGCGTTTTTGGATTGCTTCCGCGAGAGCGAAATCAGAAAATTTAGTCAAGAATAATACCTTAAAATAAGCAGCCAGTGGGCGCAGCACGGATTTGACTCGTGCGCGCGTTCGCCGTCGGTTAGGACGACCCGCGTGATCAGGCTGCCGGAAAGAAAGAAGCAATGAAGGCGATAGGTTCGAGATAATCTTGTCACCTCTCACGCAGAACTCTCGCCAGACGGTCAATCTATATTGCCGCCTTTGCTGCGATGCAACATAGGTAGTTCGAAAAATATGTCAAGCATAATGCATGTCCCGTGCAGTCATATTATCGCATTGCATTTGCATAAAAAGGGCGGCGACAGAAATCACTGCCGCCGCCAGGAAGCCCGAACCATTTGGTTCGGGCCCGGGTCGCCTGTTAAATGGGTTGCGTGTCAATCGCCGGTCCAAGCATTCATTGGGGCGTCACCGCGCCTTTGCAGTTCCCGCACTTTGGCAGAGACCTTGCCTTTTTCTGTTCAACCGTTTCGTAGATTTTGACATCTTGATAGGCGGGCGCTGTCCCATTTGTCTGCTTGCTCTTGGTTTGCTCGACTTCGGCGGCAGCTTTGTATTTTGCCTCTTCAACCATGGCCCCGCTATTCTGAGCCAAAGCCTGGGTCGCACAAAAGGCTATGGCCAGGATCGTGCAATTGATTTTCTTGTTCATCACCGTTGCTCCATTGCTGTCTCCTGTTGCTTTAAACCCACGATTCCCCAAGTCTGCGTGATATGGATCACGGGCTCATCCGCGGGAGCAATATTCTGGAGCGCATTCCAGAAATATTTCGCGGATCCCAGCATGAAAATCCGGCATTGCGGACTTTGCGCCGCCATCCGCCTTGCAGGAATTTAAACTGAGCCGCTGATCGTCGTTCGTACTTGATGCAGGGAGCAGAGTGTCTAAAGTACCTTTTTTGGCGACATCGCAAGTTGCGAGCCGCTTATCCCTGCAGGACGGATGATATTATGCGCGACTTCTTGATTTCCACGCTCGCTCTCGCCGCGATGGCGTGCAGCCCCGCCAACGCCCAGGAATCAGGTTCCGGACAACCGGTGCTGGAAATCGGCGGCGGCGCACGACCAGTTGGTGAACCATGGTCGCGCAGTCCTGTGCATGCCCAGCATGGCATGGCGGCCACAGCCCATCCACTGGCGAGCCAGATCGCCATCGATATCCTCAAGAAAGGCGGCTCCGCAGTCGATGCCGCGATTGCGGCCAATGCGGCGCTTGGCCTGATGGAGCCGACGGGCAACGGCATTGGCGGCGATCTGTTCGCCATTATCTGGGATCCGAAGACGCAGAAACTCTATGGTCTGAACGGATCGGGCAAAAGCCCGATGGGGACCAGCTACAAGCAGTTCATCAAGAAGCTCAAGGGCAGCAAGACCATCCCGCCCTTTGGTCCGATGCCGGTGACCGTTCCCGGTACGGTCGACGCCTGGTTCGAAATGCATGACAGATTCGGCAAGCTCAGCATGGCCGATATCCTGGCTCCCACCATAGCCTATGCCAACGAAGGCCATCCGGTGGCGCCAGTGATCGGCTATTACCTGGAGAGCAACCTCAGCCGGTTCGAGCAGAGCCTGGATATGATCGGGGAATTCGACAATGCCCGGAATACCTATTTCAAGAATGGCGCACCCAAGGCCGGAGAGATTTTCAAGAATCCAGACTTGGCCAATACATTGAGCAAGATTGCCAGCGGCGGGCGCGATGCCTTCTACAAGGGCGACATCGCCCGCACCATCGACAGCTATTTCAAGCGGATTGGCGGCAATTTGCGCTATGAGGATTTCGCCGCGCATGACAGCAAGTGGGTGGAGCCGGGTTGCGTGGTCTATCGCAACGGCTATGAATTGTGCGAACTGCCGCCCAACTCGCAGGGCTTTGCGGCGCTGCAGATGGCGAACATTCTGAAAAATGTCGACCTCGCGCAGTGGCCGCGCGGCAGCGCCGAGGTGCTGCATTATATCACCGAAGCCAAACGGCTGGCTTTCGAGGATGTCGCGCGCTTCTATGCCGACCCCGACGTCTCCCCTGCCCCGCTCGATTGGCTGCTTTCCGATGCCTATGGCAAGCAGCGCTTCGCGCTGATCGATCCGGCAAAGGCTACGCCGGCATTCGGACCGGGCGAACCCAAGCTGGAAGGCGAAGGCGACACCACCTATCTCACCGTTGCCGACAAGGATGGCATGATGGTCTCGCTGATCCAGTCCAACTATCGCGGCATGGGCAGCGGCCTGGTCGCCGACGGCCTTGGCTTCATGTTCCAGGATCGCGGCGAACTCTATTCGCTCGATGCCGACCATCCCAATGCCTATGCCCCCGGCAAGCGCCCGTTCCAGACGATCATTCCCGCCTTCATGAAAAAGGACGGCAAGCCCTATATGTCCTTCGGTCTGATGGGCGGCGGTATGCAGCCCCAGGGCCATGTGCAGGTGATGATCAACCTGGTCGATTATGGCATGAACCTTCAGGAAGCCGGTGACGCGGCGCGTCTCAACCATGATGGCGGACGCCAGCCCACCGACGATCTGGCCGGAACCGGATCCGATCTGCTGGGTATACTCAATGTCGAGCCCGGCATACCCGCCGAAACGGTCGAGCGCCTCAAGGCCATGGGACACAAGGTTGAAGTGGTCGGCAATGGTGCGATGTTCGGTGGCTATCAGGCGATCACCCGCGATCCCGAAACCGGCGTCTACACCGGCGCTACCGAAATGCGCAAAGATGGTCAGGCGATTGGATATTAGGTCTGCGCAACCACCGGCTCAACCATCAACAGAAACTGGAAAAAGAAATGCAAAAATTCGGCTTTATCATGCTGCTCCCGCTGCTCGCCCTGGCCCAGCCCGCTTCGGCGCAAATGGAAAATTTCAAGGCCGGTCCGGTTTTTAGGGATTTCGGACCCACCGCGCCGGTCGAGACCGACGAAGCCGTGCCAAAAGATACGCAGTTCCGCGTTGCCTTTGACGTTTCGAAGGCGGCCGAACCGGGAAAGATCAATCGCACGATCGAAAGCGCGGCCCGGTTCATCAATATGCACGTTGCCGCCGGGGTTCCGAAGGAGAATATACATCTCGCTGTCGTTGTCCATGGCGGTGCCGCGTTCGACCTGACCAATCAGGAATTTTTCGCGGCGCACAAGGAAGGCAAGGAAAATGCCAGCGCCGCCGCCATCGCGCAATTGCAGGACCATGGCGTGAAATTCTACCTCTGCGGCCAGAGCGCTGCCGCCCATGGCATCGGCAATGCCGACCTTTTGCCTGGCGTTCAGATGTCGCTATCGGCCATGACCATCCATGCCTTGCTGCAACAGCAAGACTATACGCTCAATCCCTTCTGATCGGACAGACAGGCCCTGATGCTGAAGGTCGCGAGTTACAATATTCACAAAGGCATTGGTACCGACCGGCGGCGCAACCCCGGCCGGATCATCGACGTGCTCAACGAGATTGATGCCGATATCATCGCCCTGCAGGAAGCGGATCGTCGTTTCGGCGCCAGGGCGGCCGCGATCCCCGAAAAGCTGCTGGAAATGCACAGCGACTATTGCGCCATTCCGCTGGACGTGCAGACCGACTCGATGGGCTGGCACGGCAATGCCCTGCTGGTGCGCAAATCGGCAACGGTGGTGGAAAATGACATCATGCACATCCCCTGCCTGGAACCGCGCGGCGCGATCATGGGCCATTTCGAGATAGACGGCAAACAGCTGGCGGTGTTCGGCATGCATCTCGACCTGTCCGGCCTGTGGCGCAGGCGGCAGGCGGCAGCGATCGTCAAGCTCGCCCAGCAAAAGGAGCAGGACGTCCCGGTGGTGCTGATGGGTGACCTCAACGAATGGAGCGCGGCCGGCGGCTGCCTGAAGGATTTTTCCCGCGCGTTCGAGATGGTAGATTGCGGCCGCAGCTTTCACTCGCGCGGCCCGATTGCGACGCTCGACCGGATCATGCATTCGAGGGTGATCAGCGCCCGCGCAGCCGGCGTCCACGACAGCCCCTCCGCCCGCAAGGCCTCGGATCACCTGCCGGTCTGGGCCGAAATCACCGTCGATTGAAGTCCCCGATCCCGGCAATCCGCCTGACTACGTAACTCTACCTATATAGACCGGCCCGTCCCGCTGGTAGCGCCATCCCTACACAACGGGGAAGGACGTTATGGACAATTTACTGGTGAGGGCCGGCGGATGGCTGCTGCTCGTGTTCCTGGCATTTCTGGCGATGGTCCTGGCCGCCGATGGTGGTTTTGCCGTGCACATGGGGATCATCATGGCGGCGGCCCTGATCGTGTTGTGGGTGACGATCAGCAAGGCGGACTATGCCGCCATCGGTCGGGGGATATTGAGGGCACCGGCCGATCCCGGAAAATATGACGACGATCCGATCCGCTGGGGCGTGATCGCGACCTTGTTCTGGGGCATGGCGGGCTTCGCGGTGGGTCTCTATATCGCCCTCCAGCTCGCCTTTCCCGTGCTCAACCTGGGGCTGGAATATACCACATTCGGGCGCCTCCGCCCGCTGCACACATCTGCCGTTATTTTTGCTTTCGGAGGCAATGCGCTGATCGCGACGAGTTTCTACGTCGTCCAGCGCACTTGCAGGGCGAGGCTGGCCTTCCCCGGCCTCGCCCGCTTTGTTTTCTGGGGCTACCAGCTGTTCATCGTGCTCGCCGCCACCGGCTATCTGATGGGCGTGACCCAGTCCAAGGAATATGCCGAACCCGAATGGTATGTCGATCTCTGGCTGACCATCATCTGGATCAGCTACGCCGTTGTCTTCATCGGCACGATCGTCAAGCGGTCGGAGCCGCATATCTATGTTGCCAACTGGTTCTTCCTCAGCTTCATCCTCACCGTGGCCATGCTGCATGTGGTCAACGGCCTGGCGATGCCGGTCAGTCTGCTCGGCGCAAAAAGCTACAGCGCCTTTGCCGGTGTCCAGGACGCGCTGACCCAATGGTGGTATGGCCATAATGCCGTCGGCTTCTTCCTCACCGCCGGCTTTCTCGGCATGATGTATTATTTCGTGCCGAAGCAGGCCGAACGGCCGGTCTACAGCTACCGGCTGTCGATCATCCACTTCTGGTCGCTGATCTTTCTCTATATCTGGGCGGGTCCGCATCATCTCCACTATACCGCGCTGCCCGACTGGGCGCAGACGCTCGGCATGGTTTTCTCGATCATATTGTGGATGCCAAGCTGGGGCGGGATGATCAACGGCCTGATGACGCTCAACGGCGCCTGGGACAAGATCCGTACCGATCCGATCATCCGGATGATGGTGCTGGCCCTCGCCTTTTACGGCATGAGCACGTTCGAAGGCCCGATGATGTCGATCAAGGCGGTCAACAGCCTGTCACACTATACCGACTGGACCATCGGCCATGTCCACAGTGGCGCGCTCGGCTGGAACGGCATGATCACCTTTGCCGCACTCTATTACATGGTGCCGCGCCTGTGGGGCCGCTCGCGGCTGTACAGCCTGCGGATGGTGAACTGGCACTTCTGGCTCGCGACCATTGGCATCGTGCTCTACGCCGCCTCGATGTGGGTCGCCGGCATCATGCAGGGGCTGATGTGGCGCGAATATGGCGACGACGGCTATCTCGTCTACGCGTTCAGCGAAGTCGTTTCGGCAATGTTCCCGATGTATCTGATCCGGGCAACGGGCGGTCTGCTCTATCTCGCTGGCGCCGTGGTGATGGTCTATAATGTCTGGATGACGCTCGCTGGCCATCTGCGGGACGAAAAGTCGATGACCGAAACACCTCACGACGAGGCCGCCGACAAGCCGCTGGTCGCGGTTCCGGCAGAGTGAGGGGGACAGAAAAATGACCACATTCACGCAAAAGCACAAGAAGATCGAACGCAGCATCACGCTCCTGGCGGTGCTCTCACTGGTCACGGTCGCGATCGGCGGGATCGTCGAGATCGCGCCGCTGTTCTGGATCGACAATACCGTCGAGGAGGTCGATGGGGTGCGGCCCTATACGCCGCTGGAGCTGACCGGACGCAATATCTACGTCCGCGAAGGCTGCTATACCTGCCACAGCCAGATGATCCGGCCGTTTCGCGACGAGGTCGATCGCTATGGCCATTATTCGCTGGCAGCGGAATCCATGTACGATCATCCGTTCCAATGGGGCTCCAAACGCACCGGGCCGGATCTGGCCCGCGTTGGTGGGCGCTATTCGGACGAATGGCATGTCCAGCATCTGATCGACCCCCGCCAGGTCGTTCCGGAATCGATCATGCCCCCTTATGCGTTTCTCGCCGAAAAGGAGCTGAACCCGGGCGACATGAGCGGCCATTTGCGGGCCCTGTCCCGGCTGGGCGTTCCCTATACCGAGGAAGCGATTGCAAAAGCCAATGAGGACCTGCTGACCCAGGTCGATCCCATGGCCAGTTCAACCGACCTGGAAGCCCGCTATCCCAAGGTACAGGTCCGTGATTTTGACGGCAATCCCGACAAGCTCACCGAAATGGATGCGCTGGTCGCCTATCTGCAAATGATCGGCACCCTTGTCGATTTCGAAGCGGGTGAAGCACAGGAGCAGCCCCGATGAACTATGAAGCCTTGCGCCATTTCGCCGATAGCTGGGGACTTTTGTTCATGACCATCGTGTTCCTGACCCTGGTCGGCTGGACCTTTCGCCCCGGTGCCGGCCGCAATCACGAAGAGGCCGCGCACATGATCTTCGACGAGGACAAGAATGATGTCTGAGAAAAGACGCATTGATCAACCCACCGGTACGGAAACCGTCGGCCATGAGTGGGACGGTATCGAGGAACTCGATACGCCGATGCCGCGCTGGTGGCTTTGGACCTTATACGCCACCATCATCTGGGGGATCGGCTATGTAATTCTCTACCCCGCGATACCGCTGGCCAATTCCGCCACCGAAGGTCTGCTCGGCTGGACCAGTCGCGGGGAATATCAGGAGCAGGTTGCCGCTCGCGAAACGGAGCTGGAGCCTATCCGCCAGGCATTGGTGTCGACCGATATCCGCAAGCTCAATGGCAGTCCGGAACTGATGCAGCAGGCCATTGAAGGCGGACGTTCCGCGTTCAAGGTGCATTGCGTGCAATGCCATGGTTCGGGCGCGGCTGGCTCCAAGGGCTATCCCAATCTCAACGATGATGACTGGCTCTGGGGCGGCGATCTGGAAGCGATCGAATATACGTTGATCCACGGCATCCGCAATCCGGATCATGAGCAGACCCGCTTCTCCCAGATGCCGGCTTTCGGCAAGGATGGCATTCTGCAACCCGGTGAAATTCAGGATCTGGTATCCTATGTCCGCCTGCTATCCGGCCGGGAAAAGCCGAGCGCCGCTGCGCGACGGGGAGCGGCGCTGTTCGAAGCCAATTGTGCAATCTGTCACGGTCCGGATGGCAAGGGTGACCGCACGCAGGGTGCACCCAATCTGACCGATGCCATCAGCCTCTATGGTCTCGACCGTGCTACGCTGACCGATACGATTACCAATTCCCGCTATGGCGTGATGCCGCGCTGGGGACAAAGGCTCGACCCGGCGACAATCCGGATGCTGGCCGCCTATGTCCATTCCCTGGGCGGTGGCGAAACATTGCTGGCGCTGGACGAAGTAAACGAAGAGACTCTTGATCAGGTCAGCACGGGCTCTCGGGATGATGGTGGCGGTGATGAACAGTCCTGAGACATTCCCACAACCGCAAGGAAAGCTCTACGAAAAGCGCAAGTCGGTCCATCCGCAGCGCATCGATGGCAAATTCCGCCGGCTGAAATGGGCCATCATGGTCCTGACGCTGGCGATCTACTACATCACGCCCTGGATCCGCTGGGACCGTGGGCCCTATGCACCGGATCAGGCGGTGTTGGTCGATCTCGCCAACCGCCGCTTCTACATGTTCGGCATCGAAATATGGCCGCATGAATTTTATTATGTTGCCGGCATGCTGGTCATGGCGGGCATCGGTCTGTTCCTGGTCACTTCTGCCGTGGGGCGGGCGTGGTGCGGCTATGCCTGTCCGCAAACGGTCTGGACCGATCTCTTCCAGCATGTCGACCGATTTGTCGACGGCGACCGCAATGCGCGCATGCGACTAGACAAGGCACCATGGACACCCGGGAAAATTTCCAGGCGCCTGTTCAAATGGAGCATCTATCTTTTCATCGCCTTCTGGACCGGCGGCGCGTGGATCATGTATTTTGCCGATGCTCCCACGCTGGTCGTGGACTTCTGGACCGGACAGGCCGCCCCCGTTGCCTATGCATCAGTGGGCATTTTAACCGCTACCACCTTTATCTTCGGCGGTTTCATGCGCGAACAGGTGTGCATCTACATGTGCCCATGGCCGCGCATCCAGACGGCGATGATGGATGAAAAATCTCTGACCGTCACCTACAAGGACTGGCGCGGCGAACCGCGCGGAAGCCTGAAAAAGGCGGAAGCTCAGCCAGGCAGCTTTGGTGACTGTGTCGATTGCAACCAGTGCGTCGCGGTCTGCCCGACCGGCATCGATATCCGCGAGGGGCCACAGATCGGATGTATCACCTGTGCGCTGTGTATCGATGCCTGCGACCGGGTGATGGATCAGGTCGGACGGCCCCGCGGATTGATCGACTATGCCACGTTGGAAGATGCCGATCTGGAGAAAACCGGCAAAGTGCATAGTCCGATCCTGAAAACGCTGTTCCGGCCGCGCACGATCCTCTACACTTCGATCTGGACGGCAATCGGTCTGGCAATGCTGTTCGCACTGGGCAACCGTACCCGCATCGACATCAGCGCCAATCATGATCGCAACCCGGTCTATGTCCAGCTTGCCGACGGCCATGTCCGCAACAGCTATACGGTCAATCTGCGCAATATGGAAAACCGTCCGCGCGAGATGATTATCGGAATGACTGCCCTGGCAGGCGGGGTGATGTGGTCCAATACCGGGTCACGAGAGGGCGCCGGACAATCGCTGGCCACCAAGGTTGCGCCCGACAGCGTGGCCAGATTGCGGGTCTATGTCGCCGCTCCCGGCGAAGGACCGGCCCGGGAAGATTTTGCGCTGACGGTCACCGCTGCGGATGACCCCGAGGCGAAGGATATGGACGAGGTCTTTTTTGAACGACCGGAGACTGGCGAATGACCGACAAGACAACTCCCGGCAAGAAATTCACCGGCTATCACGCCACCATGATCATCGTCGCCTTTTTCGCCGTGGTTGTAGGCGTGAATATGGTGATGGCACGCTACGCCGTATCGACATTCGGCGGAACGGTGGTCGACAACAGCTATGTTGCCAGCCAGAAATATAACCAGTGGCTGGAACAGGCCCGGAATCAGCAAGCCTATGGCTGGACCGTTTCATCCGCCGTTCGCACTGGAAACGGCATCAGTCTGACCCTCGCAGGCAGCGATGGTGCCGCGTTACAAGGCGCGACGATTGTCGCTGTAGCCGAGCATCCGGTTGGTCGGGCCGAGCCGTTTGACATCAATTTTGCCGAACAACAATCGGGTGTCTATCGGAGCGTTCAGAAGATACCGGCAGGCCGCTGGAAACTCAGGCTGGTCATCGCGCGGGCCGATAAATCCATGCGTGTGCTTCAGGATATCAAGTGAACGCCATCACCCCCATGACCGATGCTCGGACGCAGGCGATCGTATCGCGCTTTGTGGTTCCTGCCATCCGTTGCGCCGGCTGTATCTCGAAAATAGAAAACGGCCTTGGCGGCAAGCCGGGCATCCTTTCTTCGCGGGTCAATTTCTCGACCAAGCAGGTTGCCATTTCGCATCTTCCGGAATTGGGGGAGGATCAGCTTCGGCGCGAGATAGAGGCGCTCGGTTTTGATGCGCAAGTCCTTGCCGACAACCCGTTGGCCGAAGAAAAAAGCAGCACCGACAAGCTAATCCGGGCGCTGGCGGTAGCCGGATTTGGCATGATGAATATCATGCTGCTGTCGGTAAGTGTCTGGTCCGGTGCAACGGGTGTCACCAAGGACTTGTTCCACTGGCTGTCCGCGCTGATCGCAATACCGGTAATAGCCTATTCGGGTCGCCCCTTCTTTGCATCTGCGGCCATGGCGCTGCGTCACGGGCGGACCAACATGGATGTGCCGATTTCGATTGGCATTTTGCTTGCAACCGGCCTCAGCATCCACGAAACCGCAACCGGCGGCGCCCATGCCTATTTTGATTCCGCAGTAATGCTGCTGTTCTTCCTGCTCGCGGGGCGGGTGCTGGACGGCATGATGCGCGACCGGGCGCGGGAAGGCATTGGTGCGCTCCTGAAACAAACAGCAAGCGGCGCAATGGTCATCGACAAGGAAGGAAAAACCCGCTGGGTTGCTTCCAGGGATCTGCACCCGGACATGCGAATGATGGTTGCCGCAGGTGAAAGCCTGGCGGCCGACGGCGTGATTGAATCGGGCTCGAGCAGCTTCGACTGCTCGCTGATGACCGGCGAAAGCGAACCGCAGCCGAGAGGCAAAGGGGATATGGCGCTTGCCGGAACGCTCAACCTGACGTCGCCCGTCATTGTGCGGGTCACGGCTAGTGGAGAGGATACCAGCCTATCGGATATCGCCAGATTGATGGATCAGGCCGGTCAGCGCCGGTCCTTCTATGTGCGCATCGCTGATCGGGCCGCACGATTCTATGCGCCGGCGGTCCATAGCCTCGCACTCCTCGCCTTTATATTCTGGATGTTGGCGGGAGCCGGCTGGCACCAGTCCCTGCTGATTGCGGTCGCGGTACTGATCATCACCTGCCCCTGCGCGCTCGGCCTCGCGGTGCCGGCGGCCCAGGTCGTGGCATCGGGCGCATTGCTGCGCAAAGGGGTCATGGTCAAGGACGGCAGTGCACTGGAGCGTCTGGCAGAGGCCGACCATGCGCTGTTTGACAAGACCGGAACGCTCACCCTCGGCCACCCGGTACCCGTCAATCTTGATGATCTCAGCCTCACGCAAAAGCAGATCACTCTTGCTCTGGCGCAGGCCAGCCGTCACCCGGTCAGCAAGGGCATCCGCGCCGGCCTGCTGGCACAGGGAATCGAACCGGTCGCGCTACACGACATCAGGGAACTGCCGGGCGAAGGCATGACTGCCAACTGGGGCGGGGTGAAAGTGGTGCTCGGAAAGCCCCAAATATCGGCAGATCATCTGTCCAGCCAGTTGACCATAGGCAGCGAGTCCGTGGTCCTGCAGCTGCAGGACGAAATCCGGCCGGATGCGCCAGCGGCGATTGCGGCGTTGCAGCGGATGGGATTGCCCGCCTCGATCATCTCCGGCGACAATGCGGGCTCGGTTGCGAGCGTCGCGAGCGCGCTGGGCCTTGCCGCCCGGGCTGCTGCGTCACCGCAGGACAAGGTCGATGCGATCGCCCGTCTCGCCGCCAGCGGTCACAAAGTTCTGATGGTTGGTGACGGGCTGAACGACGGCCCTGCCCTTGCCGCCGCCCATGTCTCGATTGCGCCGGGCACCGCCAGCGACGTCGGCCAGCAGGCCGCCGACGCCGTGTTTACCAGTACGTCCCTGATGCCGGTGGCTCTCTCGATCAAGGTGGCCCGCCGCACAATGCAGATCGTCCACCAGAATTTCGCGCTGGCTATCGGCTATAACATATTGGCGGTTCCGCTGGCTCTCACCGGCCTGGTGACCCCGCTGATCGCCGCGATTGCCATGTCGTTGTCCTCGCTGATCGTCGTCGGCAACGCCCTGCGCCTCAATGGTGCCGCGAAATGAGCGGGCTGGCGATCCTGATCCCGATCGCGTTGCTGATGGGTCTTGGCGGCCTGGTGTTCTTCTTCTGGGCCATGCGCCACGACCAGTTCGAGGATCTTGACGGCGCCGCCCAGCGGATCTTGATCGAGGACGAAGACGAGGACGAGAACAAATGATCATCGAGATCAGGCATGCGCCGCTTCGTCAGTGGCTCATCGTCGCTGTCGCCCTGCCGCTCGCAGCAATGCCGCTCTCCGCACAGGCCGACGGCATGAGGGTCGAATTCTGTTCTGCCGACGGCTCGGCCCGAACCCTGACCATCCCGGTCGATCGCGAGGACGGCGAGGACCCGTGTGTCAGTCCCTGTCACGCCTGTCTGTCGCGCAAGAAGATTGCAAAGGATTGAAAGTTGGATATCGACTATTTCACCGGTGATTGCTGGCCATTCTGGCCTTCGGCCGCAAATCCGATGCGCAGCGCCTCGGCCAGACTGCGCACGCGCAGCTTCTCCATCATGTTGGCGCGATAGATTTCCACCGTCCGCGGCGAAATGCCGAGGTCATAGGCGATCGTCTTGTTGGGATAGCCGGCCATCAGCCCCTCGAGCACATCCTGTTCCCGCCCGGTCAGGCATGCCAGCCGGACCTTCGCTTCGGAAGCCGCCATTTCCTTCAGGTTGCTGCCTTCCAGCCGTTCAAACGCCTCTTCCATGGCGGCGATCAGCGCTTCCTTTTCATAGGGCTTTTCGAGAAAATTGATCGCCCCGGCCCGCATCGCCTGCACCGCAATCTCGACATCGCCATGGCCGGTCAGGATCACTACCGGCATGTCAATGCCGTCCCGGATCATCTGCTGCTGCACCTGCAGCCCGCCCATCTCCGGCATCCGCACGTCCAGCAGCACGCAGCCGCGCTCTGCGCCTTTCGCAAGTTTCAGAAACGCGACCCCGGATTCGACCGGTTCAACCTTGAAACCGGCGTGGCGCAACATGAATGCAGCAGACCGCCGGACCGAATCATCATCATCGACCACATAAACCAGCCGTTCACTCCCCATCCTCTTGCTCCCGTTCCGCCTTTTCCAGAGTTATCCGAAATATGGTTCCACCGTCCGGGTTGGGTTCCGCGCGAATGGTTCCGCCATGCGCTTCGATGATCGTCCGGCATATCGATAGGCCCAGTCCCATGCCCTCACCCTTGGTGCTCGCAAAGGGGTCGAATATATGGTCCCCCAGTTCCAGGTCGATACCGGAACCCGTATCCGCCACGGCAATTTCAACCAGATCATTGCTCACCGAATTGACCGCGATGTGAAGCTTTTTCTCGGGGCTGTCTGCCATCGCCTCGATCGCATTGCGCATCAGATTGACCATCACCTGCTGGATCTGCACGCGGTCGACAAATACATGATTGGTATCCGGAGCTATATCGATCGAGCATTCAATGCCTTTTTCCTGCGCGCCGATCATACCGAGGACGGTTGCATCCTCCACCACCTGGGCGATGGACAGAACCTGCCGGTTGATCTCTCCGCGCGACACGAATTCCCGCAGCCGGCGGACAATCGTCCCCGCCCGCAAGCTCTCCGCCACGCTTTCCTGCAGCGCTTCCAGAAAAAAAGCGCGATTCGCCTCCAGATCGCCATCCATCATGTCCCGCGCCGCCGACAGATAATTGGCGATCGCGGTCAGCGGCTGATTGATTTCATGGGCAAGCGAGGAAGCCAGCGTGCCGACCGCGCTCAGCCGGGACGCGTGCGCCAGATCGGCCTGGAGCGACTGCAGCTCCGCCTCGGTCTTCTTCTTTTCGGTCAGATCGACGATGAACCCGGTGAAATAGCGCTCCTCACCAATTTTTGCTTCCCCGACTTCCAGTTGTAGCGGGAAAATCGTGCCATCCTTCTTGCATCCGACAACGGTTCTGCCGATGCCGATAATCCGTTTCTCGCCCGTCTCCAGATAGCGCGATATATAACCGTCATGGGCGTTCCGATAGGGTTCCGGCATCAGGATTTTGACATTCTGGCCGATTATCTCTTCCTGCGCATAGCCGAACATTTTTTCCGCAGTCGCGCTGAAGGAACTGATCAGGCCATCTTCGTCAATCACCACCATCGCATCGGGAATCGTGGTCAGGATGGATTTCAATATCGAATTCGCCTGATCCAGTTTGCCTTCGGTGGTTCTGAGCGCCGTGATATCCTCGAAGGATATCAGGACTGCATCAATCTCCCCTTTCGGATTGGCCAGGGGTGCCAGCTTGCATTCCGCCAGCATCGAACGGCCATCCGGCAACTCCAGCTGCACCTCAATCGGCATGATTTCGTCGCCGGGCTTGCCCTCAAAGGCCCGCGCCATTGCGCCCTCGAACAGCGAGCGATGGAAATGCGCGACGTATGCGCCGGGTGCTCCGTCCGGCAGCTCGGCAACGCTGGAAACACCCAGGATATTCAAGCCGGCAACGCTGCAGCTGACGGGCGTCAGATTGCGGTCCACAATCATGATATGATTCGGCAGCCAGGACAGGACGGATGCAAGATCGGCAAGCCAATCCGCGTCGAAAGCCTTGATTCCATGCACCTGTGATATCTACCTTTTGGCTGTCCGACTGACGAATGCAGGAACTCTACACAAGATACGCGAATTGCCACAAGGAAATTTCTTTGGTCTCCGAAGCGGTTCTCGTCCATTCAGTGGGATACGACCAGCGGAATATCGCAACCCTTGAACAGGTTGCGGGTCACGCCGCCAAACAGAAATTCTCTCGCCCGGCTATGGCCATAGGCGCCCATCACGATATAGGCGGCGTTCGCTTTTCTCGCTTCGTCCAGCAGCACGGCATCAACCGGGATTTTACCCGACGACGGGCTGTGGATTTCGGACTTGATGCCATGATAGGCGAGATATTCGGACGCGGCGAGCTGCGGCAGATCGTGATCCTTGTCCTCCTCCACCGTGAGGATATGCACGGCGCTGGACATTTTCAGCAACGGCACGGCGGCCCGCAAGGCGTTGCCGGCTTCGAAGCTGCCGTTCCACGCAACCAGCGCCGGCCCACAGGCATCGAACTTCTTCATCGCATCGGGCTGGACGACGACCGGAGCCGTGGCATTGAACAGCACATCGCCCAATATCCCGAGCGGCAGGGCATTGTCCCTGTCGCCGCTGGCGGAACTCAGGACGATGATGTCGATCAGGGCGGAGTTTTTCGACAGCCCGCGCGACGGATCCGCATTTTCTTCCCTGTAATCCCAGGAAACATCCTCGCTGGCGAGCCGCTTTTCGATTTTGGCGCGCAACTGCTCATCCAGCTCGCGCGACAATTTGCTGATATCGTACATCACCGACATGCCGGTGACGCCATCAAAGGCCATTTGCGGATTATAGGGATTTGTGCGCAGGCAATGAAGATGCCCCCCCAGCGAACGGGTCAGATCCAGCGCCGCCTGAAGCCGGGCCTCGAGGCCGGTATCATCGGCAATATATAGCAGCACGGATTTCATTTCTCTGTCTCCTGTTTCGACATCAGTTTCTTTGAAGGAAGGTCGTGGTCCAGAGAATAGCGGGACGAAATCAGGGCCAATATAAGGGTTAATACGGATAGGGCCCGATGTGCACTGGATTCAGTCGCCGGCGGCGCCATGTTCCGCAATTTTTTTCAGCCAGCGCTGGCGATGCCCGTCGCTGCGATCGACATTGCCGATCAACGAGGTAGTGACCGGTGCAATGCCGGTGAGCTTCAATATGTTGCGCTCGAAACTGCGAACGCTGTGCGAAGCATAATAGGCCCGATAGAAAAGCGCCGGCATGCCCATCGTGACAATGAGCCGTGCCGAACGATCGCCCAGCAGTTTCTTCGGCATTTGCCGACTGCCCTCCTCACCATAGTCGAGAGCGAAATTGGGCCGAAAGGCCTGCTCGATAAATGCCTTGAGCAAGGCGGGCATGTCCCCCATCCAGAGCGGATAGTAGAAGACGATATGCTGGGCCCATTTTATCGCATCCTGCCCGGGCCGGACGGCGCTGGGGACATCGTCTTCGATCCATTGCTTGCGGCTTTCGAGGATCGGGATATGCTGACCGGCGAGGCGGATTTCCCGTACCTCATGTCCCGCCGCGCGCGCCGCATCTGCATAAGCGGATGCAATGGCATGGCCAAAGCGGCTGGGGCTGGGATCGGGATGGGCATCGATGACCGCAATGCGTTTCACGACCCCGGTTCCTTGGCTGCAATGGGTGTTTGCCACTGGAAAGCCGTGATCAGTTCCAGGATCGCCTCTTGCGCGGCCGCGTCGATTTCCTGCGGATAGGAAGCTGTCAGACGTGCATCCCAATATCCATAATCCAGCGCCGTCACGCTGAAATGCCAGGGCACGCCGTCCTTGTCCCCGTCAAAAATACCTTGATAGGCCGCAATATCGGGTCGTCCCGAAACGAAATAATCGCCTTCCGAAACAATGGTGGCCCCGGAATAATGGGACATCACGTCAGGTCTTGTGATCTTGTAGTGATCTTCCGCCTTCAATTCTTCCAGATGCACAATGGCGATTTTTATTTCGATCTGATGACCTTCGATATCGCGCAGATATCCGATCTCGAAATTGTTGCCGGAAAAATCGGTGGTCATTTCACATTCGCGGCGAAATCCGGCAATGGTCGCGGGGAATATGAAGCCGCTATCCTTGTGAATGATCGACCCCGGCTCCTTATAGGGCGCAAATGGATCAAACAGTGGCGCCGCTCCGATCACGCATTCCGCTGCGGCCGGACTGCTCGCAAGGGTCAGCGCCAGCGCCGCGAAGGATGCGAATTCGGCCAGTTTCATTTTCGTCAGCATGGTTATTCCCCAGGCAGTTGGAACTATTCGTGACAGCTGACAACGCGAAAGGGCAACTCGCTGCCATCGGTTTCCGTGATCGTCAGATATTCTCCGACTTTCAGCGGATGATCCTTCAGCCGAAAAATGACCTCGTCATCATCATCGCCGACCTTGTAGGAAAAGGCCCATCCCTTCGGCGAGGCAATCACGACCCCGCTCTGATCGGGTTCGCCCGGCCAGAACCGGCGTACAACCGGCGTCTTCTCCGCCTTTTTCAGCGCCTCCGGTTCGATGAGACCCTCCTCGTTCAACGGAACGCGAAAGACATAGGCATGGGCTGACGAGCCATCGGGATGGTCAGCGGTTCGGGCCAGTTCAAGGCGAATTGTTTTCCAGGTCATGCCATCTGTCTGGACGAGCGGTGCGGGCCGCGCGATACGCAATATTGCGTAGGTGGAGTCATTATTCAGGCCGGGAAACCGTGAATATGGAGGTCTGATGGAAACGACCAGAGAGCAGCGACATCAATCGCGGATTCGCCAAGGCCAGGCAGGCGAACATATCGAAGGCGGATTTGGCACTGTTGCGTAATGCTGCAGCCGAAGCGCTGGAACGGAGCAAAGACGAACTGGACCGGTTGGTGATGGCGGGACCTTTGGTGGAGATCGAAAAATGGCAGCGACGACGATAGATAAGGGCTATCGCAGCGGGATCGCAAGCGCGATCCATGAGATGATGGGCGACGCCCACGACGCGGGCGTGGTGTCGCGCACGACGCTGCGCACCTTCGACGAGGCATGCCTTGTCCCGGCACACACGCTGGCAGGCGATGAAATCCGTGCAATCCGCGAGCGCGAACAGGTCTCGCAGCCGGTGTTCGCGGCCTATCTCAATCTATCACGCAATCTCGTTTCGGATTGGGAACGCCTCATGAATCGTCCGGGCGGGTCTGCCTTGCGATTGCTCTCCATCATCCAGCGGAAGGGATTGCAGGCGGTCGCCTGATCGGCCCTTGTACGCCCCTGCATTCTTATTCGAATATCTTGGGGATTGCGGTGACAGTATATTCAGTTGACCTGTTAAGCATATTGTCTCTGGAACACCCTGATGAAAGAACGGCCCCCCCCGATCGCTTTTGCATCGCGCCTTCGTGCGAGTCCCCCTGCGCGCCCTCCCCCAATCCCGCCCGCGAAAACCCCTCCTTGGCCCCGCCTTGCCCAACCCCTAAAACCGAAGCGCCGACCGAACCCGGCCCCAGACATCCCGGGCGCCTTTCGACCAAAAGCCCCTTTCCTACAGCCCGGCAGTTCTGTTAAAACCACTGCATGACGCTCTTCAGTGCGGATTTGCCCCGCGGACACACCGCTGCACCCGTCGCGACCGCCGGGCATCGCCCGCGCGCCTGCGCCACACCGATTGCCAATATGGTGAACCGATAGCCTGCAAAAGGCGGAAATGCTTTTTCCGCTTTAGGGGGTGTGACCCGTGTGACCCACGCAGAAAAAATCTCGACAGACCCGTAGCCCGGCCATCCATCCAGCCGGGCCGCTCCATTCAGTTCTTTCCTACAACTAACCAAATAGGTTATATGGCGCCTTTCCAACCCAGAAAGGCGATTCCCCCATGCCCCAAAAACCCGATATCGACACGCTCATCGACAAGGTCATCGCCGTAGAAGGCGGCTTTTCCGATCATCCGGCGGACCGCGGCGGTCCCACCCGCTGGGGCGTGACCGCGGCGGTGGCGCGGGCGCATGGCTATGCCGGCGACATGCGCCATTTTCCGCGCGCGCGGGCGGCAGCCATTTACAGGGACAGATATTGGCAGCGGCCCGCTTTTGATCAGGTTTCCCAGCTGGCGCCCTCTGTTGCGGCCGAACTGTTCGATACGGGCATCAATATGGGAACCGGAACGGCGAGCTTTTTTCTCCAGCGCGCGCTGAACGCGCTGAACCGCAATGGTCGGGACTATGATGACTTGGCGGTCGACCGCAGGATCGGGGCCAGGACGCTGGCTGCGCTGTCTGCATACCTCCGCCGTCGGGGCGCGCATGGGGAAACTGTCCTGCTGAAGGCGATCGAGGCGCTGCAGGGCGCACGCTATATCGAACTCGCCGAATCCCGTCCGGCCAATGAAGCCTTTCTCTACGGCTGGCTGGCCCACCGGATCGGCTGAATCCCGTGCGAAACAGAAATTCTTATAACCCTGTAAAGTTTGTCAAGATTGGCGGCACTCTTCAGACACTTTCTTGACTGTCATTCTTCCGCAACCCTTCATTGGCCCCAACTTTGACCAACCTTGAAACCCGGAAATCCCGAAAGGAAACCCAGATGTCCATTTTCTCTTCACTCATTGGCCCCGTTTCAAACATTATCGACAAGATCATCCCCGACCGGGAAGCGCGGGACCGGGCAAAGCTCGAACTTCTCAAGCTGGAAAGCAGCCGGGAACTGGAGGAAGTGCGCGTCCAGTTGTCCGCGATACTGGCCGAAGCACAATCGGCCGATCCGTGGACCAGCCGCGCCCGGCCCAGCTTTCTCTATGTCATGTATCTGCTCTTGCTCTGGTCGATCCCGATGGGGCTGATCGCCGCCTTCCGGCCCGAGGCCGCGCGCGATATTGCCGCCGGCATGAACGCCTATCTCGCTGGCATCCCCGAGCCGCTCTACGCGCTCTTCGGCACCGGTTATCTCGGCTATACGGTGGCGAGACAATGGGGCAAGATCCGCGGGGTCGAACGATAAAGCGCCCCCCTGACCTGTACAGATCGGCAGTCTGCCGGGACAGACTGGAATGATTTCGTCGAATAGCGTGCAATATACCAGATTAATGCAATATTTACGAAATGGGCTTGCCATGCCCATAGCTTTCCAGATAAAGGAGCAGGTCTAGTTCATCCAAAGGGGATATATTAAATGAATACCGAAACCAACTTTCGCAAAATGCTCGCTGTAGCTGGCGGCCTCGCGCTTGCCGTTCCTGCTCTTTCTGCTTGTGCAGAGCCAGCCGAAGATGCTGCTGTTGTGGCTGACGAAGCAGCCGACGAAGCAACAGATGCTGCTGATGAAGCCGCTGCTGCTGCTGAAGAAGCAACGGTTGCTGCCGATGAAGCTGCTGAAGGTGCTGAATGTGCTGCTGAAGAAGCAACAGATGCTGCTGCCGACGCGACTTGCGCTGCCGCTGAAGAAGTTACCGAGTAAGCTCAGCTTATTTCGCATTGAAAAATGCACTGGAAAGGCTGTTTGAGCTCACGAGCCAGATAGCTAATGAGGGCGTCTCGCTGGTACCCAGAGTGGTACCGGCAGACGCCCCTTTCGTTCAATATCAGCATTATCCCAAGGGGGACTGCATCGCTCCGGGCAACAAGTCGCGCTGGTTCTATCATGCGCACAGGCCGGAAGAACGCGAGGCAGGCGAACATGGCCATTTTCACCTGTTCCTGCCGCTGGCCATGTTTGACGGTGTCGAACCCTATTACCAGCCGCCGGCGAAACTACCCAACGGCAAGAATACCCAGGGCGTCGTTCATTTCGGCGCGCTCAGCTTCGGTCTCGACGGCTTGCCGATCAGCTGGTTCACGACCAACTACTGGGTTACCTACGAATATATGATGCCGGCCGAGGCCATTGCTTCCCGACTGCGCAATTTTGACATGACCGGGGCACCCGGCGATCCGCTGGTCAACGACTGGCTGACCGCCGCTGTCCAGCACTTCCACGATCCCATCATCGCCATGATGCACCAGCGCGACCGCTTGTTGATGGCAAAGAAGCAGGAGCTCGGATCCGCCGTCTTCGAGAACAAGAAAGTCGAGATTCTCTCCCGCCAGCCGTTCGATCTCTAGTGATCATGTCCCGGGTTGGTGCGCTGCAACTTGCGCATCAGGCCCGGCCATATCAGATTGTCGCCAAATCCCTTCTGAAATGCGGCAGCAGCCTGCTGGTGCACTCGATTTCCCATTTCCGGACTCTCCTCATGGAGATGTTCTTCCCCGCCCACCGACTGCGCCAGAATCTGCGTCTTGCAGGCATTCTCCAGAAGATACATGCGCAGAAAGGCAATGGCGCAATTCTCTCCGACCGTCAGCGTACCATGATTGCGCAGGATCAGCAGGCTCTTCTCGCCCAGATCCTTGATCAAGCGGTCCCGCTCGTCCAGATCAAGCGCTATGCCTTCATAGTCATGATAGGCCAGGTCATCATGAACCTGCATGGAAAACTGCGTGTAGCGCCTTAATCCCGCTTTCTGGACAGAAACGGCGATGCCATAAGGCGTGTGAACATGGATCACGCATCCCGCATCTTCGCGGGCGCTGTGAACGGCGCTATGAATGGTGAAGCCTGCCGGATTGATGAAATAGGGCGTGTCCTGCTTGATATTGCCATCGAGATCGATCTTCACCAGGGCGGATGCCGTCATCTCGTCAAACAACACGCCATAGGGATTGATCAGAAATCGCTCCTCCCCGTTTTCGTCGGGCAACCGGGCAGAAATATGGGTGAACACCAGATCGGTCCAGGCGTGCATCGCGCAGAGCCGGTAGGTCGCGGCCAGTTCGCAGCGGATCTGCCATTCGGTGTCTGAGGCCTTGCCGCGAAGACTTTCGATGTCATGTGGATCGGGGATCGAAAATCCTGCGCCCACGCCCATTGCGGATTCATGGGTTTGAATCGCTGTAGCCATGATCAGTTCCTTTGTTTGAAATTCCTCGTCGCTGCAATCTGGCACGCCTTGGCTGCATTCGCAACCAATCTGTCTGGTGCGCCTGAGTAGCCGGAAAATCAATGAAGAGGGGGTATATATTTGGTCTCGGTCTCCTCATGATTAACCTGAGCCGGCTTTCGCCGTTCCTCTCTTCGGGAAACAGACCAGGGATGAAATGATGACATCGTGCGCCAATTTTGAACCCGTTCCCTGCAGCGATCTTGGGGGGAAGGATTTGCGTGCGAGAACCCGCAAGCAGGTATCGGCAGAATTGTTTGTCCGCCAATCCGATACCCAATTGTTTCGTACCACCTTGTCCGACCTGTCGGTTACCGGATTCCGAATGAAAAGCTGCACGAGCCTTGACGCAGACAAACTGCTGTTTGTTACCCTGCCCGGATTGCAAACGCTTGCGGCGCGGATCGTCTGGGCAAACTTCGAGGATTACGGCTGCCAGTTAAGCGCACCACGCCCGTCATAATAATTTCAACTTCCTGAAGCTCGTCCACCTGTGGCCGGAGATGATTATATGATCCTGCAATCGTATTTCGAGCTCCAAACATAATAGATTTATGGATTGGGTGAACTTCACATCTTTGTTACTGGGCATTGCATTCCCACCGGGATGGTTGTGTGCAAGTATGATCCCACTGGCGTCAAGTTCCAGTGCTCGTTTCAGAATGGATCGGGGCTGAAGCAGAATGCGTTGGGGGGAGCCTGTTCCAAACTCCTCCTCGCCAATCAGTCTGTTTGCGTTATCCAGAAATAACACACGCATAATTTCGGTCGTACGGGAACCCATGCGTGCGCGCAAATATTGAACAAGTCGTTGATCGGTGCCGGAAATAAGCTTGCGAGGCAGGTTTTTCTGGAGCCTTGCCAGCATCAGCCTTTCTGTTGCATGGAGCAATTTGATCACATTATTCTCGCCGACCAGAATGCGGCGCAGGGACGCTTCCGACTCGCCCATTATGCGTCCTATCGTACCAAATTCGGCTAACAAATCGGCGGAGAGCCGATGCGCTTCGCCCGGAGAAACAAGTTCTATGAGCTCCGCCAGGACACGTCGGTCCCGATGCTCTTCAGTCTCTTCTGATGGTAGATCGTGCCGACCATCAGCACGACCAGCAAGGGATAGGAAGAAGCGATTTGCATGATCATATAGGCTTTGGGGTGGATGGTCACGTCCAGCAGCCTTGCTGTATGGGCCACTATCGCGATCGTCTGGAGCGACACTACGCATAAAGGCCAGAACCGGTTCGCTTTAAGCGCGATCGCAAACAGACACAGCCATCCCAACAAATCGATAAACAGGTGGCCCGGATCCACCGTGGCATATTCCAGCGGCGTGACAAGGTGCACAATTGGATCCAGCGCGCCCATGCCGATGATGATACCGGCAACCCATCGCTCCGGGCCGCCTCCTCGATAAAGCGCGTAAACGCAGCTTGTAACGAGGAGGAGAAGAAAGATGAAAATTCGCATCTCTTGTGTGGACCAGTCCCAAGCATCGCAGTCAACCGTGATCGCTCAAGCTGCCACTGACCGAAGAACTGTCTGGCTGGAACAAGCCTGAGCAGGGGGGCATTCCTCGTGCAGATCCAGTGCGGCAAACTCTTGCCCAACCTTCCGGAGTTCGCCGTGAACCCGCAAAACATCACTGCTGGCTTCAACCAGCGCCATTTGCGCTTTCGCCAGACGGCGAACCGCAACCTGTCCGGTGCCGGAAGGTACGCCGGTATCCACACGGGCTTGCACCAGCGTAGCCATCAGGTTTGACACAGACACAATTGCTTTATCGATGGTGGCCTCTGTATCGGGAACGTCCCGCTTTATCTGCTCGCAGGCAATTCGGATTTGATAAGACATGATTTCTCCCTTCCGCGAATCGCGGATTAATGCTGGTTCTCTTGAAGTAGAGTCAAATGGTGGTCTAGGCTGCCAAAAGACTAGAAAGAGACTGGGTAACCGACAAACCAATCAACACGATCGCCAAAATACCAATTGTCAAAATTATTATAATGGCAATTCGTCGTCCGGCTCCCCAGTTACTTCCAGTTTCCTTCAGGATTTGTGGCCAAACCTCCAAATCATACTCATTTTTGAAATCATAACCATTGGAGATTTCTTCAAGCATGAACGAATTTGACCCCTCGTCCTGCTGCTGTTCTGAGCCGAAAGTATCATGAAAGGGAACACCTACCGGATCATATAGTATCCGGTCATAGGTCCCGGAGGCCCTGGCGTAAATTAAAGCAGCCTCATCCCGGCTTGATGCCTTCAGCACACGCCGGGCGCTGAGCAGTCGCTGATCGACGGCCGGTTTTGAGATGCCCAGGATTCTCGCGATTTCCTTGGAAGATTTTCGAAGCACTACCAGATGCAAGCATTCACGTTGTTTCGCTGTCAACTGCGCGACTCGCGATGATTCTGGCGCGATTCTGTCCAAGGTTAATTTCCCATAAATTCCATTTTCGTATATCGTCCCGACAGATCGAACGCAACCAACTCGCACCTGTGGAGTTGCACAAAGAAATCCTGACGACGTTTATACCGAATCAGGCACCCTCCGCAGGTTTAATATTGTTCATCAGCTCCCGTTAAGGAAGAATGGCCCAGTTCATTACGGCTATTCGGAAAAGACCACCAATCGTAATCGCTAGGAATTTTTTACCATGGCTGACAGCCCCATCCGACATCCAAAGGCTGAAGTTATCGCGACACTGGAACAGATATTGGTTGAACTTGATGACCTGCACCTGTCGCTACCGGCATTGAAGATTGTCGAGGCATTGGAGATTCTTTCCGATGGCGTGGACGACAGCCGCGCCTAGCAGGAGATGTTGCTCTCGTCGCGAACGCGACAATGATACCTTACCAGTACCTGGCAAATAATGATGCTAGGACGCTTGCTGCCAGATACTGCTTCCAGCCTGTTCAGGCCTTTAGCGCTTCGAACACTTTGTCCTTCCAATTCTTCCGACAGATTAAAATATCCGGCATGAAAGTGTTGTGCTGATTGTAGATCAAGGGCGACCCATCCAGCCGTGAGCAATGCAATCCATGCGCTGATGCGACCGCAACAGGAGCGCAGCTGTCCCATTCGAACTGGCCGCCGGAATGCAGATATATTTCTGCCTCCCCTCGCACCACTGCCATCGCCTTGGCGCCGGCAGAGCCCATCGGCAGCAGTGTACCGCCAAGTCGTTTTGCAACCGAAACAGCTTCGGCCGCCGGTCGCGTCCGACTGATGACAAGGCGCGGCGGTCCTTCCCGGTCGGGCGGGTTGTCGATCATGTCGCTGCGCAGCACCACGCCGCCGTTCAGCCCCGGCAATGCGACCGCTCCGACAGCCGGGACGCCCTCGATCGAAAGGCCGACATGAACGGCCCAATCCGACCGACCTTCCCCATATTCTCGCGTGCCATCAATCGGATCAACAATCCAGACCCGCGATTTTGTCAGACGGTCGTGGGTATCTCTGCTTTCCTCGGAAAGAAGGCCGTCTTCGGGGCGACGATGGCGCAAGGCGTGGATTAGAAACTCGTTCGCCGTCTGGTCGCCTGCTTTCCCGAGTGCAACGTCATCGAATACCCTGCTTTGACGCACATGCAGCAGAATGCGGCCTGCTGTATCTGCCAGATGGGCCGCTAGTTCGATATCTGTCATAATATTGCTCATTTGAGAGGCATAATCCGCCGGACGATATATTCAGCGGCTTCCGCAGGGGTCATTTCCACCGTATTTACCCGGATTTCGGGACTGTCCGGAGACTCATAGGGGGAATCAATCCCAGTGAAGTTCTTTAGCTTGCCGCTACGGGCCTTTTTGTAGAGTCCCTTGACATCGCGTTCCTCGGCAACGGCCAGTGGAGTATCAACAAAAATCTCAATAAACTCCCCCTCCGGTAGCATTTCACGTACCATTTTGCGTTCGGCGCGGAACGGACTGATAAATGCAGTCAGCACTATCAATCCGGCATCGGTCATCAGTTTTGCGACCTCACCCACCCGACGGATATTCTCGATACGGTCCGCCTCCGTAAAGCCAAGGTCCTTGTTGAGCCCATGTCGCACATTGTCTCCGTCAAGCAGGAACGTATGGCGATTCATCAGGTTTAGACTTTTCTCTACTTCATTTGCGATCGTGGATTTGCCAGACCCCGAAAGACCGGTGAACCAAAGCACACGGGGCGTCTGGTTTTTGAGAAAGGCATGCTCCTCTCGGGATATTGTGGTGGGCTGCCAATGAACGTTCGCGGCCCGGCGCAGGCTGAAATGCAACATGCCGGCAGCAACCGTCGCGTTGGTGATCTTGTCGACGAGAATGAACCCGCCTAGTTCCCGGCTTTCGGTATAGGCTTCGAACACAATCGGTTTGTCGGTCCGCACTTCGGCGACCCCGATTGCATTGAGCTCCAGTGTCTTGGCTGCGAGATGCTCCATCGTGTTGACATTGATTTCATATTTCGGTTCGTGCACCGATGCGCTCACCGTTTGTGTGGCCAGTTTGAGCCAATAGCCGCGGCCGGGCTTGAGTGCTTCCTCACTCATCCAGACGATTGTGGCTTCGAATTGATCGGAAACTTGGGGGGGATTCCCTGCTTCTGCAATCACATCACCGCGCGAGCAATCGATCTCATCTTCCAAAGTGATCGTAACCGACTGTCCCGCAACCGCTTCGTCGAGTGTACCATCCAGCGTAACGATGCTTCTGACAATACTGGTCTTGCCCGATGGCACGATCCGGACAGGATCGCCCGGCTTGATGGTGCCACCGGCGATAAGGCCTGAAAAGCCGCGAAAATCGAGATTGGGCCGATTGACCCATTGCACCGGCATGCGGAACGGCTTTTCCTGCGCCGCGGTCGCCGCAATCGGAATATCCTCGAGATGGGCTATCAGAGCTGGACCGCTATACCACGGGGTATTCACCGATGGTGCCTCGGTAATATTATCGCCCCGAAACCCGGAAATCGGGATTGCCGTGAAATCACCGATGCCGATTTCATTCGCAAATTTCCGATAGTCGTCAACGATCGTGTCAAATATTTCCTGACTGAATTCAACCAGATCCATCTTGTTCACCGCGAGAATCACATTCTTGATGCCGAGCAGGTGAGCGAGATAGGAATGGCGCCTGGTCTGGACCAGTATGCCCTTGCGCGCATCGACCAGGATGACGGCAGCATCGGCGGTCGATGCCCCGGTGACCATGTTGCGCGTATATTGTTCGTGGCCTGGCGTGTCGGCGACGATGAACTTGCGTTTCTCCGTCGCGAAAAAGCGATAGGCGACATCAATGGTGATACCCTGCTCTCGCTCGGCGGCCAGCCCATCGACCAGCAAGGCAAAATCGATCTCCTGGCCCTGGGTTCCGGATTTTTTGCTGTCTGCTTCCAGCGCAGCCAGCTGATCCTCAAAAATCATCTTGCTGTCGTAAAGCAGTCGACCAATCAAGGTACTCTTGCCATCGTCCACGCTGCCACAGGTGATAAAACGGAGCAGTTCCTTTTTCTGATGCTGCGCAAGATAGGCGCCAATATCCTCTGCAATGAGCGCTTCCGTCTTGTAGATGGTTTCTTTTCCGATCTGTTCGTTCATCAGAAATAGCCCTCCTGCTTTTTCTTCTCCATGCCGGCACCGCCTTCATCCTTGTCAATGACACGGCCCTGTCTCTCGCTGGTGGTGGTCAGGAGCATTTCCTGGACGACTTCCGAAAGGGTTGACGCCTTACTCTCCACAGCGCCGGTTAGCGGGAAGCAGCCCAATGTACGGAAGCGGACAGACCGGGTGGTAATTTCTGGCTTGTAGCCCATGACTTTTTCGAGCCGATCCAGATCATCGGCCATGAACAGGCCGCCTTCATGCACATAGGTCGGGCGCGGAGCGGCAAAATAAAGGGGCACTATTTCGATATTTTCGGCCATGATATATTGCCAGATGTCCAGTTCGGTCCAGTTACTGATCGGGAAGACCCGGATGCTCTCGCCCTTTGCCTTTTTGGCATTGTACAGATTCCACAATTCGGGGCGCTGGTTTTTCGGATCCCATCCATGGCTGGCGGTACGAAAGGAGAATATACGTTCTTTCGCTCGACTTTTTTCCTCGTCACGCCTTGCCCCGCCGAATGCAACATCAAATCCGTGCAAATCGAGCGCCTGTTTCAGTCCTTCGGTCTTCCACATGTCGGTATGAAGCGGACCGTGATCGAAAGGGTTGATCCCGCGCTCCTTCGCTTCCGCATTTTCATGGACGATCAGTTCCATGCCCGCATCCCGTGCCGCCTTTTCGCGCAATACATACATGTCCTTGAATTTCCAGGTAGTATCGACGTGAAGAAGCGGGAATGGAGGCAGAGACGGATAAAATGCCTTCTTTGCGAGATGCAGCAACACCGCACTGTCCTTGCCCACACTGTACATCATCACCGGTTTTTGTGCTTCGGCCATTACTTCACGCATGATGTGGATCGCTTCGGCTTCAAGACGTTCCAAATGTGTTAAGATACGAGTCACATTGCATTCCATTCCTGATCGTTTGACCCCTATTACCCGCTTTGCGCTCGCACGTAGTTCCCAAATGGGATACAGAAAGAGAATGACATCAATTCTGGGTGAAGAACATGATCTGATTGCCGCTCTCCACCGCGGTACGCTGGGCGCGCCGCCATGGGAGGATTTCCTGGAGCAGTTGCGTCGCAGAACCGGCGCCGATTTTGCCCACCTCTTTTTCCAGGGCGACCATCTCTGGTTGCAATCCGTCCGGATACCGGCGTTCAAGCCTGGTATCGACAATATAAACAGAGTTTACCAAAGGGAGTTCGGAAACTCCAACCCCCTCCCTCATATGGCGATGCGGCTGAACCGCGTCTATTCTCTGGATGATTTTCTCGATCTGAACGATCCCCGGCATATTCGCTTCAGAACATTGTTCATGCGGGATGCTGATATCCGTTTTGCCCGCAATATCCGTGTGGCCGAACCTAATGGCGGGCAGATCTGGATTTCGCTCGGTCGCAAGAAAGCCGATTTTTCCGCGAGCGACGGGGCGCTGCTCGGCTCTCTGGCCAATCACCTTGCAATTGCAGCAGCTACCCATGCCGAACTGGAACGGCAAAGGCTGAAAGCGGGCATTTCGGCGGATGCGATCATGCGTCTAAATTTCGGTTGGTTCATGCTCGACGCATCTGGCCGGATCATTGACATGAGTGAACAGGCCGAGGCTCTGGTGCAGGAGGCGCAGACCCTGCGCAAATCACCCGATGGCCGCTTGATTGCCCAGAATACCGATGCGCAAGGCACCTTGCGCAAATTTCTGCAAATGCGACAGGACGGAGAAAGCGGGGTCCGCACGGTCCATCTGTCCGATGAGCCGTGGCTGGATATGCTGCTAACCAACCCGCCGGCAAACCTGCCCAGCGCGCACCAGCCACTTGCCGTCGCCTTTGTCCATGGAGAACGCTCAAGCAGCACGGAGCGTAGCCAGCACCTGGCCAATCTTTTTGGACTCACCATCCAGGAAGCCCGCCTTGCCCTCCACATCAGTCGCGGCGTTTCAATAAGGGAGGCAGCGGTTCTGCTTGACCTCACCCATGAAACCGCGCGGCTCTATTCCAAACGGGTTTATGCGAAGACTGGCACCCGTGGCCAAGCAGATCTGGTGCGCCTGATACTCGCGAGTATTGTGGCGTTGACCTAACCTGGCAACACTGCCTTTTGTCGATTGTCGGATTAAACCGGAAAAAAATGGTGCGCCCGACAGGATTCGAACCTGTGGCCCCCAGATTAGGAATCTGATGCTCTATCCGACTGAGCTACGGGCGCATTGCGAAGCAGTGCTTAGCCCCATCGGCAGCGGCATGCCACAATCAATTTTTGGATTCGGGCGGCAAGACCGGTAGCGGTAGCGGTAGCGCCGCGATGCCTTCGTCGGCCAAATCGGCGACTTCCTCCTGCGACGCAGTTCCATGTATGGGTTTCTCAGCCGCATCACCATAATGAATATCCCGGGCGCGATCGGCAAATTTATCGCCGACCCATTCGGAATTGGCGAGCATTTCTTCCTGCGCTCTGGCCAGTTTGCCAAACAGTTCCCGATATTCATCTGGTACTGATATCTTGCTAACGACCTGCGTTGTTCGCGATCCACTCCGATCAGAAGGGGGCTGGGGTGAAGCAGGACCCTGATTGCCTTTTTTCCCCAAATTGGGTGCCATGGCAGCCTTTGCGATATTCTTGCTCCCGCAAACCGGACAGTCCAGCAATCCACGAGCCTGTTGTTCTATATAGTCTTGAGAGGATCCAAACCATCCTTCAAACCGATGATCCTCATCTGCGCATTTCAGGTCAAAGATTATCATGATGGCTTGACCGGCCTTTCGAAGCTTTGGCGATTGGCCACCGCAGGCACACGCGAACGCACTTCTCGTATTCTTGCCAAATCCAGATCGCAGAATCCGAGCCCGGTCCCGTCGGCCATTTCCAGCAATATTTCGCCCCAGGGATCCACCACCATCGAATGGCCATAGGTGGAGCGGCCATCCGCATGCCGGCCATGTTGGGCAGCGGCGACGACGAACGCTCCTGCTTCAATCGCGCGCGCGCGCAACAAGATTTCCCAATGGGACTTGCCCGTGGGAACCGTGAAGGCGGCGGGGATCGAGAGGATGTCGGCTCCGGCATTGGTCAAGGCTTCGTACAGCGCCGGAAAACGAAGATCATAGCAGATGGACAAGCCCAATGTTGCATCGGGAATCGACGCCACAACCGCGTGGTGGCCGCCTGCATATGCGGAGGATTCCCGCAGCAATTCATCGGGGCTCAGATCGACGTCGAACAGATGAATCTTATCGTAGCGCGCGTCGATTTCTCCGTCACAATTGATCAGATAGGATCGATTGACCCATTTTTCTTCCGGATCGTCCGAAGTCTTTATTGCCAGTGACCCAAGCTGCACCCAAATCTGCTGCTTTTTGGCTTCAGACCGCACGGCCCCCAGGACCCTATCATCCTGCTCGGTCTGGATCACGCCCGACGCACGGGATCGATCCCGGTCCAGCAAACCGCTCATCTCGGGCGTAAAAAGCGCAGTTGCACCGCCATCTGCGGCTTCGGAAATGAATGAACGGAGCTGCTCGGCATTTTCATCCGGGTCAATGCCACTGCACATCTGGGCAAGCGCGATTCTCAAAACGAGTCAGCCCGCCAGCAGCGCATCAAGTTCACCGGAGCGATCCAAGGCGGCAAGATCATCCGAACCACCGATATGTCGACCATCAATGAAAATTTGCGGAACGGTCATCCTGCCACCCGAGCGCTGGATCATCTCCTCCTTTTTGGCGCCGTCCATGGTAATGTCAGTCTCCTGGAAACTGACATTCTTGTTTTCGAGCAAGGATTTGGCCCGGAAGCAGAAGCCACAGGTGAATTTTGTATATATTTCAACTTTCGACATATTTCACTCTTTCTACCATCCGTCATCAAATGGGCCGTTGGCCAGAGAAATTCAAGCAATGGCTGTAGGGGGCAGATTGCTATCCTTTCTCAAATTCGCTTATAACCCGCGCCCAGCAGAAAACGAACACTTGTTCGGCGCCCGCCTCCTTGAGCAGACGCGAGCACGCATTGCTCGTCGCGCCGCTGGTGTAAACATCATCTACCAGAATCACGGACTTGCCGGCGATTCTTTCATGCGCATCCGCGGAAGACACAAATGCCGAACCGACGGTTCGCCGGCGCTGGGCGCCACTCATGCCTCTCAACGGAGGCGTGATCTTGCAGCGAGATATAAGGCCATATTCCATTGCCATGCCAGAGCCCCGGGCGAGTTCCCTGCCAATCAAAACAGACTGATTAAAACCACGGCTCCATAAACGCATCGGATGGAGAGGCACCGGAACGATAATCGCCTTGTCACTACTTTCTGCGGCGAATCTCTGCAAATGATCTGCGATCAGTTTTGCGAGCCCCAATCGTGTGCCATACTTCAAGCGCATTGCAATCAGCGAACTGCGGTCATCATACCGCACCACGGCCCGAACTCCATCGTGGATCGGGGGTTCCCTGAGGCATTTCGTGCACCAGCTATCATCGGGACGGTCGAAGGCAAAGGGCAATCCGCAGGCGGCGCACCACGGCTTGGCGAGAAAATCCAGTTTTTGCCAGCAAGGCAGACAGAAGCGATTATCTGCATCCACCGTCGTACCGCAGATGGGGCATCGTGGCGGCAACGCAAAATCGACCAATGATCTGAACAAGGCAGGTAACGGCATTTGATCTTTTTGTCCGGCGCTCCTAAAGCCGCAAGACTCTATGACCGATACAGTCAATGTTCCTGAAGTTTTCGATCGACGCCGAAGGCGCATTGTTCGTGATCGCGCTTATGCGCGCGCCAATGGTATGGATTTTTTTTCGCAGATCATGGCCGAGGAAATACTGGAACGTCTGGACGTGGTTACGCGCAGGTTTCAAAGAGCCTTGATTATCGGTCTGCCCGCAGCAAGGATTGGGACCGAGCTGCAGGCCCGCGACATAAAAGTGGTATTCGCTGATTCCAGCTTTGGTCTGGCGCATGCACTGGGCGGCGTGATTTGCGATGACGATCGATTGCCTTTTGCCGATCAGAGCTTTGACCTGATCATCAATATCGGCTCTCTCGATACGATCAACGACCTCCCCGGTGCGCTTGTGCTGATCCGTCGGCTATTGATTCCCGACGGATTATTGCTGGCCAGCGTGGTCTGCGCGGAAAGTTTTCCTTCTCTAAAATCTCTCTTGATGGAGGCCGAGGGCGATCGGGTGTCGGCCCATATTCATCCCCAGATTGATGTTCGCACCGCTGGTGATCTTGTAGCCCGGGCGGGACTGACATTACCAGTAGCCGACAGCGATCAATTGCGGCTGAAATATTCAAGCCTCCAGCGCCTGGTCAACGACATAAGAGACTTGGGAGGAAGCAACGTCCTGTCCGGCAAACTCGCTTCCATTCGGCGTGATGTCTATAATAAGATTCAAGCCCTGTTTCAGGCTCGATCCGGACCCGACGGAAAATTCGCAGAAAGCGTCACGCTCTTATATCTCTGCGCGTGGGCACCGCATCCGGACCAACCGAAACCGGCGCGAAGGGGAAGCGGCCAAGTTTCACTCGCCACGACGCTATCGGCAGGCATGGACCACCCACCGGACAATTAACCAGGGTTGGCGAGGTGGTTCGACAGCGCATGGACCAACGGACCATCAGCGGGCGGCATGGGCAGATTATGGATCTGCTGGACGGGCAACCACTGTAGATCCAGCAGATCAGCGCTTTCGATGCGTCCGTACCACTCGCGACAAATATACAGCAACAAAATTAGATGCTCGTCTTTCACGGCCTCACTGGCGAAAGCAACGGGTTCCAATTTCGTTTCTGCGACATTGATGCCCAATTCTTCTTTCAACTCCCGCACCAGAGCATATTCCGGCGTTTCGCCCGCTTCAACCTTGCCGCCCGGGAACTCCCATAGTCCGGCCATCGGCTTGCCTTCCGGTCGCTTTTGCACCAGAATTCTGCGCTTTTTGTCGATAAGGGCAGCGGCAACGACAAACAGATATGTCGGATTTTTTTCCATTATTTTGTTCGATGTAAGGATTTTGTTAATCCCTTTCTGTGAAACGGGTCCTGTTCACGACTTAGCAGAACTTTATCCGCGTTGAGAGAGACATGATTGATATTCTGAGAAAATTATATCTTTCCGACAAGGGTGCGACGGCTGTTGAATATGGTTTGATACTGGCTCTGGTAGCATTGGCAGCGATTGTTGCGATTGGTGGCGTGGCCAATGAAACCGTCGGCATGTGGGATGACGTTGCCAATCAGGTGACCGAAGTCTCGTAGAAATAGCTTACGCATTTAAATTTTTGGTAAGGTTTCTATTCTAGGCTGTTGAACATTGGATATATTTTAGGTCCAATTGGGTAAGTGAAGTTTGTCAAATCTAGGAGACCAGTAATGAAATTCGTACGTAAAATGTTCAAGAATGAAGAAGGCGCAACGGCTATCGAATATGGCCTGATCGCTGCTTTGATCGCTGTTGCAGCTATCGTTGCTATGGGCCAGCTGGGCAACACCCTCAGCAATACCTTCACCGAAGTCGAAAACTCGATGGCCGGTTAATCTTCGGACAATCCAGGAAAAATGGACGGCAGCCCTCGGGCTGCCGTTTTTTTGTGAATGATCAATAGGTGATGATCTTCACTTGCTGACCCACCCGCAAGTTATCGGTCGCGCGCAAGCGGTTCAACACCAGAAACCGGTCCTGCTGATAATCTCTATACGCCATACGCGAAGACAGGCTCGAAATCGTATCCCCGGTCCTGACCGTTATCACATCGACTTTGCGAGGTTTGATCGCCGCCGCTTCCTGTGCGGAAAGCCTGACCAAGCTCTGATACATGGGCGTAAAAACGCCCGCGCGTCCGGCAGGTGCTATTGTGACGAAATGATAGGCGCTGCTTTTCGAAAATTCATAGGCGAAAACTGTAACGTCCACCGGACCATTGCCGCTCTCCACCCTTGCCATCGCATAATATGCCGGCAGCCCATTGACTGCTGTTCTCTCTATGGTGCCATGAGTTATAGTCTTGCCTTCGCCAGCCAGACGATTGAAAGCCGCTCCAATATATGTTGTCATATTCCCATTATAGGCACCAGTCGTAAATTGTCCCTGCCCTCCGGAACCAACAATCGTTACGGCGCGCGCCCCATTTTGCATGGCAAAGCCGCCTGGAATAGTGAATTTCAGCCTCAGATCAGGATGCAGGAAACTAGAGCCCTCGATCACCCCTTGCTTTGGATCGTCGCCGTACAGGATGCCATCCAGATTCTGCAGAAACTGTTCGCGATTGCGAACACCGCCCGATTGCTTCAATTTGCTGGCGATTGTGGCCGCGCGTGACACGCGGCGCGCAGGATCGGGATGAGTACTCGACCATTCGGGTACGCTTCGGGCGTCGCGTCCTTTTACCCGCGCGTCAATCGCAGATTGCGCAGCGAGAGAATAAAGCATCGTGGATAGTGCCTGCGGATCGTACCCAGCAGACGCCAGATAGCGAATACCCAGGTCATCGGCTTCATATTCCTGTTTGCGCGAATATTTGAGCGTCAGCAACTGGCTGCCTGTTCCGAAGATTTCCTGTCCGATCCGGCCCAGAGCAGAGTCTCCCAACAGCACCTGTGAACCTATCTGTCCCAGAATACCCAAAATACTATTACGCGTCGCTGTCTTCTGACGCTTTTCGCTGTGTCTCGCCGCTACATGACCAACTTCATGTCCTAGAACACCAGCCATCTCCGCTTCATCGTTCATCAGGGCCATTAGCTGGCGGGTAAGATAGACATATCCCCCGGGAATTGCGAACGCGTTGTTCACGGGACTGTTCAGCAGCGTTACGGTAAAATCGCTGCGCGCGTTGCCCAGTCCCGATTGCACCGCAATATTCTGCCCAACGCCTGAGACATAGCTCACCTGCGGACCAGTATAGCGTCCGCCAAATTCTTCCAGCAATTGCGGATGGGCTTCCGCGCCTTGACGCTTTTCCGCTGGGGATATGGAACGCGCCTCGCCAGCCTGAGTTCCCGCCGAATCCACGGCTCCGGCATCCGCTCCACTGCCGGTGCAAGCTACCAAAGCGATTATTGCCGCCACACTCGTCAATTTTGCTGGAAGATATGTCATATCAGGTTCCCCGTTCTTGCATGCTAGTATAACCGCCGAGCCAGTAAATGGTTGCAGGCACAAGCAGTTTTCTCAACGGTTGCGGGCTGGACCTATGGTTATTCTCGGGGTTAGAGTGCGCCCATCTGCAGAAATTTTTCGCGGCGTCTCTGCCTCAGCGTCTCGCGATCGAGGTTCTCGAGCTGGGAAAACTCTTCCTCAATCGCATTGCCAAGGGATGCGATTGCCAGAATTTGATCACGATGAGCACCGCCTACAGGTTCCTCAATAATCCGGTCGACGACTCCCAATTTCTTCAGATTTTGAGCAGTGATTTGCATCGCATCCGCAGCCACATCAGCCTTATCGCCGGTACGCCATAGAATGGACGCGCAGCCCTCGGGTGAAATTACCGAATAGACGGCATGCTCAAACATCAATAGCCGTTCGGCTGCAGCGAGTGCCACGGCACCACCCGATCCGCCTTCTCCCACAATGATTGCCACCATGGGAACACCCAGCGAAAGGCATTTTTCGGTCGAGCGCGCGATCGCTTCTGCCTGCCCTCTCTCTTCGGCCGAAACGCCCGGAAAGGCCCCCGAGGTATCCACCAAGGTCAAAACCGGAAGCGAAAATCGATCGGCCAGATCCATCAGGCGAATAGCCTTGCGATATCCTTCCGGTTTTCCCATCCCGAAATTATGGCGCAAGCGACTTTCCGTATCATCACCCTTCTCATGGCCAATGACGAGCAAACGCCGCTCTCCCAGCCGAGCTAGTCCGCCGAGGATGGCCTGATCGTCGCCAAAGTTGCGGTCACCGCCCAGCGGTATGAATTCCTCAAACAGGCCGGCGATAAAGTCCTTGAAATGCGGACGTTCCGGATGACGAGCGACTTGTGTTTTTTGCCACGGGGTCAGTTTGGCATAAGTATCTGCCAGCATTTTTGCCGATTTGGCCTGCAGTTTTTCGATTTCCGTTTCGATATCCAACGAACCTTCATCCGCCGTATTTCTCAGTTCGAGAATACGGGATTCGAGAGCCGCGATTGGTTTTTCAAAATCAAGATAAGATGTCATGGAAAGGAGTTAGAACCGGACAAGCTAAACGTCAACGCGTGAGATTTAGTTGACTCAATGGATGGCGATTATTCACCAGGTCTACCAAGCGGGCGCTATCGATATGGGTATAGATTTGTGTTGTGCTAATGTCGCTATGCCCAAGCAGAGTCTGCAAGGCCCGCAAATCGGCGCCGCCTTCCAGCAGGTGGGTTGCAAAGGCATGCCGCAAAACATGCGGACTGATTTTCGCGGGATTGATCCCTGCCCGGCCAGCATGTTCCTTGACGATCTGGAATAGTCTCACTCTGCTGATGTGGCCCGTCCTGGATGGGAAGAGCCATTTTTCCTTCGGATCAACATGTTCGGACCAGCGGCGTACGGCTGTGCGGGCCTGTTGCGAAATCGGGACCAACCGTTCCTTCCCCCCCTTTCCCTTGATGATCAGAAAAGGTGCGTCCCCCTTGAGAGATGAACGTTGCAGGCCGACAAGTTCGCTGGCCCTGAGCCCGGACCCATAGAGCAGCTCCAATATCGCAGAAAGCCTGACGATGGAGGGTTTAACCGGCACCCCGCCCAAACCTTCGGCGACCAACTGGAATAAAAGCGCGATTTCGTCGTGAGACAGCGTCTTTGGCAAGGAACGCACCAAGCCAGGCCTCGGCAGCGCATCGGCGGGGTCATTTTCCCGAAAGCCTTCTTCCACCAGGAAGCCGAAAAACCGTCTCAAACTGGAAGACTTTCGAGCAACAGTGCTGTTTTGCAGGCTCCGCCAATGGGATGGGAGCGTCGCGACCATGTCACGATCCGCCTGCGACAATCGCCCACCCAGGAGCGCCGATGCCTGTTCCAGATCCGTGCGGTAGGCAGTCAATGTGTGTCGGGATGCACCTGTCTCTGCCATGAGCATTTCCAGAAAGCGTTCAATCAGATTGGCATCATCGGTCATATCGTGCAGGAATAGACGTCAACACCTGGAATGCAACGCCTATGCCCGGGTCAGGGCTTCCGCTGCTATCATCCGCGCTTCGGGTCCAAGTCCCACGCGCTCCAAGCTTTGCACGATATGATATAGGTGCAGAGGCGACATCGCCTTCCAGTTCCGCCCCTGCATGCCCACAGCGGCGAGCAAAGCCACCGTTCCCTTCTGACCGCGCCGTGAAGCCAGCTGGATTGCCCTCGTCCATCTGGTGGTACGGCTTAGGTCCACACTCAAGTCTTCCGCAAAATCTGCGACCGTCTGCTGGTCGGCTCGGGCGAGACCGGCGACCGCTGCCAGAAGAAACTGGCTGCGCAACTTGTCTTCGCTGATGTCGGCGTCTCCGAAATCATCGAGCGCACCATATGAAACAGGATTATTGTGGGTTGGTGAAGCCACCGCCAGAAGGGCCCAGCCGTCGCTGCCCTCTTCGACGATATTTGTCCAGCGGATGGCGCTCCGATCAAGCCCGGCGGCAAGCATGGATGCGATGAGATCGTAGCTCTGGTCCCGAAGCGCTGCCGCGGGCGGAATCTTGGCCGCTGCACGAGCAGTCAATATTTTGCTCGAATATCGAGTCAGTTCCTTGTCAGATCGGCCCCACAAATCGCGCATCGCAGCCAATCGCTGTTCCGCGCTATCTTCCGTATAAGCCTGTCGCAAAACCGAAGCCTGTGCCTTCTGATCATCGCTCGTGTCGGGATCATCATAGGCGGCTGCGTATAAATCCACCATTGCCTGGTTCGAAAACACTCCGAGGGCCGCCGCGGTGTCCGCGGCTTTCAAACGTGATTCAAGGGGGAGCATGGGTGCACGCGCGCGCCATCCCTGAACATGGCGCCCAGCCTGATCGTACAACCGATCCGGCGGCTCCACACCGGTCGCCACACCAAGCCCGTAGCGCCAATTATTGAAAAACTCGATGTCATCCCAAAGAATGGATACGGCTCTTCGTCCTTCGAACCCGGCTCCTATCGTCTTTTCAGCCAACAAGTAATCGATCCCCGTTGCTGCCTTGTTGCGTCTTGCTTGCCGGAGCAGGCTAGTCGCCCGACTCTGTTCCCCGGTGAAAGAGGCGCAAATGGGTCGAAACATCACCCATGTCGGGGCATCGCTGACTCGGGCGCCAGCGTCGACCACAGGACATATGCCTGCCGGATCTGCCGTAGCCAGATGTGCCTGCATCGCCACTTCATAAAGTCGTGGCGTATAATTTCCGACATCAACCTTCAAAACCAGCGAGCGGGCGGCATCGGCCTCGCCCATACGCAACAGCCGCCAAGCGCGTTCGGCCGTCCAATCCGCCGGATTTATATTTTCGGGGCTGACAACCTTGCTCAGCAAAGTGCGGCGAAGCAATATCGAGCCCCAGCGCGATAGTATTGGACCGTTCAAGTTCTTGATCAAGCTGGTGAGATATAATCCGCCTTCTTTTCCAAATGCATCATTCGGCAGTCCCTTGTACTGGGGTGTCAGAACACCAATTTCATCTGTTGATCGCCGTTCGCCTTCCGTCAGTGCATATTGGGGTTGGAACGCCTCATCCAGCGCATCCAGATCGAGTTCCCCATTTTCATCCAGCGACAATAACGGCAAATCTCGATCCGTTTCCGCAACATCGACATCTTCGCCCGCCTGCCCTGATGTATCACTCGCCTGCGATGCAAGGGAATCCGCTGGAACCGGACCGGGAGCAGGAGTTGGCGCAACTGTCGGGCCGAGCCTCGGGGCGGGCGCCGGAGCGGGTTCGCCAAATCCCGGGGGAAGGAGAGACTCGGGGGAAGCCTGTCCCAAGACCGGAATCGCCGCCAGAAGCGCGCCAAGGCCTACAGCTGCCAATGATATATGCTTGGTCCGCACAGGCATGTTATTGCAGATCGTCACCAATGACCGGTTTTTCAACTGGTTGCAGCGGCTTTTCGACATCCATCGAAGCCAGAAACAAGGCTCCGCCGATCAGGACAGCGACAAACAAAATGAGAAAAACCAATTGGCGGGGCATCAATATACTCAATCGTTCAAACGTTTAAAAAAATAGCATAGTCGGCATTGGAATTTGCACCCTTGGCCAACCGTTGTATAGCCTTTGCCCCAATGGACAAAAACATTAAAGCCTCTTTCGACAATTCAAATGGAAATTCGGGTAAAACGCCAGATTTCGTGCCGGACCAGTCGATTGTGCTGGTCGGATTGATGGGCGTGGGCAAAACCACGGTCGGCCGCCGCCTCGCAAAACGTTTGAATCTGGCTTTTGTCGACGCCGATGAGGAAATCGAGCAGGCGGCGGGCCTTACCGTTGAAGAAATTTTTGATCGATTTGGCGAAGCCTATTTCCGGGACGGAGAACGGCGGGTCATCGCGCGGCTGCTGGAAGGGGAGCGCCAGATTATCGCGACCGGCGGCGGAGCGTTCATGAACGATGAAACCCGCGCGCTCATACTCGAAAAGGCCATCGCCATCTGGCTGGACGCGGATCTTGATACACTGGTAAAACGCGTCGGTCGGCGCGATACTCGGCCCTTGCTGAGATCCGGCGATCCGGCAAAGATCCTGGCGGATTTGGCAGTCACCAGAAATCCCGTATACGCCACCGCGCATATTCATGTGATGGGGAATGATTCGCCCCATGAAACGACCGTTGAAAATATTATCGAGGCATTGCAGCGTTGACCCAGATCACAGTGGAATTAGGCAAGCATAGCTACCCCATATTGGTTCAGCCGGGTGCGCTCGAGATGGCGGAGGAGCATCTCCAAGGATTTGCCAGCAATCAACGGCTTTTTGTGCTGACCGACGAACATGTAGCTTTGCACCTGCTGCCCCAGTTGCGGCACGCCTTTGCCGGAAGCGCGATCGACCTTGTCGAGAAGATCCTGCCTGCGGGCGAAGCGAGCAAGAGCTGGCATCAGTTGGAATTGGTGACCGACTGGCTGCTTGCCGAGGGAGTCGAACGATCGGATACCCTGGTGGCGCTCGGCGGCGGCGTCATCGGCGATCTTACCGGATTTGCAGCGGCCATTGTCAAGCGCGGCTGCCGGTTCGTCCAGATACCCACCAGTCTTCTCGCCCAGGTCGACAGCAGCGTCGGCGGCAAGACGGCGATCAACAGCTCGGCCGGCAAGAATCTGATCGGCAGTTTCAACCAGCCCCTTTTCGTGCTGATTGATCCGCTTGTGCTGAACAGCCTACCAGACCGGGAATTGCGGGCGGGCTATGCCGAGGTAGTCAAATATGGATTGATCAACGACCCCGATTTTTTCGCCTGGTGCGAGAGCAATGGCAGTAGGCTCCTGGCCCGAGATCCCGAGGTTCTCAGCGAAGCGATCATCCATAGCGTGCGCGCCAAGGCGCTGATCGTCGGCGAGGACGAGAAGGAGCTCAGCGGCCGCCGCGCGCTGCTCAACCTGGGCCATACTTTTGGCCATGCGCTGGAGGCAGAGACCGGCTTTTCGGACAGGCTGGTCCATGGCGAGGCGGTCGCTGCCGGGATGGCGCTGGCCTTCGGATATTCGGTGCGACGCGGTCATTGCGATGTGGCAGATGCCGAGCGGGTGCGATCGCATCTGACGTCGGTCGGCCTGCCCCATAATCTGACGACCGCATCGGTCCGCGCCTCCGGGCAACGACTGGTGGACCATATGATGCACGACAAGAAGATGAGCGGCGGCACCCTGCCCTTCCTGCTGGCCAACGGGATCGGGCAATCATTTCTGGCCAAGGATGTCGATCTGAAGGACGTTGCCGCCTTTCTCGACGAATCCGACTAGATCAGGGATTCGGCGGAAGCCCAGTCCCAAATCTGAGTTCCGCGCCAGCGGACATGTCACCGCCGGATTTCATTTGCGCCTCCAGCCGATCGCAATCCCGCTGCCGGAAATCCTCGTCCACCTCGTTGATCAGGCCATCATCCACGTCGATCGCAAACATGGTCTGCCTGGCGAGATGGATAGCGGATTCAAAAACTTCCCGCTTCATGCCGACGATGCCCAGACCCTTGAGCGCGATCAACTGCCGACGGTCGTAGACCCGGACGAGCAGTTTTGTCTCGGGGAAGGATTGCGCGATCGCCCGCACCTGTTCGGGACCGAAATCCTTGTCATCCATGCAAAAGACGATCGCATCCGCTTCGGCGGCGCCGGCACGGCGCAGGAGATCGACCCTTGTGCCGTCGCCATAAAATACCTTCGCACCGAATTGCTCATGGATATCAATCTGTTCGGGCTTGATATCGATAAGGGTCAGCGGAATTTTGGCGCCGAGCAGCATTTGCGAGACGGTCTGGCCAAATCGCCCCTGCCCGACGATGATGACCGACGCCCCGGCCGCGTTGCCGGGATCCTCGAGATTGTTCTTTGCCTTGTAGGTACCATTGCTGAACCGCCGCGAGAGCAGCATCAGAAAGGGTGTTGTCGCCATCGAAACGGTGATGATGGCGCCAAACAGGCTGCTGGCCTCCGGTTCGATGAGGAGCGCCTTTTCCGCCTCGGCAAAGAGCACAAAACCGAATTCTCCACCCTGGCTGAGCAGCATGCCCATCGCCAGAGCGGGGTTGGTGGCCATGCCGAACAGCTTGCCCAGTCCGAAAATGATCGCGATCTTGACGATCACAAGCGCAGCAGCGGCACCCAGCACGAAGAAGGGATTTTCGATCACGACATTGAGGTCGAGCATCATGCCGACCGCAAGGAAGAAAAAGCCGAGCAACAGCGATCGAAACGGATCGATATCGGCCTCCAGCTCGTGGCGATAGGGAGAGTTGGCCAGCATCACCCCGGCGATGAAGGCGCCCAGGGCAGGCGACAGGCCGATAAATTCCATCAGCGTGGCACCGCCAAGGACGGCGACGAGGCCAGCGACGATGAACAGTTCGCGCTCGGCGATCCTGCCGATCACCTTGAGCAGCGGCTGCAGCAGATATCTGCCGATCACGATCAGTCCGACAATTGCGATGACGGCGTAGACAGCGGTCAGCCAGCCCGATTGATCCCCGCTATCCTCCGGCGCACGCGACAGGGCCGCGATGATGGTCAGCAGAGGGATGATCGACAGATCCTGGAACAGCAGGATCGAGAAGGCCTTCTCGCCCGTCGGCGTGTTCAGCCGACCCGAGGATTGCAGCATCGGCAGCACCTGCGCGGTCGACGACAGCGCCAGCGGCAGGCCGATAGCGATCGAAGCGGCAAGCGTGAAATTGGTCGTCGCCATGATCAGCAGGAACAACGCGATGCCGCATAATATCACCTGGCTCATGCCGAGCCCGAAGATCGCCTGACGCAGGCGCATGAGCCGTGCGGGTGCCAGTTCCAGTCCGACGATGAACAGCAGCAGGATGATCCCGATTTCGGAAAATTCGAGAATGGTTTCGGCGTTGCTGATCAGCTGGAAACCCTGCGGCCCAATCAATACGCCGGCGATCAGATAGCCGAGAACCGCGCCGATACCGAACCGGCGGAAGATCAGCACCATCACCAGAGCGGCGCCGAGCATGACAAAACCGCTCAACAGCAGATCGGCCAGATGGGTCTCGGTTTCCATCGGTCAGTTCGCTTTTTGCTTGGCAGTCGCGTCGGCGAAGGCCGCGATCACCGCATCATAGGGCAGCAGGATGGCGGCGTGGCGGCCCTTGTGATCTCTTGCTGGCGCCAGCAGGTCCATATCAGGCCATTCCCCGGGAGATTCGGATGAGCCGTCCAGAAAGGCTGCCAGTCCGGATCGCGCTGTTTCTATGTCCCCAGCCGATTTTCCGATGGCCTCTGCCCCCAATATCGCTGCGGAGGCTTGACCCAATGCACAGGCATTGATCGCCAACCCCAAATCTTCAAGCATACCGCCTTCTGCTACTATCACATCCGCCGCAACCTTGCTGCCGCAGGTACGGGAACGCAGTTCCGCCGTACCGTCGGGTTGATCGAGCCGCTGCTGGTGCGGGATCGACACTGCGAGGCGCAATATGTCGCGGGTGTAGAGAACGCCGCTCATCGCTGCGGCTCCCCTTCCTCATCGGCCGACGCCTGCTGTTCCTGAACAAAGTCGACCATGGATTTTCCGCTGGCGTTGAGCAGCGGGTAGGTACGGGATTCCGCCAGCCATTCCGGCCGCGGCTCGTCCGCGCCATAGATAGTGTCATAGACCAATATCATCAGCAGGTAGATCAGCGTGGCACCGATCAGCCCCTTGATCATGCCGAAGCCAAAGCCGAGCACGCGGTCAATCGGGCCAAGCACGGATTTGCGCGACCGGGAACCGATCGCTCTGGCCGCCCATCGGCCCAGCGCGTAGATGACAATGACAATCGAGGCAAAGGCCAGCACCGAAGCGCCGCTTTCGCTGCCGACCGGGCCGATCAGGCGCTCGGAAATCGGCGTATGCAGCGCCCGCACCCCGATGACGACCAATATCCAGACCAGCAAGGCCAGCACTTCCTGGACAAAGCCTCTCAGGAAGCCGAGGACCGCGGCCCCGCCCATCAAAACCAGTACTGCAATATCGAGACCCGTCATGCGCTCTAGCTAGTCACGGTCGAGCATATGGTCAACGAGATTGGCGAGTTTGGCAAATTGCAGCTGTTTCATGCTGCCGCCGGTTTTTTCGCCGGACGCCGGCAGCAGCGCGCTGTTGAATCCGAGCTTGGAGGCCTCCTTCAGGCGCAGCGGGGTGCGGGCGACCGGGCGTATCTCTCCGGACAGCGCAATTTCGCCGAAAATCACGGCATCGCTGGGCATCGGCCGTTCGGCATGGGCCGAGATCAGCGCTGCCGCCACGGCCAGATCGGCGGCGGGATCGGTCAGCCGGTATCCGCCCGCGACATTGAGATAGACTTCCGCGCCGGAGAAGCTGAGGCCGCAGCGCGCCTCCAGCACCGCCAGGATCATCGCCAGCCGGGCGCTGTCCCAGCCGACCACGGACCGGCGCGGGGTCGCACCGCTCGCCAGCCTGACGGTCAGCGCCTGGATCTCGACCAGCACCGGCCGGGTTCCTTCCAGCGCGGGAAAAACCGTGGCACCGGTGACTTCCTCGCTGCGGTCGGTCAGGAACAGGGCGGAAGGATTGGACACTTCGGTGAGACCTGCCTCTTCCATGGCAAAGACACCGATTTCATCGGTGCCGCCGAAGCGGTTCTTGATCGCGCGGAGGATGCGATATTGATGGCTGCGTTCGCCCTCGAAGCTCATCACCGTGTCGACCATATGTTCGAGCACGCGCGGCCCTGCGATACTGCCGTCCTTGGTGACATGGCCGACCAGCATCACCATCGTGCCATGTTCCTTGGCGAACTTGATGATCTCCTGCGCCGAGGCGCGGACCTGGCTGACCGTTCCCGGGGCGCCCTCGATCAGATCGCTGTGCATCGTCTGGATCGAATCGATCACGACAAAATCCGGTGCTTCGCGGCCGAGAGTCGTCAATATGTCGCGCACCGATGTCGCCGAGGCCAGTTTCACCGGTGCCTTGCCGAGCCCGAGCCGCCGCGCCCGCAGCCGCACCTGATCCGCCGCTTCCTCGCCCGAGATATAAGCCACGGAAAGTCCCGCCTCCGCCAGCTTCGCGGAAACCTGGAGCAGCAGGGTCGACTTCCCGATCCCCGGATCGCCGCCCATCAGGGTTGCCGAACCCGCCACCAGTCCGCCGCCGACGGCGCGGTCAAATTCGGCAATGCCGGTCTTTCGGCGGTCGGGCAGCGCGATCTCGCTGTCGAGTCCGACCAGCCGCACCTCGCGGCCGCCGCTCTGCAGGTTATGTTTGGACGCAAAAATGGTTTCGCCCGCTTCCTCGACCAGAGTATTCCACTCGCCGCAGTCGGCGCACTGCCCTTCCCAGCGATGCGCGATCGAGCCGCAATTCTGACAGACATATTTTCTTTTCGGTTTGGCCATGAAAATTATCTAGCAGAACAAAAAAGGAACACCAGCGATTTCACCAGGGTCACACGGGTCACACCCCCTAAGCGAGAGAAAGGAATGAACCCGACACCAATCGCGCAGGGACGGGAGCGGGACGGATCTTGCGTGTCCGGGGAGGGAGTGATGGATTCATGGTGCCGGTTTAGCAGAATGGGGGTGTTGTAGGAAAGCAGGTTTTACGGGAACAGATGACATCAGCCCCCCTATTCCCGCTTGCACCCGTGCCGCCATCCTGTAGTTAAAAGCCCATGGGGCAGAAAGAACTCAGACTGGCCTTGATCTGTTACGGCGGAGTCAGTCTGGCCATCTATATGCACGGCATTACCAAGGAAATCTGGAAACTGGCCCAGGCGAGCCGGGATTTTCATGATGGCGCGCGCGTCGACCAGTGCAGTCGCGGAATCTATTTCGACATATTGGAATGGCTGGAACGGGAAACCGGGACGCGTCTGAGAGTCCTGCCGGACATCATTGCCGGGGCCAGCGCCGGCGGGATCAACGGGATTTTCCTGTCGCAGGCAATCCTGTCCGGTCAGTCGCTGGATCCGCTGACCGACATGTGGCTGGAAACCGCCGATGTCGACAAGTTGCTCGACCCGGATGCACGCCCCCTGTCGCGCTTTTCCAAATTCTGGGCGGAGCCGATCGCCTGGATGGCGCTGGGCCGCAAGGGCGGTGCGGTCGAGCAGACCGTGTCCCAGGAAGCGCGCGAAGAGGTCAAGATGAAGCTCTCGCGCTTTGTCCGCGCCCGCTGGTTCGCGCCGCCCTTTGGCGGCAAGGTGTTCAGCGGCCTGATCTGGGATGCGCTGGCCGCGGTGCGGGCGACCGAACGCGGACCGCGGCTGTTGCCGCCGGGCCAGCCGCTCGACCTGTTCGTGACGGTGACCGATTTCGTCGGCCACCCGGAGAAGCTGCAGCTGCACAGTCCGCCCGACGCGTTCGAGATGGAGCATCGGATTACCATCGGTTTTTCGACGCGGGGCAAGAGGGATGATGCGATCGCCGATCCGGCGGCGCTGACCTTTGCCGGGCGCGCCACCGCCAGTTTTCCCGGCGCCTTCCCGCCGTTCACGGTCCGCGAACTGGATAGTCTCCTTTCCGACCGAGAATATGTCTGGGAAGGCCGATCCGCCTTTCTGAAGCGGGTGCTGCCGAACCAATATAGCGCCGGGACCGCGGAAGATACGGTGCTGATCGACGGCTCGGTGCTCGCCAACGCCCCCTTTGCCCAGGCGATCGAGGCGCTGAAAAACCGGCCCGCCAAGCGGGAAGTGGACCGGCGCTTCGTCTATATCGATCCCCGCCCCGATCTCGACGTGGTCAAGAGCGACCGGGCGATGCAGCGGTTGCAGGCAGCGCAGGAGGCCGAAGCCGAAACCCTGCCGGGATTCTTCTCGACGATATTCGGGGCGATCTCCAATATTCCGCGCGAACAGCCGATCCGCGACAGTCTCAACGCGATTGCCGGACGATCGAACCGGATCACCCAGATGCGGCTGATCACCGAAAATCTGCGCGGCGAGGTCGAGCAGCATGTCGAAGGCCTGTTCGGGCGCACATTTTTCCTCGACCGACCGACGGCCGCGCGGGTGGCCGCCTGGCGCCGCAAGTCGCGCGACAAGGCGGCCAAGCTGGCGGGATTTTCGTTCAGCGCCTACGGGCATCTCAAGCTGGCGACGGTGGTCGAGGATATCGCGAATACCATCCGGCGGGCCAAATCCGATCCCAACGCACACAATCATACCGGCCTGCGCAGCGTCTTGTGGACCGAGATACGCCGGCTCGGGCTCGACAATGTCGGTCTGAAGAGCGGCGGACCGACCAAACCGGCCGCGGAATTTTTCCGGCAGCATGATCTGGGATTCCGGGTGCGCCGCCTGCGTTTCCTGGCGCGGCAGCTGGCGGAGGATCTGGACCGTGCCAGCCCGGCCGACTATGAATCCATGGAGCGGATGCAGGAGGTCGTGTACGACTGCCTGTCGCTCTACATCGAGCGCGAGACAATCGACTATCTCGGCGAAGATTTCATCGCTCTTGCCGAACAGGCGGATCGCCAGCCGGGCGCGTTGCTCGACGCGCTGGCGAAGGCACGCGACCTGACAACCGCCGACGCAACGGTCGATGCCAAGCTGGCCGCTGCGCTGGCGGTGGTGCCCAAGGCGGAGAAGCGCTCGATGCTGCTCGCCTTTCTCGGCTTCCCCTTTTACGATATTGCGACGTTGCCGCTGCTGCAGGGCGAAGGGCTCGACGAATTTGATCCGATCAAGGTCGACCGGATCTCGCCGGAGGACGCCCGGACGATCCGCAAGGGCGGGGTTGCGGCGTCGCTGAAGGGTATCGAGTTCAACAATTTCGGTGCCTTTTTCAGCCGCAGCTACCGCGAGAATGACTATCTCTGGGGCCGGCTGCACGGTGCGGAGCGGATGATCGACATCGTCTTTTCCACCCTGCCCCTGGCGAAGCGACCGGACGGCGAGACCATACTCGGCTTCAAGAAAACCATCTTCCGCCAGATCGTCAACGAGGAGGAACCGCGGCTGACCATGGTCTCCCCGCTGATTGCCTCCCTGCGCGACGAGATCGAGAATGCGACGCTCTAGCTAGTGGGGCTGTTCCTCCGCATGGGCCGGTTTCTGCAGGCTCTTGTAGACCGCCTCGACAAAGGCGTCGCCCTTGATGAAGGCATCGGGATTGACGTCCCATTGCGCGGCGGGTTTCATCGCCTGCACCTCGGCCAGTGACTTGCCTTCGCCCTGCGCCTTTTCGACCGCGGCGATGACGGTCTTCATCATGTCGCGATAGGCGATCAGGTCCGCCCTGCTTGCGACCGGGCCGTGGCCGGGAATGATCTTCGTCTCGTCGTCGACCATGGTCAGGGCCTGTTCCGCCCCGGCCAGGATCCCGCGCGCGTTGCCGCCGCTGTTCAGGTCGATGAAGGGCAAGGTGACCTTGTGGAAAAACAGGTCGCCCATGTGCAATATATTGGCTTTCTTCCAGAAGACGATACTGTCGCCGTCGGTGTGGGCATGCTTCACGTGCCGGACTCGGACCTCGTCGCCGTTGAGGTGCAGCTTGATGCCGTCATGATAGGTGATCACCGGCAAGGCCGCGGGCGCGGCGGGCGGGACCTTGTCCGTCCCCTTGACCAGCCGTTCGCGGACATGGTCATGGGCCATGATCAGCGCCCCGGCGGCGCCCAGATTCTCGTTGCCGCCGCTGTGATCGCCGTGCCAGTGGGTGTTGATCAGATATTTGACCGGCTCCGCGCCGAGAGCCTTGACCGCGGCCTGGATTTTTCCGGTCAGCGGAGCATATTGATCGTCGATCAGGACGGTTCCGTCGGGGCCGTAGGAGACGCCGATATTGCCGCCAGCGCCGAACAGCACCGCGACCCCGTCGGCCAGTTGTTCTGCCTTGATCTCAACCTTTGCGAACCGGTCCGCTTCCTGGGCGTGGCTGACAGTGGCGGTGGAGAGAGCGAGTGGCGCGGCCGCCAGCAGCAGCGCGGCCAAGCTTCTGGATAGTGGTTGTGGCATGGGTGGTGTCTCCTGTATTTATCTCGTCCGGCTGGCGCTTCCGCGCTTCTGTCGTTGTGATATCCCTGGGTTTGGGGCCTGAGGATATCAGATATTTTCGCGGCATAACATCGAATCCGGGACGCCGCTATCCCCTGGCGAAAAACATCAGGTTGACCAGCCGGCCGTCCTGCGGCGTTTTGCCGAAGGCCGGGCCGCTGTTGTGAAACATCCACGGACTGAACAGGATCAGCCGGTTGAAACGCATCGGCACGGTCATCACCCTGGTCCATTGCGCGGGATGGTTGGTATCCCTGTTCACCACATCCTCGATCAGCGCGTTGACGTCGGGATAGCCGGCCTGCTGGATGGACAGCAGATCGGTCGGCACGCGCTCCAGGCCGGTGCGCTTGTGGCGGAAAAATTCGGTGCCACCCCTGCAATCCTCCGGCCGCGATAGATAGAGTATGCCGGAATAAAAGGCCGGATCGATATGCACGCCGCTGCGCCCCTTGTCGCCTTTCAGGGTGATCCGGCAATGCAGATGGCTGGTGTTGGGTGCGGCCTTGACCGGCGCGTTGATGATCGCTGCGATGCGTTCGTTCAGTCCCTGGATATCGAGCGGACTGGTCGAGATATGGCCGGGATAATTGCCGTGCTTGTTGCCGGGATCATAGTCGAGCGCCAGCGCGGCGTTTCGCGCGGCCAGCGGGTCGGCGATGAAATCATCGATGATGAGCAGGGATGGCAGCATCAGGATGTCGGTCAGTCAGGCTTTGCAATATTGTTCATGTCCGGCGCTCTTTTCCTGATAATCTTTACAAACTTTACAGGGTTAAAGGAGAAATTTCCTGGTTCGGCCGCAATAGGCAACAATGCCGCCAAGCGTTTGGGAAGCAGAGTATAATTGGCGGGACGGATGATATCAGGCATTTCGCAACCCTATCATGGATGGCCAGCTGTAGGACATAATTTTCTGACCTCCTTTCGCCCTTCCTGTTCTGGATGATTGTCCGAAAAGAGCAGATTTCATTCTATTGCTTTTGCCCTTTGACACCATCTTTCACGATCGCACCGACCCAGCTCAAGGCCCTGGAAATTCTTCGGTCGCTTGTCCGGCTGCGGCACCGGTTTGGCACGGACGAGGTCAATATTGCTGCCTCCCCTTAAACCGCAGCGCTTTTGGCCGTTACTGGATCAGATTGATGAATCAGTAGAATATTCCTGATCGGACCGGCACTGTCCCACACGGTTGCGGGTCGATGCAGGGATGCACCAGTCTTCTGGTTGTCGATTCAGCGGGTCGGGTTGGCTGGTCCCTTCCCGACCCGCTCAATATCGACCGGGCCGGTCAGACCGGCGGTGGCGCCAAGGCCCAGACCAGCCTGATCAGCGAATTGCTGGGGCCATAATCCCCGCGGATATCCGGTCATTGACTCTCGGCTTCTTGAACTGGCGCCAGATATCGGAGCGAGATATCGACTGTTATTGCAATTTCGAGTGCGATTTGCCCGGGCAGAGCCCGAAGTCGCGATATAGGTATTATTGCGGAGGGAACGTGATAATGGGAACAGCTATTCCCCGGCCAGCCACCATCCGTTGCGCGACATATGGCGGAGGCCGAATGGCCATTTCGCCAGGGAAGATTTCGATTCATTTCTGCAACCATCGAGGGACACCATCACATGCTGGCCACAATCGAAAGAACCTGCCAATTGCTAGCACAACCATGAAAATTGATGTCGACCAGATCGTGACGGTCAGAAAGCATCGGGGCAAGCTGTTCCGCAAGGATTATTTTGGCAGCTATTTCTGGGATATCATATTGATATTGTACAGCCATGAAATCAACGAACGCCCGGTCGACGCGCGAGAGGTCGCCCGCAGGCTCGATCTCCGCCAATCCGCGGTGCTGCGATATCTCAAGATACTGTTCGCTGACGGGTTTGTCTGTGCCTATGAACATGGCACCGACCAGGAGTTCGATACCGCCCGCGACTGCCTCGCGCTGACCCGGCAGGGCTTCGAAAATGCCGGCGCCGTCATACAACGAATGCGCACAATCTTTTCCTGACAAGGGTCTGGCGATTCATAGTCGCTTGCCCGCTGGAGAATCCGGCAGGGACTGCCGGGGAGCCACGGGCAACGGTTTTCGCGACCAAGAACGCGATAAATGTCTTCAGTCGGTCAGATCTTCCCAGGCATCTTTCAGCTTGCCGAAAAAGCCGGTCGAATTGGGAGTCTCGTCGCCGGTTTCGGTTGCCTGGAAATCGCGCAATATCTGCCGCTGCTGCTTGGAAAGCCGGGTCGGGGTCTCGACCTCAATCTGGACCACCATATCGCCATTGCCGCGACCACGCAGGACCGGCATGCCGGCACCGCGCTGGTGAATCTGCTTGCCGCTCTGGATACCGGCCGGAATACGGATCGCGTGTTTCTCGCCGTCGAGGCCGGGAATGGTGATTTCGCCGCCCAGCGCCGCCAGCGTGAAGCTGATCGGGGCGCGGGTGAACAGGTTTGTCCCCTCGCGCTCGAAAATATGGTGCCGGATCAGGTGGATGAAAATATAGAGATCGCCGGCCGGAGCGCCGCGCGCGCCGGCTTCGCCCTTGCCGGACAGACGGATCCGGGTGCCGGTATCGACACCAGGCGGAATTTCGACTTCGAGCGTCTGCGGCTTGTCGACCCGGCCCTCGCCATAACAGACATGGCAGGGGCTTTCGATCACTTCGCCGCGTCCCTGGCAACTCGCGCAGGTGCGCTCCACAACAAAAAAGCCCTGCTGGGCCCGCACCTTGCCGTGGCCGTGACAGGTCGGACAGCGCCGGACACCGGTTCCCGGCTCGGCGCCGGAACCGTCGCATTCGTCACAGGCCACGGAAACGTCAATTTCTATTTCGGTATGCTTGCCGTGATAGGCTTCTTCCAGCGTGATTTCCATATCGTAGCGCAAATCCGCGCCGCGCGCCGGGCCGCGTTGCTGCTGACCGCCAAAGCCAGCGCCTGCGCCGCCACCGAATATGGTTTCAAAAATATCGCCGATGTCATTGAAGGCGGCACCACCGAAACCACCGCCGCCGGCATTGTTGCCGCCGCCGTTGGTGAAGGCCGCATGACCATAGCGGTCATAGGCGGCGCGTTTCTGCGGGTCCTTCAGAACATCATAGGCTTCGCTGATCGTCTTGAACCTGGCTTCTGCTTCTGCGTCGCCGGGGTTCTTGTCCGGATGCCATTGCATCGCCAGCTTGCGATAGGATGATTTCAGCGTCGCGCCATCACAATCGCGCGAGACGTTCAGTTGCTCATAATAATCGGTTTCGGATGCCATACTCATGCTTCCCCCAAAGCGAGAAGGCCGTCGTTCCGCCCCAGAGCGGGGGCACCGGCATCAAAGGCCAGCGTCCCCGGCTGGGCGGAAGCGACGGTCCAGTTTTTACTCAGCCGCCTTGGCGTCATCTTTCTTGTCATCATCGGAGTCATCGACTTCCGAGAATTCGGCATCGACAACATCGTCATCAGCCGCCTTGGCTGCTGCGTCTGCTGCCGCCGCATCACCGGCCTCACCACCAGCGGCCTGTTCGGCTTCATAGATTTTCTGACCCATCTGCATGGAAACCTGCGCCAGCGCTTCCGACTTGGTCTTCATCGCCTCGGCATCGCCACCTTCAATCGCTTCCTTGGTTTCCTTGACCGCCGCCTCAATCTGGCCTTTCAGATCAGCGTCAATCTTGTCGCCATGCTCTTCCAGCTGCTTCTCGGTGGTATGGACAAGGCTTTCCGCGTTGTTCTTCGCTTCCGCATCGGCTCGCCGCTTCTTGTCTTCTTCGGCAAATTTCTCAGCGTCCTGCACCATCTGTTCGATATCGCTATCGCTCAGTCCGCCGGAAGCCTGGATCTTGATCTGCTGTTCCTTGCCGGTGCCCTTGTCCTTCGCGGACACGTTGACGATGCCGTTGGCATCAATATCAAAGGTCACGTCAATCTGCGGGACGCCGCGGGGTGCGGGGGGAATGCCAACCAGATCAAACTGGCCCAGCATCTTGTTGTCAGCCGCCATTTCGCGCTCGCCCTGGAACACGCGGATCGTCACCGCCTGCTGATTGTCGTCGGCGGTCGAGTAGACCTGCGACTTTTTTGTCGGGATCGTGGTGTTGCGGTCGATCATGCGGGTGAACACGCCGCCAAGGGTTTCGATGCCCAGCGACAAAGGTGTCACGTCGAGCAGAAGCACGTCCTTGACATCGCCCTGCAGAACGCCGGCCTGAATGGCGGCGCCCATGGCAACGACTTCATCCGGGTTCACGCCGACATGCGCCTCTCGACCGAAGAATTTCTCCACCGTGCCACGAACCAGAGGCATGCGGGTCATGCCGCCAACCATCACGACATCGTCGATGTCCTTGGCTTCGACGCCAGCGTCCTTCAGTGCCTTTTTGCAGGGTTCGAGGGTCCGCTTGACGAGATCGCCAACCAGCTTTTCCAGATCGGAACGGCTGATCGTCTTGACCAGATGCTTTGGTCCGTTCTGGTCCGCGGTGATGAATGGCAGGTTGATTTCGGTCGTCTGCGCGCTCGACAGTTCGATTTTTGCCTTTTCGGCAGCTTCCTTGAGGCGCTGCAGCGCGAGCTTGTCCTTGGTCAGGTCAATGCTTTCGGCCTTCTTGAAGTCTGCGGCGAGAAACTCGACCAGCTTGGCATCAAAATCTTCACCGCCGAGGAACGTGTCACCGTTGGTGGATTTGACTTCGAAAACGCCGTCGCCAATTTCGAGAATCGAGATATCGAACGTACCGCCGCCCAGGTCATAGACGGCAATTGTCTTGCCGTCGCTCTTGTCCAGGCCATAGGCCAGCGCCGCAGCGGTTGGCTCGTTGATAATGCGCAGAACTTCGAGGCCGGCGATCTTGCCGGCATCCTTGGTTGCCTGACGCTGGGCGTCATTAAAATAGGCAGGGGTGGTAATAACCGCCTGGGTTACGGTTTCGCCGAGATAGGCCTCAGCCGTCTCTTTCATTTTCTGCAGGGTGTAGGCCGAAATCTGCGACGGGCTATATTCTTCGCCGCCTGCCTTGACCCAGGCATCGCCGTTTGGACCCTTGACGATTTCATAGGGAACCAGTTCCATGTCCTTTTTCGTCATCGGATCGTCGAACCGGCGACCGATCAGACGCTTCACTGCAAAGATCGTGCTTTCCGGATTGGTGACGGCCTGGCGCTTGGCCGGCTGACCAATGAGACGCTCGCCATCCTTGGTGAAAGCGACGACAGACGGAGTGGTTCGCGCGCCTTCTGCATTTTCAATGACTTTTGGCTTGCCGCCATCCATAACGGCAACACAGCTGTTGGTGGTGCCCAGATCAATTCCGATAACTTTACCCATAAATCCCTCAATCAATTTTCTAACATTAGCAAAATTGCCGCCCGGCCCTG
>Ga0209024_1000111_pt1 | contig 157121 bp, 140 predicted proteins | sample AutmiccommunBRH5_FD_187380 | JGI IMG/M metagenome (GOLD analysis project Ga0209024, IMG submission 187380) | Deep subsurface microbial communities from Mt. Terri, Switzerland - Autotrophic microbial communities BRH/5 (SPAdes) (version 2) | ecosystem: Environmental > Aquatic > Deep subsurface >...
CTCGCCGATGCGCCGCATCGCCTTCGCCGCCGCTCCTGGCCGGCGGGCTTACAGACACGACGCAGACCCCACTGGGATACATTCTCACGCTCTCACACCGCCATGTGCCGCTCCAGCTCGGCCCCCAGCGCGCCGCGTGGATCCCCCGATGCCACCACCCTGCCCCGATCCAGCACGAACACCGTGTCGGCCAGCTCACGGGCGAACTCCAGGTACTGCTCGACCAGCAGGATCGCCATGTCGCCGGTGGAGCGCAGGAAGCGGATGGCGTTGCCGATGTCCTTGATGATCGACGGCTGGATGCCCTCGGTCGGCTCGTCGAGGATCAGCAGCCGCGGCCGCGTCACCAGCGCCCGGGCGATGGCGAGCTGCTGCTGCTGGCCGCCGGAGAGGTCGCCGCCGCGGCGGTCCATCATGGCGTCGAGCACCGGGAACAGCTCGAGCAGGTTGTCCGGCAGGCTGCGCTTCGCCCTGGGCAGCGCGGCGTAGCCGGTCAGCAGGTTCTCGCGCACGGTGAGCAACGGGAAGATCTCGCGGCCCTGCGGCACATAGGCGATGCCGCGCCGGGCGCGCTCGAAGGGCGGCAGGGTGCCCAGGTCCTCGCCTTCCCAGCGCAGCGTGCCGCCACTGATCGGGTGCTGGCCGACGATGCCGCGCAGCAGGCTGGACTTGCCCACCCCGTTGCGGCCTAGCACGCAGGTCACCTGGCCGGTCCCAGCCGCCAGGCTCACACCCCACAGCGCCTGGGCGGCGCCGTAGTGCAGGTCGATGCGGTCGGCTTCGAGCATGGTTCAGCGCCCCAGATACACTTCGATGACGCGCTCGTCGGCGCTGACCTGGTCGAGCGAGCCCTCGGCCAGCACCGAGCCCTCGTGCAGCACGGTCACCCGCACGTCGAGGTCGCGCACGAAGGTCATGTCGTGCTCGACCACCACCACCGAATGCGTCTCGGCGATGCGCCGCAGCAGGGCCGCGGTCTCGGCGGTCTCGGCGTCGGTCATGCCGGCGGCCGGCTCGTCGACCAGCAGCAGGGCCGGGTCCTGGGCCAGCAGCATGCCGATCTCCAGCCACTGCTTCTGGCCGTGCGACAGCCGGCCGGCGAGGTCATCGCGGCGGTCGGTCAGCCGGATGGTATCGAGCACCTCATCGATGCGGTCGCGCTGCGGCCCGGTCAGCCGCGCGAACAGGCTGGAGAACACGCCGCGCGGACCCTCCAGCGCCAGCACGATGTTGTCGAGCACGCTGTGGCTGTCGAACACGGTCGGGCGCTGGAACTTGCGGCCGATGCCGAGCTCGGCGATCGCCGCCTCGTCGAGCTTGGTGAGGTCGTGGCTGCCGTCGAACAGCACGTCGCCCTTGTCGGGCCGGGTCTTGCCGGTGATGACGTCCATCATCGTCGTCTTGCCGGCGCCGTTCGGCCCGATGATCGCCCGCATCTCGCCGCGCGCCACCACCAGCGACAGGTTGTTCAGCGCCCGGAAGCCGTCGAAGCTGACGGTGACGCCGTCCAGGTACAGCAGGGATTGCGAATACTCGCTCATGGCACTACTCCGCCGCCCGACGGTCGGGCACGTCGACTGTCGCAGGCTCGGCGGCGGGGGGCGCCGCCACCGGCTTGGCGGCTCGCGAGCGCGCCAGGCCGAGCAGACCCTTCGGCAGGAACAGCGTCACCCCGATGAACAGCCCGCCGAGCGCGAACAGCCACAGCTCCGGCAGCGCGCCGGTGAACCAGCTCTTGCCGAGGTTGACCACCACCGCGCCCAGCGCCGCCCCGACCAGGGTGCCGCGGCCGCCGACCGCCACCCAGATCACCGCCTCGATCGAGTTGGCCGGCGCGAACTCGCCCGGGTTGATGATGCCGACCTGTGGCACGTAGAGGGCGCCGGCGAGGCCCGCCATCATCGCCGACACGGTGAACACGAACAGCTTGTAGTGCTCGACCCGGTAGCCGATGAAGCGGGTGCGGCTCTCGGCGTCGCGGATCGCCACCAGCACCTTGCCGAGCTTGCTCGACACGATGGCCCGGCACAGCAGGAAGCCGCCCGCCAAGGCAGCCGCCGACAGCACGAACAGGCCGCAGCGCGTGGCGTTCTTCTGCAGGTCGATGCCGAGCACGTCCTTGAAGTCGGTCAGGCCGTTGTTGCCGCCGAGCCCCATGTCGTTGCGGAAGAACGCCAGCATCAGCGCGAAGGTCATCGCCTGGGTGATGATCGAGAGATAGACGCCGGTGACCCGCGAACGGAAGGCGAAGGCGCCAAACACGAAGGCCAGCGCCCCCGGGACCAGCAGCGCCATGAGGGCGGCGAACCAGAACTGGTCGAAGCCGTACCAGTACCAGGGCAGCTCCTTCCAGTTCAGGAACACCATGAAGTCGGGCAGCTCCGGATTGCCGTAGACGCCGCGGCTGCCGATCTCGCGCATCAGATGCATGCCCATGGCGTATCCGCCGAGCGCAAAGAAGGCACCGTGGCCGAGGCTGAGGATGCCGCAATAGCCCCACACCAGGTCGATCGACAGCGCCAGCAGCGCGTAGCAGAGGTATTTGCCGAGCAGCACCACCCAGGTGGTCGGCACGTGCCAGGCGGAGCCCGGCGGCACCGCCAGGTTCAGCACCGGCACCAGGACGGCGGCGGCGGCCAGGATCGCCAGGAAGGCGATGCCGGTGCGCCCGAGGCCGAGCGGCAGGCCTCGTGTGCTCAGGCGGGTCATGATCACGACTCCACCGCCCGGCCCTTGAGCGCGAACATGCCGCGCGGCCGCTTCTGGATGAACAGGATGATGAACACCAGCACCAGGATCTTGCCGAGCACTGCACCGGCATAGGGCTCCAGGAACTTGTTCACCACACCCAGGGTGAGCGCCCCCACCAGGGTGCCCCAGAGGTTCCCCACGCCACCGAACACCACCACCATGAAGCTGTCGATGATGTAGGACTGGCCGAGGTTCGGGCTGACGTTGTCGATCTGCGACAGCGCCACCCCCGCCACGCCGGCCACGCCGGAGCCGAGGCCGAAGGTCATGGCGTCGACCCAGGTGGTGCGGATGCCCATGGAACTGGCCATCCGGCGGTTCTGGGTGACGGCGCGCATCTGCAGGCCGAAGGCGGTGCGCTTCAGCACCAGCACCAGCAGCACGAAGGTGAACAGCGCGAACACGATGATCCAGGCACGCCCGTAGGTCAGTGTCAGCCCGCCCAGCTCGAACGCCCCGCTCATCCAGCTCGGCGCCCCGACCTCGCGGTTCGACGGCCCGAAGATCGAGCGCACCGCCTGCTGCAGCACCAGCGACAGCCCCCAGGTCGCCAGCAGGGTTTCCAGCGGCCGGCCGTACAGCCAGCGGATGATGCCGCGCTCGATCGCCACCCCGACCGCGCCGGCGGTCAGGAACGCCAGCGGCAGGGCGATCAGCAGCGACAGGTCGAACAGCGCCGGTGCCGAGGTGCGGATCACCTCCTGCACCATGAAGGTCACATAGGCGCCGATCATCACCATCTCGCCATGGGCCATGTTGATGACCCCCATGACCCCGAAGGTGATCGCCAGGCCGATGGCGGCGAGCAACAGCACCGATCCGAGCGACAGCCCGTACCAGATGTTCTGCGCGCCGGACCACAGCATCAGCGAGTGCTCGATGCGCGCGATCGCGGCCTCTGCCTTGTCCTTGACCGGCCCGGTCGCCGCGGTCGCCATCGCCGCCAGAAGCGCCTTGGAGTCCTGGTCGCCGCGCTCAGCGATCACCTCGATGGCGGCCAGCTTGTCGGCTTCCGGGCGGGTGGTCTGCAGCACCGCCGCCGCCCTCGCCTGCTGCATTGTCCGGCGGATCCCGGAATCGGTCTCCGCGGCGATCGCCTGCTCCAGGGTCTCCAGCGCCGAGGGATCGCGGCTCTTGAAGACCGATTCGGCCGCCCGGCGCCGCACGGCAGGATCCTTGCTGAGCAGCGTCAGCGAGCCGACGGCGGCGCGCAGCGCCCGGCGCAGGTTGTTGTTCACCCGGATCTTGTCGAGCGCGACCGCCTCGATGGCGCCCAGCTGCTCGCCGGTCACCGGGTCGACCGCCTTGAGGGCGTTGCCGTCGCGCACCGCGATGACGACCTTGCCGTCCGCCTTGCGGACCTGCAGGTCGCCGTCGCCGAGCGCGCTCAGGGCCGGCACCGCCGCGGCGTCGCCGGCAGCGGCGAGTTCCGCAATGATGGCTTCCTTGACCGCGAAGTCGCCGGTCGCGAGTGCCGTGATCTTGGCGCGAAGAGTGTCGGTGTCGGCTGCGGCCGGGCCGAGAGAGCCAGCGATCACTGCAGCCGCGAGCACGAGCCGGCGCAGCAGGGCACCGAGCGGGATGAACCCGATGTGCATGGGCAAGTCTCCTGGACCGAATGGGTCGGAGGCTGGAGGATCGTCGGCTCCGGGCGGCAGTTGCGCCGCCCGGAGCCGGTAGCGATCACGCGTCGGCAGGCGTCAGCTGCCGCCCTTGCCGCCGCACTTGCCGGTGACGGTGTTGAAGTTTCCGCACGACATCGGCTTGCGCCAGTCGGCGATCAGCGGCTTGGAGTCAGGCAGGAAGTCGGACCACTCGTCGCCGACCACCAGGCCGGAGGTCTTCCACACCACGTCGAACTGGCCGTTGTCCTGGATCTCGCCGATCAGCACGGGCTTGGTGATGTGGTGGTTCGGCATCATGGCCGAGTAGCCGCCGGTCAGGTTCGGCACGGTCACGCCGACGATCGAGTCGATGACCGCGTCGGGGTTGGTGGTGCCGGCCTTCTCGACCGCCTTCACCCACATGTTGAAGCCGATGTAGTGGGCCTCCATGGGGTCGTTGCTGACGCGCTTGGCGTTCTTGGTGAAGGCCTGCCATTCCTTGATGAAGGCGGCGTTCTCCGGCGCCGGCACGGACATAAAGTAGTTCCAGGCGGCCAGGTGACCGACCAGCGGTGCGGTGTCGATGCCCGCCAGTTCCTCCTCGCCGACCGAGAACGCCACGACCGGGATGTCCTCGGCCTTGATGCCCTGGTTCGCGAGCTCCTTGTAGAACGGCACGTTGGCGTCGCCGTTGATGGTCGACACCACCGCGGTCTTCTTGCCGGCAGCGCCGAACTTCTTGATGTCGGCCACGATCGTCTGCCAGTCGGAATGCCCGAACGGCGTGTAGTTGATCATGATGTCCTCGGCCGGCACGCCGCTGTCCTTGAGATAGGTCTCAAGGATCTTGTTGGTCGTGCGCGGGTAGACGTAGTCGGTGCCGGCCAGCACCCAGCGCTTCACGCCCTCGACGTCACGCAGGTAGTCGACCGCCGGGATCGCCTGCTGGTTCGGCGCGGCGCCGGTGTAGAAGACGTTGCGCTGGCTCTCCTCGCCCTCGTACTGCACCGGGTAGAACAGCAGGCTGTTCAGCTCCTCGAAGACCGGCAGCACCGACTTGCGCGACACGCTGGTCCAGCAGCCGAACACCGCGGAGACCTTCTGGCCGGCGATCAGCTCGCGCGCCTTCTCGGCGAACAGCGGCCAGTTCGAGGCCGGGTCGACCACCACCGGCTCCAGCTTCTTGCCGAGCAGTCCGCCCTTGGCGTTCTGCTGCTCGATCAGCATCAGCATGACGTCCTTCAGCGTGGTCTCGCTGATCGCCATGGTGCCGGAGAGGGAATGCAGGATGCCGACCTTGATGGTCTCCTGCGCCGACACCGCCTGGGCTCCCAGCAGGGTCCCCGCCGCGATCGCCGCCGCCGCCAATTTTCCGTGGAAGAGTGCTTTCACTCCCCGCCTCCTCTGTTGTTTCGCGGGCAGCCCCCCGCCCGCGCCTTACGGTGCGGTGCAAGAGGTGTGCCCGGCGATCGGGAGACGTCCTATCTCAATGAAATAAAATAGAGTTTTTTCCTCGAATTCTCTGAATTCGAAGCGCGATTTTGCATCGCACAATGGCGCGTGTTTGAGCAACCGCCCGCGTTTTGCGCAACGCGGCGGGCGATCTTCACCTTGGTGACGGGATGACGGACGCAGGGCTGTGCGAAACGGTGCCGACCAAATTCCGGGCCGGCTCATGCGCCGCTTCCGCCAGCAGGTCGGAAAGCAGTTCCAGCTCCTCGGCCCGCCGCACCAGCCCCGCCACGGTCCGGTCCATGCTGCCGGACACGGCCTGGCGGGCCGCCTCCAGTTCGGGTGTCGGGGCACCCCCGGGCGGCGCTTCGGCCTGCTTGGCGGCCTGCAGAAACGGCGCGACCGAGAGCACGCCACCGGCCGCCGCGATCAGCAGGCTGCCGAGCAGTAGGATCGTCCAGCGCGCGGCCATGCCTGCCTCCACGTCCAGGGGGGACGTGGCTGCAACGCCGTCCGCCGACCGGCGTTCCCGCGGACCGGGCGATTTTCCGATCAGGCGTTTTCGACCCTCAGCGCCGCCAGCACCGCATCGGTGACCTGCCGCGTCGTCGCGGTGCCGCCGAGATCACGCGGCATCGCCGTGCCGGCGGCGGTCACCCGCTCGATCGCCGTCATCAGGCGTGCCGCCGCACCGGGCTCGCCCAGGTGCTCGAGCATCATCGCGCCACTCCAGAACGAGCCGATCGGATTGGCGATGCCCTTGCCCATGATGTCGAAGGCGGAGCCGTGGATCGGCTCGAACATCGACGGGAAGTCGCGCTCAGGCCGCAGGTTGCCGGTCGGCGCGATCCCGAGCGAGCCGGACAGCGCAGCGGCGAGATCGGACAGCACGTCGGCGTGCAGGTTGGTGGCGACGATGGTGTCCAGGCTCTCCGGCTTCAGCACCATGCGGGTGGTCATGGCGTCGACCAGCATCTTGTCGGTCGCCACCTCCGGGTAGTCCCCCTTGATTCGGTCGAACACCGTGTCCCAGAACACCATGCCATGCCGCTGGGCGTTGGACTTGGTGACCAGCGTCAGCAGCTTGCGCGGCCGCTTGCGGGCGAGTTCGAAGGCGAAGCGCTGGATACGCTCGACACCGGCACGGGTGAAGATGGAGACGTCAAGCCCGACCTCCTCCGGCAGACCCTGGTCGACCCGGCCGCCGGCCCCGGAATACTCGCCTTCGGAATTCTCTCGCACGATCACCCAGTCCAGCCGGTCCGGGCCGACGCCCTTCAGCGGGCCGTCGATGCCCGGCAGCAGGCGCGACGGGCGGACGTTGGCATATTGGTCGAGGGTCTGGCAGATCTTCAGGCGCAGCCCCCACAGCGTGATGTGGTCGGGCACGTGCGGGTCGCCGGCCGAGCCGAAATAGATCGCATCGAAGCCGCGCAGCGTGTCGACACCATTCTCCGGCATCATCACGCCGTGGGCGCGATAGAAATCGGCGCCCCAGGGAAAGGTCTCGACATCCAGATGAAAGCCGCCGTCGCGCTCGGCGACCGCCCGCACGACCTCGACCCCGGCGGTGATCACCTCGGGGCCGATGCCGTCGCCCGGGATGCTGGCGATGCGGTACGTCTTCATGGGCGGTCTCCTTGCGCAGTCAGTGGCTCGCGCCGTCGGCCGGCGCCGCGGCCGAGACTAGTCAAAATCCGGCGCCGGGACAGGGCTTCATGCCCCGACGTCGGTGAGCGCCGTGTCGAGCACGGCAAGACGGGTCTCGTAGTCGCGCGAAGCGCCCGGCATCTTGAGCGATGACCGCAGCTTGGCGCGCATCGCGACCATCCGGACCAGCGTCGACTCGTGGTTCAGCCGGATCTCCAGCATGTCGACCGACGGCGCCAGCGCATGCCCGAGCCGCAGGATGCGCTGCAGCACCTGCAACACCGACAGCACGAAGGACCCGGCGGCGCCGCCGCTCACCAGATTCTGGTCGGCGATGTCGAGATAGCGGCTCGTCATGTGCTGCAGGCCGTTGACGAAATCCTGCAGCGCCTGCTCGCCGAGCGTGAGCACGAACGGGTGGCTGCCGGCCAGACGGGCGTCCCGGTCGCTCTCCATCACCCGCAGGATCACCACCAGCAGGTCGTCGACGGCGGACAGCGTCGCCACCGCGTCGAAATGGCTGAACTCGGTGGGCCCCTCCTTGAAGCGCTCGAACACCTTGCCGGCCCACTGCACCGCCTTGCGGGCTGCATGATGGGCGAGCTGGCGCAGCGGCTCGGCCTGCCCCGCCCCGCCGGCCACGCCGACCGCCCATTCCACCGCCTCGATCCGCAGGATGTCGCGGGCCAGCAGCCGGACGTCCGGGATGTCGGAATCGGCGCCGACCTGCATCCGCTCCTCGATCCGCGAGCGGCAGGTGCGCACGACCCCCGCCATCCGCTTCTGGATCGCCGCCCGCAGCCGCGTCTCCTGCCCGATGCCCCCCTCCCAGCGGAACATGGCGGCGACCGCCTCGGCGTAATCGGTCGCGGTCGCCTCGCCCGGCCGGCGCGCCGGGCCGCCGATGTCGTCGGAGATCGGCAGCAACATCCCGAACCGGGACAGGCACAGCGGGCAGGCATAGGCGCCGAGATGCTCGGCGACCGCCCGGGTCGAGCGCGCCGCCAGGGAGCGCATGTCGAGGGACCCGGAGCGGGCCGAGCGGAGCTCGCCGGCGTGGACGTCGAGCATCGCGACCAGCTGCTCCAGCTTGTCGGCCGGCAGCGTCGCCGAGCCGCGTCCGATCGTCAGGATCTGGCGCTCGATCGCCTCCATCGCCGCCCGCTTGCGGTCGTCGTCCGTCACCGCCGTCCCCTCCCGCCTCGGCTGGCCTCGCGCGCGCCGTGACGATATACAGGATGCACGACCGCATGGCCGGGCTCAAACTCCGACGGGTAAATGCCGCGCACCGAATCCGACAAGACCGAGGCACCGGCCCGCACCCTGCGGCTCGCGAACCGGCTGTCGGAGATCCGGCGGCTGGCGGCGGCGGTCGAGGAGTTCTCCTCCCGCCACGCGGTACCCGGCAAGGCGGCGCATCACATCACGCTGGCAGCCGACGAGTTGATCACCAACGCAATAGAGCACGGCGAAGAGCCGGATCGCCGTATCGTCGTCACGCTGAGGCGCGAGCCGGACCGTCTGGTGATGGAAATCGCCCATCGCGGCTCCGCCTTCGACCCGACCAGCCGCGCAGCACCTGCGAGCATCGAGGCCGAACTCGACGACCGGCCGATCGGCGGCCTCGGCGTGCATTTCGCCAAGACTCTGCTGGATGGCCTGAGCTACGTTCGCCGCCGCGGCATGAACCGCCTGACATTGACGAAGAATCTCTGACAATCGACAAGAGGTTGCCCCCATGACGATGACCATCGAGAGCCAAGGAGACCTCGCCGTCGTCGTGCTCACGGGTCGGCTGGACAGCACCAACGCCGCCGACACCGAAGCGAAGATCTTGTCACAGATCGAAAACGGACGGCCGCGCATCGTGGTCGACGCCGCCGGCCTCGACTACCTCTCCAGCGCCGGGCTGCGGGTGTTCCTGGTCGTCGCCAAGCGGGTGAAGGTGGCGGGCGGCGCATTGGCGCTGCACTCGTTGACCGACCACGTGCGCGAGGTCTTCGAGATCAGCGGTTTCATCAACGTGCTGACGGTCTGCGCCAGCCGCGAGGATGCGCTGGGCCGGGTCTAGAGCCACGGCCTCACGGGTTCCGTCGGAGCGACGTCTGGATCCCGGCTCTGCGGCCGGGATGAGGGAAGAACAGACGTCCACCCCTGGCCCATCCCGGCCGAAGCGAAGCGAAGAGCCGGGGTCCACACGCCGCTCAGTCCGGTCCGGTCACACCCAGCCGCCGTCGACGACGTAGTTCTGGTTGGTGCAGGCCGACGCCTCGTCGGACGCGAAGAACACCACCACGCGCGCGACATCCCCAGGCACGAGCTTCCGCTTGAGGCACTGGTTGCGCATGAGCGCCTCCTCGCCCTCCGGGGTCAGCCATTTGCTGATCTGGCGCTGCGTCATGATCCAGCCCGGCAGCACCGAGTTGACCCGGATGTTGTGCACGCCGAGGTCGCGCGCCAGCGAGCGGGTGAGGCCGACCACCGCCGACTTCGCGGCCGAATAGGCCGGCATCCCGCCCTGCCCGACCATCCAGGTGACCGAGCCGAGGTTGACGATAGTGCCGCCCCCGGCCGCCGCCATCTCCTTCCACACCGCCTGCACCGCGAAGAACTGGTGGCGCAGGTTCACCGCCATGCGGTCGTCCCAGTATTCCGGCGTCACGTCGTCGATGGCGTGGCGCTCGTCGTGCGCGGCGTTGTTGACTAGGGCGGTGATCGGCCCCAGCGCGCCCCTGATCTCATCGATCGCGGTGCGCATGGCCTCGATGTCGCGCAGGTCGCAGCGCGCGAACACCGGAACCGGCAATCCGGCCGCCGCCAGCCGCTCGACCAGCGCCTCGCCGGCACCGACGTCGTAGTCGAGGAAGCCGACGCGGGCGCGCTGCCGGCAGAAATGCTCGACGATCGACTCGCCGATCCCGGAGGCGCCGCCGGTCACCAGGACCACCCGGTCCTGCAGGCTCGGATAGATCGCGCCATTGGTCATCGCAGGTCTCCCTCTGTCGGCTTCAGATTGCCAGCCTGGCCGGCCGGACCACCCGCTCGCCGAGTTCGGCGTCGAGGGCATCCAGCGCCAGCTGAGCCATGCCGGCGGTGATCCGCTCGACCCCGCCGGGAACGAATAGGACGTCACGGTCCGGCACAAGGCCGGGCGCAAAGGCCTGCGCCAGCGCCGAGCGGAAGGACGGCTCCATGAGACCGAAGCCGCGCAGCCCCGAGCCGGTGACCGCGATCCGCCGCGGCGCCAGCACGGATCCGACGATCGATATGGCGTCGGCGAGCGCCACGCCGGCCTCGACGAACAGGGCGCGCAGGCCCGGCTCCCCCGCCTCGGCGCGCCGGCCCAGCTCCACCATCTGCTCCTCGGTCGGCTGCTGCGAGTCGGTGCGCGGCAGGTCGGCGACGCTGCGGCCGTCGCGATACAGGGCGTAGTCGGCGAGATACGCCTCGATGCAGCCGCGTTGGCCACAGCGACACTGCGCCCCGCCCGGCAGGCGGCGCACATGGCCGATCTCGGACGAGAAGCCGCGGCTGCCCGAAAACGGCCCGCCGTCGCGCAACAGCCCCATGCCCACGCCGTGGCCGATCATCAGCACGGCGACCAGGCCGCGCTGCAGGTCAGGCAGTTCCCGCACCAGCGCCAGCGCGGTGGCGGCGGCGTCGTTCTCGACCAGCACCGGCACGCCGTAGCGTTCGGCGATGGGCCCCGCCAGATCCATCGCTCCGGTCCGCAGCACCGGGCTCCAGAGTTGCCGGCCGGCGACCGGGTCGACCATGCCCTGGGCGGCGAGCCCGATCGCCCGCGGCTGGTCGCCGGGCGCCAGCGCCACCGCCGCGTCGATCGCCTCGATGCAGCGCGCCACCACGCCGGCGGCATCCAGCCCCCGGGTCTGGCACGCCAGGGCGTGGCGCGCCACCGGCCGGCCGGCGAAGTCGGCAATCACGCCCTCGATCAGGTTCATGCGGATCGAGACCGCGGCAACCCGTGCGAATCCCGGCTGCGGGCCGAGCTCGACCGGCGGCCGGCCGCGCGGGCCGGCGCCGTCAGACGGCAGCGGCGCCGGCAGCTCGCACAGCACGCCCTCCTCGATCAGCTCGCCGGTGATCGCCGACACCGAGCCGGCGCTGAGCCGGGTCCGCCGCGCCAGATCGACCCGCGCCATCCGCCCATAGCGCCGAAGCTGGCGCAGCAGTCTGGCCCGGTTGGTGTCCCTGGATGGGGAGCGGTTCGACATGGAGGCGGGTCCGATGACTTGAAGCGACCTGCGCACATTATTTTATCGTCCGAATTTAATCAAACCCTCGCAACAGGCAGATGGCGCGCAATACGGGAATTCCCATGCGGATCTGTTGACCGAAGCCGTACTCCAAGAGATATTAATTCACAAAATAAACAAAACGGCTCGAAGCCGCATGCCCGATCACCACGGGCGGATGCCCGTCCAGGGAGGAAAGCAGATGAATCTTCGATCGATTTCGGCCCTCGCCACGCTCGCCGTTCCCCTCGCCCTTGCAGCACCGGCCGGCGCCCAGACCGGCGCCCTCGACAAGGCGGTCGGTGGTTACTCCTTCGGCGACGCCGCCAAGCCGGCGCCGGCGACCAAGGACTTCCACTCCAAGGACGGCCGCCTGACCTTCGCGATCATCACCCACACCGCCGGCAACGGCTTCTTCGACCCGACCTATGTCGGCGCCAAGGTCGCCGCCGACGCCTTCGGCATCAACCTGCTGATGCTCGGCTCCGAGGCACCGGTCGACGACATCCCGCGGCAGATCGAGATCATCAACCAGGTGATCCAGGACCCGACGATCGATGGCCTGATCATCACCACACCGCAGGCCGGCGCGTACAACGACATCGTCAACACCATGCTGAAGCGCGGCGTGCCGGTGGCGACCACCAACTCCTTCGACCCGACGCTCGCCAACCGCAGCGCCATCAGCCACACCGGCCAGGCAGCCTCGGCTGCGGCGATCGGCGGCGAGGCGCTGGCGAAGTGCGTGATCGACTCCGGCGCCAAGGGCGGCACCATCATCTTCCCGAACACCACCACGCTCGGCAATGTCGAGGTCAACACCCGCATCACCGCGGCGTTCGAGGCGACCGTCAAGGCGCTGAACGCCGCCGGCAAGCTCGCCGCCTTCAAGGTCGACGCCGGCCCGGAGAACATCGGCGTCGACGTCGATGCCAAGAACATCGTCGGCTCGATCACCAGCCTGATCGAGTCGCGCGGCGACGTGGTCGGCGCGTTCGCCGCCAACGGCTTCGTCACACCCGCGCTCGGCGACGCCATCGCGCAGCTGAAGATCGGCGACAAGGTCTGCTCCTACGGCTTCGACCTCGGCCCGGCGCAGCAGGAGCAGATCCGCCAGGGCCATCTGGACGGCGCGCTCGGCCAGCAGCCGTTCCTGCAGGGCTTCTGGCCGGTTGTGCAGCTCTACCTGCAGATCGACCGCGGCATCGCCGCCGCCAACCTGGACACCCGCGCGCAGCTCGTCACCAAGACCGACGTCGACAAGGTCGGCAAGCGGTTCGAGAACTGAGGCAGGCACGGGCGGACGCCTGCCCGCGCCCGCCCACCGCCGCCCCGCAGGCCGCCATGCCCGCCACCTCCGCATACCACCCGCGCCTCGCCGGCGTCGGCTGGGAGATCGGCCTGCTGGCCTTCATGGCGGTGCTGTACGCCGCCGGCACCCTGATCAACCCGGACTTCTTCGGCGACTTCCATGCCCTGCGCGCGACGCTGCGCGACGCGGCCCGGTTCGGCGTCATGGCCGTCGGCATGACCTTCGTGATCGTCAACCGCGACCTCGACCTGTCCGTCGGCTCCACCCTGGGCCTGGTGGCGGTGGTGTTCTCGCTGCTCTACGCGCCGTCGCACTACGACCTCGGCCTGGGCTGGACGATCGCCGGCGCGCTCGGCGTCGGCCTCGCGATCGGCCTGGTGAACGGCGTGCTGGTGACCTGCCTGCAGGTGCCGGCCTTCATCGCCACGCTGACCATGCTGTTCATCGGCCGCGGCCTGGTGCTCGGCCTCACAGGCGGCAAGACCATCGCCTACGACGCCAAGGCGGCCGACAGCCCGTTCTTCCTGATCGGCGAGGCCAACGCGCTGCTGTTCAACAACCAGATCCTGGTGTTCCTGGCGGTCGCGGCAATCGGCGCCACCGTGCTGGCGCGCACCCGCTGGGGCTACGAGTCCTATGCCGTCGGCGGCAACCTGCAGGCCGCCGGCTTCGCCGGCATAAACACCCGGCTGGTGCGGATCCGCGGCTTCGTGCTGGCGTCGCTGTGCGCCAGCCTGGCCGGGCTGATGAACGTCGCCCAGGACAAGGGCGTCACCAGCCAGTACGGCCAGGGTGCCGAACTGATCGTCATCGCCGCGGTCATCGTCGGCGGCGCCTCGATCCTCGGCGGCCGCGGCCGGGTCATCGGCTCCTGCCTCGGCGCCATCCTGGTGGTGCTGATCGACAAGGTGCTGCGCGAGGGCATTCCCACCGTGCGGATCATCAAGATCGGCGGCGTGGAGATGCCGGTGAAGGCGATGGCGCAGCTACCGCCGGGAGCGGTGCCGGCCTTCCTCGGGCTGATCCTGCTGGCGGCCGTACTGATCGAGCCGCTGGTGCTGCGCCGCAGGCTGCCGCAGCGGCTGTGGGCGCGGCTGCGCGGCCTGCCGCCGCCCTTGGCCGAGGCGGTCGACGGCGTCGCCATGGCGGGTGTGGCGACGACGGGGCATTCGGCGCAGGATCGCGAGTTCGCCGGCGGCTGGCTCAGCCGGCTGCTGGCCCGGCGCGAGGCCGCGGCGGTGCTGTTCATGGTGGCGCTGTGGCTGGCAGGCTTCTGGCTGCGCCCGGACTTCTGGGGCTCGCTCGACAACAGCTTCAACCTGCTGCTCGCCTTCACCGAGGTCGGCCTGCTGGCGGTCGGCATGACCTTCGTGATGGTCAACGGCGACATCGACCTGTCGGTCGGCTCGATTCTGGCGCTGTCGGGGGCGACCGCCGCATTCCTGATGAAGACGATGGGCGCCGACCCGGCGTTCGCCGCTCTGGCCGCCTTCCTGGCCGGAACCGCCGCCGGCGCCATCAACGGGCTGCTGACCACCCGGGCCCGGTTGCCGGCCTTCGTCGCCACGCTCGGCATGTTCTACATCGCCCGCGGACTGGCCGCCTGGATGGTGGCCGGCCGCCAGCTGTCGCAGTTCCCCGAGAGCTTCAGCCTGATCGGCCGCAAGCTGATCGAGCCGCTGCGCGCGGCCGGCCTGGCCCCCGCCCCCGACACCCTGCTGTTCAAGATCGCCAGCGCGCTCAGCACGCAGACCCTGCTGCTGGCCGTCGTCGCGATCATCGCCGCACTGGTGCTGGCGCGCACCCCCTGGGGCTGGGCGGCCTACGCCACCGGCGGCAATCCGCGGGCGGCCGGCTATGCCGGCATCGACACCAGGCGGGTGCGCTTCGTCTCGCTGGTGTTCTCGGCAATGTGTGCCGCCGTCGCCGGCATCGTCTACGTCGCCTATTTGCGCAGCTTCAACCCGTCGGCAGGGGAACTGCGCGAGCTCGACGCGATCGCCGCCGTCATCATCGGCGGCGGCAGCATCTTCGGCGGCCACGGCTCGATCATCGGCTCCCTGGCCGGTGCCGCGGTCATCGCGCTGATCCGCGCCCTTCTATCCCTGCAGATCATCATGCCGGGCGGCCAGTCCTTCGTGATGCCGCAGCACTGGGTGAACGTGTTCATCGGACTGATCCTGATCGCCGCCGTGCTCGGCGACATCTGGCTGCGCCAGCAACACCCGCTGGGGCGGCTGCTCGGGCGGCTGCGCACCGGGCGGCGAGCCGCGAGGAGAGCCACGACATGACCGACGCCATCGCCCGGCCGATCGTCGAGATGCGCAATATCCGCAAGGCGTTCGGCGCCGTCCGGGCGCTGCACGACGTCGACTTCCGGCTGATGCCCGGCGAGGTGCTGGGGCTGGTCGGCGACAACTCCGCCGGCAAGTCGACGCTAATGAAGATTCTCACCGGCGCCTATCGCCGGGACAGCGGCGAGGTGCTGGTCGACGGCCGTCCGACGCAGTTCCGCAGCCCGCAGGACAGCCGCGACGCCGGCATCGAGATGATCTACCAGGACTTCGCGCTCTGCGGGAACATGGATGTCGGCCAGAACATCTTCCTCGGACGCTGGCCACGGCGCGGACCGTTCGTCGATCGTGCCCGCATGTACGCCGAGGCCGAGGCGGTGCTCAAGCGCCTCAAGGTCGACGTCAACTCGGTGCGCCAGCGTGTCGAGAGCCTGTCCGGCGGGCGTCAGCAGTCGGTGGCGATAGCCCGCGCCATCAGCTTCTCGCCGCAGGTGGTGATCCTCGACGAGCCGACCGCGAACCTCTCGGTGATGGCCACCAACGAGTTGCTGCGGACCATGAAGGAGCTGAAGGACCACGGCGTCGCCCAGGTCATCATCAGCCACCGCCTGACCGACATCTTCGAGGTCGGCGACCGGGTGATGGTGCTGAAGCGGGGCCAGAACGTCGGTGACCGCTACATCGCCCACACCAGCGAGCGGGCAGTGCTCGAGCTGATCGTCGAGGGCACGCCGGAAGCCGCGGTCTCCGCCGATCAGGCCGCGGCACTCCAGGCCACCGCAGTCGCCGCGACCTGATCGGAGCCCAGCGCGTCGGTGTCGATCACCAGGGTGCGCGAGGGGGCTCGCAGCAGAAGGGCCGCGCGCGCCGCCGCCGGATCGTAATGCCTGGATTCCTCGACGATGATCGCGGCCTTGCCGGCAACATCCGCCGGGTCGATCCCGGCCCCGGCCAGTTCGACCGCAATGCGCCCGGCAACGGCCGGTGCCACCAGGGTGTCAAAGCCGGAGGCCGCCAGCGCCCGTCGCATGGCCGCCACGGCGTCGGTCGCGGCGGGCTCCGCCTGGCCGAGCGCGGCGCGGTCGAACGGGTCGTTGCGGCCGCACAGCCGGCGCAGCCGGCCCACCGCGGAGCATTCGAGCACGAGGAATCGCGCCTCCGGAAGCCCGGTCGCCGCTGCCGCCGCCTCGGCTTCGCCACGCAGGCCGTCGAACAGCACCGGTCCCGGCGGCAGGCCGGGCGGCAGCATCAGCCAACCGAGCACGTCGCCCATGCCGCCGGGATGACGATCCTTGAACGCTGCGGTGAGGCGGAACCGCTCGAGCCGGTCGGACACCGGATCCGGCGAGCCGGTCATCATCGGCAGGATGAGCCGATCGGTCAGCGCTCGCCGGTCCGGCAGTGTGGCGGCGAGCCGCGGCAGCGCCTGCAGTCGACCGACGGTGGTGGTCTTTCCAGCACCCGTCAGCCCCACCAGGACGATCATCATGCGCTCCCGCAGGGGCTCTCCCGGCCCCGCTCGGCCTCCGTCCGATGCGACCGACAATTCCTCCGGCAGCAGCTGCCGCACCCCACCCGCCACGACCGTTCCCCCCGGTGGCCCGATTCCTGCTTGCAGCTTTCCGCCGAACCACCAATGACGTCAAGCAATGCAGCGAATGCCGGCTGCAGCCAAGATTAACGGATAATTAAAATGCCGTCATGTAAGGGGTAAGTGATTGATGCGGAAGCGACGCCCAGGTAGGTTGCGCCGGGGTCTTCCGAGCGGGTTCGAAGTCACGGGAGGGGCGTCCATGCGACGCGGAACAATCGCGATAACTGCCGTCGCGGCAGTAGCCGGGACGCTCGGGGTGTCGGTGTCGACAGGGTCGGCGCTCGATGTTCGACCAGCACCCGGTCCGTCGGCGCAGGCCGCGGCTTCCGCGGCGCAGCAGCAACCCTCGCAGACATCGTCGCCGATTCTCGATTCGCAATCTGTGGATGTATTCAGCGGCACCGCGGCGTATGACGCCGCCGGGTCCGTTGCCGCCACCGGCTGGCAGATGGCGCTCGGTGCCTATTATCTCGGCGGTGAGTTCATCGAGACCGGGCGTATCCTGGGCAGCAAGGTTGCCGGAATGCTGGGCGTCGTGACGGTACAGACCGAGCCGCCGCCGATCCCCGCGGCCACTGCGCCACCCGCCGCCAAGACTCCCGAGGACGCGCGCCTGTCGGCCTGGAGCGGCACCGGCCGCCAGGACCACACCCCCGCATTGGAAACACCCTCGGCGCTTGCCGGCCCCGCGACCCAGCCGGCTGCCGCGGCGTTGCCGCCGGCTGAAGCGATCACCCCGGCCAGCCTTTCGGGCACGCCCAAGGCGATTGAGACGCAGGCCGGGAAGTCGTCGCAGGCGGCCCCCTCTACCGGACCGAAATCCGCACAGAAGGCATCGGCCGAACCCTGCAGCTGGCCGGCGGCGGCTGCGAGCGAGAGCCGCGAGACCGAAGGTGCCACCCTCGCCATGCTGACCGACCTGGGCTTGATGTCGGAGCCGGCGTTGCGGCTGCCCGACGGCTCGGTCTTCATGCCCAAGGTCGGGCAGCGCCTGCTGCAGATCCGCACCGGGCTGCCCTGCGTCGGCGGTGTCAGCACCAGCCGCACCCTGGTCGGGCACGTCATCGCCGACCCGACGGCGTCCGGCCTGGTCCAGTCCAGCCAGGACGGCCGCATCGAGGCGCCCGACTGGGGACTGCCGCGACTGGGTCAGAAGGTGGCGGCCGGCGAGATCCTCGGCTACCTGCGTCCGATCTGGTCGAACCGCGAGCGCTCCGCCATGGAGGCGGAGATCTCGACGCTGCGCGGCAGCGTCGCCGAAAAGGAGCTGGAGCTGGCGCGCTCGCGTGAACTGCCGCTGCTGCCGTTCCGCGAGGGACGCATCCTGTCGATCCGGCTGGAGCTCGACAAGCTGCGCCGCCATCGCGATGCGCTGATCCAGGGGCTGGAGGGTGCCGAGCCGATCACCGCCTCGGCCAGCGGCGTCATCGCCCGGGCCGACGCCCGCGTTGGCCAGGTCGTCGAGGCCCGGCATCTGCTGTGGGAGATCGTCGACGAGCATCGCCTGTGGGTCGAGGCCGACTGGTATGGCGGCGAGCCGCCCCTGGCGGTCGACAGCGCCAGCGCCACCCGCGGCGACGGCAGCGGCCTGACGCTGGTCTACGAGGGCAGCGGCTGGGCGATGAAGGAGCAGTCCACACCGTTGCAGTTCCGGGTCGACCGGCCGGCGCCCGGGCTTCGCGTCGGCGAGAGGGTGACCGTTCTGGTTCGCCAGCCGGTCGAGGCCGAGGGTGTCCTGGTGCCGCGCAGCGCCTTGATCCGTCGCGGCAACGGCGAGACCGGGGTCTGGGCCGCGATCGGAGCCGAGCGATTCGAGCCGCTGCGGGTGCGCTGGAAGCCGGTCGACGGCTCGGTCGTGGCGATCGAGGCCGGCCTGCCCGAGGGCACGCGGGTGGTGGTCAGCGGCGCCACTCTGCTTTCCGAGGTGCGGTAATGGACATCCGACGCGCATTGCCGGCCGTGCTGCTCGCCCTCGGGCTGGCGGTCGGGAGTGGTACCGCCGCCCTTGCACAGCATGAGGGCCATAATCACGGCGAGGCCGAGGGCCCGGCGGCGGGCCTGGAGGACATCTCCATCCGCGCCTCGACGGTCGGCCGGCATTTCCAGCTCGTCGCCATGCCGAAGAACGGCCGGCTGGTGATCTTCCTCGACGATGCCGGCAGCAACGCTCCGGCCGTCGGGGCGAAGATCGAGATCCTCGCCGGCGACGCCCTGGTCACCGCCGAGGAAGCCGCCCCCGGCCTCTACATCATCGATCCCTGGCCGGCCGCCGGCCTGCCGGCGGAGGAGGCCGAGACCGTCGAGCTGGTGGCCACGGTGGTGTCTTCCGGCCTCGAGGAGGTCCTGCTGGCCAGCATGTCCGGCCTGGGCGCCGACGGCCACGAGGGGCACGATCATGCCGGCCACGACCATGGTGCGGCGCCCGCCTCGGCGGCCCCGCAGCGTGTGGCACTGTGGGACGGCGTGAAGCCGCTGGTCCTGCCGGTCGCCGCCGGTCTCGCGGCCCTGCTCGGTGCCGTGGCGGCAGTTCGCAGCTCCGGCCGTCGTCGCTGGCTCGGGGTCGCCGTCGCCGGCACCAGCATCGTCACCATGATCGCGGCCACGAGCCTGGTCTGATCCGCCGCCCGCCATGGCGGGCGGGCGCAGCCGAGAGCGGAGATCCGCGGCATGTTCGCCTATGCAGTCCAACAGAGCCTGCGTCATCGGCTGTTCGTCCTGATCGTCGCCCTCGGCCTCGTGATCTACGGGCTGATGTCGCTGCGGGCGATGCCGATCGACGTGCTTCCCGACCTGACGCGGCCGATGGTGACGCTGATCACCGAGGCCGAGGGCCTGTCGCCGGAAGAGGTCGAGTCGCTGGTCACCTACCCGATCGAGTCCGCGATGAGCGGCCTGCCGGGCATCCAGCGCGTGCGCAGCACCTCCGGCGCCGGCCTGTCGGTGGTCTATCTGGAGTTCGACTGGAGCACCGACGTCTTCATCGGCCGACAGTTCGTGGTCGAGCGGCTCAGCCAGATCAGCGACACGCTGCCGCCGGGGCTGGTCCCGTTCATGGCGCCGATGTCGTCGGTCATGGGCGAGATCATGCTGATGGCGTTCACCTCGGGGGGCGCGACGGACGGCCGCTCGGGCGGCACCTCGGCGATGGACCTGCGGGAGCTGGTGGACTGGGTCGTGCGCCCGCGGCTGCTGGCAATCCCGGGCGTGGCGCAGGTGATCCCGATCGGCGGCGAGGTGCGGCAGTTCCGCGTCAAGCCGGACCCCGGCCAGATGATGGCGCTCGATGTGAGCCTGGAGACCATCGCCCACGCCCTGCACGGGTTCGGCGCCAACACCGGCGGTGGCTTCGTTGACCAGCACGACCGCGAATACGTCATCCGCAACGTCAGCCGGACCCGCAAGCTGGACGACCTGCGTGCCCTGGTGATCGCCCAGCGCAACGGCACCTCGATCGCGCTCAGCCAGGTCGCCGACGTGGCCTTCGAGCCGCGGGTCAAGCGCGGCGATGCCGGCTACATGGCCGAGCCGGCGGTGATCGTGTCGGTCATGAAGCAGCCGGGCGCCGACAGCACCAGCCTGGTCGCGGCAGTCAAGCAGGCGATGGGCGGGCTGGCCCAGAACTTCCCCGCCGACGTCAAGTTCCGCGACATCATCTACGACCAGGGCGACTTCATCACCACCTCGGTGAAGAACGTCGAGCGGGTCCTGATCGAGGCCTCGGTGGTGGTCACGATCGTGCTGTTCGTGTTCCTGATGAACAGCCGCACCACGATCATCTCGCTGACCGCCATCCCGATCTCCGCCTGTGCCGCGATCCTCGTTCTCGACGCCATGGGCCAGACCATCAACACCATGACCCTGGGCGGCCTGGCGATCGCCATCGGCGAACTGGTCGACGACGCCGTGGTCGGCGTCGAGAACGTGTTCCGGCGATTGCGCCAGAACTCCAAGTCGCCGACTCCCCGTCCCGTGCTCAGTGTCGTCGCCGACGCCTCGATGGAGGTGCGGTCCGGAATCCTGATCGCCACCATGATCATCGTGGTCGTACTGCTGCCGCTGTATGCGCTCACCGGCATCGAGGGCCGGATGTTCGCGCCGTTCGCCACGGCCTACGTGGTGTCGATCCTGGCCAGCCTGATCACCGCCATCACCGTCACGCCGGTGCTCTGCTACTTCCTGCTGCCGAATTCCGCGGTGCTGGAGAGTGAGGACGGCGCGGTGCTGAGGCACCTGAAGCGGCTGAACCGGGTGCTGGTCGGCTGGGCGATCGCCCACACCCGGCCGGTGGCACTGGCCGCCCTCGCCTTCGTGATCGTGATAGGCAGCTCGCTGCTGTGGATTCCGCGGGTGTTCATGCCGACCATGAACGAGGGCTCGGTGGTCGTTCTCGCGGAGTTGTCGCCCGGCATCTCGCTGGAGGCCTCCAACCGCATCGGCCGCATGGTCGAGCGCCTGGTCATGCAGGTCCCCGAGGCGATCACGGTCGCCCGGCGGACCGGCCGTGCCGAGCTGGACGAGCATGCCGAAGGCATCAACGTCTCCGAGCTCAACGTCCGCCTGCGGCGCGACGGCCGCAACGACGAGGAGATCCGGGCCGACATCCGTGCCCGCCTGGCGCCGCTGCCGGTACGGGTGATCCTGGACGAGCCGCTGTCGCACCGCATCGACAACATGATCTCCGGCGTGCGCGCGAAGATCGCGCTGAAGATCTTCGGCGACGATCTCGACACCCTGCGTTCGCTCGCCGGCAATTTCGAGCAGCAGCTGAAGTCCATCCCCGGGATCGACGACGTCGCGGTGGCCACCCAGGCCCGGATCCCGCAGATCGAGGTCGCGGTCGACTACGACCGGGCCGCCGCCTACGGAGTGGCACCCAGCGCCATCACCGAGGCGCTGCAGACCCTGGCCATGGGCGACACCGTCTCGGAGATCCTAGACGGCGAGCGGCGGTTCGACCTCGTCATCCGCATGCACGACGTCGACCGCACGACCGCGGGGCTGTCGGGGCTGCTGGTCGAGACGCCGCGCGGCCGCATACCGCTGGCGACCTTCGCCGACATCCGCGAGACCGACGGCCCGAACAACATCCAGCGCGAGAACACCCGGCGGCAAATCGTGGTGCGCGCCAACGCCGACAGCGCCGACATGAGCGAGGTGGTCGAGCGGATCCGCGAGATCGTCGCCGCGACACGGATGCCGCCCGGCTACTTCACCGATCTCGACGGCACGTTCCGGGCCCAGGAGGAGGCGTCGACCGCCATCATGGGCCTGGCGGCGATCTCGCTGGCCCTGATCTTCGTCGTGCTGTTCAGTCGCTACCGGCACGTGTCGCTGACCCTGATGATCATGGCGATCATCCCGATGGCGATGATCGGCGGTGTCGGCGCGCTCTGGATCGCCGACCTGCCGATGTCGATCGCGAGCCTGTTCGGCTTCGTCACGCTCGCCGGCATCACGGCGCGCAACGGCATCCTGAAGGTCAGCCACTACATCAACCTGGTGCTGCACGAGCGCGAGACATTCGGCGATGCCCTGCTGCTGCGCGGCAGCGACGAGCGCCTGGCGCCGGTGCTGATGACCACGCTGTCGGCCGGGCTCGCCCTGATCCCGCTGCTGTTCGGCGGCGACGATCCGGGCAAGGAGATCCTGCATCCGATCGCCGTGGTGATATTCGGCGGCTTGATCAGCACGCTCGCCCTCGACACTCTGCTGACGCCCGTGCTGTTCAAGATGTTCGGCCGCCCGGCGCTGGTGGCGCTGACCGAGGGCGATGCCGCACGTCCCGGGCTCAAGGAAGCCTATTGAGCCCGCTTCCCCCATCGACAAGGAGAGACCGCTCCATGCTCAAGACCTTCGCAAGCACCTGTGCGGCCCTGGCCATCGCCGGCCTGGCCATGACCGCGGCACCGATCACCGCGACCGCCCAGACCAAGCACGAGCACAAGCACGACCACGGGGCGATGGCCAAGCACGGCGGCACCATCGCCGAGGTCGGCTCCTACGATGTCGAACTCGTGCTCGCCGGCGGCAACCTCACCGTCTATGTCTACGACGACCACGGCAAGGACATCACCGGCAAGGCGACCAAGGGCGACGCGGTCTTCGTGGTCGACGGGTCGAGCAAGAAGGTGACCCTGGCGCCGGCCGACGGCAAGCTGTCCGGGCCGCTCGGTTTCGCGACCAAGGCCGGCGACGATCTCGACACGGTCCTGCGGATCACCGTCGGCGGCAAGACCCACACCGGCAAGGCCGATCTGCACGCCAAGTGACCGACGCACCCCAGCCGCCAAGCGAAGCACCTCGCCAATGACCTACGAACTCGCCGTCCTGCTGGCCAGGATTCCGCTGGATGTGGCGGTACCGCTGATGATCGGCATCGCGGTGCTGATCTCCGTGCTCGGCACATGGATCGTCAATACGATCTACGCGCCGTTCCAGCTCGAGCCGAACAACCAAGTCGGCGGCTCGAAGTTCAACTTCCTCGGCGAGATCTATGCGGTCACCCTCGCGGTCGCGCTGATTGGCGCGTTCGACCGCTACACCGACGCCCAGACGACGGTGCAGAAGGAGGTCGCGACCCTGGTGGCACTCGACCGCGCCGCCGATGTCTACGACCGGGACGACCAGGCCGACACCCAGGTGCGCATGAAGTCGGCGGTGCGGGAGTATGCCCGGGCGGTGGTCGAGAAGGAGTGGCGGACCATGAGCGTCGGCATCCCCAGCTTCGAGGTCACGCATCGTCTCAAGCAACTGTCGGACGCCTTCCTGAAGGCAGAGCCCGTCACCAACGCCCAGATGGCGCTGCAGCAGAACACCGTCGAATGGGTCCGGCAGGTCAACGAGAGCCGGAGCTTCCGGCTGACCACGGTGTCCCGCAGTCTGGTCTCGCTGGTGTGGATCCTGCTGGGGCTCGGAACCGCGATCGCAATCGTGTTCCCCTGGTTCTTCGGGACCACCAACGTGCTGGCCCAGGCGACGATGTCGGCCATCCTGGTCAGCTTCCTGGTCATGCACCTGCTGGTGGTCCTGCACCTCGCCTACCCGTTCGTCGGCGAGACCGCCATCAGCCCCAGTGCCTTCATCGCGGTCGCACAGTAGGAGGCCGAAGCGCCATGCCGATCTCCGACGCCGTGATCGTCGACACCACCCTGCGGGAGGGTGAGCAGTTCATCCACGCCGACTTCTCCAGCGAGGCGAAACTGGAGATCGCGCGGGCGCTAACCGAGTTCGGGGTGGATTACCTCGAGGTTACCTCGCCGGCCGCCAGCCGCCGCTCCCGCGAGGACGCGAAAGCCATCGCCACCGCCGGTCTGCCGGCCACCATCGCCGCCCATATCCGCTGCCACCAGGACGATGCGGCGATCGCCCTCGACGCCGGCGTGGCCGCCCTGCACATGGTGATGGCGACCTCGCCGATCCTGCGCGCCGCCAGCCATGGCAAGGCGATCGCCGATGTCGTGCGGATCGCCGCCGATGTTGCGGAGTTCGTGCGCAAGCGCGCACCGCACGTGACGCTGCGGTTCTCCAGCGAGGATGCCTTCAGGTGCCCGCTGAGCGATCTCATGAACGTGTACCTGCCGCTCGCCGAGTTGCGGCTGTTCGACCGCTTCGGCATTGCCGACACCACCGGCGCCGCCACCCCCGACCGGGTCGGCGAGGTGGTGGGCCTGCTCCGCCGCCTGACCGATACCCCGATCGAGTTCCACGGTCACAACGACATAGGCTGCGCGGTCGCCAACGCCCATGCGGCGCTGAGCAACGGGGCAACGCACATCAACACCACGGTTCTGGGAATCGGCGAACGCAACGGCATCACCCCGCTTGAGGGTCTGATCGCCGTCATGTACGCCGCCGATCGCACCGGCACCATGGCCCGCTTCAACCTCGACGCGCTCCCCGCGCTGTGCCGCCGCGTCGCGGCACTGGCCGGCGTGTCGGTTCCGTTCAACCAGGTGCTGGTGGGCGAGACCGCATTCAGCCACAAGGCCGGAATGCACACCAAGGCGGTCTACAACGACCCGCGCGCCTACGAGGCCCTGGACCCGGCGGACTTCGGGCTGACCCGGGAGATCTCGATCGGGCATCGGCTGACCGGCTGGAACGCCGTGCGGGTTCGTGCCGATGCGCTCGGCCTGCGGCTGGCGCTCGCCGACCTCAAGGACGCCACCGCCCGGGTCAAGCAGGCCGCCGACGGCCGCAGACTGACCCTCGATGACGTCGACCGCATCCTCAACGAGGTCGCCACCGAGACGCTGGCACGCTCCGCCTGACCAGCTTCAGAGCCTGAACGCCTGCACGGCCTCAGGCGGAGCGCGACCGCAGGGACAATGCGCTCAGCGCATACGCCACCGCCAGCCCGGCGAACACCACCCCGAACAGCGTCAGGGCGGTGGCGTCGCCATGCGCCGCTAGCAGCAGCGGCCCGACCAGGGTCGGACCGAGGATGTGCCCGGCACGCTCGGCGAGACGGTAGACCGCCAGGGTGCGGTCGCGGCCGACCTCGTGCGCCGCGTGACTCTCGGCGATGCGCGCCACCACCGGTGCTGCGATCAGCCCCTGGCCGACGCCCAGTGCCGCGATCGCCGCGGCCACCGCCAGGCCGGCGGCGACCGGAATCGGGCTCGCGGCCAGCCCGGACTGCACGGATGCCGCGGCCTGCGACACCCAGGCCGGCACGAACGCCGGCACCACGGCGCCGGGCGCCGGGGCCAGCAGCAGGCCGAGCGAGCCGATGCCGACCGCCAGCATGACCATGCCGAGGACCAGGACGCCGTCGATCGACCCGACGCGGGCGACCAGCCGGGGCGCCACACCCGTCACCAGATAGGCCACCACCGCGAACACCATCAGCGCCTGGCCGACCTCGTCGTCCTCGTAGCCGGTGTCGTGCAGCACCAGGGGCATCGCGAACATGGCGATGCCGGCAAGGGCGAACTTCGAGGTGATGCCGACCATGCCGAGCACCGCCATGAAATCGGGAGCCCGCGCCAGCCGGCCGACGCTGCCGAGCAGGCCGGCCGACGGCTCCTCGGTACGCTGAACCAGAGGCGGCAGCACGAAGCGGATGTACAGGCATGTCGCGACCGCTACGAGCCCGCCGAGGAAAAGCACCTCGTGATCCGGATTGAACACCGCCAGCAGGCCGCCGAGGCCGGTGCCCACGATCAGGCCGCCGTTGTAGCCGAGCACCTGCACTGCCGCCGCCTTGGTGCGTTGGCCCGGCCCGACGACGGTGAACGCATAAGCCTGTACCGCGACCAGCAGGATGCCCTGTCCGGCGCCGCCGAGCGCACGACCGGCGCAGAGCATCCAGAACTCCGGCACCAGCGCGATCAGGAACAGGCCGCCGCCGACCGCGGCGGCGCCGATCGTGAACAGCCGCCGCAGCTCGACCCGGCCGGTGACGTAGGACGCCGGCAGCAAAGCCGCCGTGAGGCCGATGAAGAACAGCGTGAACGGCAGCGACACCCAGCTCGACGGCAGGCCGGCCGCGGCCACCGCTTCCTGGGATATCTCCGGCAGCATGGACAAGGACAGGGCATCGGCGAAGATGCCGAGAAAATACGCGGGGCGCAGCAACGCCAGACGGGCGTCGGGGTCGCGCACCCCTGTCACCGGCGACGCTTGGCCCTCGCGAACCGCGCGCAGGAACACCAGGGCGAACACGACGCAACCGAAGAACAACGCGACGAAGTTGCGGGCGCCGGAGCCCAGCGCCTCGATCACCACGGACAGCGGCAGTTGCACCGACAGGACCAGCTGCTGGCCGGTCTCGCTGAACACCGGCAGCGTGAAGGTCAGCCGGTGCAAGCCCTCCTGCACGCCCGCCTGGCCGTCGGCGGCGGTGTCGACACTGAAGATCACCTGGTCCCTCTGGACCAGCGATATCGCCGCTATGTTGGGATTGATCCGCCGGTACTCGTCGAGCGCCTCGCCGACCCCCGACAGCGCGGTCAGCGGGATGCCGAGTTCGGTCGCCGCCGACAGCCGGTCAGCCATCGATCGCGCCAGCGCCTCGGCCTGCCCCTCGGTGCCGCGGCGGTACAGGTCGAACATCACCGCCACCAGCACCAGCAGGTTGACGGCGATCACCGCGAGGAACATCGGCGTCAGCCATCGGAGCCGCGACACACCGCGCCACGCCAGCGTCAGGCGAGCCAGCGCGAAAGCGACGAACAGGCCGGCGGAGACCAGGAACACCGGCCTGAATGCCTCGTCGACCGTCTGCTCGATCCTTGCGCGGTCGATATGCAGGACCACGGCGCCCACGACGCCGAACTTGTCGCGGATCGGCAGGTCGATCCGCAGGTCGTGCAGCGGAAGGTCACGGAACGGCGAGGCATGTCCGTCCTGCCGTGCCGGGTCGGCGCGGGATTCGGCGTGGCAGAACTGGTCGGTGGCCGACGCCTCGGCCTCGCAGAACACCGGCCGTCCCCGCACGTCGACCAGCGAGGTGCCGAGAATCGCCGGATCCACGGTCCGTAGTTGCTCGGCACGTCGCTGGAACCCACCGAACTGATCGAGCGGCAGGCCCGACTTCGCGAACTGGTCGACCGACGCCTGGACGGTCGCGCCGAGTTGCGTCAGACGCTCCAGGCGGATCTGCACATAGACGCGCGTCGCCTCGCCGTAGCCGACATAGGCGAACAGCATAAGGCTCAGCGCCGCCAGTGCCACACCGGGCCAAACCCGAGCCAGCGCCCTCATATCCTACCCGGTCGGTTCATCGCCGGCGCGATCCCGCGCCGGCTGGAGGTGAGCCACGGCGGGGGGCCCCGGCGTTTCCCCGGGTCGCTCCCACCGACGTGGGGGATCACCGGGCCCGCATGCCCTGGGCCAGCGGCACCGTCTGCTCAAGCACCGGGTCCACCTGACGCTGTACCTTGCGCAGCTCGGCGACGTATTGCTGGCTGTGACCGCCCTCCAGCGTCAGCGCACGCCGAATATACTCGGCCCCGCCCGCCCGGTCGCCGGTCGCGGCGAGATACTTGCCATAGGCGAACAGGATCCTCGGAAACGTCGGATCCATGGCGACCGCCGCTTCATATTTGGCGCGTGCCTCCTCGTGGCTCCCGAGCGCGATCAGCGAGTCGGCCCAGGCGACCAGCGCCTCCGGGTAGTTCGGCTGGATTTCGAGGGTCTTCTTGTAGCGGCCGATCGCGTCCTCATAGCGTCCCTGGTTCGCCAGGGCGTCGCCCCAGCGCATCATCGGCCGCGGGAAGGTCGGATCCAGGGTCAGCGCCTGGCGGAACTTGACGATGGCATCCTCGTACTTGCCCTCGCGCCGCAGCACGTCGCCCCACAGCGCGTAGGTCCACGGAAGCTGGCGGCGGTCGGCATGCACCAGGCAGAAGTCGATGGCGGCCTTGGTGAGCGGGTAGCCGCTGGCCGGATCCTCTTCCCGGAAGTGGTAGACGGCGACGATGTAGGGATCGATCTCCTGCATGAGCTTGACGGCGGCACGATGGATCATGCCGTCGAAGTCGTCGTAGGTTCCCTCCTCCTCCAGCGAGTAATGCCAGTAAGCGGGGGACTCGCCCTTGATCGACAACACCAGATGGTTGTCCTTCTCGACGACCTCTCCGGAGAAGGTGTAGGGCAGAAAGCCGAGCGCTACCTGGGTCGCCCGGATCGGGGAGCCCAGCCCGAACCAGTCGCTGAGCGCCTCCACCGACCGCCCCTGCGCGGTGATCTCGCTGGTCAGCGTCCCGCGGCTCGTGCCGGCCGCATTGGCGACCTCCGCCATCTGCTCGGTGAACTTCGCGGCCGCCACCTCATGGCTGAAGCCCTTGTATTCCAGTCCGAGCGGGACCGCGATGTCCTCGATGATGATGGTTCCGGGATTGACGAAATACGAGACCCCGAAGAACGCCGCGACGGCCATAACCGGCAACGTCAGAAAACCGTCGAACATAGTCTCCCCTCTCCCCAGATCCGCTTGCCGCCCCACCCGGGCGCGGCTAGCGTTGCGCGTGCGATCGACAATACCCGATCGTGTTTAAGAAAATAACAACTTGCCGTGCCTCGGGCGAGGACCGGCAGTCCTCCGCTAGCCACCGACGCGCTGGCCGAACTCGATGACGGCGCGGCCGTCGGGATCGTAGACGAAGGTCGCCGACTCGAAGAACGAGAACGGAATGGCGATGCCGATCCGCTGGGCGACCAGGAAGTTGATGGCGAGATCCGGCGGCGACACGGTGCCGACCGGCATCTTGCCCGGATCGGCCCGCCCGAGCAGGACGTCCTTGGCATACACCGCGGCCAGCGCCACTGCGCTCGACTGGTTCACGCCGATCGACAGCAGCGCCGAATCCGCGCCGGGTCGCACCACGTCCGGAAGCATCGAGACCACCGGCACCCTGCCGGAGAGCCGGTTGATCTCGGCGATGCGCTCGTAGACCGCCGTCGAACCGGTTACCAGCAGCACACTGCGCCGCAGTTCGGGATCATTCCGACGCATCGCCTCGAGGCCCGCCGGGATCGCCGCCTGGAGATCCGCCGAGGCGGTCGCATCGTTCGCCACCGAGATGTCGACGACCTGCAGGCCGAGTTCGTCGGCCGCCTGCTGCAGCGGCATCACCTGGGTGCGGATGGCGCTGTCGTTGTCGCGCGAATACAGCACGCCGATCGTGCTCAGCATCGGCACCAGCCGGCGCAGATATGCGACCAGGGTGTCGGTCGCGACGTTGATCGAGGTGTACGCGATGTTGCTGCCGCTGCCGGTCTTCGGGTCGGCGACCTGGCCCGATGCGACCGGGTCCTTGGAGGCGCTGGTGACCGCGGGAATCCGGTGCCCGCGATGTTCCTTGTGCAGGAACACGGTCGCCACCGAACCGACCGACATGATCAGGTCGACCGGCTGGTCGTAGGCCCATTGCAGGGCCTCCCGGGCCACGGTCTCGTCGCCGTTGTAGAACCAGACGGAGAACCGCACCGGCAGGCCGTGCTGCCGGAACACCTGGAGGATGGTGTTGACCGATGTCGAATACGCGATTTCCGAGCGCGTCGGGATCAGCAGCATCACCAGCTTGGCCGTGGCCCGCTGCTCCTCCGACGCCCATTTCGGAACGACGCTGTGGCGTGCGGTGTCGCCGGTGTCGAGGTCGATGGCGTATTCGCTGAGGGCCAGCGCGTCGTAGCGCAGCCAATCGAGGACCGGACGGGAAGCCGCCGCCGGGCTGCTGACGGCAACCAGCCAGGCGACCGCGACGGCCACGCTGATCCTCCGGAACACGCGTCGCGCAGGCATGGCAGGCCTCCTCAGAACGGCACCGTTCCCTCGATCGTCAGGCGATGCATGACGCGCGGCTCGTCGGGCGGCGTGTAGGTGGCGGAATGCACCACGGCCGCGTTGTCCCACGCGACCACGTCGCCCTGTCGCCACTTGTAGCGCAGCACCCGCTCCGGGGCGGTCGCGAAATCGCAAAGCCGCCGCAGCAGCGGTACGCTTTCGGCGTCGGGCATGCCCTCGATGCCCACGGTCATCTCGTCGTTCAGGTACAGCCCCTTGCGCCCGGTGACCGGATGCGTCCTGACGATCGGCTGCAGCCGGTCCGGCTCCCGGTTGCTGCGTTGCGCGGTCGGCGACGGCGCCTTCGCCGCCTCCTCCGCCTCGCGAAGGGCCTTCAGCCGCGCGATCTCGGCTCGCTCGGCGTCGTCGATGGCGCGATCGCCGGAGAACACGAATTCCTTGCGCTGGTATCGATGGATCGCCCGCCGCCCCTCGATCTGCGTCTTGGTCGCTGCGTCCAGCCGCTCATAGGCGTCGATCGTATCGACGAACAATGTGTCGCCGCCGCGCGCCGGCACCGTAACCCCGTGCAGCAACGTCACGCTGCTCGGCTTCTCGGTGAAGGTGCTGTCGCTGTGCCAGTGCGTGCCCGCCCCGTCGCGCCCGATCGGCTTGCCGTTCTCGCGCACGTTCGAGAGGACATAGATCTGCGGGTGGGATGGCAGGTTATAGGAGCTGATGAAGAACGGCTCGGTCTTGCCGAAGGCCTCGGCGAACCGGATGAACCCGTCCGGGTCGACCTGCTGGTCGCGGATCGCGATAACCTTGTAACGCCAGAACAGGTCGAGCAGCTCGCGCCGCTCGGCGTCGGCGATCGGCCGCGACAGGTCCAGTCCCTCGATCTCGGCGCCGAAGCCGTCGGTCAGCGGCCTTGCCGTGAGCGTCATGGGTTCACCGTGGGTTCGGAAAAGATGAGACGGGACGATATCGTGTCGTCCACCTGGATCTCGACGCCGCTCAGCCTGTAGCGGCCGCCGGCCCCCGCATCACGCCAGTCGTCGGCGTCGAGCAGGATACGTAGCAGCGAGAGCTCCGGCCGGACGTCGAGCATGGCGTCGTCGGACAGCTCGCGCACCAGCCGCTGGCGATCCTCGGCGCCAAGGTCGCGATCATGGCGGAACCGCAGCAGCAGATCCTGCCGCCCGTCGCGCCCCACCGCATAGCCGGCGAGCACGTAGCCGGCACGGCCAGCGAGGCTGTCGAGTTGCTCGGGGGACTGCACCATGATGCGCCGGAAGGCGTCGGCGGCGCGCGACTCGCGGTCGGGCTTCGCCATCCGGCCCCAAAGCCGCTGCAACCACATCGACAATGCGGCCTCGACCTCGCCGACCCAATTGCCGGCGGAAACGAAGGCATCACCGATGGTCCCGGCACGCGCCGGTGGGCTCCAGCCCCCGAAAGTCGCGGCGACGAGCATCGCCGCGACCAGCAACCCCCTCATCGCACAACTCTTCCGTTGCCCGTCACCGGAGCCGGCCGGCACCGACGCAGTAGAAAACCCCAACTCGGCCCGGTGCGCAACGCGGCCATTGCGTTCGGTACCTGATCGGCCATTATGAAACAGGGTTGCATTGGGGGAGCGGGGCATCGGATGGCAAGCGTTCTCGTGGTCGCCACCAGCAAGGGTGGTACCGGCAAGACCACCATCGCCACCTCGCTCGCCGGCTTCTGGCGAGCCGACGGCAAGCGGATCGCGATGCTCGACACCGATCCTAACCAGGCCGCGATCCGGTGGATCCGCAAGGGCGAAAGCTACAAGGACGTCGAGTCCCAGGCGACCGCCGACGAGCACTCCATCATCGGCGCCGTGCAGGATCTCGGCGAGCGTGCCGACCTGGTCATCGTCGACACCGCCGGGTTCGGCAACCAGTCGATGATCTACTCGGTCGGCATCGCTGACCTGGTGCTGATCCCGGTCATGTCCGACGAGGCCAGCCTGTTCGAGGCGACCAAGATGAAGAAGATCATCCAGAGCGCCAGCGCCCTGACGCGGCGGGAGATCGCATTCCGCACCGTGCTCAATCGCGTCAAGCGATCGACCGTGGTCCGCCACACCGAACGGCAACTCGAGGCGCTCGGCCTGAACCCGGTCGAGGCGCGCATCGGGGATCGTGCGGTGTTCCAGGAGGCCTCCTATCACGGGTCCTCGCCCGAGGACCTCGCGCCGCACACCAGTGCGTCGATAGAGATTCGCCGGCTCGCGCGGGAGCTCGAGCCGGCGTTGTTCAAGACAAGCTGAGCGGCACCGTCACTGGATGCGCGACGCCGTCGTGATGATGTAGGCGTCGAGATCCTCCCGCACCGCGTCGGCGGCGAGCCTCGCCCGCACCAGTTCGATCCAAGGCTGCATCAGGGCCGCGCGCGGCTCAGGCAGCAGGCCGACGGTATCGACCGCCACCTGCAGATCGCCGTTGGCCACCGATTGCTCGGCCCGGGCCACGACCGCCGCGACGCCGTCGCCACTCGGCGCGCCGTCGAGACGCCAACGCAGCCTGATGGTGGCCGCGGTGAGGCTGGCCACCGTATCGGATACCTGCGACGCGAGGTCGCCGCGCGACTGCGGGCGCTGTTCGGCCATGAGAACGGCGTGTGCCGCCTCGTCGAAGCGATCGCGGATGTCGTCGTAGCTCGGAATGCCGGTCTCGGCGCGCGCCTCGACCGCCGCGATGATCGATGCTGCCGCGGCCTGCCCGCCGGTCAATGCGCGGAACAGGTTCAGACTACCGTCATAGGGATCCGAGCCGCCGAGGGCGGTCCGAAGATCCTCCGCCACCATCAGGATGCCGGGCAGCTTCGCGGTCTCGACCGCCTGTGCCAGGGTCACCTGCTTCTCGGTCAGGGCAGCGATCGTGGCCCGCAGCGCCGCAATCTCAGCCTTGGCCTCCGCCTGGACCTGCTCGGCGGTGACCCGCTTCTCCGACCCGGACGAACCGTAGACGATGGGCGTCCACTGCGGGTAGGTGAGCGCGAGCACGATGCCCACCAAGCCGGCCAGCAGGCCGGCCAGCGCCACGCCGCCGGAACCGCCGGATTCCGACGGTGGCGGCGGTGCAGCGGCGTAGGACGCAGGTGCGTGAGCCGCCCGGGGCTGGGCCGCCGGAGCGGATGCCGGAGCGGGGGCTGCCGGAGCGGGGGCCGCCGGGGCGGATACGGCAGCCGGACTTGCCGGCTCCTGTGCCGGGGCCGGAGCCGCAGCCGGCTCCATCGCCGGTTCGGGCTTCGGTTGCGCGGACGGAGCGGCCGCGTCGACGGCAATCTCCGGCGAGGTCGCTGCCGTCACCGCCGGCAACGGCTTGGCCTTGGTCTTCCGGGGGCTTCCGGAAGAAGACGAGCGCTCAGGGCCCTTGGGTTCGTCGGCCATTTTGCCTCCGATCTATTGTTGCGGGTTCCGGAAAGACTGGTTTCGATCATGAGGCGCCATGGTATCGAGTCAAGATGCGGCTTCTGCCTACTCGAGCTCTAGTGGCCCCCGTGCTTCGTAACCCTTCTGTAGTATTGTAAGATGACGAATGCCACCGCCGCCGCCCAGAAGTTTAGAGTGTTCAGCGTATAGGCAAGCAGCGCTGTCACGTAGATCGTGAACGCCTGCGAGAACAGGCAGATGAAGGCGATCCCCACGAGGCCGGCCACGAGGTCCCAGCCGCGCAGATAGACCAGGGCCGCAACGACGGAGACCACGAGCAGCACCGCCGCGGCAAGCAGCACGAACGCAAACACCGGGTCGGTGTCCGGCGCGCGTGCGACCGGCAGCAGGGCCTGGAAGTCGTAGAGCCCGGGATCTCCCCGGTACCGCAGGAAGGTCGTCCAGGATATGTCCCATGGCCCGCCGACCTTGAAGACGGACGCCACCCGGTAGCTCGCGCCATACGGGTCGGCATAAAGCACGCTCCAGCCCAGCAGCGCACCCGCCGCCGCCGCCGAGCGAGTCACCACCGGCACCTGCCAATAGATGCGCAGCCGCGGCAGTCGGTGCAGCCATCCGAGCAGCGCCAACGCCGCGACCGGAATCCCGAGCAGCAAGACCCCGGCAGAACCGCGAAGCGCCAGATCCGCAGCCAACCCGAGAAGTCTCTCGAACTCGCCGTTCACGACGTCCTCGATCGGGAATCCCGGCGGTGCCCGCCGTCACGGCGGACCACGGCGCTGTAACGGGCGGCGTCAGCTGGAATTCCCGAGCCGGACGTAGACGCGCGCCGAAAGGCGCTCGAACGCCCGCTCATTCGCCAGCCGGCGTCGCGCCTCGGCGATCCAACCGACGAGCAATACGTCGCTCCGGCGGCCGTTCAGGGCCTCGGCCTCGTCGATCGCCAGATCGAGCTGCCCGGCCTCCAGGGCGGCATCGATCGATGCGACCGCCGACGAGATTTCGCCGACCGGATCCGCTTCCGGGACCGACCGGGTCCCGACCAGGACCTCGACCCACGTGCTCAATCGCTGCGTCCAGCTCTGCACGCGCATCAGCGTGCCGCCCATCTGGGTCGCAACGAAGGTGAAGTCGCGCCGCAGGCCGGGCAGCGTGGCGACCCCCGAGCCGGCACTGGCGTCCAGCGCCGCCAGTGCCGCCAGGGACTCGACGTCATCGCCGACCAGCTTCCTGGCAAGCGCGAGTTCCTGCTTGTACGGCGCGTCGCCGTCGAGGGCGATGCGAAGCTGCGTCATGCCGATCAACGGCAGTTCCATGGTCCGGCGCTGCTGCTGCACCAGATTGGCGAGCGTCGCGACCGGCACCAGGTCGGCATGCGCCTTCGAGACGTCCGCCGCGACCGTGTCGAGCCGGCGCGACATCTCCTCCACCGCCGTCGCGGTGCGGGAGTCGGCCTCGCCGAGCTGGACCAGGGAAGCCTTCAATTCGCCGATCGCGCCCTGCAGTTCCTGGACCGAACCCTGGACCCCGGCCAGCGACTGGTCGGCGGCATCGGCGCGCGCCGTCAGGCCGTCGAGCGCCTTGCGGACCTCTTCGAACGCCCCGAGACGCTCGTCGAGCGCGCCCAGCCGGGTCGCCAGTCCCGACAACGCATCGCCCTGCTCCGCCACCTTGGTCTCGGCGACGCCCAGGCGCTGGTTCTGCTCGGTCTGCAGCAGCAGCTCGCGCGCGACCGCCGGGTCCCCCCCGACCTTGGCTGCGCGGTCCAGCGCCTCGGTCAGCCGGGCGATACGCTGGTCCAGCCCGGCATAGGTGATCTCCAGCCGCCCGGTGTCCTGGCCGGTGATGAAGTCGGCCCATTCCGGGCTGATCTGCGGCACCCGCGCCAGCAGGGAGCGCGTCTCGCTCCGCAGGCTAGGCGCGGCCAGCGCGGCAACTGCAGCGGTTACGGCGACGATCGCGAACAGGAACGTCAGGACCACGGCCGAGCGGCCCGCGGGACGCGGCTGCGCAGCAGGCTTCGGTGCGGACCGGGCGGTGTTCGCACGCTCGCCACCGCCGACGGGTCCGGAGCTGCCGCCGCTGCCGGATCCCGGGCCGTCGGGCCCCGAGCCACCTGAACCCGAACCTGCGCCGCCGGACCCCGAGCCGCCGCCGAGCTTGGGCTCTGCCCGCCCCTCCACGCTGCCCGGATACTGGCTCGCCAGTTTCGACAGCGCGTCCGGATCCACGTTCGGTAACGGTCGGTTCGCCATGCCCGCAATCCCCCTCCGCCGACCCCGGGGCCGGCTCGCCTCGCGCGACGTCAGCCGGCCTTGATCGAGTTGTACCAGCGCCGCGATCGGATGACCCAGCCGGCACGCTTCGGCCGGACATCGTTCTCTTCCATGATCGCCTTGACCCGCAGACGCGCCTCGTCGGGCGCGACCCGGCCCTTGGTCTTCGCCCGGTACATGTCCACCGCCTGGTCGAACTCCGCCTTCGACAACCGGCGACCTCGGTTGCGCGCCGACTGCACCAGGATCAGATCGCGGATCTCGGACTCCGTCGTCCGTTGCAGGGAGAAGCCCTGGTCGTTCACCGTCGACAGCAGGACCCCCCTCGCCTCCTCCAGCGACAGATTGTATCGCACCATCCCGTCCTGAAGCAGGCGCCGCTCGTCGTCCGCACGGATGAACCCGCCGTTCATCGCCTCGATACGGACCATATCGGCGAAGCGGCGCCGGCCGTCCGTCCCTTGCGGCATGGTTTGGTCAATCATCCGTATTGCCCGCCCTCGACAAGGCCATCAGGCCCGATGCGTCTAAAAACCGCATCGAGCCTGTTTTATCAAGCAACTAACGACGACGATCCGGCTTTGTCCCGATCATGTGGCCATCCGGCCGTGCCGTTCAGCCCGCTCGCGCGCCCATGGTCGCCGGCGGCGCGGTGACGAACCAGTGCGCCGCGACGCCACCGACAACGGCGCCGGCCATCGAGGCCAGGCCACCGCCGCCGAGCAGGTCGATCAGGATGGCCCCGCCCGCCGCACCGATCGCGATCGCCGCGATCTCGTTGGTGGTGATCACGATGGTCTGGCCGCCGCTGGCCAGCCGGCCCGCGGTGCTGCGCGCCGACGCAACCATATCCTGCATGGCCGTCTGCATGCGCGCCACCATCTCCTGCAGCTCCTCGATCTGCTCGGGGGTCAGCACGCGCTGCTCACCGGTCGCGGCCTCGGCGGTCGCCGCCGGTGCCGTCACCGCCGGGGCGGCAGTCCCGCTCTGCGTCTGGGCACTCGCTCCCACCGCCGAGAGCCACAGGGCCCCGACCATCAGAATCGCAATCCGAATCGCGCGCATGCACAGTTCCTTCCCGTCGTTCCATTTTCGAGCCGCCCCCCAAAGGCGCTCGAGCAGCTTGCCCCTTGGTCCTATATCGACATGATGACATTCACGTTATCGTCGCGCCACTGTCTTTGTGCCGCATTGCGGCAGGCGAAGGCCCGCCCGACACTGCGCCATGCACTCGCCAGCGGCCCGCGGCCGCGGTTTCGGAGCGAAGCTTGATCGGTTACATCAGTCGGCCGGCGCTGGTTGCGCGTATTGTCGCGGCAGTTTTTGCCGTGCTCCTGTCCTGTCCCGCCGGGCCGGCGGCGGCCACGCTCGATGAACAGGCCGCAGCCTGGGCCGCCGCCGACGCCCAGGCCCTCGGACGCGCGGCACCGCGCCTCGCCGAAATGGCGGTGGACGAGCCGTTCGCGGCCATGGACCGCCGCGTCACCGCCTATGCCGACTGGGTGTATGGCTGGCTGGCGAGCCTGCTGACGGCTTGGGATCTCGCCTATGCCGGAGCGGCCGAGGCCGGGCGCGAGATCGCCCTGGGACAATTTCCCGGCACCGGGATCCTGCACGATCGCCTGGCTCTCGTCGTGCAGCAGCGGTTCGACAGCATCGTGATCCTGCCGGAGCAGACCGACCAGGCGCTCATCGAAGGCTGGACGCGGGCAATGATGAAGCTGTCCGGCTTCGACGCCCGCCTGACCGCCGAGCGACGACAGCGGATCGAGCATCTCGCCGCCGGGCTGGGCGCCGACCCGGCCGCCGCGCTGCAGCGGTACGGCACTCCCCTGCTGGAGCCCGCGCATCTTGGTGGCGGGCCGCCGGAGCGGCTCGCCGGCCGCTCCCTGGAGGACATCGAGCAAGGTGCCGGCGGCACAGCCGACCGCGTGCTGGTGCGGTCACTGCGGCCACTCGCCACCCGGGCGATCAGCGTGACCACCCGGGTGCTGCTCGCCCCGATCGCCGGCAGCGTGCTGGCATCGCCGGTCGCCGGCGCCGGTGGCCTTGTGGCAGCGGCGGCGACCATGGCCGCGGTGTCGTCAGGCGTCTGGGGGCTGGACTACGCCCTCAATGCGGCGGACAGCGCGCTGACCCGGCCCGGCTTCGAGGCCGACCTGCGGACCCTGGTCCGCGATGCCCGCGGCGTGGCGGCGGGCATCGTCCGCCGCCACGCCGAGGCCGCGACATGCGGGGCGCTGGCCGCGGCGGTTCGCGGTGCGGTCGCCGCCTGCGACAAGCAGCCTGACCCGTTGCAGCCCGCCGTATTGCAGCCCGTCGTTGCGGCAGGCGGCCGCTCCGGGTAGGGTTGGGGAGGCGGGGTTCGGCGCCGCGCTGACGCATGCAACACCGTGGGATCGGGGCCGGAGGCGGTCGTGGGCAACAGTCACTCTCTCGACCTCGGCGGCGTGGCGGCACGGGTGCTGCTGTGCGTGTTCATCGTGTTCGGCGCCTACAATGTAAGCGGGTACTCCTATTATCACTGGGTGACATCCGACACCCTGCAGCCGCCCAGCGAGCATGTCCTGCAGATCGCCGTCGCCGGTGCTCTCGGATTCGGCTTTTACACGATCGGCGACATCACCCGCCGTTCGCTGCAGAAGGGCGGCGTCGGGCTGATCTCGGTGATGTTCGCGGCGGCCGCCTGGTACGTCGTAGAGGCCGGCTGGGTGGAGTTGCGGACCTTCGACGACCTGGTCACGGCGATCCAGCTGACCGTGGTCGGCATCCTGACCTTCGGCGTGTGCTTCTCGTTCCTGCACTACCGCCTCGGCGGCGTGAAGCAGGTCGAGGAGACCTGATAAGGTCAGATCGGCGTGCCGCGGATGCCGTCCGGCACCGCCGAGGAATGATGCTGCAGGATGGTGCCGACCGGGCCGGCGCCGCTGCGGGTGATCACGAAGGTGAAGCGGGCGTTGTTCGCCAACTGCCCCAGCGCCGGATCCAGCCAGGTGAAGACGTAGAGGCCGCTGGCCACCGCCGGGTCGACCCCATCGACGTCCAGCGTGCTGGAGAACCGCACCACCGCAGACTTGGCGATCAACAGCCCCTCGAAATAGCCGCGCATCGCCGCCGGCCCGCGCAGCGGTGTCGGCGAGCCGGTCGCCAGCAGCAGCGCGTCGGGGCCGTACAGCGCCAGCACACCGGCCACGTCGCGTGCCGAGAAGGCGGCCTCCCAGGCCTGCAGGGTCGCCTGCACCGGCGCCTGCATCGCGGGCATGACCGCCGCCGGCAGCGCCGTGGCCGCCGCCGGATTCTCGGCCGGCCGCGGGATGCGATCGAACCAGCTGCGGTTGCGCAGCAGGATGCCGGAGGCGCGGGGCGTCAGGCCGCGCCGCAGCATCACGTCCTTGACCCGGCTGGCGGCCTGCTCCGGTCCCAGCCTGCCCCCCGCGCGCGCGCGGTACAAGTCGACGGCCGACTGGAACATGGCGCGGGACACCCCTCCGGTCGGCCCGGCCCGCGACTGCAGATAGTCGCCGACCGCCTGGTCGACCGAACTTTCCAGCACCAGGCCGTCGGCCGCAGCCGCCTCCAGCATGGCGCCGCGGGCGAGGTCCAGGTCGAGGCCGTATCCAGCGGTCCCGAGGCGCAGCAGGGCCCGCTCCTCGGCCCGGCTCACATATCCGCCGGTGCCGGCATGCACTTGGATCTGCTCACGAAAGCTTGCCATCCCCGCCCCTCCAGTCTCCGACCTTGCCGCCTCAGAACGTGGATTCCAGGTTGGCCGACACGTATTTGAATTCTACCAGCGTCAGGACCGACTGCCAGATCAGTACGAAGGACAGGCCCCAGATCAATGCCCGGGCGATCGACTGGTTGATGTCGATCACCGTCGACTTCGCCCGGTAGCCGAAATACAGCGAGATCCCCGCGGCTCCGACGATCGACGGAATCGCCTTGGCGGCGATCCAGTCGGTGCCGTCCATCAGCAGCCGGCCCGGCGGCCACAGCCGCTGGAAGTACTGGTCGCGCCACATGTAGGTCGACTCGTCGGGGAAGATGTAGGACCAGGTCGCCATCGCCACCCAGGCGGTCAGGCATTCCGACATGATCACCAGCACCACAGAGGCGACCGCCGATGCCACCAGGATCGTGCCGGTCAGGTAGATACCGTGCGGGACATTGAGGTTCCGCATCGACTTGATCTGGTCCGAGTACACCTTGTGCCCGATGTCGGCGCCGATCAGCGCCGCGTTGCGCGTCGAAATCAGCACCGCCGTGGTCAGCGGCGCCAGCACCCGCAGCTCGCTGAATGCCAGCCCGGCCAGGGCATCCGAATGGATGATCGGCATCAGCAGGTCGCGGAACGGCATGTACTGGAAGATGAACCAGGTGGTGACGAAGCCGACGATGACGCTGCCGAGCCCGACGAACAGCAGCGCCGAGGGGGCGAAGCACAGCTCCCACAGATAGCCGGCCAGGAACCGCAGCGCCCAGCTCGCGCGCCAGGTCGCCGACGCCCGCATCGGCCCGGCCGAGACCGAGACGATGGCCGTCGCCCGCTCCGGGACGACCGTCGTCCCGGCCGGCACCTCGACCGTCCCGGCGGCGGCGCCGATCGCCTCGAGCTCGCGCTCCACCAGCTTGGCGTCGGCGGGGAGCTCGACCAGGGCGTAGCGCCTCGGGTCGAGCACCAGCACCCGGTCGGCGATGTCGATCAGGTGGCGGTAGTGGTGCGCGATGATCACCACCGGCACGCCGACGTCGCGGGCCAGCGACTTGATCAGGGCGGCGAGACGCTTCGATGCCGAGACGTCCAGTCCGGAATTCGGCTCGTCGAGGAACAGCACCGGGTGGTTGCCCAGCAGGGTGCGTGCGATGGCGACGCGCTGCCGCTGGCCGCCGCTGCAGGCGTTCACCGGCACGTCGCGGTCGATCCCCTGCAGCAGGCCCTCGATCGCGGCCGTCAGGGGGGCCCCCACGCCCTCGTTGTGCGCCGCGGCGATCTCCAGGTTCTGCCCGACGGTCAGCTCGTCGAACAGGGCGAAGTTCTGGAACACGACGCCGCCCAGGGTGATCCGCTCGCGCGCCAGGTCGATGCGGGCGCCGGCATAGCGGACGTGCCCGGCGATCCGCCAGCCCTCGTCGGCGGCGTCGATCGCGCCCGACAGCAGGTTCACCAGGGTCGACTTCCCCGAGCCGCTGGGTCCCGCCAGGATCACCACCTCGCCGGCCGCCAGCGAGAAACCGGCCTCGTGCAGCAACACACGACCTTCGGGCTGCGCAATCGTCAGCTTCTCGACGGTGACGATCGGCGCCGCCGTCGGCCTGCCCGGATGTTCGTCGTTCATTGGCGGATCTCGACCAGGGGCTCGTAGCGCGACAACTCGAGGGCGGCCGGAGAGCCGTCCTGGACCACCAGGGCCACCAATTGACGCCGGTTCAGCAGAATGTAGCGGATCACCCGCACCGCCAGGGTGTCTGGGCGGCCGTTCGAGCGCTCGATGATGCGTGAGAACACTTGCAGCGACATCGCCGAGAGCTCGGTCTCCAGGGTCCGCAACTCACTCGCGAAGCGCGGGTCGCGCATCATTTTCTCGACCAGCGGTTCCAGCCGCTGGTCGGAGGTCAGGGCGTCGAGGAACGCGTCCGCCAGCATGGCGCCGACCCGCCAGGAACGCTCGTCCTCGGCGATCTCCAGCATGTGCCGCATGATCAGACGCTGCACCTCCGGGTCGACCATCACGTCGGCGGCGGCGCGCTCCAGCGGGCGGGTATCCAGCTTGCCCTCGAGAACCAGGTTCTGCATGGCGTCCCAGCTCGGAACCATCATCTCGAAGGCCGCCGAACGCAGCCGCGGCAAGGCGATCGGCAGCAGCGCCGCCGCCAGTTGCTCGCCCCCGGCGCGCTGGAACATGTCGCGTATCGTGCGGTTGATCAGTTGCAGCTTCGGGTCGCGCCACATCCGGTCGTACGCCCCTTCGACGATGACCTGCAGCGGGTCGCGGTAGTCGGCGGCGAAGGCCGGCTGCCCGATCATCGTCACGAGGCGGTCGCGCAGAACGCTGACCAGCCGCTCCCCGACCCGTCCGATCTCCGCCTTGGATGCCGCCGGTACCAGCGACCACAACGCCTTCACGTCGGTCTCCAGCATCACCACCCGGGAGCCGTCGAACGACACCTCCTGCAGATCCGGGAACAGGCGCATCTCGACCCGGCCGTCGTCCAGCATGAGGGCCCGGCCCACCGGCACCGCGGTCCCGTCGGGGGCAATGCGATAGGCCGGATAGCTGGACACGCCGGCCTGCCCGTCGGCCCAGGCCGGGCGCTCGAACATGCGGGCATCCGCAGCGCTCAGTAGCGGCGACCCGCGAAAGCCCCAGAATCCCAGCAGGCCGGACACTGCGAGGACCGCAAACGCCAGCAGGTAGGTCAACGGTGTTCCGCGACGCACCCGATTACTCCTCCATGCCCTCGGGATCGACCGGCGGCGCCGGCCGTGCCGCAAAAACCGTCTCCAGCGTCGCCGCGAAGGGCTCGATGTCGCGCTGGTCGAAAAAGCCGCACATGTGAACATTCTCCGAGAACGCGTCGCGCCAGTAATGTCCACTCAGCGGCCGGCCGCCGGCATAGTGCAGAACCAGGAGCGGCGGCAGCAAGAGAGGACGGTACACCTCGAATGCGGTGATCTGGTCCAGGCGGATCACGGTCTCCGCCTCCGCCCGGAACGTGCCCAGGACCTCGGCGATGGCCGCAGTCAGCCCGTCCCGTACCATCCGGACCCGGTCGTCGTACAGTTCCGTTCGGCCGGCGAATCCGCGCATGCACGCGAGCACCGGTCCGGTGCGTTCGCTCATGACCGCTTGCCCGCCTCCTCCTCGCTCGTCTCGAGCCGCGCCGAGCCTACCTCCGGACCTCGGCCGTCGCGACATCAAATTGCCTCCCCTGGGCTCTTCGGCAAGGTCGCGACACGGCGGATTCCTTGACCCGCAGGCCCGCTCGACGGTAGCTTGCGGCGAAGAGGAGGAGACGGATGGACGTAATCCTGGTTGCTGCGGCCGCCTTTCTAGGGGTCGTCGCGCTCGACGGGGTGATCGAGATCGGTGCCGAGATCGGCGCCAACTGGAACGGCCAGTGGGCGGAGCATTATTTCTGGGACATCAGGGCCGACAGCGGCGGCAGCGAGGCGCAAAGGCTGGCGGCCGAACTGATCGCCCGGGTTCCGGACGCGGACGGCTATCGCGAGCTGTGCGCGCTGCCGCTGATCCCGCCGTCCCCCGCGGGCGTGTCGCGATGAACATGCTGCTGGTCGCCGCGATCACCGGCTTCATCGCCGGTGAGTTCGCCGCCAACCTGGTGTCCGAGAACATTGCGCACGAATTCGAGGAACTCTACGCCAACGGCTTCTATATGGTGCCTCCGGCCCCCGACGCGTCGCTGGCGAATGCCTCGATTGAATCCGAGCAGGCGTATCTCGAGCGGCTCTGCCGGATGCCGGCAGACGCGCCGAGCCTCGCCTCCAGATAATCCGAACGAGGGTCTTGGCCGAACGAGGGTCTTGGCCGAACGAGGGTCTTGGCCGAACGAGTGTTTTGGCGGCGTCGGCGGTCGTGCTAGCGTCTCGCCGGGAGAAGCATGGGGGGATTGAGAACGTGCGCTCGTTGATTCACGCATCGCTGGGCCTGATGATTCTGACCGCTCCGGTTGCGGCAGCCGCACAATCCGACATGCCGCCGCCGGTCGTGCAGAGCCTCGCCGGGGTCGAGGCGGCGCCGACCTACAGCCCCTGGCTGGGCGCGGTGGCCGGCACCGCGGTCGCCATCGTGGGGCTGAACGCCTGGACCGGGGGCGCCCTGCTGGCCCCGGCCGTCGGGCCGGCGATGTCGGCCGTGCTCGGCGGGGCATGGCTGGGGACCGCCGCCGTGCCGCCGCTGTCCGCGCAGGCGCTCTTCGAGACCACGACCCTGGTCGCGTCAGGCGTGTCAGGCGCCCTGGTCGGGTACTGGATCGGCAGCCGCTGACGCGGCCTCCAGCATTGCGGCAAATTGTACCGAAGCACTTGTGAAGTCGTGGACATCGGTCGCCTGATCGGCGATGCTCGCGACACGATCCCGCGCGAGGGCGGGGAAGAGAGAACCTCTTGTCGACGGGGAGTATACTGATGTTTAAGACGCTTGTTTCCTTGACTCGCGCGTTGGTTATCGTTGCGGCAGTCGCGCTGGTGCCGGCTGCGGCAAAGGCCCAGACCGCGGGCGTGGCGCCGGCCTCCAGCGGCTTCGACGCCTACAAGGCCGCTGCGATCACCGCCGGCGTCATCGGCGGCGCCGTCGTGGCGACCATCATCACCGACGGCCTGATCCTGCCGATCATCGCATCCGGGAACGGCAACGTGGCGAACATCGCCAGCCAGCTGATCAGCGTCGGCGGCACTGTGTTCGGCGCCGTGGCCGGCGGCCTGTATGCCGAGGAGTGGTACGCCAAGCAGTAAAGCGCTCCGGCGCAGCTCGGACGGTCGAAGGCCCGGCTCGCGCCGGGCCTTTTGCTTTTGCCTGAATGACCGTCGGCGACGAGTGACGACGCTCCCGTCAGTTGACCATCGGCGCCGGCTCCGGCTTGAAGTAGTAGGAGCTGTAGACCCACATGGTGATCACGCCGCCGGCAAACGCCGCCGCAACCGCAGTGGTCGCGACCGGCATCGTCGCGTACAGGTAGCCGGCCCCGGCGCCAAGGGCGGCGTAGACCAGCCGCGCCGCGAGGTCGACCGAGGAGATCGGCCGCCGCCCGCAGTCGCAATCGGCCGGCGGGACCGCGGCCCCGCGGTCCTGCACAAGCATCACCCGCGATCCCGTCATCGAGCTCGCCGCCGACGCCGGCGCGGCGCCGAGCAGCAGTCCGACCGCCAGAACCATCATCGCCAAAGCGCGCATTCCCCGTCCTCCTCAGTCCGATGTGACCGGGCCGCTCGCCCCGTCGCCGGCGGCCTCGTAGTCGATTTCCACGGTCGCGTGGCCTACGCCGAAACGCTCCCGCAGCCGTTTCTTGATGGCGGCGACCACCGCGGCCGCCGCAGCCCCTTCGACCAGGCGCGCGTTGAGCGTGATCATCGGACGCTCCTGGTTGATCGACCAAGCATGAATGTGATGGACGTCGCGGACGCCGTCGACGGATTTGACGAGATCGGCCCGGACGGCATCCGCTTCCAAGTTGGCCGGCGCGCCTTCCAGCAGGATGTGCACCGCGTCCTTCGCCACCACCCAGGCACTGCGCAGCACCAGCAGCGATACCAGAACCGACAGGATCGGGTCGATCGGCAGCCAGCCGGTCCACATGATGACCAGAGCAGCGACGATCGCCGCGACCGAGCCGAGCAGGTCCCCCATCACGTGCAGCAATGCGCCGCGGATGTTCAGGTTTTCGCGATCCGCCGTGGTCAGGATGTAGAACACCAGCAGGTTCACGAGCAGGCCGAGCAGTGCGATCACCAGCATCGGCCCAGCCAGGATCGGGACTGGCTGGCCGTAGCGCTCGATCGCCTCGTAGACGATCCAGCCGGCGATCGCGAACAGGCTCACCCCGTTCAGCAGCGCCGCCAGCACCTGCACCCGCTCGAACCCGAAGCTGTGCCGCCAGGAGGCCGGTCGCCGGGCGATCCGGAAGGCCGCCCAGGCGAACACCAGGGCGACCGAATCGGTGAGCATGTGGGCGGCGTCGGCGATCAGCGCCAGCGAGCCCGACACCAGGCCGCCCACGACCTCCGCGGTCATGAAGCCGCCGGTCAGGACCGCCCCGATCGCCACGCGGCGCTCGTTGCGCGTGCTGCCGCCGCCGTGACTGTGCCCCTGCCCCATGCCCTCGCTCCGCGCGCCACGCGGCGACACTCTATCCGGCAACCGCGTGGCGCCATAGCCCACGATCCGTGATCGTCTCGCGCCAAAATGGAACAACATTCCGCCTGCAGGAACCAACAGCGTTGGCGCCCCGCCGGAACTCCTGGTATCGAATAGGCATCGGTCCAGCAAGAAGGCCGGGCGACGGACGCCAGGGAGGCAACATGCGCGCTACGCAGGTCGAGCGTCGCGGATATCGGTCGGGCAGCGGGGGTTCGCCACCCTCGACAATGCCTGCCGGCCGGAGAGCGTCATCGGACCCCATGTCTTCAAATGTTGTCGGCCGGTACCGTCGTGCCCGACGTCATGGCCGCGGCATGGGTTTCAAGAATCTGCAATGGCTTCCGATCTTCGAGGACAGGAGCGAGAGAAATGCGTGAAGCGGTGATCGTCTCGACGGCGCGCACACCGATCGGCAAGGCCTTCCGCGGCGCCTTCAACAACACCCACGGCGCCACCCTGGCCGGCCACGCCATCGAGCATGCGGTCGCCCGCGCTGGCCTGGCCCCCGAGGAGATCGAGGACGTCATCATCGGCTGCGGCCTGCCCGAGGGGGCGACCGGCCACAACGTCGCGCGGATCGCGGCGATCCGTGCCGGCCTGCCGGTGACCACCGCCGGCGTCACCGTCAACCGCTTCTGCTCCTCCGGCCTGCAGGCGATCAGCATGGCGGCGCAGCGCATCGTGGTCGACGGCGTGCCGGCGATGGTGGCCGGCGGCGTGGAGTCGATCAGCCTGACCCAGGCCAACCTGAACGGCACCCACCGCATGGAGCCGCGGCTGGCCGAGACCAAGCCGGATCTGTGGATGGCGATGATCGAGACCGCCGACATCGTGGCGGCGCGCTACGGCGTGTCGCGCGCCGCCCAGGACGCCTACGCGCTGCAGAGCCAGCAGCGCACCGCCGCCGCCCAGCAGGCCGGCCGCCTCGACGCCGAGATCGTGGCGATGACCGCCACCATGCTGGTCAAGGACAAGGACACCGGCGCCGTCGGCGAGAAGACCGTCACCCTCGCCAAGGACGAGGGCAACCGCCCGACCACCACGCTGGACGGGCTCGCCGGCCTGGAGCCGGTGCGCGGCCCGGACCGGTTCATCACCGCCGGCAACGCCAGCCAGTTGTCCGATGGCGCCGCCGCCTGCGTGGTGATGGACGCCAAGCTCGCCGAGCAGCGCGGGCTGCAGCCGCTCGGCATCTACCGCGGCCTGGCGGTCGCCGGCTGCGAGCCCGACGAGATGGGCATCGGCCCGGTGTTCGCGGTGCCGCGGCTGCTGCAGCGCCACGGCCTGACGGTCGACGACATCGGGCTGTGGGAGCTGAACGAGGCCTTCGCCGTGCAGGTGCTGTACTGCCGCGACCGGCTCGGTATCCCGGACGAGCGGTTGAACGTCGACGGCGGTTCGATCTCGATCGGCCACCCCTACGGCATGTCCGGCGCCCGCATGGTCGGCCACGCGCTGATCGAGGGAAAGCGCCGTGGCGTGAAATACGTCGTCTGCACCATGTGCATCGGCGGCGGCCAGGGCGCCGCCGGCCTGTTCGAGGTGACGTGAGATGGAGCTGGTGCTGTCGCCCGAGGACGAGGCCTTCCGCCGCGAGGTGCGCGCCTTCCTCGCCGAGAAGATGCCGCCGGAGTTCGCCACACGGACCGACACCGGCCTGCGGATGTCGAAGGAGGACCACATCCGCTGGCAGCGGATCCTCTACGACAGGGGCTGGATCGCCGCCAGCTGGCCGGTCGAATACGGCGGCACCGGTTGGACCGCGATGCAGAAGCACATCTTCGAGGAGGAGTGCGCACTGGCCGGCGCACCACCACTGATCCCGTTCGGCCTGGTGATGGTCGCACCGGTGCTCATGGCCTTCGGCAGCCAGGCGCAGAAGGACCGCTATCTGCCGCGGATCCTGCGCAGCGACGACTGGTGGTGCCAGGGCTACTCCGAGCCCGGCTCCGGATCCGACCTCGCCTCGCTGCGCACCAAGGCGGTGCGCGACGGCGACCATTACGTTGTCACCGGCCAGAAGACCTGGACGACGCTGGCGCAGCACGCCGACATGATGTTCACCCTGGTGCGCACCTCCGACACCGGCAAGCCGCAGGAGGGCATCACCTTCCTGCTGATCGACATGCACGCGCCCGGCGTCACGGTGCAGCCGATCACCACCCTGGACGGCAGCCAGGAGATCAACAGCGTGTTCCTGGACGCGGTGCGGGTGCCGGTGGAGAACCGCGTCGGCGAGGAAGGCAAGGGCTGGACCTACGCCAAGTACCTGCTCGGCCACGAGCGCACCAGCATCGCCGCGGTCGGCCGCTCGAAGGCGCAGCTGCGCCGGCTGAAGGCGATCGCCCGGCAGGAGATGTCGGGCGGGCGGCCGCTGCTGGAGGACCCGGACTATGCCCTGCGCGTCGCCCAGGTCGAGCTCGACCTGCTGGCGCTGGAATCCCTGGTGCTGCGCGTGCTGCACGACGAGACCGCCGGCAAGGGACCCAGCGCCGACCCCTCGTTCCTGAAGATCAAGGGCACCGAGGTGCAGCAGGGCCTGACCGAGCTGCTGATGGAGGCGGTCGGCCCCTACGCGATGCCGTTCCAGCCGGAGGCGTTCCGCCAGGAGAACTGGAACGACGAGCCGGTCGGCCCCGGCTACGGCCCGCCGCTCGCCTCGCAGTACTTCAACTGGCGCAAGGCGTCGATCTACGGTGGCTCCACCGAGATCCAGCGGAACATCATCGCCAAGGCCGTGCTGGGCCTGTGAGCCCCGACCGTCGAGTCCAGGGAGCATATCGATGAGCTTCGCCTTCACCGAGGACCAGCAGCTGCTGGCGGACAGCGCCGCCCGCTTCCTCGCCGACAAATACGGCTTCGACGCCCGGCGCGCCGCCATGCGGGCCGACGGCGGCTGGCAGCGCGACACCTGGCGGGCCTTCGCCGAGCTCGGCTGGCTGGCACTGCCGCTGCCCGAGGAACACGGCGGCCTCGGCGGCTCGACGGTCGACACCGCGGTGCTGATGGAGGCGTTCGGCCGGCACCTCGTGGTCGAGCCCTACCTCGCCACCGTGGTGCTCGGCGCCGAGGCGGTGGCCAGCGCCGGTACCGCGGAACAGAAGGCGGCGATCCTGCCCGCCGTCGCCGAGGGCGGCATGCTGCTCGCCCTCGCCCATGGCGAGCCGGCCAGCCGCTTCGACCTGTCGCGCATCGACGCCACCGCCACCCGCGCCGGCGACGGCTGGCGGCTGAGCGGCCATAAGGCGGTCGTTCTGCACGCCGACTGCGCCGACCGCCTGGTCGTCTCGGCCCGCACGTCGGGCACGGCGACGGATCGCGACGGCATCACCCTGTTCCTGGTCGATCCGAAGGCCGGCGGGGTGACGCTACGCCCCTACCCGACCGTCGACGGATTGCGCGGCGCCGATGTGATCCTCGACGGCGCCGAGGTGCCGGGTGATGCGGTGCTCGGGCCGATCGGCGGCGGCCTCGCCGTGGTCGAGGCGGTGGTCGACCGGGCGCTGGTGCTGCTGTCGGCGGAGGCGGTCGGCGCCATGGATGCCACGCTCAGGCTGACCGGCGAGTACCTGAAGACCCGCGAGCAGTTCGGCCGGCCGCTGTCGTCCTTCCAGGTGCTGCAGCACCGCATGGTCGAGATGCTGCAGGCGCAGCGCTTCGCGCACGCCCTGTGCTACCGCGCCGCCGGTGCCATGGATACGACCGCCGGCGCCGAGCGTGCCCGGGCCGCCGCCGCCGTCAAGGCCGAGGCCGGGCGCGCCGCCAAGCGCGTCGGCCAGGAGGCGATCCAGCTGCACGGCGGCATGGGCATGACCGACGACATGGCGGTCGGCCACTACTTCAAGCGCATGACCATGATCGACATGCAGTTCGGCAACGCCGGCCACCACCTGCGCCGCTTCGCCGGGCTGGCGTGACGCTGCGAGGAGAGGAAATACCATGATCCCCGAGATGAGCCCGAAGGCCGCCGACCTCGAGGCCCGCGTGCGCGCCTTCATGGACGAGCATGTCTACGCCGCCGAGCCGGTGTTCCGCGAGCAGCTTGCCACCGCCGCCAACCGCTGGCGCTGCCCGCCGGTGATGGACGAACTGAAGGCCAAGGCCCGGGCGCAGGGGCTGTGGAACCTGTTCCTGCCGGAATCCGAGCGCGGCGCCGGCCTGAGCAACCGCGACTACGCGCCGATCTGCGAAGTCATGGGCCGCTCGCCGATCGGCCCGGAAGCGTTCAACTGCTCGGCCCCCGACACCGGCAACATGGAGGTGCTGGAGCGCTATGGCACCGAGGAGCACAAGCAGCGCTGGCTGGCGCCGCTGCTGGCCGGCGAGATCCGCTCCTGCTTCGCCATGACCGAGCCGAAGGTCGCCTCCTCCGACGCCACCAACATCGAGTCCAGCATCCGCCGCGACGGCGACGACTACGTCATCAACGGCCACAAGTGGTGGACCTCGGGCGCGCTCGACGAGCGCTGCAAGTTCGCGATCTTCATGGGCAAGACCGATCCGACAGCGGCCACGCACAAGCAGCAGTCGATGATCCTGGTGCCGCTCGACACCCCCGGCGTCACCATCAAGCGGGCGCTGACGGTGTTCGGCTACGACCACGCGCCGCACGGCCACGCCGAGGTGCTGTTCGAGAACGTCCGTGTGCCGGCGTCGAACATCCTGCTCGGCGAGGGCCGCGGCTTCGAGATCGCCCAGGGGCGGCTTGGCCCGGGGCGCATCCACCACTGCATGCGCTCGATCGGCCAGGCCGAGCGGGCGCTGGAGATGATGAAGGCGCGGGCGCGCTCGCGGGTCGCCTTCGGCCGGCCGCTGTCCGAGCAGGGCGCGCTGCGCCACACCATCGCGGAATGCCGCATCGCCATCGACCAGGCCCGGCTGATGGTGCTGTACGCCGCGCACAAGATGGACACCGTCGGCAACAAGGCGGCGCGCAAGGAGATCGCCATGATCAAGGTGATCGCCCCGCGCATGGCCTGCGAGGTCATCGACAAGGCGATCCAGGTGCATGGCGGCGGCGGCGTCAGCCAGGAGTTCAGCCTCGCCTACGCCTACGGCAGCAGCCGCACCCTGCGGCTCGCCGACGGCCCCGACGAGGTGCACCTGGAATCGATCGCCAAGGCGGAGCTGCGGAAGAACGACTGACGGCTACTTCGCCCGCAGCCGCCTGGAGTTGCTGCGAGCCGCCTTGTGCCAGGGCGCCAGCAGTGCGGCGGCAGCGACCCCCGGGACCATCGCCGCGATCGCGGTCTGCTGCACCGCGCTGACTTTCTCGGCGACCATCCGCTGATGCTCGACGGCCGTCCACTGCCCGGTCGCGGCCATCACGGTGCGGTGGAAGATGGTCTCGGCCGAGGCGAGCGCGAGTTCGGAGAACATCAGGGGCAACGAGGGCACGCGCCGACGGCTGGGTCGCTTGGCAGACATGGCGAGGGGCTCCGGGCGCGAGGAAGGACACCGCATATGGCGACGCCGCCCGGAACTATAAGGGGTGCGCCGCGCGACACCCCGTCAGGCGGCCGTGTCGATCAGCTGCAGCAGGCGGTCGATCTGGCGGGCCCAGGTGAAGCGGCCCATGAACTCGGCGCCGGCGGCGCCGACCGCCCGCGCCCGCTCGCGGTCGCGCCACACGCTCTCCAGTGCCTCGACGATCTCCTCGACATCGGACTCGCCCCAGCCCGCGGTGCCGAGATACCGATCGTCGACCTCCACCGGGTGCTGCCGGCGCAGCGGAATGCAGGCGCCGTCGGCGATGATGTCGAGGTGACCGGTGTTGGCGGACAGGATGGTCGGGACGCCGCAGGCCATCGCCTCCATCGCCACCAGGTTGGTGCCACCCTCGGCGCGGTTCGGAAACAGCGCCACGTCGGCCTCGCGCATCAGCATGCCGAGGCGATCATGCGCGACCTGCGGGATCAGCAGAATATCGCGCTCCGTGATGCCGGCATCGGCCAGCCATGCCTTCCAGTCGATCGTACCGTCCGGCAGCTGCGCCGGCGGGCCGCCGACATGCGCGGAGTGCCGGAAGTGCCCGATGCCGGTCGACCGGGTCCAATGGTTGCCCCAGACGGCGAGCAGCAGGGCTTCGGGATGCCGGGAGCGGAACGCCCGGTAGGCGGCGAGCACCAGGTCCTGGCCCTTGCGGAACTCGAGCTTGCCGCCGCTGAAGATGACGAACCTGCGGCTGAAGTCACCGCGCCGCGGTGCCGGGTGGAACACCGCCGGGTCGATGCCCTGGATGCAGTCGACCACGGCCGGCGACCCCAGTTGCCTGAGTACCTCGCCGCACCAGCGCGACCCTGCAACGGTGAGCGCATAGGACGCGAAGCGCCTGCGGCCGGCCGGACTGCAGACGGTGCTCTCGACGAAGGCCAGGGCGACCTCGCGTTCCGCCGGATGCGCCTTCGGCTCCGACGCAAACGCGCGCTCGCAGTTGTTGCCGATCGCGTGCGCGACCACCACGCCGGCCCCGGAGGCGAACCGCGATGCCCCGCCGCCGGCAAGCGATGCCGTCGAGGCCCGGACCGCCTTGGCGATCCGGTCGCCCTGCAACTCGTCGGCTGCGATCGGACCCGGCTGCTGCAGCAGCAGCGGCACCGGGGCACCACGACGAAGCAGATGCAGCACCAGTTCCAGGCCGTAGGTGCCCCAGCCGTAGTTGCTGCCCACCGACCAGTTGAGCGCGAGCGCCTGCATGTGTTTTCCCCACCGGCGCCGCGCGCGACGCCGTCATCCCCTGGGCGCAGTATTTGCCAGTCGCGCCGTCCTTTGTCACCTTGGCGTTGCTGGCGCCGGTCAGCAGGCACCCTTCCCTCCCGTCACGCCGGAGCCGCGCCCTCCACATGGTCCCCGACCCCGCCAACGCCTTCGTCCCCGGCACCAACCTGCGCATCGACGGCCGTCCCGGCGGCCCGCTGGCCGGGTTGACCTTCGCCGCCAAGGACCTGTTCGACGTCGCCGGGCACCCGACCGGCGGCGGCAACCACGACTGGGCCAGGTCCAACCCGATCCCGGAGCGCCATGCCTGGGCGGTGCAGACCCTGCTGGATGCCGGCGCCGCGCTGGTCGGCAAGACGGTGACCGACGAGGTGTCGCTCGGCATCCTCGGCGAGAGTGCGTTCGACGGCACGCCGCTGAACAGCAGGGCACCGGACCGGGTGCCCGGCGGCTCGTCCTCCGGCTCGGCGGCCGCGGTCGCCGCCGGGCTGTGCGACACCGCCATCGGCACCGACACCGGCGGCTCGGTGCGGGTGCCGGCCAGCTTCTGCGGCCTGTACGGGATCCGGCCGACCCATGGCCGGCTGCCGCTCGACGGCATGATGAGCCAGGCTCCGTCCAGCGACACAACCGGCTGGTTCGCCCGCGACGCCGTCACCTTCGCGCGGGTCTCCGAGGTGATGCTGGGCGAGCCGCCCCCGTCGGCGCTGCCGGCCAAGCTGGTGGTCGCGGTCGACGCCTTCGGCTTCGCCGAGCCGGAGACCGCGGCAGCGCTGGGGCCGCTGCTGGAGCGCCTTTCGTCGCTGGTCGGCGCGGTTCGCGAGGACATGCTGGCGCCGCAGGGGCTGTCGGTGTGGGGCCGCGCGCAGCGCACGCTGCAGCCGGCCGAGGCCTGGGCGACCTTCCGCGACTGGCTCGACCGTGACAACCCGCGCCTCGCCTTCAACGTGGCACGCAGCCTGGTGATGGGGTCGATGGTGCCGGAGAGCGAGCTCGGCTGGGCCCGGCTGATGCGCCAGGAGGCGCGTGCCCGCCTCGCCTGGCTGCTGCCCCCGGGCACCATCCTGGCGCTACCGACGACCCCGTTCCCGGCGCCGCCGAAGCGCCTGGCGCTGTCGGCGCAGAACCCGATCCGCGAGCGTATCCTGTGCCTCGCCGCGCACGGCGGCCTCGCCGGCTTCCCGCAGGTCAGCATCCCCGGAGCCGAGGTCGACGGCCTGCCGGTCGGGCTGTCGATCCTGGCGGCCCGCGGCGCCGACGCCCAGCTCATCGCCATCGCCCGTGCCCTCGAGGAGACATCATGACCGACGCCGACGACCTGACGCCGAACCTGCCCGAGGTGGTGGCCGAGATCCGCGTGCTGTTCGAGCGCTACGAGAAGGCGCTGACGGACAAGGACGTGGACGTGCTCGACGCAACCTTCTGGAATTCGCCGCACACCATCCGCTATGCCATGAACGAGATGGGCTACGGCTTCGAGGCGATCCACCGCCACCGGGTGAACCGCAAGCCCGGCACCCGCTTCAAGGGCGAGCGCCGCCGCCTGGAGATCCTCACCCTCGGCCGCCGCTTCGCGACGGTGAACCTGGAATTCCAGGTGCACGACAGCGACAAGATCGGCCGGCAGAGCCAGACCTGGGTGAACTTTCCCGGCCTGGGCTGGAAGGTGGTCGCCGCCCATGTCTCGGCGACCGATGGAACCGCATCCTGGTGACGCGATGAGCAACGCGTTCGAGAGCCCGTTCAAGGGCCGCTTGCTGTCCGAGATGGTCACCAACCCGAACATCGTCGCCGGCCGCTACAGCTACTACTCGGGCTACTATCACGGACATTCCTTCGACGACTGCGCCCGCTACCTGTCGACGAATCCCGGCGCCGACCGGCTGATCATCGGCAGCTTCTGCTCGATCGGGGACGGCGCGGTGTTCATGATGGCCGGCAACCAGGGGCACCGGAACGACTGGGTGTCGACCTTCCCGTTCTTCTACATGGACGAGGAGCCGGCCTTCGCCAGTGCGCTGGACGCGTACCGTCCGGCCGGCGACACGGTGATCGGCAACGACGTGTGGATCGGCGCCGAAGCCATGGTCATGCCCGGGGTGACGGTCGGCCATGGTGCGGTGATCGGCAGCCGCGCGCTCGTCACCCGCGACGTCGAGCCCTATGCGGTGGTCGGCGGCAATCCGGCTCGGCCGATCCGCAAGCGGTTCAGCGACGAGCACATCGCCATGCTGCTGGAGATCGCCTGGTGGGACTGGCCGGTCGAGCGGATCCGCGACGCCCTGCCGCTGCTGTGCGCCGGCGATATCCCGGCGCTGCACCGCTTCGGAAGAGGCGATGCGCACCGAGCCTGAGTTTGGCCGATCTGGGGCCGATCTGGCGCGCCCGCTCCCTAAGCCGACCCCCTCCCTTGTCGTCATCCCGGGCGGCACGCAGCGACGTCCCGGGACCCACCCGCCGTTGCAGCGGAGGTCGCCGCGGCCGGCGCCGGCCGCTTCCTGGGTCCCGGCTCCGTCCCGCCGGGGGCGGGCCGGTCCGGGATGACGACAGGGTAAGGCTGGCGCGCGACTGGGCAGCCGTAGTGAGAGGCTTGGCTACCTCCGATTGCCGCGGCTGGTGAGCAGCGAGCGGTAGAAGTCGTAACCGGCCATGCACACCACCAGGGCGATGATAATCGCCAGGTCGGGCACCCGGACAAAGCCGACCGGTATCCCGACGAAGGCGGCCAGCACCGCGATTGCGGCGAAGCCGATGACTCGGTCGATCATACGTCCTCCTGTCGTCTCATCGGGCGCCGGTCACGGTCTCGACCAGCCAGCGCGCGGTGCGCAGCAGCCGGCCGTCGTCGCCGCGCCGGCCGACCAGCTGAACCCCGATCGGCAGTCCCCCCTCCGACTGCAGCAGTGGCAGCGTCACCGCCGGCGTGCCGCAGAACGTCCACAGCCCGTTGAACACCGGGTCGCCGGTCGATTCCAGCCCCACCGGCGCCGGCCCGGGAGCCGCTGGCGTGACGATCGCGTCGTAGCGGCTGAACACCGCTTCCAGCCCGGCGTTCAGCAGGCCGGGCCAGTCGAGCGCCGCCAGGTAGTCGCGCGCCGTGATCCGTCCGCCCGCCTCGATCGCCGACCGCGCCGCGGTGCTCAGCCGGTCGCCGCCCCGCCGTTCATAGTGATGATACGATTTCGACAATTCAGCATGCTGGACAATTTTCCACAGCCGCGGCGCCTCGGCGAACTCCGCGGAGAGCTCGATCTCGTCGCAGTCGTCGCCGAGTGCGGCGCGCAACTCGGCGAAGCCGTCGCGGGTCACGGCGTCTGGACTCGTCCCGGTCGGTGCCAGGATCATCGCCAGGGCCGGCCGCACCGGCGGCCGGGCCGCCGCGATCCGCGCCAGGTCCGGCAGCGGCACCGGCGCGGTCGCGGAGTCGCCAGGGTCGTGGCCGAACAGCGACTCCGCCAGCAACGCCGCCCCGATGACGTCGGCGGCGAACACGCCGATGGTGTCGAGAGACGCCGCCTGCGGCAGCACGCCGGTGCGCGGGATGGCGCCGAAGCTCGGCTTGAAGCCGACGACGCCGCAGAACGCGGCCGGGCGGATCACCGACCCCGCCGTCTGGGTGCCGATTGCCAGCGGAACCATGCGTGCCGCCACCGCCGCCGCCGAGCCGGAGGACGAGCCGCCTGGCGTCCGCGTCGGATCATGCGGGTTGCGGGTGCGGCCGGGGCCACGGAACGCCAGCTCGGTGGTCACGGTCTTGCCCAGCACCAGAGCGCCGGCCTGACGCAGGCGGCGGACCAAGAAGGCGTCCTCCACCGGCACCCGGCCGGCGTCGACCACCGTGCCGTTCTCGGTCGGGATACCGGCTGTGTCGACGATGTCCTTGATCCCGACCGGCAGACCGTGCAGCGGACCGATCGGCCGGCCCGATGCGCGGTGGTCGTCGAGCGCTCTCGCCTGCCGCATCGCGTGGTCGGCGTCGATCCAGGCCCAGGCGCCGACCTGCGGCTCCCCGCGCTCGATCTGCGCGAGGAAGGCCTGCGCCAGTTCGACCGAGCGCAGGGCGCCGTTCGCCAGGCGGTCCCGCAGTTCGACCGCGCCGAGCGTCAGGATCGGATCGAAATCAGCGGCCATAGAGCTGGCCCGGCAGCCACAGCGCGATCCCCGGCTGCACGTACAGCACCACCATGGCGATGAAGACCAGCGCCAGGAACGGCATGCAGCCCTTGAAGATGTGCATCAGCTGCACGTGTGGTGGCGCTATGCCCTTCAGGTAGTAGGCCGACATCGCCATCGGCGGGGTCAGGAACGAGGTCTGCAGGTTGAGCGCCACCAGCACCCCGAAGAACAGCGGGTCGATGCCGAAATGCGGCAGCAGCGGCAGGAAGATCGGCACGAAGATGATGATGATTTCCGACCATTCCAGCGGCCAGCCGAGCAGGAAGATGATCAGCTGGGCCAGCAGCAGGAACTGCAGCGGCGTCAGGTCCAGCCCGGTGACGAACTCGTTGATGACCTGCTCGCCGCCGAGATAGGAGAACACCGACGAGAAGGTCCACGACCCGACGAACAGCCAGCACACCATCGCCGTGGTGCGCACCGTCAGGTAGACCGACTCACGCAGCCGGTCCCAGGTCAGCGCCCGGTAGCCGACCGCCAGCAGCAGGCCGCCGAGCGCCCCGATCGAGGCCGCCTCGGTGGGGGTGGCGAGCCCGAAGAAGATGGCGCCGAGCACCGACATGATCAGAACCGCCAGCGGGAAGAACGAGGTCGCCAGCATCCATGCCAGCTGCCCCGCCGGGACGTCCGGCACCTCCTCGTTGGTCGGCTTGGGCGCCACCGACGGCTGCACGATCGCGCGGCCGACGACATACACCATGTACAGCCCGGCCAGCAGCAGCCCGGGGAACAGCGCACCGGCGTAAAGCTGCACGATCGACACGCCCGAGGACGCGGCGTAGACGATCAGCATGATCGACGGCGGGATCAGGATCCCCAGCGTGCCGCCGGCGCAGATGATGCCCGACGCGAAGCTGTGGTCGTAGCGCGCCTTCAGCATCGCCGGCAGCGCCAGCAGCCCCATCAGCGTTACCACTGCGCCGACGATGCCGGTTGCGGTGGCGAACAGCGTGCAGGTGATCAGCGCCGCCACCGCCATCGAGCCGGGGATGCGCTTGGCGGCGATGTTCAGGGTGGAGAACAGGCGGGAGACGATGTTGGCGCGCTCGACCACATAGCCCATGAACAGGAACAGCGGCACCGCGGTGAGGACCTCGTTGGTCATCACCGAGTAGGTCTGGTTCACGAACAGGTCGAAGATCCGGTTGTTGAAGAACCCGTCGATCCAGGTCTGGAACTGGGTCCAGCCGTCGGCGCCGGCCTCCACAGCGCGGTTGTGCGCCCGCCACATCCGGCCCGGATCGAAATAGGCGAAATAGCCGAAGCCGATGCCCATCGCCATCAGGGTGAAGGCGATCGGGAAGCCCAGGAAGATCACGAAGATGAAGATGCCCAGCATGAACAGGGCAACATGCGGATCGCTTATCACCGGTTGTCACCCCGCGGATGCTGGCCCCCGCCAGACTTGTCGGTGTCCGGCCTGACGATGTCGATCGCTTCGGAGCCGTGCAGCAGGACGTCATGCGCGCCCTGCTGCATCAGCAGGACCTCCGTCTCCTCGATATCGTCGGCGGCGCGCAGCCATTCGCCGGTGCGGATACACACCAGGCAGCGCATGACCTGCGCGATCCCCTGGATCAGCAGCAGCAGGCCGGCCGCGAAGATCACGCTCTTCAGCTGGAAGATCGGGATGCCGGCCGGGCTGTTGACGCTGACTTCCAGGTATCCCCAGGACCGGTAGGCGTATTTCCAGCCGGTGACGACCAGCGCCAGCACCCCGGGGAAGAAGAACAGGAAGTACAGCACCAGCTCGACCCGGGCCTGAGTGCGCGGCGACCACAGGCGGTACAGGAAGTCGCCGCGCACATGGCCGCCCCGCGACAGCGTGTAGGCGCCGCCCATCATGAACAGCGCGCCATACATGATGTAGGAGATGTCGAGCGACCAGGATGTCGGCGCGTTCAGGGCGTAACGGACAAACACCTCGTAGGCGACGCCGAAGGTCATGATCAGGATCAGCCAGGCGAAGGCCTTGCCGAACCACGCCGAGATACGATCGGCCAACCTGATGTAATGGATCATCGTGACGTCGCCCCGCTGCGTTCGGCTCCGGGCAGCCGCCCCGGCCCGCGTCGCTCGCGCTGCCGGGGCGGCCGATGCCGCAATCCTACAGCTTCAGCTTGCCCGGGAAGTAGTGGTCGTAGGCGAGGGCCAGGTCCGGGGCGTTCATCAGCTCGTAGAACACCACGCGCTCCACCCACGCCTTCTGGCTGTCGATGACCTTCTTCATATACGGATCCTTCTCCAGCTCGGGAATCAGCGCGTCCCAGGCCTTGAGCTGGGCGTCGAGGATCTCCTTGGAGGTGCGGTGCACCGCGACGCCGCCGGCCTGCAGCTTCTTCAGGTCGGCCGAGTACTGGTCGAACGCCAGCGAGGTGTTGGACGTGCTCACCGCCTCGACGGTGTATTTCAGGATCGCCTGCTGGTCCTTCGGCAGATCGTCGAAGAAGTCCTTGTTGAACAAAAACTCGAACGACTCGCTCGCCTGGTGATAGGACGACAGCATGTAGTTCTTGGCGACGTCCTGGGCGCCGAAGCGCATATCGGAGGACGGGTTGTTGAACTCGAACGCGTCGATCACGCCGCGCTCCATCGCCGGCACGATCTCACCGCCCGGCAACTGCGCCACGCTCATGCCGAGCCGCTGCATCAGGTCGGCGGCCAGGCCGACCGTGCGGTACTTGAAGCCCTTCAGCTCCGAGACCTTGGTGATCGGATTCTTGAACCAGCCGAACGGCTGCGCCGGCATCGGGAAGCCGAAGAACCCGTAGACCTTGAGGCCGAGGATCTTCTGGGTCAGTTCCTGGTACAGCGCCTCGCCGCCGCCGTTGTGGAACCAGGCCAGCATCGTGGTGGCGCTGCCGCCGAACACCGGGCCGGTGCCGAACAGCGACGCCGCCTTGTGCTTGCCGTACCAGTACACCGGCACCGTGTGGGCGGCATCGAGCACGCCGTCGTTGACCGCGTCCAGCACCTGGAACGCGCCGACCACCGCACCGGCCGGCAGCAGGTCGATCTTCAGGCGGCCGCCCGACATCTGCTCGACCCGGGTGACATACTGCCGGGCGAAGTCCATCCAGATGTCCGATGCCGGCCACGAGGTCTGCATCTTGACCACGGTCGGGCTCTGGCCGACCACGGCCGGCGCCGCCAGCGTGCTCGCCATGGTCGCGCCGGCGGCGATGGCGCCGCCTTTCAGAAGCTTGCGTCGCGTGACGTTCTCTCTGTGTGCGATCTCTTTCACAGCGTTCCTCCCGTTGCTCCTCGCCCCAAGCCGGGCGGGCCTTTTCCAGGCATTTCGGCCCCCGTGATCCGGACGCCGGTATCCCGACAGGCTAGCACGGTCGCATCGGCCGCTTCGCTCGAAAATAGAAACTCATTGATGAACGATCGCGCGGCACTCTCCGCCATCTCACAGCGCCGGACCTTGTCGAGGCGCAAAGTGTCGCACACCAGCGGACGGACGCCAAATCACAGCCGCTTGCGGAGCGGGCGACTTCCTCGACAACTCGATCCGCTCGCCTGCGGCGCGCCCCACCGCCAGGCGCGCGGTATGCTTCAGCGGGCTGCGAAGGCGATGACCGCGAGGACCACCGCGACCGTCGTTCCCCAATATGCAAGCGCGATCCTCGATCCCTGCGTCATGCCCGGTGGCCCTCAATCATAGTAAAACCGTTCGGAGACGATCCGACGGCCGGGGACGCGGAGACCAGCAAGCGCATCCTCGACCGCGTCGATCATCGCCGGTGGTCCGCAGAGCAGGTAGAGCCACTCCGACGCGCCGTCGAAAGAGAACGCCGTTCGGACAGTGTCGCGGTCGATCTGGCCGCTGAGCCCGCTCCAACCCGGCGGCGGCTCCGAAAGCACATGCACGACCTCGGTGTCCGGGGCGGCGGCGAGTTCGGCGAGTTCGTCGTGGTAGACGATCTGCTCGGCGACGCGGTTGCCATACAGCAGGACGATCGGGCGGGGGTCGCCGACGGCGCGCAGTTGCCGGGCTATACCGATCAGCGGCGCGATTCCGACGCCGCCGGCGATCAGGGCGATCCCGGCTCCGCTCCGGCCCGCCATCGTGAGGTTCCCGTGCGGACCGTCGAGATAGGCGGTCGTCCCTGGACGCAACGCCCCGATCTGCCGGGTCGAATCCCCAGCTTCCTTGATCACGAACTGGATCTCCGGCAGGCGGGCCGGCGCCGAACTGATCGAGAACGGATTCTCGTGCAGCGAGAATGGGCCGCGGCCCAGTCGCAGCCAGACGAACTGCCCCGCCTCGAAGCCGAAGGACGCATCGCCCCTCGGCACCACGGTCACCTCCCAGGTCTTCACGGCGACCTTCCGGACCGAGGTCACCGTGAACCGCCGCCGTAGCCGCAGCAGCGGCGCCACCAAACGCCCGTAAGCCAGCGAACCGAGCGCCAGGATCAGAAGCAGGAACCAGAACCCCTGCAGCCAGGGATCGGAGCTGTAGCGGCCGGCGTCCAGGGCATGATGCGCCGCCATGACCGCGATCAACACGGCGCCGAGCAGATGCATCATCCGCCACGTCTCGTATCGGTAGGGCAACTGGTCCCGGAAGATCGAGATCAGCACGAAGCCCGGCAGCGCCACCCAGGCGACGATCCCGGAGGCGAGCGCCCCCCCGTCTAGCGCCAGCGTCGCCTGCCGGGTGGGGTCCCAGGGCAGCGTCCCGGCGATCGGCAACTGGTAGAGGAACGGGTGCAGCAAGGCGAACACCAGGGCCGTCCGGGCCACGAGCTGATGGAACCGCATTGTCACATCCATGCCGAGGCGCCGCGAGATCACCCGGAAGCGTCCGGAGAGCACGAACTCGACCAGCAGGATGGAGAACGCCACCATCGCAAGACCGGACGCCACTTCGTCCCAGAACGGCCGAGGCGCCTTGCCTTGAAGAGCGCTCAAGATGAGCGGCGCCACCATGACGGCGAGATAGACCGTGATCAGGATCAGGGCATGCATACCGGGCGGCGCCTCCGAGCGCTCTTGAGAGCGTAGCGCGCGATTGCCCGAAGCCTAGTCACGACACCGTCATGACCGCCGCGTGCCGTCACAGCAGCCGCATCCGCCGCATCAACCAGACCTCGAACCCGATCAGGGCGGCGAGGAGCGCCACAAGGCCAGCGAACGCCCAGGGGTTGTCGGAGCCCGGGATGCCGCCGACGTTCACCCCCAGCAGCCCGGTGACGAAGCCGATCGGCAGGAACACCGTGGCGACGATCGACAGCCAGTACATGTTGCGGTTCATCCGCTCGGCGACCTTCAACGCCAGGCCGTCCTCGACGATCGCGGCGCGCGAGCTGAGCGCCTCCAGGTCCTCGACCAGCCGGGTCACCCGGTCGACCGTCTCCTGGAAGTCGGCCGGATCGAGGCCCGGCAGGCGGTCGCCGGCGCCGCGGCGGAACTCCACCAGCGCCTCGCGCTGCGGTGCCAGGTAGCGGTGCAGGACCAGGGTGCGCCGCCGGATCGCCGCCAGCCGGGCGCGATCGACGGCGCTGCCGTCGCCGAGCGAGTCGACCTCGAGCCCGTCGAGCGCCGCCTCCATCGCGTCGATCTCCGGCATCATGCGCGCGGTCAGGCTCTCGACGATGCGCAGCACCAGGCCGGCGACGGTCGCCGGCCCCTCGCCGCGCTCCAGCGCCTCGCGCAGCTCTGTCACCGCCATGATCCGGTAGCGCCGCAGCGACAGCACCCGGTCCGCCGTCGCCCACAGCCGGATCGCCACGGTCTCCTCGTGCTGGGCCGCCGGGTCGAGGTTGACCCCGCGCAGGATCAGCAGCACCCCGTCCGGCCGGATCACGCAGCGCGGGCGGGTATCCTCCTCCAGCAGCGCGCGAGCGACCGACGGCGGCACGCCGGGCCCGGCCTCGAGCCAGGTTTGCACGGCGGGATCGTGCCGCTCCATGTGCAGCCAGAGCGCGCCGTCGCCGGCGTCGGGCGCTGTCGCCCCGCCCCGCCCGTCAAGGCGGAGGGCGAAAACCAAGCCGTGGGCCGGAACATCGACATCCATTGCCGCAGTGTCGGTGATTCGCCTGATCGGGGGTAGCCGGGCGCACGCACGTCGCTCGGTGGGTCCCGGAGCCGTCCGCTGACGCGGACTCTCCGGGATGACGGCCACTTTCATTCGTCATTCCGGAGGGCGCGCGTGAGCGCGCGGCTCCGGAACCCACCCGACGCTCCGAGTTAGGTGCGCGTCACCCTGTCAGCGGCGCGAAGCCCCAGGAGAACAGCGGCCGGCCGCCGTCGGCGCCGATGTGGATGACGTCCTCCAGCCACATCCGCTCATGCTCGCCGCCCGGATACAGCAGGTGGAACGGCACCAGCATGTCCTTCTCCAGGGTCCAGTCGGTGTTCGCCCGGCCGTCGGCGGTGGTCTGCTCGATGTCCATGTGCGACAGGCCGAGGCCGTGGAAGAACACCACCGCCGCGTCCGGATCCGGCGCCCCGGCGCGCCGGTAGACCGAGCGGGCGCGGGCCTGCAGCTCAGAGACCTTCACGCCCGGGCGCATGGCGTCCAGCAGGTCGGTCGCCACCGCCACGGTTGCCTCGGAATGCCGCCTGGCCGCCCCCTCCGGCTCGCCGCCGACCACCCAGGTGTTGCCGCCGTCCCAGCAATATTGGTCGATGGTTCCGTGGCAATCGAACATGACATGGGTCCCGGCCGTGACCTCCTCGGTCTCCAGGCCGGTCTGCAGCATCAGCGCCGCGTCGGCGCCGCGCGGGTGGCCCCAGACCATCCCGCCGGGATCGTGCACGAAGCCGCCGAGGTCGGTGACCGCCACGGCGTATGCCTTGTTCAGATCACGCCAGGTGGCACCCGGCGCCCATGACGCCATGGTGCGGCGGATGGCGGCCTCGTTCAGCCGGGTCGACCGCTCCAGCAGCCGGATCTCGGCCTCGGTCTTGACCGCGCGGGCGAACATCAGCGCGTCGTAGGCGTCGGCCACCTCGGCCCCGTCGAGGCCGAGCCGCAGCCCGAAGCCGATGTCGTCGAAGCCGACCCGGCCGCGGTCCAGGCCGAGGTCCGCGGCCGCCTGCCGCAGCCCGTCACGCATGCCGAAGCTGTAGCGCTGGCGCGCGTTGTCCACCCAGGCCACCCCCTTGCCGGCCTCGGGAATGAAACGGTCGATGTCGGTGCGCTTCGGCGGCAGGTCGAGCGGCATCATGACGGCGCGGAACGGCCGGATGTCCTCAACCCAGGTCGGCTGTCCGAGGAAGCTGGCGAGGTAATAGTCCGCGACCACCAGGATCGGATGCTCCGGCGCGTGCCGCGACAGCAGTACGGCGTAGGGTCTGGGTTCATCCGCCTTGTGGGCAATCGGGTTGAACCCCGTGAGATAAAACACATTCAACGGCTGGCAGACGACGACCCCGTCGAGGCCGCGCGCTTCGAGCGCGTGCCAAAGCCGGTCGAGGTTGCAGAACCGCTTGGGCAGGGGGCTGCGGGCGAAATCCGATGCGTCGGGCATGGCGGCGTCTCCTCCGGTTTTCCGGCAGCGTCGCACCGCTTCCACCCCACCGGCAACCGCCGCCCCGGAACGGGTGCCACGCCCGCCGGACGTGACGCGGTTGTTATTCCCCGCCCCACGCGGTATCGATTCTGCCGCGTTCCGCAGCGCAGCACGGGGCAGCATGGCCATTCACGTCGCTCTCACCCACCAGACCAGCTACCGCTACAGCCGGCCTGCCGCCCTCGGCCCGCAGGTGATCCGGCTGCGCCCGGCGCCGCATTCCCGCACCCGCGTCGTCAGCTACAGCCTGAAGATCGAGCCGGCGGAGCACTTCCTCAACTGGCTGCAGGATCCCCAGGGCAACTACCTGGCGCGGGTGGTGGTGCCGGAGAAGACCGAGCTGTTCCAGGTGACGGTCGACCTGGTCGCCGACATGGCCACGATCAACCCGTTCGACTTCTTCGTCGAGCCCTACGCCGAGCACTATCCGTTCGCGTACGCGCCGGAGCTGAAGCACGACCTGATACCCTACATGCAGCCCGATCCGGTCGGGCCGCAGCTCGCCGAGTGGCTCGCCGAGGTGTCCCGCGACAAGCTGCAGATCGTCGACTTCCTGGTGATGCTGAACCAGCGCCTGCAGGCGATGATCGGCTACATCGTCCGCCTGGAGCCGGGCATCCAGAGCTGCGAGGAGACCCTCGGCCTGCGCCGCGGCTCGTGCCGCGACACCGGCTGGCTGCTGGTGCAGATCCTGCGCAACCTCGGCCTGGCGGCGCGCTTCGCGTCCGGCTACCTGATCCAGCTGAAGCCGGACGTGAAGGCGCTGGACGGCCCGTCCGGGGCCGAGGCGGACTTCACCGACCTGCACGCCTGGGCCGAGGTCTACATCCCCGGCGCCGGCTGGATCGGCCTCGACCCGACCTCGGGGCTGCTGTGCGGCGAGGGTCACATCCCGGTCGCCTGCACGCCGGACCCGCGCTCGGCGGCGCCGATCGAGGGCCTGGTCGAGCCGGTCGAAGTCGAGTTCTCGCACCGCATGGAGGTGGTCCGCGTCCTGGAGACGCCGCGCGTCACCAAGCCTTACGACGACGCGCAGTGGCAGGCGATCGACCGGCTCGGGCGCCAGGTCGACGCCGACCTCGCGGCCGGCGACGTCCGCCTGACGATGGGCGGCGAGCCGACCTTCATCTCGATCGACGACCTCGACGGCGAGGAGTGGAACACCGCCGCCGTCGGCCCGACCAAGCGCCGGCTGGCCGACACCCTGATCCGCCGGCTGCGCGACCGCTTCGCGCCGGACGGCCTGCTGCACTACGGCCAGGGCAAGTGGTACCCGGGCGAGAGCTTGCCGCGCTGGGCGTTCGCGCTGTATTGGCGCGGCGACGGCATGCCGCTGTGGCGCAACGACGCGCTGATCGCCCGCGAGGGCGTGGACTACGCCCCGACGGCCGCCCAGGCGGAGGCGCTGACCAAGGCGATCGCCCGCCGGCTCGGCGTCACCGAGGCGGCGGTGCTGCCGGCCTACGAGGATCCGGTGAAGTTCGTCGACCGCGAGAGCAAGCTGCCGGAGAACGTCGACCCGTTCGACTCCAAGCTGGACGATCCGGAGGAGCGCGCCCGCCTCACCCGGGTGTTCGACCGCGGGCTCGGCAACCCGGTCGGCTATGTGCTGCCGGTGCAGGCGTGGCAGACCCGCGACGGCGGCCGGCGCTGGATGACCGAGGTGTGGACGTTCCGCCGCGGCCGCGTGCTGCTGGTTCCAGGCGACTCGCCGGCCGGCTTCCGGCTGCCGCTGGGGGCGCTGCCGTGGATCCCACCGGCGAGCTATCCCTACTACAATCCGGCCGATCCGTTCGAGGAGCGCGGGCCGCTGCCGTCGCGCGGACCGTCCCAGCTCGACCGGCATCTGGAATACGCGCGGATGCGGCAGGGCGCGTCGCCCGCCGAGGCGCCGGACGCGACCGTGCAGGCCTCGCTGCCGGGCCGGCCCGGCGACGCCGACATCCGCCAGGACGTCCGCCACCAGCCGCTGCCCGACGCCGCCCCCGGCCACACCGTGCGCACCGCGATGGCGGTCGAGGCGCGCGACGGTCGACTGTCGATCTTCCTGCCGCCGACCCGCTCGGCCGACGAGTATGTCGAGCTGCTGGCGACCATCGAGGATGCCGCGCTGGAGATCGGCGCCCCGGTCCACCTGGAGGGCTACACCCCGCCGCCGGACCCGCGGATCAACGTGATCAAGGTGACGCCCGATCCCGGCGTGATCGAGGTCAACATCCACCCGGCCCGCGGCTGGGACGAGCAGGTGGCGATCACCGAGGCGCTCTACGAGGAGGCCCGCCTCACCCGGCTGGGCACCGAGAAGTTCCTGGTCGACGGCCGCGCCGTCGGCACCGGCGGCGGCAACCACGTGGTGGTCGGCGGCGCCACCCCGGCCGACAGCCCGTTCCTGCGCCGCCCCGACCTGCTGCGCAGCCTGGTCGCCTACTGGCAGAACCACCCGTCGCTCAGCTACCTGTTCTCCGGCCTGTTCATCGGGCCGACCAGCCAGGCGCCGCGCATCGACGAGGCCCGGCACGACCAGCTGTACGAGCTGGAGGTGGCGTTCCGGCAGGTGCCGGACCCCACGTCCGGCCGGATCCCGCCCTGGCTGGTCGACCGGATCTTCCGCAACCTGCTGATCGACGTCAGCGGCAACACCCACCGCACCGAGATCTGCATCGACAAGCTGTACTCGCCGGACGGCCCCACCGGCCGGCTCGGGCTGGTCGAGTTCCGCGCCTTCGAGATGCCGCCGCACCCGCGCATGAGCCTGGCACAGACGCTGGTGCTGCGCGCCTTGATCGCGCGGTTCTGGCGCACCCCCTACAAGGGCCGGCTGAAGCGCTGGGGCACCGCCCTGCACGACCGCTTCATGCTGCCGCATTTCGTGTGGCAGGACTTCGAGGACGTGCTGGAGGACCTGCGCGGCGCCGGCTATCCGCTGCAGGCCGACTGGTACCGGCCGCACCTGGAGTTCCGCTTCCCGACCATGGGCTTCATCGGCTGGCGCGACCTGCAGCTGGAGATCCGCACCGCGCTCGAGCCGTGGCATGTGATGGGCGAGGAAGGTGCCGTCGGCGGCACCGTGCGCTATGTCGACTCCTCGCTGGAGCGGCTGCAGGCCCGGGTCACCGGCCACGACCCGGATCGCTACCGCGTCACCTGCAACGGCGTCGACATGCCGCTCGCCCCCACCGGCCGGGTCGGCGAGGCGGTCGCCGGCGTGCGGTTCCGCGCCTGGGCCCCCTCCTCCGCCCTGCATCCGACGATCGGCGTGCACGCGCCGCTGACCTTCGACATCGTCGACGACTGGACCGGCCGGGCGGTGGCGGGCTGCGTCTACCATGTCGGGCACCCGGGCGGGCGCAGCCACGACACCTCGCCGGTCAACGCCTTCGAGGCCGAGGGCCGGCGACTCGCACGCTTCGAAGCCATGGGGCACACCCCCGGCCGCGCCGCACCGCCTCGGCAAGTGATTGATAACCCCGAGTTTCCGCTGACGCTCGACCTTCGCCTGACGTGATCCGCCACCGCGTGCTAGCGTCGGCCCTCCTTTGAATCCGGGCTTGAGAATGTCGCCGAGCGCCTCCGTGCAGTCCGACGATCGCGACGATCTGCTGGCCGACTACCACACGGTCGAGGGGATCTACGACGAACTGCTGGATTCCGCCGGCGGCAGCCGCGACTACTGGGCGGCGTTCCTCGACGGCATGCGGGCGCTGCCGGCCGACGAGGTGGCGCATCATCCGGAGACCGCGCTGCGCCTGATCCGCCAGCACGGCGTCACATACAACGTCTACGGCGACCCCAAGGGCGAACAGCGCCCCTGGGAGCTGGACACCCTGCCGCTGCTGATCCCGGAGCCGGAGTGGGAGGTGCTGGAGCGCGGCCTCAAGCAGCGCGCCCGGCTGATGAACGCCATCCTGGCCGACCTGTACGGCCCGCAGAACCTGGTCCGCGACGGCATGCTGCCGGCGGCGCTGGTGTACGCAAATCCGCATTTCCACCTGCCCTGCCACGGCATCGTGCCGCCCTACGAGACCTTCCTGCAGATGTACGCGGTCGACCTGGCGCGCTCGCCGGACGGCCGATGGTGGGTGTTCAACGATCGTACCCAGGCGCCGTCGGGTGCGGGCTACGCGCTGGAGAACCGGGTCATAACGGCGCAGTGCCTGAGCGACCTGTTCCGCGAGGGCCGGGTGCGGCGGCTGGCGAACTTCTTCCAGGCGCTGCGCGAGAACCTGCGCGCCCTGTCCGGCAAGGACGATCCGCGCATCGTCCTGCTGACCCCGGGGCCGCTGAACGAGACCTATTTCGAGCACGCCTTCCTGGCCCGCTACCTCGGCTACGCCCTGGTCGAGGGCGCCGACCTGACGGTGCGCGACAACCGGGTCTATCTGAAGACCGTCGGCGGCCTGCAGGCGGTCGACGTGATCCTGCGCCGGGTCGACACCGAGTGGTGCGACCCGCTGGAGCTGCGCCCGGACTCCGCCCTGGGGGTCGCCGGGCTGGTGGAGGCGGCGCGCGCCGGCAACGTGACCATGGCGAACGCGCTGGGCTCCGGCCTGGTCGAGTGCACCGCGCTGATGGGCTTCCTGCCCGGGCTGTGCGACCACCTGCTGGGCGAGGAGCTGATCCTGCCGCACATCGCCACCTGGTGGTGCGGCCAGGAGAGTGCGCGCGAGCACGTCATCGCCAACCTCGACAGCATGGTGGTCGCCCGCACCTTCCAGACGCCGACGCTCGTCAACGCCGAGGCCGGCCAGGTGCTTGGCTCGGCGCTGAGCGAAGCGGAGCGCGAGGCGCTGACCGAGCGCATCCGCGAGCGCGGCTACGACTATGTCGGCCAGGAGGCCATCACGCTGTCGACGGCGCCGGCCTGGGACAACGGCCGGCTGGTGGCGCGGCCGATGGCGCTGCGCATGTACGCCACCGCGCTGGGCGACGATTATGTGGTGATGCCGGGCGGCCTCACCCGGATCTCGGAAAGCAATTCGACGCGCGCGGTGTCGATGCAGCGAGGCTCCGGCTCCAAGGACACCTGGGTGCTGTCCTCGGCACCGGTCGACAGTTTCAGCCTGCTGCGCCAGGAGGAGACCTCGCCGGTGCTGCGCCGCGCCGGCGACGACCTGCCGAGCCGCGCCGCCGACAACATGTACTGGCTCGGCCGCTATGCCGAGCGCACCGAGAACGCCATGCGGCTGCTGCGCAGCCTGCTGACCCGACTCGCCGAGGACCCGGTCACCGACCCGACCGCCAACGTGGCGATGCAGAAGCTGCTCTACATGATCGCCCATCCCGGAGACATCGACGGGCTGATGCGGCGGCGCGGCCGCACCCTGTCGGCGGCGCAGCTGGAGCAGCGCATCCAGGCCTACCTGTTCGACCCGGCGGAGCCCAACGGCATCCCGCAGCTGGTGCAGACGGTCAACCGGGTGGCTTCGCTGACCCGCGACCGGCTGTCGCTCGACGCCTGGCGCACGCTGTACCAGTTGCACCAGGAGGCGATGCGGCAGCGCCCGCGGGTGTGGCTCGACATCGGCGATGCCTCGGCGGTGCTGAACGACATGCTGCGCACCATGTCGGCCTTCGCCGGCCTCGGCATGGAGAACACCACCCGCACCCAGGGCTGGCGCTTCCTCGACATGGGCCGGCGCATGGAACGTGCCACCACCATGTCCGGCCTGCTGCGCGGCCTGCTGTCGGTCGGCGACCCCGAGCGCCAGGGCTACCTCGACCGCCTGCTGGAGCTGGCCGACAGCTTCATGACCTACCGGGCGCGCTACGTCAGCACGCCACGGCTGGTGCCGGTGCTCGACCTGCTGCTGGTCGACGAGAGCAACCCGCGCTCGGTCGCCTTCCAGCTCGACGCCCTGGAGCAGCACGCCGCGCGGCTGCCGCGCTTCGACGACGCCCTCGACCGCTCGCCTGAGCAGCGGCAGATCCTGTCCTGCCAGGCCGCGATCCGGCTGGCCGACGTCCGCGCCCTGGCGCGCGCCGACGCCAAGGGCCGGCGCACCGAGCTGGACACCTTGCTGGCACGGGTCGGCGGCGCCCTCGGCGACCTGTCGGAGACCATCGGCCGCCACTACTTCAGCCACGCCGACCTCGGCCGCCACACGGAGGCCGCCTCGCTCCGGCGGTTCTTCGAGCCGTGACGGAGACCCCGGTTCCCCCTGCCTCGGCCCACCCCGCGTCCGTCCGGTACGACGTCCGGCATCGCACCGACTTCGTCTATTCGGCGCCGGTGTCGATCTCGCACCACCTGCTGCACCTCACCCCCCGGCAGACCGGCAACCAGCGCACCGAGGTCTGGCGTGTCGCCCTGACCCCGGCGCCGGCGATCCGCCGCACCGAGGTCGACTTCTTCGGCAATCCGGTCGAGCACCTGACCATCCAGGACGAGCATTTCCGACTGGTCGTGCAGGCTCGCGGCACGCTGGTGGTCGACCCGCCGACGGCGGTCGACCCGGCGGCGACACCGGCCTGGGAGAAGGCCCGGGTCAACGGCTCGGCGGTGACCGACCCGGAGGTGCTGGCCGCCCAGCCCTTCGCCTACGATTCGCCGATGACCCGCTCGGACGAGCAGGTCTGGGCGTGGGCGCGGGAATCCTTCACGCCCGGCCGGCCGGTGCTGGAGGCCGCCCTGGAGCTCAACCACCGCATCCACGAGGACTTCGAGTACGACCCCACCGCCACCACCGTCTCGACCCCGGTCGGCGAGGTGTTCCGGATCCGCCGCGGAGTGTGCCAGGACTTCGCGCATCTGATGTTGGCAGGGTTGCGCGGCGTCGGCATCCCGGCGCGCTACGTCAGCGGCTACCTGCTGACCTACCCGCCGCCGGGCGGGCAGAAGCTGCAGGGCTCCGACGCCAGCCACGCCTGGGTGTCGGTGCGGGTGCCGGGCCATGGCTGGGTCGACCTCGACCCGACCAACGACAAGCTGACCACGACCGAGCATGTGACGCTGGCCTGGGGCCGCGATTACGGCGACGTCAGCCCGGTCAAGGGGGCCATCGTCGGCGGCGGCGAGCACCAGGTGCGGGTGGCGGTCGACGTGGTGCCGATCGGCGACGCCGTGGCGTGAAAGCGTGAGATCGCAGAGCAACCGCTGCCGCTGCTAGTCGAGCCCCCGTCTCCACTCCGAGGGCGAGCAACTGAAGATTCGGCGGAAGGCCGCGGCAAACTTGGCCGGATTGGAGTACCCGACCGCCAGCGAGATCTCCATGATCGTCGCCGTGGTGCGCAGCATCTCTTTCGCCCGCTCCATGCGCCGGAGCGTCAGGAACTCGAATGGGGCGTAGCCGGTCGTCGCCCGAAACGCGCGGGTAATGCTCCGGACGTCACGACCGATCTCGCGAGCGATGTCCTCTACCCTGAGGTCCGAAGCGATCCGGCTATCGATCAACTCGACCGCCCTGCGAAGCTGGCGCCGGGTGAGGACCCTGGCGGGGCGGGCTGGCCTCGATCCGCGGTCGGCGGCGACAAGGCGCCGGAGCACCAAGTCGACACCATGGTCGAAGAACGCGGATGAAAGCCCGTGCACCTCGGCGTCGCGCCAGAGCGCCACCAGGACGGCAGCGATCAACTTGTCCTCGATCAGCGCTGCGGCGGCTGGACTCAAGGCACTCATCCCGCCGAGGTCCGCGAGACCGCAAGCCGCGCGGCCCGGATCGATCCCGAGCCCAAGCAGACGCGCTCTCGGCGTATGACCCGTGGCCCTCGATCCCGGCATCGCCAAAGCCGATGCTCCCGGCCTGAGGACGCCGTCGACCGATCCCCAGTCCCCGGCCCGGAGGAAGCGTCCGGATCCGCGGAGACAGTGCACAACGCTCAGATAGGGTGAAACTTCGAACTCTCCGTCGTAGGCGTCGAAGGACGACACCGCCAGAAGCGTGCTGCCGTTCCGGCTGGAGAAATGCGCCGAGGGTTCGGTCTCGCGCGCTTCGACGCGCTCTACAAAGCGCCGACGCTCGTTGTCCCAGTTGGTGCGGTCCATCTCGACGAGAAATTCCTGCTCCACGAACCGGTTTCGGATTGGCGTTGTCCCGGATGGAGTGGACCGGCCTCTGCCAATCGGCTGAACTCGTCCCAGTTTTGCGAATGAGTGTCAATAACGGTTCTGCTGAGTTGGGGGGAGATCATGTCTTCTGGAATCCGGTGCAGTGTGTCCGGTGCGCTGCTCGTCCTTGCCGCAGTCTCGCCCGCGGTCGCCCAGGGTCCCGAAATCGGAACGCTGTCCCTGGACGGCATTACGGTCTCCGGCGAAATGATCCAGCGTTCGCAGCAACGCACCGGGACGAGCGTCGAGGTCCTCGATGCCGAGGAGCTGGAACGGCGACCCGCGGTCACCACCCTCCGCGACGTCCTCGAAGGCGTGGCCAACGTCACGATGCCGACTGGTGCTGCGAAAGCTCCAACGATCCGCGGCATCGACGGGACCGGGCCGGCGGAGAACGCCAATGCATTCTTCGCCGGCAGCCGGGCCCGTCTGGGTCTTCGTATCGACGGTCGGCCGGCCAACTACAACGAGATCGTGTTCGGTGACTACGCGCTGTGGGACGTCGAGAAAGTCGAGATACTTCGCGGCCCCCAGAGCACGCTGGTCGGACGCAACGCGATTGCCGGGACGGTCGCCGTGACCACCAAGGATCCGACCTTCGAGCACGAGGGTGCCGCCGAAACGTCGATCGGCAACCACGAGCATCGGCGATTCTCCGGCATGGCCAACACCCCGATCGTCGACGACCGTCTCGCCGTCCGCCTCTCGGCGGACTGGCTGACCAGCGAGTCGGCGGTGAACTACCAGTCCTTCCCTTCGGTCGACGACCCTGGCGAAGTCGAGGCGCTCTCGGTCCGCGGCAAGCTGCTAGCACACCCGGAACTGGGGCAGGATGCGACGCTGCGCCTGACTGCCTCGCATGTCAGCCGCAAGGGGCCCCAGGGCGAGATCGTGGTGCGCCCCTTCGAGGACCGCAACTCGAACTTCCCACAGCAGCCGATGCACAAGCCATCGACCACCAGTCTCGGTGGAATGCTGGAGGTCGAGCTGAGCGACAACTGGCGGCTGGAATTGGACGGGTCCGCCACCGATTTCGAGTTCACGAGAACGGTGGCACCGCGAACCTCGAACGCCCGAATTGACGCCGCCGAATTCGCCCTGGATCCGCGCGTCCGGTATTCCGGCGCCGGCGGCTTCGAGGCGCTGCTCGGGACGCATTTCTACAGAGCGCGCCAGGAGGAGTTCATCGAATTCGTCGCGGATCAGAATTTCGACGACGAAACCGACACCCGTGCCGTCTACGGGGAGGTCATCGTTCCGCTCGGCGGGCGGGTCGAGCTTTCGGTCGGCGCCCGCTACGAGCAGGAAGACCGGCGGCGCAGCGGCGGCGACGCCACGGGCTCCGTCGCCAGCATCGACAGCGACCGCACCTTCGAGGCCTTCCTGCCGAAGTTCGGCGTGAACTGGCAGCCGGTTTCCGGACATAACTATGGGGCGTTCGTCTCGAAGGGCTACAACGCCGGCGGGGGCGGCATCGCCTTCGGCTTCCCCAATCCGTTCCCGGTCGTGCATTACGAGTACGACTCCGAGACGGTCTGGAACTATGAGATCTACGGGCGCCAGACCCTGATGGGCGGCAGGCTGCGACTGACGCAGAACCTGTTCCTCGCCCGCTACACGGACATGCAGTTGCCGTTCGACTTGACGCCGCTCGACTCGCGCGACGAGCTGTTCGTGGTGCGGAACGCCGACAAGGTCTCGACCTATGGCGCTGAGCTGGGCGCAGCCTTCGCCGTCCGCGATACCGTACAAGTATTCGGCGGCATCGGCCTCCTGCAGACCAAGGTCGATGAGTACCCGGGATCGGGCGTCGAGGGAAACCGCCTCTTCGGGGCGCCGAACATGACAGCCAGCGTCGGCGTGGCTTGGCGGGACGACGGCTGGAGCGCGGGCCTGTCCGCCCGCTATTCGGACGGGTACTTCACCGACATCAACAATCGCCCGCGCGGCGAGACCGATCCCTATGTCGTTGCAGACGCCGAGGTCGGATACGATTTCGGAGCCGTGCGGATCTTCGGCGAGGTCAAGAACCTGCTGGACGCCGACGACCCGGTTGCACTCTACCCCGGTGCGACTCCCGCGGCGGACACCGCCGTGCTGCTCCGGCCGCGCAGTCTCTGGCTCGGCGCGAGCATCCGGTTCTGAGCGCCATGGCACGCTTCGCGGCGGACGATTCCCTCTGGCCGCTCTGCATCACCATGGCGCAGGGTCGTCAATCCCCCGATCTGCACCAGCGCATGCTGAGCGAATGGGACGGCTGGTTCGCCCGGGGCCAGCACTTCCTGGTCCTGCGGGTACATGTCGATGCGGAGGCCCTGGAGCTGGCGCCCGGCACCGGCCGGGCGACCAAGCAATGGCTCGCCTCGGGCGCCGGCGAGGCCATGCGGAGGCTGACCTGTGCGATGGCCATCGTGGTTCCGGCCGCCTGCCACGCCCCCTCGAACAGAGCCAGCGTCGAAGCCATCTTCGGGATTCCGGGCGGCCTGTTCGGCAGCCTCGACACCGCGCTCGACTGGCTCCACCTGACCGCACACCTTCCCACCGCTGCGCAGGCCGAAGCTCTGGGTATTGTGACGAAGTTCGAGCGCGACGACGGCTAACAGTCGCCGCCTGTCCGGAAGCCGCGGGCGATCAAGCCGCCGCGACCGCCACACCCTCATGCGCCAGCAGCCAGCGCTTGCGCTCGATGCCGCCGCCATAGCCGGTGAGGGTACCGTCGGTGCCGATGACGCGGTGGCAGGGCAGCACGATGCTGATCGGGTTGCTGCCGTTGGCGTGGCCGGCGGCCCGGATCGCCGCCGGGCGGCCGGCGAGGCTTGCGAGGGTACGGTAGGTGATGGTCTGGCCGCAGCGCACGCCACGCAGCGCCGCCCAGACAGCGCGCTGGAAGTCGGTGCCGCCGGTGGCCACCGGCAACGCGTCGATGGCGGCGAGGTCACCGGCGAAATACGCGGCGAAGGCATCGGTCAGGCCGCCGGGATTGCCGGCCGGATCGAGCCGGATCGCCATCCCGCGATACTGCGAGGCGAGCAGCCGCAGCATCCGCGCCTCGTGCTCGGTCCAGTCGACCGCCCGCAGCCGGCCCTCGCGGTCGGCGACGACGACCAGTTCGCCGATCGGCGTGGCCAGCCGGTCGACCAGGAGTTCGAGGGCCGCAGGCATCGCCCGCCCGTCCCTGAAACCGTCGGCTACTTGTAGAATGTCGCCTTGGCCTTGGACGACGGGTTCACCCGCTCGACGCAGGCCGGCAGCTCGCCGGTGGCGTCGGCGCAGGCGGTGACGTCGTTCAGGAGCACCGCGCCGATCTTGTCGCAGGTGACGCCGGCGACGTCGAACAGCTTCACCGAGGTCTTGCCGGCCCGCAGCGGCGCGGCGTCGATGGCGAGCCACTTCTGGATAACGCCGCCGGTATCGAACACCAGCAGCTCCATCTTGAATTCCTTGTACTCCGTGGTGCCCTCCGGCCGGACCACGAAGTAAGCGCGGCAACTGCCCTCGATCGGCTCGAGCTTGTTCAGCTCGATGGCGATCGCCGTCTTGTTCTGTGCCGCGTTCTGCGCCGCGGCATCGGATGCCGCCCCCGCCATCAGCCCGACCGCCAGCACCCCGGCGGCCACCCCGCTAGCCAAACGACGCATACCCTGTCCTCCGTGTCGGTCTCCGGAACGGTTTCCACATACCCGCGATATGTGACCACCACAAGGCAGGTTGCGAGCGGTTCGCAGGCGCCAGCCCCGGGAGCGCGCCTTGACAGGCCCTCCGACGGCACCGATAAGCGGAGGGTCGACGGTTCCCCGATCCGGGGATTCAAAGGGAACGTGGAGCGCGTGCCGATTCGGGTGCGTGAAGCCGCGGCTGCCCCCGCAACTGTGAGCGGCGAGCGACGGGTGATGAGGCCACTGGCCCCGGATCTGCTCCGGGGATGGGAAGGCGACCCGGAGCCGAGACCCGCGAGCCAGGAGACCTGCCGCCGACCGTCGCCCGTTCCAGCCCGGGGTGTGGCAGGAGCGCGGGGTTTCCCCGGCGACGCCACGCGTGCACGACGGCCGCTCCCCCGAGCGGCCCGACGGAGGCCGGCATGGCGCAGACCACTGATCGAACCACCACTGATCGAACCACCACGACCCGCACCACCAAGATTCCCGCGACCGTGATCACCGGCTTCCTCGGGGCCGGCAAGACCAGCCTGATCCGGCACATGATCGAGAACGCCGGCGGCAAGCGGCTGGCCTTCATCATCAACGAGTTCGGCGACCTCGGCGTCGACCGCGAGCTGATCCGCGGCTGCGGCGACGAGGCCTGCTCCGACGACGACATCGTCGAGCTGACCAACGGCTGCATCTGCTGCACCGTCGCCGACGACTTCCTGCCGACCATCACCGCCCTGCTCGACCGGCCGCTGCCGCCGGAGCACATCATCATCGAAACCTCGGGCCTCGCCTTGCCGAAGCCGCTGGTGAAGGCGTTCGGCTGGCCGGAGGTGCGGACCCGCGCCACGGTCGACGGGGTGATCGCGGTGGTCGACGCCGCCGCCGTCGCCGCCGGCCGCTTCGCCACCGACCCGGCCGCGATCGAGGCACAGCGCGCCGCAGACCCCTCGCTCGACCACGAGAGCCCGCTGGAGGAGCTGTTCGAGGAGCAGCTCGGCTGCGCCGACATGGTGGTGTTGAACAAGACCGACCTGGTCGACGCCGACACCCTGGCGCGGGTGAAGGCCGGCATGGCGGGGCACATGCGGCCGTCGGTGCGCACGGTGACCGCCGTCGGCGGCGCGCTCGACCCGCGGGTGCTGCTCGGCCTCGCCGCCGGTGCCGAGGACGACCTGGACAGCCGGCCGTCGCATCACGACGACGGCCACGAGCACGACCACGACGACTTCTCCAGCATCGTCGTCGACCTCGGCGAGATCGCCGACCCGGCGGCGCTGGAGGCGCGGATCAAGGCGGTCGCGACGCGCCACGACATCCTGCGCGTGAAGGGCTTCGTCGCGGTCCCGGACAAGGCCATGCGGATGATCGTCCAGGGGGTCGGCGACCGCGTGCAGCGCTACTTCGACCGCCCCTGGGAGGCCGGCGAGAAGCGCATCTCGCGCCTGGTGGTGATCGGCCAGGCCGGCTTCGATGCCGAAGCGGTGGCGGCCGAGCTGAGGGCATGAGGGCCCTCTATCGCCCGTCGCTCCGTGGCTCCCGGAGCCATCCGCGGGCGCGGATTCTCCGGGATGACGACTTTCCTTTGATCCGTCATTCCGGAGGGGGCGCGCGAACGCCCGGCTCCGGAACCCACCAAGCGACGAGCGCCTGATGCACCTGCTGGCCACCCGCTCGGGTGCCGTCGACGACGGCTCGGAGGCGGCCGACCTCGGGCAGACCCCGGGCGAGGTGGTGGTGCTGTCGGCCGCCGACACCGACCTCGCCATCCTGGCGGCGGCGCGGGCGCGGCGGCCGGCCGGGGCGACGTCGCTGCGGCTCGCCAGCGTCATGCGGCTGCAGCACCACCTGTCGGTCGACCTCTATGCCGAGAACATCGCGGCAAAGGCCCGGCTGCTGGTGGTCCGGCTGATCGGCGGCGTCGCCTACTGGCCCTACGGCGTCGAGCAGGTCGTGGCGGCGTGCCGCGAGAACGGCGTGGCGCTGGCCTGCGTGCCCGGCGACGACACGCCGGACGCCGACCTGATGAGCCGCTCGACCCTGCCGGCCGAGGCGGTGCACCGGATCTGGCGCTACCTGCAGGAGGGGGGGCCGGAGAACGCCGCCCAGCTGCTGGCCTATGCCGACACGCTGATCGGCCGCGACGCCGCGTGGCGCGAGCCGGCGCCGATCCCGCGCGCCGGGCTGTACTGGCCGGGCCTCGACCGCCCCGACCTCGCCGCCCTGCGCCGGCACTGGCCGCGGCCCGACGCCCCGGCGGTGCCGCTGGTGTTCTACCGCGCGCTGCTGCAGGCCGGGCAGCTCGCCCCGGTCGACGCCCTGGTCACCGCACTCGCCGCCCGCGGCCTCGGCGCGGTGCCGGTCTACGTGCAGAGCCTGAAGGAGCCGACCTCCGCCGCCCTGGTGGTCGATGCGCTGGCCGAAGCCCCGCCGGCGGTGATCCTGAACGCGACCTCCTTCGCGGTGTCGCAGCCGGGCAAGGCGGTCGACGGGCCGTTCGCCGCGAGCGACCGGCCGGTGCTGCAGGTGGTGTTCTCCGGCGGCACGCGGCAGGCCTGGGAGAACGGGACCCGCGGGCTCGGCCCGCGCGACATCGCCATGCATGTGGCCCTGCCGGAGATCGACGGCAGGCTGCTGACCGGGGCGGTGTCGTTCAAGGGCGACGGACGCTGGGACGCGGCGACCGAATGCCCGATCGTCGCCCCCGAGCCGGTGCCGGACCGCATCGCCCATGTCGCCGACCTGGCCGCAGCCTGGGCGCGGCTGGCCGGCACGCCGCCGGCCGAGCGCCGGATCGCCCTGGTGCTGGCGAACTACCCGATGAAGGACGGCCGGCTCGGCAATGGCGTCGGCCTCGACACCCCGGCGGCGACGGTGGCCATCCTGCGCGCGCTGCAGGGCGCCGGCTACCGGGTCGACGGCATCCCGGACGACGGCGACGCGCTGATGCGTTGGCTCTCGGCCGGGCCGACCAACGCACTGGCGGGGCGCGCCGAACGGGCCGGCGGCGAAGACCTGTCGCTCGCCGACTACAACGGCTTCCTCGCCGACGTCCCGGAGGCGGCGCACCGTCTCGTCACCGGCCGCTGGGGCGCGCCCGCCACCGACCCGCATGTCGAGGGCGACCGCTTCCGCCTCGCCGCCCATCGCCTCGGCAATGTTGCGGTCGCCATCCAGCCGGCCCGCGGCTACCACATCGACCCGAAGGCCAGCTACCACGACCCCGACCTGGCCCCGCCGCACGGCTACCTCGCCTTCCACGCCTGGCTGCGGCGATCCTTCGACGCCCACGCCGTGGTGTTCGTCGGCAAGCACGGCAACCTGGAATGGCTGCCCGGCAAGGCACTGGCGCTTTCGGAGTCCTGCTTCCCCGAGGTGGCGCTGGGCCCCCTGCCCGTGCTCTACCCGTTCATCGTCAACGACCCCGGCGAGGGCAGCCAGGCCAAGCGCCGGATCGCCGCCACCGTGGTCGACCACCTGACACCGCCGCTGACCCGGGCCGAGCTGCACGGCCCGCTGCAGGAGCTGGAGGCGCTGGTCGACGAGTATTTCCAGGCCATGGGCGTCGACCCGCGCCGGCTGCCGGTGCTGGCCGAGCGCATCCTTGACGCCGCCCGTCGCACCGGCCTCGACAAGGACGTCGGCATCACCGCCGACGAGGCCGAGGCGGTGGCGCTGGGCAAACTCGACAACCACCTCTGCGAGCTGAAAGAGCTGCAGATCCGCGACGGCCTGCACGTGTTCGGCACCGCGCCGGAGGGCCGGCTGCTGACCGATCTGCTGGTGGCGCTGGCCCGCGTGCCGCGCGGCCGCGGCGAGGCCGGCGACGCCTCGTTGCCGAGAGCGCTGGCCGCCGACCTCGCCCTCGCCGGCTTCGACCCGCTCGACCCGGAACCGGCCGCCGCCTGGACCGGGCCGCGCCCCGACGCGCTGGCCGAAGTCGACACGCAGCCCTGGCGCACCCAGGGCGACACCGTCGAGCGCCTGGAGCTGCTGACGGCTCGGCTGGTTGCGGGCACCGCACCCTGCCCGGTCGCCTGGACCCGCACCGCCGCCGTGCTGGTCACCGTCGAGACCCGGCTGCGCCCGGCAATCCTGCAGTCCGGCCCCGATGAGATCGCCAACCTGCTGCGCGGCCTCGACGGCCGCTTCGTGCCGCCCGGCCCCTCCGGCGCGCCGAGCCGCGGCCGGCCGGACGTGCTGCCGACGGGCCGCAACTTCTACTCCGTCGACACCCGCGCGGTGCCGACGCCGGCGGCCTGGACCCTTGGCTGGAAATCGGCCGGCCTGGTGCTCGACCGCTACCGCCAGGAGAACGGCGAGTGGCCCAGGCGGCTCGCGGTCTCCGCCTGGGGCACCGCCAACATGCGCACTGGCGGCGACGACATCGCGCAGATCCTCGCATTCCTCGGCGTGCGGCCGCAGTGGGAGGCCGCCTCGGGCCGGGTCACCGGCTTCGAGATCCTGCCGCTGTCCGTCCTGGAGCGGCCGCGGGTCGACGTGACGGTGCGGGTCTCGGGATTCTTCCGCGACGCCTTCCCGCACCAGATCGACCTGATCGACAGCGCGGTGCGCGCCGTCGCCGACCTCGACGAGCCGGCCGAGTTCAACCCCGTGGCCGCCCGCGTCGCCGAAGATGCCGCCAGGATGCTGGCATCCGGCGTCGACGCCGGCACCGCCCGGTCGCGCGCCGGCTTCCGGGTGTTCGGCTCCAAGCCCGGGGCCTACGGCGCCGGCCTGCAGGCGCTGATCGACGAGCGCATCTGGCAGGACGAGGCCGACCTCGCCGGGGCCTACCTGGAATGGGGCGCCTACGCCTACGGCCAGGGTGCGGAGGGCGCGTCGGAGCCGGAGCTGTTCCGCGCCCGCCTGGCCGGTGCCGAGTTGGTGGTGCACAACCAGGACAACCGCGAGCACGACCTGCTCGACAGCGACGACTACTACCAGTTCGAGGGCGGCATCACCGCCGCCGTGCGCCACCTTTCGGGCGCCCAGCCGGTGGTGTTCCACACCGACTCCAGCCGCCCCGAGACCCCGAAGGTCCGCACGCTCGCCGAGGAGATCGCCCGAGTCGTGCGCGGCCGCGCCGCCAACCCGAAGTGGATCGCCGGTATGATGCGGCACGGCTACAAGGGTGGCTTCGAGATCGCCGCGACGGTGGACTACCTGTTCGCCTTCGCCGCCACCGCGCGCTGCGTCGGCGACCACCATTTCGAGCAGCTGTTCGACGCCTATCTGGAGGACGACGCGGTGCGCGGCTTCCTGGAGGACAAGAACCCGGCCGCCCTGCGGGAGATCGCCGAGCGCTTCCAGGAGGCGATCGACCGCGGGCTCTGGCATCCGCGGCGCAATGCGGTGCAGGATCGACTGGCGACACTTTCCCGGGAACAGAACCGATGACCGACACCACCCCCGACATCGACCCGGAGATCGCCGCCCGGCACGCCGAGAAAATGGCGAAGAAGCGCGCCGCCCGCGACAAGATCATGGCCACCAAGGACAAGACCGGCGGCCTGCTGATCGTCCACACCGGCAAGGGCAAGGGCAAGTCGACGGCGGCCTTCGGCATGGTGTGCCGCGCCATCGGCCACGGCATGAAGGTCGGCGTCGTGCAGTTCGTGAAGGGCAAGTGGCAGACCGGCGAGCGCAAGGTGCTGGAGGCCTTCCCCGAGCAGGTGGTCATCCGCACCATGGGCGAGGGCTTCACCTGGGACACCCAGAGCCTGGAGCGCGACGTCGCCGCCGCGCGCGGCGCCTGGGAGGCGGCCAAGGAGCTGATGGCCGACCCGGCGATCGGCATGGTGCTGATGGACGAGCTGAACATCGTGCTGCGCTACGACTACCTGCCGCTCGCCGAGGTGGTCGAGGCGCTGAAGGCGAAGCGCCCCGACCTGCACGTCATCGTCACCGGGCGCAACGCCAAGGACGAGCTGATCGAGGCCGCCGACCTGGTCACCGAGATGACCATGGTGAAGCACCCGTTCCGCAGCGGCTTCAAGGCTCAGGCGGGGATCGAGTTCTAGGGACGCCACGCTCGTCCTCGAGCGGCCCTTCGTGGCCGCGCGATGCGCGGCACCTCAGGGCGACAGGGGAAAATGTAGGCGCAACAACCCACTATTCTGTCGCCCTGAGGTGCTGCGCGAAGCGCAGCCACGAAGGGCCGGCCGCCAATTGGCTACACCGGCTAAGCCGCCGCGAACGCCTCGCTCACGATCCCCAGCGCCTTCAGCATGAAGGCGAAGCCGCCATAAGGGCCGCTCTGGACGATCGCCTCGATGACCTCCTCCCTGGTCGCCCCGACATTCAGCGCCGACAGCGCGAACTTGCGCAGCAGCACGTCGTGGTTCAGCGCCGCGAAGCAGGCGACGGCGCACAGCGCGCGGATGCGGCGCTCCAGGCCGGGGCGGTCCCAGATCTCGCCATAGGCGTACTGCACCACCAGCGGGTAGACGGTGCCGGTCACCGGGTTGTCGGGGGCCGCGTGGCCGTCGTTGCGGCGCTCGCCGTGCAGGGCGGCCTGCAGCGCGCGGCCGCGGTCGGTGAGCGCCTCCAGCGGGTCGTTCCGCGGCGGGTCCTCGTCCAGGGTGATGCCGCGACCGGCGAACACCGCCAGCGCCGCCTCGATCGCCGATTCCGACGCCGCGAAGCCGCGGTAGATGCCGGTCTGCAGCAGGATCTCGACGATCGCGCGCGGCGCCAGGCCGAGGTCGAGGGCGGCGCCGACGTGGCGACGAAGCTGGTCGAGGTTCTGCATCGCGCACAGCACGGCGAGCGTGACCGCCATGCGCTCCGGCCGCGCCAGGCCGGGCCGCGCCCAGACATTGGCGTAGACCAGCTCGGCCATCAGCGCGTCGAAGCCGAGGGCGGGGTGGGCGAGTGCCGCGGGGCCGGCGCTGCCGAACAGTTCGTCCCTTAGCGTCCCGCCGGCACTGCGGGCGTCCTGGCGTGTCGTCACGGCGGCCTCCGGTTGCCTTCGACCCGATGCGGGCCGGCGGCATCCTAGCCATGTCCGGCGCCCGACCGGAACCCGCACGGATTATGCGTGTTGACGGTGGGGGTTGGGCGACTTTGCTCTCGTTTCCGCTGGTGCTGCCGGTAAGATCCGTCCGGTACGCGTCGAGATCGAGTCGAGGGCCGCGAAGTGACCGCCGACGAACTGGAAACTCCGGTCCGATCCGGGACCGTCGCCGACTTCTTGTCCGGCGGCGGCGAGATGGGCAGGCGCATCCGCACCCACGACTGGAACAGCACGCCGCTCGGCCCGCCCGAGCGGTGGCCGCAGAGCCTGCGCATCGCCGTGCGCATCATGCTGACCTCGCGGCAGCCGATCTGGATCGGCTGGGGCGACGAGCTGACCTATTTCTACAACGATCCCTACAAGTCGATCATCGGTGGCAAGCATCCGGCGGCACTCGGCCAGCCGACCCGGATAGTGTGGCGCGAAATCTGGGACGACATCGGGCCGATGCTCGCCACCGCGCTGGCCGGCGACGAGGGAACCTATGTCGAGCAGCAGCTCCTGATCATGGAGCGCAACGGCTATCCGGAGGAGACCTATTACACCTTCTCCTACAGCCCGATCCCCGACGACCAGGGCCGCCCCGGCGGCATCATCTGCGCCAACACCGAGGACACCCAGCGCGTCGTCAGCGAGCGCCAGCTGACGCTGCTGCGTGAGCTGGCGTCGCTGACCGCCGACGCCCGGTCCTGGCAGGACACCTGCACGCGCAGCGCCGAGGCCCTGGCGAGCAATCCCGTCGACCTGCCGTTCGCGCTGATCTACACCGCCGAACCCGGCAGCGGGACGGTGACGCTGGCCGGCCGCAGCGGCATCGACGCCGGGCATCCGGCGGCACCGGATGCGGTGACGCCGGAAGCCGGTTCCTGGCCGGTTTCCGAGGTGCTGCGCCGGCAGGACCTGACCGTCGTCGACGATCCCGGCGCGCGGTTCGAGCAGCCGCTGCCGAGCGGCGCATGGCCGCTGCCGCCGCGCCGGGTGGCACTGGTCCCGATCCCGGCCAGCGGCGAGACCGGCCGGGCCGGCGTCCTGGTCGTCGGCCTCAACCCGTACCGCCTGCTCGACGTCTCCTACCGCTCGTTCCTGACGCTGGTGGCCGGCCAGATCGCCGCGAGCATGGCCTCGGCACTGGCCTATGAGGAGGAGCGGCGGCGGGCCGAGGCGCTGGCCGAGATCGACAGCGCCAAGACGGCGTTCTTCTCCAACGTCAGCCACGAGCTGCGCACGCCGCTGACCCTGATGATGAGCCCGCTGGAGGAGCTGCTGGCGCAGCCGGCGGATGCTGCAGCAGATGCCGGGCGCCCGTTGTTGGAGCTCGCGCACCGCAACTCCCTGCGGCTGCTGAAGCTGGTGAACACCCTGCTCGACTTTTCGCGGATCGAGGCCGGGCGGGCGCAGGCGAACCACGAGACGGTGGACCTGGCGGCGCTGACCGCCGATCTCGCCTCGAGCTTCCGGTCGGCCATGGACAAGGCCGGGCTGGCCTTCGTCGTCGACTGTCCCGCCCTGCCCGCCGCCGTGCGGGTCGACCGCGACATGTGGGAGAAGGTGGTCCTCAACCTGCTCTCCAACGCCTTCAAGTTCACCTTCGAGGGCGAGGTGGCAGTGACCGCCCGGCCATCGGCCGACGCCGCCTGGGCCGAGATCAGCGTGCGCGACACCGGCACCGGCATCGCCGCCGACCAGATCCCGCACCTGTTCGAGCGCTTCCGCCGCATCGAGGGCGCGCGCGGCCGCTCCTACGAGGGGACCGGCATCGGGCTGGCGCTGGTCAAGGAGCTGGTCGAGCTGCACGGCGGCAGCCTCGCGGTCGAGAGCACGGTCGGCCGCGGCAGCATGTTCACCGTCCGGCTGCCGTTCGCCGGCCGGCAGCAGCAGCCGCAGCCGCAGGCGATACCCGCCGCACCACCACCGCCGGCGAGCGGCCGCGGTCGCGCGCAGGCCTTTGTGCAGGAGGCGCTCGGCTGGCTGGGCGAGGAAGCGGGCGACGACAACTTGCAGGCGGCGGCCGAACCCGCGTCGCGGCAAGGCGGGCTCGTGGTTCTCGCCGACGACAATGCCGACATGCGGGGCTACGTGGAGCGGCTGCTGCGGTCGGCGGGTCTCGCGGTGGAGGCGGTGGCCGACGGGCATGCGGCACTGGAGGCGTCCCGTCGGCTCGCCCCCGACCTGGTGCTGAGCGACGTCATGATGCCGGGGCTCGACGGCTTTGGGCTGCTGGAGGCGCTGCGGGCGGATCCGGCGCTGCGCGAGATCCCGGTGCTGCTGCTGTCGGCGCGGGCCGGCGAGGATGCGCGGGTCGAGGGCATACGCTCCGGTGCCGACGACTACCTGACCAAGCCGTTCGCGGCGCGCGAGCTGCTGGCGCGCGTCGACATGACGCTGAGGCTGTCGCAGATGCGCCGGGAGCGTGCCCGGGCGCTGCAGGAGGAGACGCAGGCGCTCGAGCTGCTGAACCGCGTCGGCATGACGATCGCCGCCGAGTTCGACCTGGAAAAGGCGGTGCAGGTCGTCACCGACGCCGCGACCGAGCTGTCGGGAGCGGCCTTCGGTGCGTTCTTCTACAACGTCGTCGACGCCGCGGGCGAAGCCTACACCCTCTACACCCTCTGCGGGGCGCCGCGCGAGGCGTTCGCCGGATTCCCGATGCCGCGCAACACCGAGGTGTTCGGACCGACCTTCCGCGGCGAGGGCATCCTGCGCTCGGACGACATCACCGCCGACCCGCGGTTCGGCCGGAACGCCCCCTACCGTGGCATGCCCGAGGGCCACCTGCCGGTGCGCAGCTACCTCGCCGCCCCCGTCACCTCCAGCAGCGGCGAGGTGCTGGGCGGCCTGTTCTTCGGCCATCCCGAGACCGGCGTGTTCGACGAGCGGGCCGAGCGGCTGATCGCCGGCATTGCCGTCCAGGCGGCGATCGCCGTCGACAAGGCGCGCATCTACCGGTCGGCGCAGCAGGAGATCGAGCGGCGCCGGCGCAGCGAGGAGGCGCTGCGGGAGAGCGAGCAGCTGCTCGAGCGGAAGGTCGAGGAGCGTACCGCCGAGCTGTCCGAGGCGAACGAGCGGCTGCGCGCCGAGGCGGGCGAGCGCGAGCGCGCCGAGGAGGCGCTGCGGCAGGCGCAGAAGATGGAGAGCATCGGCCAGCTGACCGGCGGCGTCGCCCACGACTTCAACAACCTGCTGACGGTCATCGTCGGCAACCTCGAATCGATGCAGCGAAACCTGCGCGCCGCCCGGCCCGACCCGGCGACCCTGCAGCGCTCCACCGACCAGGCGATGCGCGGCGCCCAGCGCGCCGCGTCGCTGACGCAGCGCCTGCTGGCGTTCTCGCGGCAGCAGCCGCTGGACCCCAAGCCGACCGACATCAACCGGCTGGTGACGGGCATGTCCGACCTGCTGCGCCGCAGCATCGATGAGCGGATCGCCATCGAGACGGTGCTGTCGGGCGGCCTGTGGGTGGTGCACGTCGATCCCAACCAGCTCGAGGTCGCACTGCTGAACCTGGCGGTGAACGGCCGCGACGCGATGCCTGATGGCGGCCGTCTGACCGTGGAGACCGCCAACGCGCATCTCGACGACGCCTATGCCGCGGCGCAGGCCGAGGTGGTGCCGGGGCAATATGTCCTCATCGCCATCACCGACAGCGGCACCGGCATGGACCGGGCGACCGTCGAGCGGGCCTTCGAGCCGTTCTTCACCACCAAGGAGGTCGGCCAGGGCACCGGGCTCGGGCTGTCGCAGGTTTACGGCTTCGTCAAGCAGTCCGGCGGCCACGTGAAGATCTACAGCGAGGTCGGGCACGGCACCTCGGTCAAGATCTACCTGCCGCGCCTGCACGCCCAGGCCCGCATCGCCGAGCCCGAGCCGGTGGTCCGCGCGCCCCGGGCGGTGCAGTCCGAGACGCTGCTGGTGGTCGAGGACGATGACGACGTGCGGGCCTACACCACCGGCATCCTGCGCGAGCTCGGCTACGGCGTGATCGAGGCGCCAAACGGCAGGGCCGGCCTGCGGGCACTGGAGCAGCACCCAGAGATCGTGCTGCTGTTCACCGACGTCGGGCTGCCCGACGGCATGAACGGCCGGCAGCTCGCCGACCGCGCCCGGCAGCTGCGCAGCGACCTGAAGGTGCTGTTCACCACCGGCTACGCGCGCAACGCCATCGTTCACGACGGCCGCCTCGACCCCGGCGTCCAACTGATCACCAAGCCGTTCACCTACACGGCACTCGCCAACAAACTGCGGGACATCCTGGACCAGCCGACCGGGCCGGGTCGCATCCTGGTGGTCGAGGACGAGACGCTGGTGCAGCTGCTGCTGATCGACAACCTGGAGGATCTCGGCCTGAAAGCCGAGCCGGCCGGCACGGCGACCGACGCGCTGAACAAGCTACGGCTGTTCGGCGGCGCGATCAGCGGCGCCATCGTCGACGTCGGCCTGCCCGACCGCCGCGGCGACGTCCTGGTGGCCGAGATCCGGGCGCTGCAGCCGACCCTGCCGATCATCATCGCCAGCGGCTACGACGGCACCGCACTGCGTGAGCGGTTCCGGCCCGACGGCCTGATCGCGGTGCTGCCGAAGCCCTATACGGCCGAACAGCTCAGCAATGCGCTGCGGGCGGTCGGAATGCTGAGGGCCGACGCGGGATCATAGCCCGCGCCGCGTCACCCTCCCCGCTCCGACCGTCAGCTCTCGCCCGGGTCGGCGCAGGTGAGCACCGACACCAGTTCGTCCCCCTGCAGAGGAGTGCGGCGCGCTGGACCGGAGTGAGGCTTAAGGGATATTTAAGGAGCATTCCACGATGCTTGGCATGGTCCGTGGGGTAAGGGGGACGACATGTCGAGTGCCTCGCTATGACGGGCGACGACGACCGGGTGAGTGACGTCGACCGTCGCAGCATGCGCATCCTGGCGACCAGCACCAAGGCCGCCGGGCCGGCCAACGCGCGCATCGCCGACCGGCTGGAGCGGGCCGCCGGCACGGGCGACCCGGAAGATTATCGCAAGGCCGAGGCATCGTTCGATTCGCTGCCCGCCAACGAGCGTCGGCGGATCGGCACGCACGCCGAGAAGCAGGCCGAGACCCAGCGTCAGTTGGAGGAAGCCCGCCGGCGCAAGGCCGCCGAGCCGCAGCCGCCGAAGCGCGCCCCGGCGGTCGACGACACCCTGGACTGGAAGCCGCTGATGCTCAGTCACAGCCCGGCGACCGACCCGATCGCGGCCCGGGATCCGATCCTGACCCGCGGCACGGAGCGGCGGCCGGCGACGCCTCCGTCTCCCCCGCGAGCCTCGGTGCCGCGCCCCGCAATGCCAGGCTCACCAGGTTCGCATTCCTCCGGCGCCGGTGCCGCCGCCCAGCGCGGCCCTGGCAAGCCGGGTGTCCCGGGCAGGCCTGCGGCCGCAGCCGGCGCCGGCAGCGCAGCGGGTACCGCCCCCGCACCGCCGCCCCCGCCGCGGCCGAAGAAGCCGCTTGTGACGCTCGACCCGGTCGCTGCCGCCAATGGCGGCGACGATCCTGAAAAGGGCTGGGACTGGCAACGCATTCCGGAGGATCCGGTGCTGAAGTCGAAGCGCAAGAAGCCGGCAGCCCTCGACCCGATCGAGGAATTGCGGCGGCAGATGCTGGGCGAGGACGACAAGCGGCGCTGATCCCCTTGCGGCCATCCCGGTTGCGTCCTGGTCGCTTCCGCATGACGCGGGCCGGCAGGGATGCCATTCTGCCCGGACGAAACGGCACGGCCCGACGCATCTGGGAGGATGGCTTGCGGATCCGATCCACCACCTGTTCCGCTGCGGTCCTCGCGACGGCACTCCTGCTCCCGGCGGCGCCCGGTCATGGCCAAACCCCGGCCGCCGTCGACCCGACGGTGCTCGAGCGCTCGCTGTACAAGACCCTGGTCTTCGAGGGTGCCACCAACGCCATCGACCTGTTGCTGTTCGGCAGCCTGCTCGGCGGCCACCTCTATGCCGGACCCGCCTTCCTGGCGGTGAACGCCTCCGCCGCCGCCCTGATCTACTACGGTCACGAGGTTGCCTGGGGCTATCTCGGGCCGCCGGAGGAAGAGTACGACACCAAGACCAACGTCCTGAAGGGCACCACCTTCCGGCTGGCCAGCTCGACCCGGGCATTCGCCGTCGGGTACGGCTTCACCGGGGATCCGGTCGCCGCCGGCGGCTTCATGCTCGCGAGCGCGGTCGGCGAGACCGCCGTCTACATCGCCAGCGAGTATGGCTGGGCGTTCTACGATCGGATGCGCCGGCCGGCCGAAACGGCGGTCACCCGCGCCGTCCTGACGCCGGCCGCCGTGATCCAATAGGAGTCCTCCCGATGATCCGTCGCATCCTGACCACCCACGCCGGCAGCCTGCCGCGTCCGGGCCGGCTGGTGCAGCTCTACGCCCACCGGGTCAACGGCGAGCCGATCGACGAGGCCGCCCTGGCCGCCGAGGGCGAGGCGGCGACCCGCGCGGTGGTGGCGCGACAGCGCGAGGTCGGCATCGACGTGCCCAGCGACGGCGAGCAGGTGCGCGAGGGCTTCTTCCTCTACGTGCAGCGCCGGATGTCCGGCTTCGGCGGCAAGTGGTCGCGCAAGCCGAGCCGCGAGTTCGACGCCTATCCGGAATTCGCCGAGGTCCGCCGGCAGGCGCTGGCGACCACCAAGGGGGTCACGAATTTCTCGCCGCCGATGGCGGTCGGGCCGGTGCGCTACGAGGACACCGCCGCCAACGCCGCCGAGATCGCCGGCTTCCAGGCCGCGCTCGCCGAGACCGGCGGCGGCTTCGCCGACGCCTTCATGACCGCGCCGTCGCCCGGCATCGTGGCGATGGCCATGAAGAACCAGTACTACCCCGACGACGACGCCTACCTGGCCGACGTCGCCGAGGCGCTGAAGGTCGAGTACCAGGCCGCCGTCGCGGCCGGACTGATGTTGCAGATCGACGCCCCCGACCTGGCGCTGGAGCGGCACCTGACCTACGCCGACCGCCCGGTGGCCGACTTCGTCGGCTTCGTCGAGCGCGTGGTGACGACCATCAACACCGCCATCGCCGGGCTGCCGCGCAGCCGGGTCCGGCTGCATGTCTGCTGGGGCAACTACGAGGGTCCGCACGATCACGACGTGCCGCTGCGCGATATCCTGCCGGCGATCCAGCAGGCCGAGGTCGGGGCCTTCATGATGCCGTTTGCCAACCCGCGACATCAGCACGAAATCAAGGCATTCCGGGATTTTCCTCTGAAACGAGATCAATCGTTGATCGTCGGCTGCATCGACACCCAGACCGCCTATGTCGAGCATCCGGAGGTGATCGCCGACCGGCTGGAGCGGGCTGCCGAGATGGTCGGCGACCCGGCCCGCATCCAGGCCGGCACCGACTGCGGCTTCGACACCTCGGCCGGGATGGGCCGGGTCACCGCGGACGTGGTCTGGGCCAAGCTGCGCAGCCTGCGCGAGGGCGCCGACCTGGCGGCGGCGCGGCTGTTCTAGGCGGCACGTCATCTGCGTGCGCCGAGGCAGCGGGTGGGTTCCGGAGCCGGCCGCTCGCGCGGCCCCTCCGGAATGACGAGTGTGGAGAGTGCAGCGCTTGGTTTCGGTGGCACCCTTCAATCCTGTCGTCATCCCGGAGGGGCCGCGCGAGCGGCCGGCTCCGGGATCCACGGAGCGACGGGCGTTGCTTCAGTAACTCTTCGGCAGCCCCAGCACCCGCTCCGCGATGAAGCATTTGATCAGCTCCGGCGACACCGGAGCGATGCGGGTGATCAGCACCTCGCGCAGCAGCCGCTCGACACCGTACTCGGCGGCATAGCCCATGCCGCCCAGGGTCATGACCGCGCGCTCGCAGGCCCGGAACGCCGCCTCGGCCGCCAGGTATTTGGCGGCATTGGCCTCGGCACCGCAGGGCGCGCCGGCGTCGTACAGGCTGGCGGCGCGCAGCACCATCAGCCAGGCTGCCTCCAGCTCCATCCAGTTCTCCGCCAGCGGGTGCTGGATGCCCTGGTTCTGGCCGATCGGCCGGCCGAACACCACGCGCTCCTTGGCGTAGGCCACCGCCCGCGACAGCGCCTGGCGGCCGACGCCGACCGCCTCGGCGGCGATCAGGATGCGCTCGGGGTTCAGCCCGTGCAGCAGGCAGCGGAAGCCCTGCCCCTCCTCGCCGATGCGGTCGGCAGCGGGCACTTCCAGCCCGTCGATGAACAGCATGTTCGAATCGACCGCATGCCGGCCCATCTTGTGGATCGCCCGGATCTCCACCTTCGAGCGGTCGAGCGGCGCGTAGAACAGGGTCAGCCCGTCGGTCGGCTTCGGTGTCGCCTCGACCGGCGAGGTGCGGGCGATGATCAGCACCCGGTCGGCCTGCTGGGCGGTCGAGGTCCAGATCTTGCGGCCGGTGATGCGGTAGATGTCGCCGTCGCGCACCGCCATGGTCTTCAGCCGCCCGGTGTCGAGCCCGGCATCCGGCTCGGTGACGCCGAAGCAGGCGCGCTCGCGTCCGGCGATCAGTGGCGGCAGGAAGCGGGCCTGCTGCTCCGGCGTGCCGAACACCACGACGGGGTGCAGGCCGAAGATGTTGATGTGGATCGACGACGCCGCCGCCATGGCACCGGCCGAGTTCGCCACCCGCTCCATCATCAGCGCCGCCTCGGTCAGCCCGAGCCCGGCGCCGCCGAATTCCTCCGGCATGGCGATGCCGAACCAGCCGCCCTCGGCCATCGCCGCGGAGAACTCGTGCGGGAAGCTCGCGGTCTCGTCGGCCTTGCGCCAGTAGTCGTCGCCGAAGCCGTCGGCGATGCGGCCGACCGCCTCCACCAGAGCGCGCTGGTCGTCGGTGAGCATGGGGGCTCCGGTCATCCTCGGGACTTCCTTACAGGACGGGACGTCTGTGGACCCATGGCCGTGCGGCCTCCAGCTGCCCGGCGAGGCGGAACAGCAGGTCCTCGCGACCATACGCCGCCCCGATGTGGATGCCGACCGGCAAATCCCCGGCGGTCCAGTGCAGCGGCACCGACATCGCCGGGCAACCGGTCATGTTGAAGTAGTGGGTGACCGGCATCTCGGCCTGGCACAGCCGCCCGAATTCCTCGCCGCCGGTCTCCGCTGGACGCAGCGTGCCCAGCGGAAACGGTGGCCGGCGCATGGTCGCGGAGACCAGCACGTCCCAGCTCTCGAAGAACTGGCCGAAGGCGCGGCCGGCACGGTGGAAGGCGGTCACCGAAGCGGCGTAATCCGGCGCCGTCAGCGCGCGGCCGGCAAGTGCGATCTCCCAGGTGGCGCGCTCGTAGCCGGCACCGTCCGGGGCGCGGCCCAGCATCGCCGAGCGGGCGGCGACGGTGTTCCAGGCGTTGGCCGCGACGATCACCTTGATCGCCTGGTTCAGCGCCTCGGCGTCGATCTGCGGCGCCGCCTCATCGACACGGTGGCCGAGATCCTCCAGCAGCCGCCCCGCCGCCTCGACGGCGCGACGATTTTCCGGGTCGAGTGCGACACCGTCGAGGCCGTCGAGATGCAGCGCCACGCGCAGACTGCCCGGGTCGGCGCCGACCTCGGCCAGGTACGGCCGGGCCGGCGGCGGGGCAGCATAGGGGTCGCCCGGCTCCGGGCCGCAGGTCGCGTCGAGCATGGCGGCGCTGTCGCGCACGCTGCGGCTGACCACATGGGCGGCCGACAGCCCGGCCCAGCCCTCGCCGACGAACGGTCCCATGGGGTTGCGGCCGCGGCTCGGCTTCAGGCCGAACAGCCCGCATTGCGCCGCCGGGATGCGGATCGACCCGCCGCCGTCGCTGGCATGCGCCATCGGCACGACGCCGGCGGCCACCGCCGCCGCCGAACCGCCCGACGAGCCGCCGGCGGTGCGTCCCAGGTCCCAGGGGTTGCGGGTCGGCCCGGTCGCCACCGGCTCGGTGGAGACGCTGATGCCCTCCTCCGAGGTCGCGGTGCGCCCGAAGCTCACCAGACCGGCCGCCCGGCAGCGTGCCACGTAGGTGGAATCGGCCGGGGCGACGAAGCCGTCCCAGAAGCGCGAGCCGTTGCCGGCCGGCACGCCGGCCTCGAAGGCGTACAGGTCCTTGAACAGGAACGGCACGCCGGCGAACGGACCGTCGCCGACCCCGGCGGCCACTGTCCGCCGGGCGCGGTCGTCGAGACGGCGGATGATGGCGTTGATCCTCGGATCGACCGCATCGGCCCGGGCGATGGCGGCCTCCAGCACTTCGCCGGCAGTCACCTCGCCGCGCCGGATCAGCGCCGCCAGCCCGAGCCCGTCATGCCGGTCGTAGTCGCCGAAGGCGGCCATCGGGCCTACCGGCTCACAGCTCGATCTTGTCTTCCAGGCTCTCCCCCCGGAAGAAGCGGTCGGCGTTGGCGAACATCTCGCGGAACTTGCGGTGCATGATGTCGCGGGTGCCCGGCGCGTTGTGCGGAGTCAGCACGACGTTGCGGAACTCGCCGAAGGGCGACGGGCCGACCACCGGCTCGATCTCGAACACGTCGAGTCCGGCGCCGCCGAGCTTGCCCGACCTCAGGCCGTCGAGCAGGGCCGTCTCCGACACCACCGGTCCGCGGGCGCAGTTGATCACGATCGCCCCGTCCTTCATGGCGGCGATCGCCGCCGCGTCGATCATGTACCGGGTCTGCTCGGTCGCCGGCACGTGCAGGGTGATGAAGTCCGAGGTGGCGATCAGCTCGTCGAACGGCAGCCGCTCGACCCGCAGCGCGTGCTCGACCGCCGGGTCCATGTCGACGATGTCGTGGTAGGCGACCTTGCCGCATTCGAACGGGATCAGGCGCTTGGCCACCTGCTTGCCGATCCGCCCGAGGCCGATGATGCCGACCCGGGCGCCGCCCAGGCCGCGCGCCTCGGCCCGCACCGTGTTCGAATGCCAGCGCCCGGCGCGCAGCTCGGCATCCTGCCAGGCCAGCCGCCGGCCGGTGGCCAGCATCATCATGATGGTGTGCTCGGCCACACCCTCCGGCGTGCCGCCGGGGGTGATGGCCAGCGGGATCTGCCGGTCGCGCAGTGACGTGGTGGCCACCGTGTCGTGATAGCCGACCCCCTGGTGCAGCACCAGGCGCAGCTTCGGCGCCGCCTCGACATGCCAGGGCTCCAGCCGCTTGGCGCCGATCACCACGACCTCCGCCTCGGCCAGCTTGGCGCGCACCTCGGCCTCGTCGTCGCCCTCCAGGTAGAGGATCTCAAAGCCCTCGCGGCGCTCCTCCTCGATCAGGGCGCGCAGGGTGGCGTCGGCGGGGACGAAATACAGGATACGAACGGTCATGGCGCGGCCGGCTTCCGGTGGCGGGGGCGGTCGGGTATTGATCCGGCCGCGGGGCCGGCATGCTAGCGGCCCTTCGGGAGGTTTGTCATGCCGTCGCGTTCGGAACTTGTGACATCGGCAATCGGCGACGGCGAGGCCGTCTGGGAGTCGCGGCTTCGCGCCCTGGTGGCAGATGACCCGGCCGCCGACTCCGCCCACGACGTCCACCATCTCGACCGGGTGTGGGCAAATGCCCGGACCATCCTCGCGGCACCGGAGCACGAAGGTCGCGCCGACCGGCTGGTGGTGCTGGCCGCCGCCTACCTGCACGACTGCGTGGCGGTGCCGAAGGACTCGCCGGACCGGCCGCGGGCTTCGCGGATGGCGGCCGACCGGGCGACCGGCCTGCTGCGCGGCATCGGCTTCCCCGCGGATCGGCTGGACGCGGTGGCGCACGCCATCGCCGCCCACAGCTATTCCGCCGGCATCCGGCCCGAGACCCTGGAGGCCAAGATCATCCAGGACGCCGACCGGTTGGACGCCGTCGGCGCCATCGGCCTCGCCCGCACCATCGCGGTCGGCGCCGAGCTCGGCCGTCCGCTGTTCCACCCGACCGATCCGGCCGCCCGCCACCGCCCGGTCGACGAAGTCGCCTGGTCGGCCGATCACCTGCTGGAGAAGATCGTCAAGCTGCCGGCGCGCATGAACACCGCCGCCGGCCGGACGCTGGCCGAGCGGCGGATCCGCATCGTGCACGACTTCCTGTCGGGACTGGCCGAGGAGACCGGCTCCCTCGCGGTCGAACTTCGTTCGATACCTCAGGATGAGGCTACATCTATTTGATAACAAGTAATTTATCCTAGAACAACCGCTCCTGCCTCAGGTCGATGCCGTCGAGCATGGCGATCCGCTGGACCACGGTGGCGTGCTCCTCCAGCGCGCCCTCGGCCCGCAGATGCGCGACGCCATGCCCGCGCGCCAGCAGCAGCGGCGCCACCAGCCGGGCCCGGTGGCAGCGCGCCGGATCCGCCTCGGCACACATCAGCGCCACCCGGTAACGCGCAGCACCCTGGGCCAGCCGGTCGAGCGCCGCCTCCACCAGCTCCGGAGGCGGCGGCGGGGCGTCGCCGCGCTTGCCACCCAGGGCATCCCCCAGCCAGACATAGCCGATCCCGGCGCCGGCCAGGGCGTCGCGCAGTGACTCGCGGTTGAACTGCGGGACACGCCGCGAATACGGCGCCGAGCGCACGTCGGCGATCGCCGTCACCCCGGCGCGTTCCAGCAGTCCGAGGAAACGGTCGACCGGGTGGTTGGAATGCCCGACGGTCAGGAAATCGGCCATCTCAAAGCGTGAACAGCGTCTCGATCTTGCGGCGCAGCTGGTTCGGGCTGAACGGCTTGACCACATAGGCGTCGACGCCGTGCCGGCCCGCCTCCACCACGAACTCGCGGGTCGCCTTGCCGGTAAGCATGACGAACTTCATGTGCGGATAGCGCAACCGCACCGCCTTCAGAAAGTCGAGGCCGGACATCCGCGGCATGTTCCAGTCCGAGACGATCAGCTGGAACCCGCCCTGCTCGTGCTCCAGCACCGCCAGAGCCTGCTCGCCGTCGCGCACCGCCACGATGTCGGTGATGCCCATGACCTTCAGCGCCCCCTGGGCCAGCTTGGTCGCCATCGGCTCGTCCTCGGCCAGCAGCACCCGCAGGCCGGCATAGGTCGGCAGCGGCTGCGGCGCGGACGGGCGATCTGGCTCCAGGCTCATTCGGCGCTCACATGCTGGCGCAGGGCGGCGAGGCCCTGCTCGACGGCGGCCGGCAGATCCTCGATGCCGCCCACGGCATCCTGCATATGCCCCGACGCCGCCGCCTGTTCAACCATCCGTGCGCATCGCCAGGCCGCGCGCAGGCCGATCGAGCCGGCGGCACCCTTCAGGCCGTGTGCCGCGTCGGCCGCCGCGGCGGCGTCGCCGGCGGACCGGGCCGCGGCGAGTGCCGCCAGCGCATCACGGGCCGTCTCCTCGAAGGCGGCGACCAGCTCCGCCGCCATGTCGGCGCCGAGCTGGTCGGCCAGGGCGTCGTATACCGCCGGCTCGAACGGGCCGTCGCCGGCCTCCAGCAGTGCGGTCGGGTCGCCCTCCTCCGCCTCCGGCAGATCCCCGGCCCCCGCCTCCAGCACGCGTGCCAGAGTGCGGAACAGCGCCCGCGGGTCGATCGGCTTGGCGACCGCAGCATCCATGCCGGCCTCCAGGCAGGCGCGCACCTCATGCTCCATGGCACCGGCAGTGGCGGCGACGATCGGCACCATGGCCGCCGGGCCGTCGAGCGCGCGGATGGCGCGGGTGGCGGCGATGCCGTCCAGCTCCGGCATGTGCAGGTCCATCAGCACGACGTCGATGCCGCCGGCCGCGACCGCGGTGACCGCGCGGGCACCGTCCGGCACCACGGTCACCCGGTGCCCGCGCTTCTCCAGGAGGCCGCGGGCGACGCGCTGGTTGACCGGGTTGTCCTCGGCGACCAGGACATGCAGCGGCGGCAGCTCGGTGCCGCCGTCGTCGGCCGCCTCCGCCGGCTTGGCGCCCTCGGGCAGGTCGAGCAGCACCCGGAACGTGGAGCCGCGGCCGGGCGTGCTCTCGACCTCGATGCGACCGCCCATGCGGTCGACGATGCGCTTGGATATCGACAGCCCGAGGCCGGTTCCGCCGTAGCGCCGGGCGATCGAGGCGTCGGCCTGCGCGAATTCCTGGAACAGCCGCGCCTGCGCCGCCGCGTCCATGCCGATCCCGGTGTCGGCCACCTCGACCACCAGCGGCACCCCCGGACCTCCCTTCCCGCCCCGCCGCACCCGCAGCGTCACCGACCCGGCCGCGGTGAACTTCACGGCATTGCCGACCAGGTTCAACAGCACCTGCCGCAACCGGCCGGCGTCGCCGCGCAGCCAGGGCGGCACGTCGTCGGCGACCTTTCCGGCCAGCGCCAGCCCCTTCTCCGAAGCGCGGCCGTCCATCAGCGCCACCGTGCCCTCGACCAGCCGTCGGACGTCGAAGTCGGCGTCTTCCAGCTCGAACCGGCCGGCCTCCAGCTTCGACAGGTCGAGGATGTCGTTGAGGATGGTCATCAGCGCTTCGCCGGATTCCAGCACGATGCCGGCGGTCTCGCGCTCGCGCGCCGCGAGGTCGCCGTCGAGCAGCAGCCGGGTCATGCCGATGACGCCGTTCATCGGCGTGCGGATCTCGTGGCTCATCATCGCCAGGAACTCGGACTTCGCCCGGGTCGCCGCCTCGGCGCGCTCCTTGGCGTCGCGCACCTCGGCCATGGCGTCCTTGAACACCGCGAGTGCGGCCGCCATCGCGCCGACCTCGTCGCGCCGGCCGAGGTCGGGCACGGCGACGTCGCGGGTGCCGCCGGCCAGTGCCGTCATCGCCCGCTCCATGCGCCCGAGCGGCCGCACGATGGTCTGGATCATCCACACCGCCACCGCCAGCGCCGCCAGCGCCACGCCGGCCACAACCGCCAGGGTGAAAGTCTTGGTCCGGCCGATCACCCGCTCGGCCTCCAGCCAGAAGCGGAAGCCGCCGGAGGCTGCCGCCTCGACCAGGATCTCCAGGTTCTCGCGAACGTCGGCGGCGAGCTGCTCCGGCGTCGGGTCGCCCGGCGCCGCCGCGGCCCCGGCCTCGTGCCGCGCCCACCAGCGGCCGACGTCGGCAGCGATCGCGTCGGCCAGCCGGCGCATGTCGTCGGACTGCGAGCGCTCGGCGACCACCGCGAGGTCGGAGACGAGCTGGTCCCAGCGCTCGGCCCGCTCCACCCGGCTCTCGGCGCGCTGCATGACGGCGAAGGCGGTCTGCGCCGAGCGGGCGTGGCTGATCGCCTGCAGCGGCTGGTCGTACAGGCGCTGCGCCAGGTCGGCGAGCGACCAGGTGGCGGTCAGGGCGACCGCGGCGAGCGCCGCCGCCGCGATCACCGCGACCAGGAAGGCGCCGAGCAGCTTGATCCGGATCGGCATGCCGGCGGCGCCCGCGCCCGCCTATTCGACCGTCACGACCAGGCGCATCTTCGGATGGATGCGGCAGCGCACCTCGACCACGCCCGGCGCCTTCAGGGTCACGCCGTTGGTCTGCCCCGGCGTCTGGATGCCGAGGTTGAAGACGTTGCCCGGCGATTCCGAATAGACGTTGTGGTCGTACTGGTCGCCGTTGACGAAGGTGATGCCGTCCCCGGCCTGCGCCGTCAGCGTCGCCGGCTCGAAGGCACGGCCCGACTGCATGATGCGGTTCTCGCCGGCGAGCGCCGCCGACACGAACGCGCCGAACGCCGCCCCGGCGATGGCAGCCGGCATGGCGGCGCGGAGATTCTGGCGCATGACGTCGCTTCCCCGGTCGTTCCGAGCATCATGATACCGCAGGAGGGCGGAAGTCGGGAGCGGCGGGTGGGTTCCGGAGCCGGGTGCTCACGCACCCCCTCCGGAATGACGAATGAAAATGATCGTCATCCCGGAGAGTCCGCGCAAGCGGACGGCTCCGGGACCCACGGAGCGACGTGCGTCGCCTACCCCGCCAGCTTCGCCTTCAGCAGTTCGTTCACCATCCCCGGATTGGCCTTGCCGCCAGAGCGCTTGATGGTCTGGCCGACGAAGAAGCCGAACAGCTTGTCCTTGCCGGAGCGATACTCGGCGACCTTGTCCGGGTTCTCCGCCAGCACCGCGTCGACGATCGCCGCGATGGCGCCGCTGTCGGAGACCTGCCGCAGCCCCTTCTCCTCGACGATCGCGGCGGCGTCCCTGCCGGTGGCGAACATCTCGGCGAACACGTCCTTGGCGATGCGCCCGGAGATCGTGCCGTCGCCGATCAGGTCGAGCAGCCCGCCCAGCGCCGCCGCCGACACCGGGCTGTCGCCGAGATCGAGGCCGGCCTTGTTCAGGGCGCCGAACAGCTCGGAGATCGTCCAGTTGGCGGCGATCTTCGGGTCGCGCTTGCCGCCCTTCACCACCGCCTCGTACCAGTCGGCCGTCGCGCGCTCCTCGATCAGGGTCGAGGCGTCGTACAGCGACAGGCCGTAGTCGCGCATGAACCGCGCCTTCCTGGCATCCGGCAGCTCCGGCAGGGCGGCCTTCAGCGCGGCGATGCGCGCCGGGTCCAGCTTCAGCGGCAGCAGGTCGGGGTCGGGGAAGTAGCGGTAGTCGTGCGCGTCCTCCTTGGAACGCATGGACCGCGTCTCGCCGCGCGCCGCGTCGAACAGCCGGGTCTCCTGGTCGATGCTGCCGCCGGCCTCCAGGATCTCGACCTGGCGGCGTGCCTCGTACTCGATGGCCTGCTGCACGAAGCGGATCGAGTTGACGTTCTTGATCTCGCAGCGCGTCCCCAACGGGCCGTCGGGCCGGCGCACCGAGACGTTGACGTCGCAGCGCATCGAGCCTTCCTGCATGTTGCCGTCGCAGGTGCCGATGTAGCGCAGGATCGAGCGCAGCTTGCGGATGTAGCCGGCGGTCTCCTCGGGCGAGCGCAGGTCCGGCCGCGAGACGATCTCCATCAGCGCCACGCCGGAGCGGTTCAGGTCGATGTAGGACTTCGACGGGTGCTGGTCGTGCAGCGACTTGCCGGCGTCCTGCTCGAGGTGCAGGCGCTCGATGCCGACCGCCTTCACCGAGCCGTCGGGCAGGTCGACCTGCACCACGCCCTCGCCGACGATCGGCTGCTGGTACTGGCTGATCTGGTAGCCCTGCGGCAGGTCGGCGTAGAAGTAGTTCTTGCGGTCGAAGACGCTGACCTCGTTGACCTGCGCCTCCAGCGCCAGCCCGGTGCGCACCGCCTGGTCGACGCATTCCCGGTTGATCACCGGCAGCATGCCCGGCATGGCGGCGTCGACCAGGCTGACCTGGGTGTTCGGCTCGGCCCCGAACGCCGTCGCGGCGCCGGAGAACAGCTTCGACTTTGAGATCACCTGGGCGTGGACCTCGAGGCCGATGACGACCTCCCAGGCCCCGGTGTCGCCCTGGATGCGGTAAGGCTCCGACATCCTCACACCCCTTCCAGCATGGCCGGGCGGGCGGAGAACGCCGCCGCCTTCTCGATGGCGCGGCCGACCCGCAGCACCATCGCCTCGTCAAACATTCTGCCCAGCACCTGCAGGCCGAGCGGCAGGCCGCGCGCCGACAGCCCGGCCGGCACCGACATCCCCGGCAGGCCGGCGAGGCTGGCCGGCACCGTGAACACGTCGTTCAGGTACATCTTGATCGGATCGTCGTCGTTGGCGCCGACCGCAAAGGCGTCGGACGGCGAGGTCGGCGCCAGGATGGCGTCGACACGTCGGAACGCCTCGTCGAAGTCGCGGCGGATCAGCGCCCGCACGCGCTGCGCCTTGCGGTAGTAGGCGTCGTAATAGCCGGCCGACAGCACATAGGTTCCGATCAGCACCCGGCGCTGCACCTCGGCGCCGAAGCCGGCACCGCGGGTGTTGGCATACATCTCGGCGAGGCTGCCGCCCTCGACCCGCAGCCCGAAGCGCACCCCGTCGTAGCGCGCCAGGTTCGACGACGCCTCGGCCGGCGCGATGATGTAGTAGGTCGGAAGCGCGTATTTCGTGTGCGGCAGCGCGATGTCGACGATCTCCGCCCCGGCGTCGCGCAGCCACTCGATGCCCCTGGCCCAGATCGCCTCGATCTCCGAGGGCATGCCGTCGACCCGGTATTCCCGCGGCACGCCGATGCGCAGGCCCTTCACCCCGCTCTCCAGCGTCGCTTCCAGGTCCGGCAGCGCCTCGGCGGCGGAGGTGGAATCCTTCGGGTCATGGCCGGCCATGGCGGTCAGCATCACCGCGGCGTCGCGCACGGTGCGGGTCATCGGCCCGGCCTGGTCGAGGGACGAGGCGAAGGCGACGATGCCCCAGCGCGAGCAGCGGCCGTAGCTCGGCTTCAGCCCGACGATGCCGGTGAAGCTGGCCGGCTGGCGGATCGAGCCGCCGGTGTCGGTGCCGGTGGCGGCAAGCGCCGCCCAGCCGGCCACCGCCGCCGCCGAGCCGCCGGACGAGCCGCCCGGCACCAGCCGGGTCTCGGCATCCTGGGCGCTGCGCCACGGGCTGACCGGCGGCCCGTAGTACGAGGTGCCGCTGGACGAGCCCATGGCGAACTCGTCCAGGTTGGTCTTGCCGAGCATCACCGCCCCGGCGTCCCACAGCCTGGCGGTGACCGTCGACTCATAGGTCGGCTTGAAGCCGTCGAGGATGTGCGAGGCGGCGGTCGTCAGCACGCCCTCGGTGCAGTACAGGTCCTTGACGGCGATCGGCAGGCCCTCGAGCGCCCCGGCCTCGCCCTTCGCCAGCCTGGCGTCGGCGGCCGCCGCCATCGCCAGCGCCTTGTCGGCGGTGACGGTGATGTAGGCGTTGAGGTCCCGCGTCGCCTCGATGCGGGCGAGGTAGGCCGAGGTCAGCTCGGTGCTGCTGATCTCACGCGCCCGGAGGGCGTCGCGGGCGGCGACCAGGTCGAGGTCCAGAATGCCGGCCATCACTCGACCACCTTCGGCACGGCGTAGAAGCTGCCGGCGGCATCGGGGGCGTTGGCGGTCACCCGGTCGGGGTAGCCGCCGTCGGTCACCACGTCGTCGCGCAGGGGCAGGGCGTGACCGGTGACGCTGGCCAGCGGCTCCACACCGGCCGTGTCGACCTCGTCGAGCTGCTCGACGAAGCCGAGGATGGCGTTCAGATCCCCCACCATCGCCTCCAGTCGATCCTCCGGCACGCGAAGCCGGGCGAGTGCCGCGATGGACGCGACGGTGGCCTTGTCGAGCGACATGGGCTAAAGACCGTTCCAGATAATCGTGAAAGTAAGAAAACGGCGGATTTCCGCCGTTTCGAAGCGCGGAAGCTAACACCGCCCATGCCCCTCTGCAAGCTTGCCGACCTGCCCCGGCTGCTGCCCCCCGGCGCCCGCCTCATGGGCCTCGACTTCGGGACCCGCACGATCGGCGTCGCCGTCTCGGACGCCGCCCTGCGCGTGGCCTCGCCGGTCACCATCGTGCGCCGCCGCAAGTTCTCGACCGACGTCGCCGAGCTCGCCCTGCTGGTCGAGAGCCGCAACATCGGCGGCTTCGTGATCGGCCTGCCGCTGAACATGGACGGGACCGAGGGCACCCGCGTGCAGTCGACCCGCGACCTGACCGCCGAGCTGCTGCTGCGCATCGACCTGCCCTGCGTGTTCCAGGACGAGCGCATGAGCACCCAGGCGGTCGAGCGCGCGATGATCGACGAGGCCGACCTGACCCGCGGCAAGCGCCGGAAGTCGATCGACTCGGCGGCCGCCGCCTGGATCCTGCAGGCGGCGTTGGACACGCTGCCGTCACCCGAATGACCGCCCCCGCATGAGCGCCACCGGATGAGCGCTACCCTGGCGGCGCTGGCGCCGGTGTTCGGCCTGATCGTCGTCGGCGCCATCCTGCGGCCGCTCGGCCCGATCGGCGAGGACGGCTGGCGCGGTATCGAGAACCTCACCTACTGGCTGCTGCTGCCGGCGCTGCTGGTGCTCAAGCTCGGCGGCACCGACCTGTCGGCCTACGAGATCGGCCCGATGGTGGCGGCGATGGCCGGTGCCGTGCTGATCGTCACCGCCATGCTGGTGGCGCTGCGCCGGCCGAGCGGCATCGCCGCACCCGCCTACACCAGCGTGATCCAGGGGGCGATCCGGCAGAACACCTACATCGGCGTCGCCGCCGCCGAGCCGCTGTATGGGCATGACGGCGTGGCGCTGGCGGCGGTCGGCATCGCCGCGGTGATCCCGCTGGTGAACGCCCTGTCGGTGTGGTTCCTCACCCGCATGATCGGCGACCGGCCGGCCGGTCTCGGCGTCGTGGCGCGCTCGATGGCGAAGAACCCGATCATCCTCGCCTGCCTGCTCGGCATCGCGCTGAATGCGACCGGCATCGGCCTGCACCCGCTGGTCGCCGACGGCCTCGACCTGCTGGCGCGCGGCGCGCTGGCGCTCGGCCTGCTGGCGGTCGGCGCCGGCCTGCGCTTCGCGGCACTGCGCACCGCCTGGGGGCCGCTGCTGCTGTCGAACGCCCTGAAGCTGGTGGCGGTGCCGGCACTCACCATCGCACTGGCCGGCCCGCTCGGGCTGAGCGGCGTCGCCCTGCAGGTCGCGGTGCTGTTCAACGCCGTGCCGGCCTCCGCCTCGTCCTACGTGTTCGCCCGGGCGCTGGGCGGCGACCACGGGCTGATGGCGGCGATCCTGACCACCCAGGTGGCGATGGCGGCGGTCACCCTGCCGCTGTTCATCGCCTGGATTGGGTAGATCACCCCAGTGCGTGGGTGAGCAGGAAGATCACGCAGCCGACGAACGCCCCGACCAGGGTGCCGTTCACCCGGATGTATTGCAGGTCGCGGCCGACCGCCAGCTCGACCCGGTCGACGATGGTCCGGGTCTCCCAGCCGCGCACCACGTCGGCGACGAAGCGGCCGATCTCGGCGCGCCACGGCGTGACCAGCTCGACCACCACCGCCTCGATGCGGCGGTCCATGCGCGCCTGCACCGCCGGGTCGGCGGCCAGCGCCGTGCCGACGGCACCCAGCAGCTCCGCCAGCGCGCTGCGCACGCCAGACTCCGGGCGCCGCAGGTCGGCCTCTGCAGCGGCGCGCAGCTGCTGCCAGAGCCGGTCGAGATAGTCGCGGACCTGCGGCGCGCCCACCACCTGGTCGCGCAGCCGGGCGAGCCGCTCGCGATGTGCCGGCGAGTGGCGCAGGTCGTGGGCCAGCCGGTCGACGGCGGCGTCGAAGCTCGCGCGGGCCTCGTGATCACGGTCCTGCAGCTCGTCGAGGTAACCGACCAGGCCGTCGGCGATCGCCTTCCCCACCTGGCGGTCGACGCGGCCCGGCACCCACCAGGCGGTGCGGGTCGCGACGATGCCGAGGATGCGCTCGCGGTTGGCCACCACGTAGTCGCGCAGCGCCGCCACCATGTGGTCGAACAGCTCCTGGTGGCCGCCGTTCTGGCGCAGTGCCGCCACCAGTGCCGCCGCCGCCGGTGCCGGGTCGAGCTCCAGCAGCTGCCGGCGGATCATCGCCTGCAGCCGATCCTGCAGGTCGCGGTCGTTCAGCGAGCGGAACACGAAGGCGCCGATCGTCACCATGCGGTCGGCGACCGCATGCGCGTTCGCCGGATGCGCCAGCCACTCGCCGAGCCGCCGCGAGACGCCCGCACTCCGTAGCCGGTCGGCGACCAGCTTCGGCTCCAGGAAGTTCAGCTCGATGAAGCGCCCGAGGCCGACGCCGATGCGCTCCTTGTTGCGCGGGATGACGGCGGTGTGCGGGATCGGCAGGCCGAGCGGCCGGCGGAACAGCGCCGTCACCGCGAACCAGTCGGCGAGGCCGCCGACCAGCGCCGCCTCCGAGCCGGCCCGCACCAGCGCGATCCCGAAGCCCTGCAGGCCGGACAGGGTGGCGCCGGTGTAGACCGCGCCGGCGGCGACCAGCAGGCCGGTGGCGGCCATGCGATGGCGCCGCAGCGCGCGGCGCTGCTCGCGGGTGGCGTCGTCGTCGAATGCTTCCGTCACGTCGCTCCTCCGGCCGATCGAGGCTCCAGGCTGCAGCCCGATTGTGGCATGCGGATGCACGGTGCTGTCGACGTCGGCCCTTCGCCGGATGGATCCCGGAAACGACGGAGCGGCGGGTGGGTCCCGGAGCCGCCCGCTCGCGCGGACTCTCCGGGATGACGATCATTTTTACATTCGTCATCCCGGAGGGGGCGCGCCAGCGCCCGGCTCCGGGACCCACCCGCCGCTCCGGCCGTTCACCCGCACCCCTTTCTTCGCGACGCGACCTGGGTCTAGGCTTCCCCTGCCACCGCCGGAGTGACGCCGCCATGCCGCCCGTCTTCGAGTTCTGGCCCGCCCTCGCCGCCCTGTCGCTGCTGCACCTTCTGGCCGCCATGGTGCCGGGACCGAACACCGTGGTGGTCAGCCACCTCGCCGCCGGCCAGTCGCGCGGCGCGGCGTTCCAGGCGGTCGCCGGCGTGGCCAGCGCGACGGCGACCTGGGTGATCGTCACCCTGAGCGGGGTGGCCGTGGTGCTTCACCAGGCCGAGGGACTGTTCTGGCTGATGCGGATCGCCGGCGCCGCCTACCTGCTCTACGTCGGCATCCGGCTGCTCGCTGCGCTGCTTCGCCCCGCCGGCGATGCCGTCGGCGCGCGCGCGGCGGTGACTTCGCCGTACAGGCTCGGCCTGCTGACCAACCTGCTGAACCCGAAATCCGGTGTGTTCTGGGTCAGCGTGTTCGCGGTGGCGGTGCCGACTGGCGCCCCGGCGGGCTTCTACGCCGCCGCCGTCGCGCTGATCCTGCTGCAGACCGTCCTGTGGTACGGGCTGGTCGCGCTGGTGTTCGCCAGCGGGCCGGCGCGGCGGCTGTACCGCGGCTCCGCGCGCTGGCTCGAGGGCGTTGCGGGGCTCGCGATGATCGGCTTCGGCATCAAACTGGCGGTCGTAGGCCGGTGAGCCTGTTCGAAGCGGCGCCGGTCGCCCCGCGCCTGGGTGCTCGGCTGACCGGACCCAACCCGAGTTCGCCGGTTTCAGAGCCGCTCACGGCGGCCACCGCCGGCTGCTGAGGCGAACCAACTTCCCCGGCGAGGTGCCGGTGATGGCGTGACCACCGGAGAGGACCACTTCATGAACGCCCTGCTTGCCGGCGAGGTCGCCTGGTACGCCGCCGGCCGGTTCTACCGCGGCTCGGACGGCGCGCTGGCCGACTACGGCTACTTCCTGCACCTCCCGTTCGTCGACGTACCGATGTTCGCCGGCCGGCCCGGCGAGGCGACCGCGCATTTCACCTTCGCCGCCGAGCCCTTCGTGGCGCAGACGGTCGAGAACGGGGCGCTCTCGCTCGGGCTCGATCCGGTCGGCGAGTTCTCGCTTTACCTGCAGCGCCGACCGGCAGCGAGATTCGACGATCCCGCCTCATTCGCCCACGGCAGCCGTATCGCCACCTTCCGACGGACCAGCCTGGTGGTCGGGACGACCGCCGCCGTCCTGGTCGGCGCGACGACGGCGCCGCTGATCGGCACCAACGTATTCTCGGCACGCCTGGTCGCAAGTGATCCGTTCGAGTTCGGCGGCGGCCGCCACGACCTTGCGCGCCATGTCGGCGCGGGAGTGACCCAGTTCGGAACCAGTGCCGCCACCCCGGTCCTGCCAGCGCCGGCCGGCTACGACCTGGTGCTGCCGTTCACCGGATCCGCCATCGCGCTGGGCCCGGCCGGGCGGGTCGACGGCGAGTCACCGTAGCGACTGTCAGGACACCGCCGCGACGGTGAAGTCGGGGGTGCCCGACCACACGAAGTCCCAGGCCGCCCCCGGCCGGACGTTCTGGACGGCCCGCGGCTCGAAGGCGACCAGGCAGGTGCCGCCCTTGTGGCGGACGGATGGATAGATCAGTGCCGGATGCCCCTGGTCGCGCAGTTCACGGGCCAGGGCCTGGCCCCTCGGATAGCCGCGCCCGGCGTCCGGATCGAGGGCGGGGTGCCCCGGTTCGTCGCCGAGGTCGGGGAAGGCGCCGATGAAGTCCGCGAGGAGTTCGACGTAGCGCACGCGAAGCTCGGCGGCGCGGGTTTCCTGGAGGGCGCGCCATTGGTTGAAGCCGACCTCCTGCTGGGCGGTCAGCACATGGAAGGCCGCGTACCAGGCGCCGCGCTCCGGACCGTTGAAGCGCTGCCCGGTGACGGTGGTGTAGGCGAAGGCGGCGTTGACGTGGGTCTGCCCGTAGGCCTGGAGCTGGGTGGCACGGCGGCTGAAGGCGAGCTCACGCGGATCGATGGCGGGGGAGCCATGCTGCTCGACGAGTTGCCGCTCGCTGGTCATCGCCTCGAAAGCGGCCATCGGCCCCAGCTCCTCGGCCGGGTTGCCGGCGAGCGGAGCGAGAACCGGGGGCAGATGCCAGGTCGCCTTGATGAGCCGCGTGAGACCGTGCCGGGCGAAGGGCTCGATCCTCACGCCCCACCGCGGAGCGCATCCAGGTGGCTGCGCACCCGCAGGATCAGCGGCAGCCCCTTCTCGATCATCGTGTCGACCGGGCGCTTGCCGCCGAACAGGACGCCGTCGTTGGGACGGGTTACCCATTCGCGGGCGAGCGGGCCGGGGAAGTTGATCTCGAGCGACTTGAAGATGCCGATCAGGGCGGACAGCCGGAGCATCTGGTCGCGCGTCAGCCGCCCGGCGAAGGAACCCCGGCGGACCCGCTTGAAGCTGTCCTTGGACATGTCGGCGAGATCGGCGGCCTCGCGCAGGCTCAACGACCAGAGGTCGGCGAGGCGCGAATACCACTGCAAGGCCTGCGCCTGGAACTCCGAGGAACTGGTGTCGATGGCGGCCGGGGCCGGTCGCTCGGACGCTGGGAGGGTTGCGCTGGGCGTCATGTCGAAGATTTAAGCGCATATGCTCTCGCAAACAAGGGTATATGCGCCCATTACAATCCGCCGGAAACCCGCAGCACCGCCCCCGTGACATAGGAGGCTTGCGGCGACAGCAGCCACAGCACCGCTTCGGCGATCTCCGACGGCTCGGCGGCGCGGCCCATCGGGATGCGCGCCGCCACCCGGGCCGGGCGCCCTGGCTCGCCGGCAGCAGCGTGGATGCCGGTGTGGGCGGTGCCGGGCGCCACCGCGTTGACGCGGCTCCCCGCCGGCGCCAGTTCCTTAGCCAGGCCGATGGTGAACGCCTCGACCGCCGCCTTAGAGGCCGCGTAATGCACATATTCGCCGGGCGCGCCGAGGGTCGCGGCGATCGACGAGATGTTGACCATCACGCCCGGCGTGCCGCGGTCGCGCCAGCGCCCGGCCGCCGCCTGCGCGCACAGCATGGTGCCGAGCACGTTGACCTCCAGCACCCGGCGCATGGTGGCGACCTCGGTGTCGACGAACGCGCCGAGCCGCCCGGTGACGCCGGCGTTGTTGACCAGTCCCTTGACCGGCCCCAGCGCCGCCTCGGCGTCGGCGAACAGGGCGGCAACCGCATCCGGGTCGGCGACGTCGCACCGCAGCGCCAGGGCGGTGCCGCCGGCCGCGCACACCGCGTCCTCCAGCCGACCGGCGGCATCGGCGTCGCGTTCGTAGCTGAAGGCGACCGCCCAGCCGCGCTCCGCCGCCCCTCGGACGATCTCGGCGCCGATCCCGCGCGACCCGCCGGTCACCAGCAGGAAGGGCGGGGCGTCGATCTGTTCTCTGGGCATCGGCTTTCTCCGGTCGGCGCATTGCCGTCCCGCCGATGGTGGACCGGCGCGCCCGGCGACTGAAGCCCGCAGCGCTTATCGCGCGCATAAGCGGCGCTTTGCCCTTCCGCGAATGCGCGGATGGTCAGGCGGACGAGTCGTCGACCTCCGCTGCCCCGTGGACGAAGCGAAGGGTCTCCACCGGCCCGCTGGCCGAGCCGGCGATGACGCTGAACGATCCATCGGTCTCCAGCACGACCGCCTCTACCGCCGTCATCTTCGCGATCCCCTGCGAGCGGACCGCCGCCAGCACCTCCTCCTCGGTCACCCGCTGTGCCCTCAGCATCGCGGTCAGATACGAGCCGCGGAAGTACAGCAGGCTGGGATCCGCCTTCACCAGCCGCTGGAAGCGGGGCGAGCGCACCGACGCATAGGCCACCGCGTATTGCAGCAGGCACAGCAGGGCGAACGCCAGCAGGCCCTCGGACAGCGAAACCTCGCTGCTGAGCAGGGTCGAGGCCAGGGTCGAGCCGAGCGACACCGTGACCACCAGGTCGAAGGCGTTCATCTTGGACAGCGTGCGCTTGCCGGTGACGCGGAGGAACAGCACCAGCCCGGCATAGGCGCAGATCCCGACCACCAGGATGCGGCCCAGGTCGTACCAGCCATCGAACAGCATCGCTTTCGCCGCCTCCCGCTCCGTATGCCACCCACCTGCCAAGCGGGACGGTCTCGCGAGAGTTCCCGCGGCGGGGCCGCCGGCCCGGCTTGATCCGCAATTCCGCCTAACGCAGGATCGCCGCCTCGCCTCCGACCCCGAGAGCACCATGCCCGACGCTCCGCCAGCCGCCACCCCCGCCGCCGGCGCCCTTTCCGGGATCCGCGTGATCGACTGCTCGCGCGTGCTGGCCGGGCCGATCTGCACCCAAACGCTCGGCGACCTCGGCGCCGACATCGTCAAGATCGAGCGTCCGGGCATGGGCGACGACACCCGCAAATGGGGGCCGCCCTTCCTCAAGGACGCCGACGGCAACGACACCTCGGAGAGCGCCTACTACCTCTCGACCAACCGCAACAAGCGCTCGGTGGCGCTCGACATCTCGCGGCCCGAGGGACGCGAGGTGCTGCTGCAGCTGCTCGAAGGCGCCGACGTCTTCATCGAGAACTTCAAGGTCGGCGACATGGCGCGCTACGGCCTCGCCTGGGACGACCTGAAGCAGCGGTTTCCGCGGCTGGTCTATGCCAGCGTCACCGGCTTCGGGCAGACCGGGCCGTATGCGAAGCGCGCCGGCTACGACTTCCTGGCGCAGGGCATGGGCGGGGTGATGAGCGTCACCGGCGAGGCCGGCGGCGAGCCGATGAAGGTCGGGGTGGCGATCGCCGACGTGATGACCGGCATGCACACCGCGGTCGCGATCCTGGCGGCCCTGCGCCACCGCGACAGCTCCGGGCGCGGCCAGTACATCGATGCGGCGTTGCTCGACACCCAGGTCAGCTGGCTGGTCAACCAGGGCCTCAACTACCTGGTCGGCGGCACGCCGCCGGGGCGGCTCGGCAACGCGCATCCCAACATCACGCCCTACCAGGTGTTCGCGACCTCCGACGGCCACGTCATCCTCGGCATCGGCAACGACCAGCAGTTCGCCAAGTTCTGCCGCTTCGCCGGCCGCGACGACGTGGTCGCCGACCCGCGCTTCGCGACCAACGTGGCGCGGGTGCGCAACCGCGCCGAGTCGGTCGCCACGGTGGCCGCCGTCATGAAGTCCCGCACCATGGCCGAGTGGGTCGACGGGCTGGAGGCGATCGGCGTGCCCTGCGGCCCGGTCAACGACATCGCCCAGGTGTTCGCCGACCCGCAAGTGCAGGCGCGCGGGCTGCGCCAGGGCATCCCCGGCCATCCGCTGACGCCGGAGCCGGTGCCGACCATCGCCTACCCGCTGAAGCTCTCCGACACGCCGGCCGCGTACCGCCGGCCGCCGCCGATCCTCGGCCAGCACACCGAGGAGGTGCTCGGCGGCGAGCTCGGACTGGAGGCGGAGACGTTGGCGCGGCTGAAGGCGGCTGGCGTGATCTGACGAGAATCTACCTGCGGACCGGCACTGATGGGCAATCGCCGGGGGCGTGACCATGTTCTCCCGGACGATCGAATGAGATAGGATCGGTCCATGAAAACCATTGTTGCCACCGCAGGAACCGTTGCGCGTGAGCTGGAGCGGCTCAAGCTGCCGGGAGACACGCCGGTTCAGGTGATCATCGCGCGGTTCTCCGACCGCGAGGTACCTGCGATCGACGCGGCACTCGCCGTCGCTGAACGGGAATACGTCGAGGGTGACTTCGACGAGTGGGACATCGCCCGCGACTTCCCGGAGGTCAGGGATACGATTTCATAGATGGTGAAGATCTATCGATCGTCGGCGAGCAAACGCGACATCGCCGACATCGTTGCGTTTGTGGCGAAGGAGAATCGGGGCGCTGCCCGTGACCTGCTTACCCGCTTGGATCGGGCGGTCCGGGCGTTGGGCGATACACCTCAAATGGGACCGGTGCATCCGGAACTGCGTGGCTCGCCCCGTGGCATCGTCGTCCACCCCTACGTCGTCCTGTATCATGAGGACAGCCGAGGCGTCCGTATCATGCGCATTCTCGACGGGCGGCGAGATCTGCCAAACACGTTCTGACGATGCCGCTCCTGGAGTCGGACCGGTGCACGCCCCTCTCGGACAAGGCCCATCCCCCCAAGCTTGCGGGCGAGTACCGCCTTTCGCCGTCACCCCCTCCTGCTCGACGATGAAGCCCTGGGGCACTCACCCGCCCGGAAGTGACAGCGTCACCCGCAAGCCGCCGTCCGGGGCCTCCGTCAGCGTTACGCCGCCGCCGTAGAGGCCAGCGAGTTCGCCGACGATCGCCAGACCCAGACCGTCGCCCTCCACCAGTTCATCGAGCCGCACGCCGCGCCGCATCACCTCGGCGCGCCGCTCGGGCGCCAGGCCCGGACCGTCGTCGTCGATGTGAACCACCAACCGGCCGGCCTCCCGGCCGATCTCGACCACGACGCGCTGCCCCGCCCATTTGCAGGCGTTGTCCATCAGGTTGCCCAGCATCTCCTGGAGATCCTGCAACTCGCCGCGGAATGCCGCTTCCCCATCACCCACGGTCGCGATCTCGACCCCACGCCCGGCATGCAGGCGGGCGAGCGTCCGCGCCAGCGCCTCGGCCGCCGGCAGCACCGGTGTGGAGCCGCCGAGGGCGGGGGCCGTCCCCGAGGCGCGGGCGCGGGCGAGGTGGACGTCGACCTGGCGCCGCATCCGCCCGATCTCGCGGCCGAGCCGGTCGCCGAGTTCCCGCTGCCCCTGCCCGGACAGCGCCGCGGCCTCGTTGCCGAGCACCGACAGCGGCGTCTTCAGGGCGTGCGCGAGGTTACCCGCCTGGGTGCGGGCGCGCTCCAGCACCGCCGCCTTGTCGGCCAGCACGGTGTTCAGGTCGTCGACCAGCGGCTGGATCTCGGCCGGGTAGCTGCCCTGCACCCGCTCGGCGCGGGCTGCGTGGACCGCCGCCAGCGCCCGCCGCAATCCCGCCAGCGGCCGCAGCCCGAGCCAGACCTGTGCGGCCACCGCCGCGAGCAGGCCGGCGCCGAGGATCGTCAGCGACATCACCAGGGTGCGGGCGAACCGCGCCACCGCCGCGTCGAGCTGCGAGCGGTCGGCCGCGACCACGACGCGAAGGGCCATGCCGGCGTCGCCGAGCCGGACCGTCCGCTCCCAGGCCAGCAGGCGGCGGCCGTCGGGGCCGGTCGCCGCCAGCGCATGCACCTCGCCGTCGGCGGGTGCCGCCTCCGGCAGCGCCAGCTCGCCGTCCCACAGCGAGCGCGACCGCAGCGGTGACGCGTCGGCGCGCAGCACCTGCCAGTACAGGCCGGAATACGGCCGGTGGAACAGCGGATAGCTCGGCTCCGGGACGAGCACGACGCGGCCGTCGGGCTGCAGCTCGAGGGCGGCGACCACCTCGTCGAGATGGTCGACCATGCGCCGCGCCTCCTCGCCCAGCACATGGTCGCGGAACAGCCCGACCAGCAGGGTGCCGGACAGCGCCAGCGCCACGGCCAGCCAGACCGCCGCACCGGCAAGCAGGCGGGTCCTGAGCGCCGCCGAGCCCCTCAAGCCCTGGTATCCATCCGGTAGCCGAGCCCGCGCACCGTGGCGATCACGCCCGCGCCCAGCTTCTTGCGCAGCCGGGCGACGAACACCTCGATGGTGTTGCTGTCGCGGTCGAGGTCCTGGGCGTAGACGTGTTCAGTCAGCTCGCCGCGCGATACCACCCGGTCCTGGTGATGCATCAGGTAGCCGAGCACCCGGTACTCGTGCGAGGTCAGGGTCACCGGGGCGCCTGCGACGGTCACCCGGCCACTGCGGGTGTCGAGGACCACCGGCCCGCAGCGCAGCTCCGGTGCGGCGTGGCCGCTGGAGCGGCGGATCAGCGCCCGCACCCGGGCCAGCAGCTCCTCCATGCGGAACGGCTTGGGGAGATAGTCGTCGGCACCGGCATCGATGCCCGAGACCCGCTCGTGCCAGGCGCCGCGCGCCGACAGGATCAGGATCGGCATCGCGATCCCGGCGCCGCGCCAGGCGCGCAGCACCGACAGGCCGTCGCGCATCGGCAGCCCGAGGTCGAGCACCACGGCGTCGTAGGTCTCGGTGGAGCCGAGATACTCGGCCCTGTCACCGTCGGCGGCCTCGTCGACCGCGTAGCCGTCGCCGGCCAGCGCCGCCGCCACCTGGTGGCGCAGCGCCGCCTCGTCCTCGGCGACCAGCACCCTCACCGCCTGCCCTCCTTGCGACGCGCCGCCTCGATGCCCGGGCCGTCGGCCGACAGCAGCCGGCCGGAGGCGGCATCATAGACCAGTTCGAGCTTGCGGCCGCCGGGCGCCAGCAGCTCGATCTCGTAGACGATGGCGCCGTCGTCGTCCTCCAGTTCGACGTCGAGAACCTGGCCGGCGAAGTCTCTCTCCATGGCGTCGAGGATCGCGCGCAGCGGCAGCACCCGGCCGCTCCTGAGCGCCTCGCGGGCGCGGTCGTGATCGTCGTCGGCCGACAGCAGTGCCGGCGAAGCCATGGCGGCGAGAGCCAGGATCGCGAGGCCGGCGAGGCCGATGCGGAAGCGGCTGGGCATGACGGACTGATACGCCTGCGAAGCTGAACGGCGGATGAACGGGCCGTTCAGGCTGCGTTCAAGCGACCCCGGCTACATACCGGCCGTCCACCCGGATCACAATCCTACCGGGTCCATATCAGGCAAGGAGTTACCGACCATGAGCCGCAGCAAGATCGTCATCGCCCTGATCGCCGGTTCGCTCGCCCTCGGCGGAGCCGCCTACGCCAACGAGCAGCGCTCCACGCCGCAGCCGCACGCGACGCACGGCACCGACACCCAGTCGGCCGCAGCCCTCCTGCCGATCGCGTCGGTGCTGGAGCAGTTGACCGGGCAGGGCTACAGCGGCTTCACCGACGTCGAACTCGACGACGGCAAGTATGAGCTGGAGGGCCGCGACACCCAAGGGCGCAAGGTCGAGATCGACGTCGACGCCCGCACCGGCGCCATCCTCAAGGTCAGGCAGGACTGACCGGACCGCGATTCTCCGCCCTTTCCCGGAGCCGCCGCCCACCGGCGGCCCCGGGCGGGGTGCAGACGCGCTCCCATGACCCCAGGGAATCTGCGGCCGTCCGGACTTTCGCCGCGGCACGCTTGCCCACCCCCGGCAGCGCCCCCTATAAGGGCGCTTTAATGACCAGCGCCATCGCACCCGGACCCGCGACCGCCTCTTCCGACGGCTCGCGCTACCCGTATCGCCACCTCCTCGGAATCGAGGGGCTGACGCGACCCGACATCAATTTCCTCCTGGACCGCGCCGACGGCTTCGTCGAGCAGAACCGGCAGGTCGACAAGAAGGCGTCGACGCTGCGGGGCCGCACCCTGATCAACCTGTTCTTCGAGAACTCCACGCGCACCCGCACCAGCTTCGAGCTGGCCGGCAAGCGACTCGGCGGCGACGTCATCAACATGTCGGTCTCGACCTCGTCCATCAAGAAGGGCGAGACGCTGATCGACACCGCCATGACCCTGAACGCCATGCACCCGGACGCCCTGGTGGTCCGGCATGCGGAGTCGGGGGCGGTGCAGCTGCTGGCCGAGAAGGTCAACTGCTCGGTGATCAACGCCGGCGACGGCAGCCACGAGCACCCGACCCAGGCGCTGCTCGACGCGCTGACCATCCGCCGCCGCAAGGGCCATCTGGAGGGCCTGGAGGTGGCGATCTGCGGCGACGTCTCGCACAGCCGGGTGGCGCGCTCCAACATCCACCTGCTGTCGATCATGGGCGCACGGGTGCGGGTGGTCGCACCGCCGACCCTGCTGCCGTCCGGCATCGAGCGGATGGGTGTCGCGGTGCACCACGACATGGCGAGCGGCTTGGCGGGCTGCGACATCGTCATGATGCTGCGGCTGCAGACCGAGCGCATGAAGGGCAGCTACGTGCCCTCGATCCGCGAGTATTTCCGCTACTACGGCCTCGACGAGGAGAAGCTGCAGGTCGCCAAGCCGGACGCGCTGATCATGCACCCCGGGCCGATGAACCGCGGCGTCGAGATCGACTCCCTGGTCGCCGACGACATCTCGCGCTCGCTGATCCGCGAACAGGTCGAGATGGGTGTCGCCGTCCGCATGGCGGTGCTCGAGGCCCTCGTCACCAACCAGACCGAGCCGTGGGCGAAAAACCAGTGAGACCGACGCTTTACAAGAACGCGCGCCTGCTCGACCCGGGCACCCGGCTCGACGCCAAGGGAGCGCTGCTGGTGCGCGACGGCCGCATCGCCGAGGTCGGGCCGGCCGTGTTCGTCGACGCCATCCAGGAGGATGTCGAGGTGGTCGACTGCGGCGGCCGCTGCCTCGCACCGGGCCTGGTCGACATGCGCGTCCAGACCCGCGAGCCGGGCGAGGAGCACATGGAGACCCTGGCGTCGCTGCAGCATTCGGCCGTCGCCGGCGGCGTCACCACCGTCGCCACGCTGCCGAACACCAACCCGATCATCGACGACGTGTCGCTGGTGGAGTTCGTCGAGCGCCTGGCCCAGGAGGTCGGGCTGCTCAACCTGCATCCCTACGCCGCCGCCACCAAGCGGCTGAAGGGCGAGGAGATGACGGAGATCGGCATGCTGGCGGCCTCCGGTGCCGTCGGCTTCACCGACGGCACCAAGGCGATCGCCGACCCGGTGGTGATGCGCCGATTGCTGTCCTACGCCTCGATGTTCGGCAAGCCGGTGATCCAGCACCCCGAGGAGCCGGCGCTGGCGCGCGAGGGCTGTGCCACCGAGGGCGAGACCGCGACCCGGCTCGGCCTGCCCGGAATTCCGGCCTGTGCCGAGGTCATGATGATCGAGCGCGACCTGTCGCTGGTGCGCCTGACCGGCGGGCGCTACCACGCCGCCCATGTCTCCACGGCGGCCGCCATCGAGGCGATCCGCCGCGCCAAGGCCGAGGGGTTGCCGGTGACCTGCGACACCGCCCCGCCCTATTTCGCGCTGAACGAGCTGGCGGTGGTCGGCTACCGGACCTTCGCCCGGCTGTCGCCGCCGCTGCGCGCCGAGTCCGATCGCCGGGCGGTGGTCGCCGGCCTCGCCGACGGCACCATCGACGCCATCGCCAGCGACCACAACCCGGAGGACCAGGACTCCAAGCGCGTGCCGTTCGCCCAGGCAGTGCCGGGTGCGGTCGGGTTGGAGACCCTGCTGCCGATCAGCCTCGCTTTGGTGCACGAGGGAGCGATGCAGCTGCTCGACCTGATCGAGCGTCTGACCGTCGGTCCGGCCAGGATCCTCGGGCTCGAAGGCGGCACGCTGGCAGCCGGAGCCTGGGCCGACCTGGTGGTGTTCGAGCCGGACCGGGCGGTTCGGATCGATGCCGCGCGCTTCCGCTCGAAATCCAAGAACAGCCCGTTCGACGGCAAGCCGGCGCAGGGCCGGGTGTGGCGCACCGTGTATCGCGGCCGCACCGTGTTCGACCTCGACGCCGACGACAGCCGACCGCGCCGCGAGCACGCGCATGCCTGACCCCATGGGCAGCCTCGCCTTCACCTGGCCGTTCTACGCCGGCTTCGCGCTCGCCTACCTGCTAGGCTCGATTCCGTTCGGGCTGGTGCTCACCAGGCTGGCCGGGCTCGGCGACATCCGCAGCATCGGGTCCGGCAACATCGGCGCCACCAACGTGCTGCGCACCGGCCGCAAGGGCCTGGCCGCCGCCACCCTGGTGCTGGACGGCGCCAAGGGCGCGGTGGCGGTGCTGGTCGCCGCGCAGTTCGGCCCGGACATGGCGGTGCTGGCGGCCGGCGGCGCCCTGCTCGGCCACTGCTTTCCGGTCTGGCTGAAGTTCAAGGGCGGCAAGGGTGTGGCAACCGCGATCGGCATCTGGCTGGCGCTGTCCTGGCCGGTCGGGATGATCGCCATCGGAACCTGGCTGCTGGTGGCCGCCGTGTTCCGCTATTCGTCGCTGGCCGCGCTGATCGCGGTGGCGGTGGCGCCCCTGGCGGCCTGGCAGATCGACGGCCCGCAATTTGCCGAGCTCGGCGCCTTCATGGCTGTGCTGATCTGGATCCGTCACCACGAGAACATCGCCCGCCTGCTGCGCGGCCAGGAGAGCCGGATCAAGCTCGGCGGCTCGAAGAAGGGTGAAACCTGATCTGCGGTTTCCGCAACCGCGAAGGCGGTTTCAGAAAGCTAATGCGAGCGCCGGTCGCTTGGTGGGTCCCGGAGCCGTCCGCTTGCGCGGACTCTCCGGGATGACGAAGTCGGGAGCCGCTCTCACTTTCTTCGTCATCCCGGAGGGGGCGCGCAAGCGCCCGGCTCCGGGACCCACCCGCCGCTCCGAAATTCGAAGGTCGGGACGCCGGCTCGCCGAAAACCGGCCCTCTGCCGTCCATAGCCGCATGGAACGCCGCCATTGGAGCGCCAGTCCATGCCCGCCTCCCGTCCGTCAGCCCCCGCCCCCCTGCCCGCAGCCGAGCGTCTCGACCGCCTGCGCCTGATCCGCACCGAGAATGTCGGGCCGGTCACCTTCCGTCACCTTCTGGCCCGCTACCGCACCGCCGGCGCCGCCATCGAGGCGCTGCCGGAGCTGGCACGCCGCGGTGGGCGCCGTCGCAGCCTGCGAATCCCCGACCGCGCCGAGGCCGAGCGCGAGGTCGCGGCGATCGGCCGCGCCGGTGCCGCGCTGCTGGTCGCCGGCGACCCCGACTACCCGATGCGGCTCGCCGCCATTGACGATGCCCCGCCCTGCCTGTCGGTCGCCGGCGACCCGGCCCTCCTCGGCCGCCCGTCGATCGCGGTCGTCGGTGCCCGCAACGCCTCGATCAACGGCCGCCGCTTCGCCACCGTGCTCGCGAAGGCGTTCGGCGAGGCCGGCTACGTGGTGATATCGGGGCTGGCGCGCGGCATCGACGGCGCCGCCCATCTCGGCTCGCTGCCGACCGGAACGGCCGCGGTGCTCGCCGGCGGGGTCGACGTCGTCTATCCCCCCGAGCACGCCGACCTGCACCGATGGATCGGCGAGACCGGGGTTCTGGTCGCCGAGATGCCGGTCGGCACCGTCCCGCAGGCCCGACACTTTCCGACGCGCAATCGCATCATCGCCGGGCTGGCGCTCGCGACGGTGGTGGTCGAGGCGGCGCGCCGCTCCGGCTCGCTGATCACCGCCCGGCGCGCCCTCGACCAGGGTCGCGAGGTGTTCGCGGTTCCCGGCTCGCCGCTCGACCCGCGCTGCAGCGGCAGCAACGGCCTGATCCAGGAGGGAGCGGCACTGCTGATCCAGGGGCCGGAGGATGTGCTGGCGGTGCTCGACGCGGTGCCGGTGGCGCCGCGCAGCACCAGCTTTCTGCACGAGGACGAGCCGGCCTTCGCGGCCGTCGACGCCGACGCCGCGATGCGCCGCCGGGTGCTGGAGGCACTCGGTCCGGAGGCGGTGCCGGTTGACGAACTGATCCGCGGCTGCCAATTGTCTGCTCCAATCGTCGCGACCGTGCTCCTCGAAGCGGAGCTGGCCGGTCTGGTCGACCGGTACCCGGGCAACCTGGTGGCACGGCGCATCGACCCTCCGGCCTGAGGGCGACGACCCGACGGGTGTGCCGGGCCCGCTGGAATTTGTGCCCGCAGGGCGTCGCCGGATCGCGCCACAGGTGAGTGAAAACGCTGCATGAGCAAAGTCGTCGTCGTCGAGTCCCCGGCCAAGGCCAAGACGATCAACAAGTACCTGGGTGACGACTATCGCGTCCTCGCCAGCTACGGGCACATCCGGGACCTGCCGCCGAAGGATGGGTCGGTCGACCCCGACCATGACTTCGCGATGCTGTGGCAGACCGATCCGCGCGCCGAGAAGCAGATCAAGGCGATCGCCGAGGCGCTGAAGGGCGCGGACCTGCTGATCCTCGCCACCGACCCGGATCGCGAGGGCGAGGCCATCAGCTGGCACGTCCAGAAGGTGCTGGAGGAGCGCCGGGTCCTGAAGGGCATCGACGTCAAGCGGGTGGCGTTCAACGAGATCACCAAGTCGGCGGTGCTCGAAGCCATCGCCCGGCCGCGCGCCCTCGACCAGGACCTGATCGACGCCTATCTGGCGCGGCGGGCGCTCGACTACCTGGTCGGCTTCACGCTGTCGCCGGTGCTGTGGCGCAAGCTGCCCGGCGCCCGCTCGGCCGGCCGCGTGCAATCGGTGGCGCTGCGCCTGATCTGCGAGCGCGAGGCCGAGATCGAGAAATTCCGCGCCCAGGAATACTGGAGCGTCGAGGCCGACTTCCGCACCCGCGAGCGCAAATCCTTCACCGCCCGCCTCACCCATCTCGACGGCCGCAAGCTCGACCGCCTGGACATCGGCGACGAGGGCTCCGCCAAGGCGGCGGTCGCGGCGGTGGAAGCCGGCGACTTCGAGGTCGGCGAGGTCGAGAAGAAGCGGGTCCGCCGGCATCCGCAGCCGCCCTTCACCACCTCCACCCTGCAGCAGGAGGCATCGCGCAAGCTCGGCTTCGGCGCCACCCGCACCATGCAGCTGGCACAGCGCCTGTACGAGGGCGTGGAGATCGGCGGCGAGACCGTCGGCCTGATCACCTACATGCGGACGGACGGCGTCCAGCTCAGCCAGGAAGCCATCCAGTCGTTCCGCAGCGCCATCGGCTCGACCTATGGCGACCGCTACCTGCCGGGCACCGCGCGGGTCTACACCTCGCGTGCCAAGAACGCCCAGGAGGCGCACGAGGCGATCCGGCCGACCGACGTCAAGCGGACGCCGGACAGCCTGCGCGACCGTCTCGACGCCGACCAGTTGCGGCTCTACACCCTGGTGTGGCGACGCGCGGTCGCCAGCCAGATGGCCAGCGCCGAGCTCGACCAGACCACCATCGACGTCGTCGACCGCAAGGGCCGCACGACCCTGCGCGCCACCGGCTCGGTGATGGTGTTCGACGGCTTCCTCACGCTCTACCAGGAGGATCGCGACGAACCGGCCGCCGAGGACGACGAGTCGGGGCGCATCCTGCCGCCGGTCGAGCGCGGCGAGGACGTGGCGCGCCAGGAGGTCCGTTCCGAGCAGCACTTCACGCAGCCGCCGCCGCGCTTCTCCGAGGCCAGCCTGGTCAAGCGGATGGAGGAGTTGGGCATCGGCCGCCCGTCGACCTATGCCAGCATCCTGCAGGTGCTGCAGGACCGCGAATACGTGGTGCTCGACAAGCGGCGCTTCGTGCCCGAGGACCGCGGCCGCCTGGTGACCACCTTCCTGACCAGCTTCTTCAACCGCTACGTCGCCTACAACTTCACCGCCGACCTGGAGGGGCAGCTCGACGACGTCTCCGCCGGCCAGCTCGACTGGCACCAGGTGCTGCGCGACTTCTGGCAGGCATTCAAGGGCTCGGTCGACGGCACCAAGGACCTGTCGATCGGGCAGGTGATCGAGGCGCTCGACCAGGAACTGGCCAGCCACTTCTTCCCGACCGGGCCGGACGGCCTGCCGAACCGCGGCTGCCCGAGCTGCGACGGCGGCCGGCTGTCGCTGCGGCTCGGCAAGTTCGGTGCCTTCATCGGCTGCTCGAACTACCCGACGTGCCGCTTCACCCGCCAGCTCGGCGAGGCCGCCGGCGGCAAGACGGGGGGTGCGGAGGGCGACGAGGCGCTGCCGCGCACGCTGGGGACCGACCCCGAGACGGGGCAGGACGTCAGCATGCGCAAGGGCCCGTATGGGATCTACGTGCAGCTCGGCGAGCCGCCGGAGGGCACCAAGGACAAGCCGAAGCGCGCATCCCTGCCCCGCCAGCTGGCGCCGGCCGACGTCGACCTGGCCAAGGCGCTGGTGCTGCTGTCGCTGCCGCGGCCGATCGGCCAGCATCCCGAGACCGGCGACATCATCGAGGCCGGCATCGGGCGGTTCGGACCCTACCTGAAGTTCGACAGCACCTACGTCAACCTGCCGCCCGACGACACGGTGCTGACCATCGGGCTGAACCACGCCGTCCAGCTGATCGCCGAGAAGGGTGCCAAGAAGACGGCCGGCCGGCCGATCGGCGACCACCCGGCGGACGGCAAGCCGGTGACGGTGCACGCGGGCAAATACGGTCCGTATGTCCAGCATGGCGGGTTGCGCGCCACCCTGCCGCGCGGCGAGTCGATGGACGACATTGCGCTGCCTCGGGCGCTCGAGGTGCTGGCAGCCAAGGCCGCCAAGGGCGACGTCGCCGGCGGCAAGAAGGGCGGCGCGCGCGGCAAGCCGGCGAAGGCCGCGGCGAAGCCGAAGGCCGCGGCAGCGGCCGGGGCGGAAGCCGCCGACAAGCCGGCGAAGAAGCCGGCTGCGAAGAAGACCGCCACGAAGACGGCCGCCAAGAAGACGACCGCCGCGAAGAAGCCGGCCGCGAAGAAGGCCGGAGCCAAGAAGGCGACCTCCGGATCGCCCGCGAGCGACCCCGACAAGGCTCCGTTCTAGAATCGATGGCACGCCCTCCCAGCCCGGTCCCCACGCGTGAGGCGGTCCTCGACTTCGTGCGCTCCAGCACGACCCCGGTCGGCCGCCGCGAGATTGCCAAGGCGTTCGACGTGCGGGGCGCCGACCGTGCCGAGCTGCGGCGGATGCTGAAGGAGATGGCCGACGACGGCCTGCTCGACTTCGGGCGCCGCCGCAAGGTGGCGCCGCCCGGCGCCCTGCCCGAGGTGACGATCGTCGAGGTGACCGGCACCGACAAGGACGGGGAGACGCTGGCGCGGCCGGCGGTGTGGCGCGACGCCGGCGAGCCGCCGCACATCCTGCTGCTGGAGGATCGCCGCGGCGGCGCCCTCGGACCCGGCGACCGCGCGCTGGTGAGCCTGGAGCGGCGCGGCGAGGACCGCTACGTCGCCAGGATCATTCGTCGCCTGACCCGCTCGGCGCCGCGCGTGCTGGGGATCTACGAGCGCACCGAGGACGGCGGCGGCCGGGTGCGGCCCACCGACAAGAAGGCGAAGTCCGCGATCGTCGTGGACCGCCGCGATTCCGCCGACGCCGAGCCTGGCGACCTGGTGACCGTCGAACTGCTGGCGCGCAGCCGCAACCGCCTCGGCTTGCCGGCCGGGCGGGTGATCGAGCGGTTCGCCGGCATCGCCGACCCGCGCTCGTTCAGCCGCATCGCCATCCAGGAGCACGACATCCCGGACGTCTTCCCCGAGGCGGTAGTCGAGCTCGCCGAGCGGGCCACGCCGGTGACCCTGGGCAAGCGCGAGGACCTGCGCGGTGTGCCGCTGGTGACCATCGACGGCGAGGACGCCCGCGACTTCGACGACGCGGTGTTCGCCGAGCCGGACCCCGACCCTGCCAACCCCGGGGGGTTCCGCCTGCTGGTGGCGATCGCCGATGTCGGTCACTACGTCCGTCCCGGTGATGCCCTCGACCGCGAGGCGCTGAAGCGCGGCAACTCCGTCTATTTCCCCGACCGGGTGGTGCCGATGCTGCCGGAGGCGCTGTCCAACGGCCTGTGCTCGCTGCGGCCGGACGAGGACCGGGCCTGCATGGCGGTGGAGATCGTGATCGACCCGGACGGCGCCAAGCTGCGGCACCGCTTCACCCGCGGGCTGATGCGGTCGCGGGCGCGGCTGACCTACCGCCAGATACAGCGCGCCGCCGACGGCGGCGACGCGCCGGAGGTCCCCGAGGGCGTGCTGCAGCCGCTCTACGGCGCATACCGGGCCCTGAAGCGCGAGCGCGAGCGCCGCGGCGCCCTCGACCTGGAGATCCCGGAGAAGCGCGTGATCCTCGACGAGGCCGGCAAGGTCGTGGAGATCGGCATCCGCGACCGCCTCGATTCGCACATGCTGATCGAGGAGTACATGGTGCTGGCCAATGTCTGTGCCGCCGAGACCCTGGAGGCGCGCCGGCAGCCCTGCATGTACCGGGTCCACGAGTCCCCCGACCCCGAGAAGGTCAACGCGCTGGCGGACGTCCTGGAGACCCTCGACATCCGGCTGGCCAAGGGCCAGGTGATCCGGCCGAAGACCTTCAACGGCGTGCTCGCCAAGGTGCGCGGCCAGCCCGCCGAGCGCATGGTCAACGAAATGATCCTGCGCGCCCAGGCGCAGGCGCATTACGCTCCCGCGAATGCCGGCCATTTCGGCCTCGGCCTGGCGCGCTATGCCCACTTCACCTCGCCGATCCGGCGCTATTCCGACCTGCTGGTACACCGTGCCCTCATCCGTGGCCTGCGCTTTGGCGACGGTGGCCTGCAATCCGACGACGACGAGAAATTCGGCGACTGGGGCGAGCACATCTCGGCCACCGAACGCCGCGCCGCAGCCGCCGAGCGGCAGACCGTCGATCGCTATCTGGCACGCCATCTCGCCGATCGCATCGGCGGGCAGTTCGCCGGCCGGATCAACGGCGTGACGCGATTCGGCCTGTTCATCACCCTGGACGAGACCGGCGCCGACGGCCTGGTGCCGATCCGGACCCTGCCCGACGACTACTATGACCACGACGACGCCCGTCACAGCCTGACCGGCCGATTCCATGGCCGGGTCTACCGGCTCGGCGACATCGTCGAGGTCCGGCTGGTCGACGCCGACCCGGTGTCCGGAGCGATCTCGCTGGAGATCCTGTCGGGCGGGACGCAGGAGCGGCCAGGGCAGACGGGCAAGGTCAGGCGGCGGGGTGCGACGGCACGGCCACCGCCGCGCGGTCGCCGCCGTTGAACCGCATCCCGGAATGCAGCATGATTTCGCGACTGCAACACGACTGACACAGGGAAACGTATGCACGGCTTGCCGTCTCATGTCGGCCGTCGTCGGAGATCGACCGTGCTGCGGACGGCCGTGGCCGTGCTGGCGCTCGTCGGTCTCGGCTCCTGTGTCTCCACCGGCAAATCTCTGCGATCCGAACAGTTCGACCGCGAAGTCGCGGCAGCAATGTTCTCCGCGGGCTACGAAGGCATCGCCGACTACTATGTCGATGCGGTTCCGACCGATGCCATCGCGCTGGGCGCCCTCTCCGGGATAGCCAAGCTCGACCCGGCGCTCGCCTATGCCAGCCGGGACGGCCGGCTGGTGCTGACGGTCGAGGGACGGCCGGTCGCCGAGTTCGCGGTTCCGGGTGCCGACGACGTGCCGAGCTGGGCGATGCTCACCTCGGCGGCGATCGACGCTGGCCGCCAGGTGTCGAAGCCAGTTCAGGACGCCACGTCCGAGCGGATCTACGAACTGGCGTTCGATGCGGCAATGCATCGGCTCGATCGCTTCTCGCGCTATCTGCCCGCCGAGGCGGCGCGGTCGGCCCAGGCATCGCGCAACGGCTACACCGGCATCGGCATCACGATCGTCGAGCGCGAGGGCCGGGTCTATGTGACCTCGGTGTTCGACCGCTCGCCGGCCGCCGAGGCCGGGGTGGCGCCGGGCGACCGGATCGATTCCATCGAGGGAACCTCCGCCGAGGGGCTGACGATCGCCGAGGTCGCCGATCGCCTGCGCGGACTGATCGGCAGCTGGGTGTCGGTTGGCTTCGACCGCGCCGGCACCCAGGTGGCTACGCGGCTCGAGCGCCGTCCGGTGATCGAGAGCACCGTGCATGCCCGTCGGCTCCGCGACATCGCCTATGTCCAGATCTCCGGCTTCAACCGCGACACAGCCACCAGCCTGGAACAGACTCTCGGCGAACTGATCAGGTCCGGTGATCGTGCCTTGCGTGGCCTGATCCTCGACCTCCGCCAGAATCGCGGCGGCCAGCTCAACCAGGCGATCCGGGTCTCCGATCTGTTCATCGACCGCGGCACCATCCTGGAGACCCGCGGCCGGCACCCCAACTCCGCCCAGCACTTCGAGGCGCACGACCAGGACGCCACCAGCGTTCCCATGGTGGTTCTGATCGACAGCGGCTCGGCATCGGCCGCCGAGATTGTCGCCGCTGCGCTGCAGGACGCCGGGCGGGCGCTGGTGATCGGCGCGCGGTCCTATGGCAAGGGCACCGTCCAGCAGATCGTGCCGATGCCGAACGAAGGCGAGTTGATCCTGACCTGGGCTCGCATGCACGCACCGTCCGGCTATGGGCTGTCCAAGTTCGGCGTGTTCCCCTCGATCTGCACTGCCGACGGCCGGGTGGACGTCGATGCCGTGCTGCAGGGACTGCGCGACGGGCGACTGCAGGCCGGCGAGGCGGTTCATCGTCGCCGGGCGGCCGACAGCCTCGATGCGGCGGGCCAGGAAGCCCTGCTGTCGTGGTGCAAGGCCGACCATCCGCCGAGCGCCGACGATACCGACGCCCGTATCGCCCACCGGCTGCTGGACGAGCGCGACCTGTTCCAGCAAGCTTTCAACGCGTCGCGCCTGGCCCTGGGCGGCCGCCCCGGAAGCCTGCACTGATGCCGATCACCCGGGCTTCCGGGCAGGCTTGACTTCCGGATCGCGGTCGTTATGTTGCGCCCTCCGATTTCGCGAAGGAGACGAAGATGGCGAAGCCTGCGACCGTTCTGATCAAGATGGTCAGCACCGCCGAGACCGGGTACTTCTATGTGACCAAGAAGAACCCGCGCACCAAGACGGAGAAGCTGGAGCTTCGCAAGTACGATCCGGTCGTGCGCAAGCATGTGCTTTTCAAGGAAGCCAAGATCAAGTGAAGGCCGTTCCGGCTGACAGCTGACGGGCCGCCCTTCGGGGCGGCCTTCGTCGTTTCAGGGGGTGCATTCCGAGGGAACCGATCCCGGTCAGCCGGCGGTCCGGGTCAGCCGGCGGTCGCTCCGCCGAAGGATGCCGCATCCTCCTGCAGGAACGAGGACGCCAGTTCGACGCGGTTGCGGCCGGCGTTCTTCGCGCGGTAGAGCGCCTGGTCGGCGCGCTCCATCAGCGCCTCGACGGTGTCGTCGTCCGGCGAATCGCGCATGGCGCAGCCGATGCTGACCGTGACCGACAGCGACCGGCCATCCGGCAGCACCATCGCGGTGTCGGCGACCCGCTGGCGCAGCCGGTCGGCGATCCGGACCGCGAAGGTTACATGGGTGTCCGGCATCACGATGACGAACTCCTCGCCACCGAGACGGGCGACGGTGTCGACGTTGCGGACATTGGTGCGCATCACCTCGGTGATGTGCTGCAATGCCATGTCGCCCACCGCGTGGCCGTAGTTGTCATTGACCTGCTTGAAGTGGTCGACGTCCAGCACCAGCAGCGACAGCGGCTTCTGGCGGTGGCTGGTGTCCTCCATCAGCCGGCGCAGATGCGTGAGCAGATAGCGCCGGTTGTACAGTCCGGTCAGGCTGTCGGTCAGCGCCAGCGACAGGCTCTGTTCGTAGTTCTCGCGCAGCCGCTCCTGGTAGCGCCGGCGGCGGATCTGGGTGCGCACGCGGGCCAGCAGCTCGTTCCGGTCGACCGGCTTCATCAGGTAGTCGTTGGCGCCGAGGTCGAGCGCCTTCGCCAGCTTGTCGGTCTGGTCCTCCTCGCCGACCATCAGGATCGGCAGGTGCCGGGTGCCCTCATGGGCCCGGAACTGCGACAGCAGGCGCAGCGCGTCGTCGTCTTCCAGGTTCAGGCTGCAGATCACCAGGTCGGGATCGTCGCGGCCGGCGGCCTCGAAGCCGGCCCGTCCCGACGACACCCGTCGCACCTCGTCGCTGTCGACCGCCAGGCTCTCGATCATGTTGAGCGCGTCGATCGCGTTGTCCTCGATGATCAGCAGCCGCGCCGAGGTGACGTCCAGTTCGGCCAGCGCCCGCGGCTGCAGCATGCCGAGCTGGCTGGACGTCTGCTCGCGCAGCCGCCACTCGTCCATCATCATCTTCAGGCGCAGCAGCGACCGGACCCGCGCGAACAGCGCGGCATCCACCACCGGCTTGGTGAGAAAGTCGTCTGCCCCCGCCTCGATGCCGCGCACCCGGTCGGCGACATCGCTCAGCGCCGTCACCATGACCACCGGCAGATGCGTCGTCCGCGGGTCGGCCTTGATCCTCCGGCAGACCTCGAACCCGTCCATCACAGGCATCATCACGTCGAGCAGGACGATGTCCGGGTTCTCACGCTCGATAACCGCAAGCGCCTCCGGCCCGTTGCTCGCGGTCAGAACCTCGAAGTACTCGCTGCTCAGCTTGGCTTCCAGCAGCTTGACGTTCGGTAGAACGTCGTCGACCACGAGGACCCGGCCCGGCATCTCCGGTTACCCGAGATACTTCTTGACGGTCTCGAGGAAGTTGGTCACCGAGATCGGCTTGGCGATGTAGGCCTCGCAGCCGCCTTCGCGGATCTTCTCCTCGTCGCCCTTCATGGCGAAGGCGGTCACCGCGATCACCGGGATCGACTTCAAGCGGTCGTCCTCCTTGATCCATTTGGTGACCTCAAGGCCGGAGACCTCGGGAAGCTGGATGTCCATCAGGATCAGGTCGGGGCGGCTGTCGCGCGCGATTCGCAGAGCCTCCATGCCGTCCCGGGTACCGATGATGTTGTATCCATGCGCCTCGAGGAGGTCGTGGAACAACTTCATGTTGAGTTCATTGTCTTCGACGATCAGGACCGTTTTGGCCTTGCTCGCCGCCTCGCCGGCCGCGCTGCCCGTTTCGACGGAGGTCATGCGCCCATCCACCTTCGTCCGTTAATCAGGATATGCTCGTCGCCGCGACCCGTTCGGATTCGCGGCTCGTCCGCCTCGACTGTGGCGGAGTATAGACACAACGCACGGCTGATACCACTGACGAGGCCCGGTTGTCGAACGCATCCACGTCTTCGCCGGCACCGATCCGCATCGGCATCGACCTCGGCGGCACCAAGATCGAAGCAATCGTCCTGGACCCGTCCGGGGATTGCCTGCACCGCCGTCGCGTGGCGTCCCCGCGCGGGGACTACGAGGCCACGGTGCGGGCGGTCGCCGGGCTGGTGACGGACGTCGAGCACGAACTCGGGCGGCGCGGCAACGTCGGCGTCGGCATACCGGGCACGCTGTCGCGCGCCACCGGCCTGGTCAAGAACGCCAACTCGACCTGGCTGAACGGCCGGCCGCTCGACCGCGACCTGGCGGCCGCACTCGGCCGGCCGGTGCGGCTGCAGAACGACGCCAACTGCTTCGCGATGTCCGAGGCGGCGGACGGCGCTGCCGCCGGCGCCCGGGTGGTGTTCGGTGTGATTCTCGGCACCGGCGTCGGCGCCGGGATCGTCGTCGACGGCCGGCCGCTCGACGGCCCGAACGGCATCGCCGGCGAATGGGGGCACAACCCCCTGCCCTGGCCGGATGCCGAGGAGCTTCCGGGTCCGCCGTGCTATTGCGGCCTCAGCGGCTGCATCGAGACCTTCCTGTCGGGTCCGGGCCTGGCTGCCGGTTTCCGGCAGGAGACCGGCCGCCAGCTCACCGCCGTCGAGCTCGCTGGCGCGGCGACCGCCGGCGACGCCACAGCGGGCCGGCACCTGGAGCGCTACGCCGGCCGCCTCGCCCGCGGCCTCGCCCACGTCATCAACATCCTCGATCCCGATGTCATCGTGCTTGGCGGGGGGTTGTCGAACCTTGCGATGCTCTACGACCGGGTGCCGGCGCTCTGGGGTCGCCACGCGTTCACCGACCGGGTGGACACCCGGCTGCTGCCGCCGCGCCACGGCGACTCGTCCGGCGTCAGGGGTGCCGCCTGGCTATGGCGGCCGGACGACGTGCCGCCGCCATGACGGCACCGTCGCCTATCCTGTGCCGCGACTGCTTCACCTGGACGCCGGCGCGCCACGCGCCGCGGGAGCGCTGCCCGGCCTGCGGCTCCCGGCGGCTCGTCGCACATCCGGAACTCGACCGGCTATCGATCGCCCATCTCGACTGCGACGCCTTCTACGCCAGCGTGGAGAAGCGTGACGACCCATCCCTACACGACCGGCCGGTGATCATCGGCGGCGGCAAGCGCGGCGTGGTGTCGGCCGCCTGCTACGTCGCGCGGGTCTACGGCGTGCGGTCGGCCATGCCGATGTTCAAGGCGCTGGACGCCTGTCCCCACGCGGTCGTCATCAAGCCGGACATGGCGAAATACGCCGCGGCGGGAGCCCAGGTTCGCAAGCTGATGCGCGACGTCACGCCGCTGGTGGAGCCGTTGTCGATCGACGAGGCCTTCATGGACCTGTCGGGCACCGAGCGGCTGCACGGCAGCCCACCGGCCGGAACCCTGGCCAGGCTCGCCCAGCGGGTCGAGGAGGAGGTCGGCGTGACCGTCTCGATCGGCCTCAGCTACAACAAGTTCCTCGCCAAGGTGGCCTCGGACCTGGACAAGCCGCGCGGCTTCTTCGTGGTCGGTGCCGAGGAGGTGGAGCGCTTCCTGGCCGACCGCCCGGTGTCGATCATCTGGGGAGTCGGGCGGGCGCTGCACCAGACCCTGCAGGCGGACGGCATCCGCACCGTCGGCGACCTGCAGCGGCTGGAAGAGCGCGATCTGCAGCGCCGCTACGGCAGCATCGGCCAGCGCCTCGCCCGGTTCTCGCACGGCCGCGACAGCCGCACCGTCGAGCCGGGCACGGAGATCAAGAGCGTCTCCTCGGAAACCACCTTCGATACCGACATCGCCGATGTCGATGCCCTGCGCCCGTATCTGTGGCGGCTGAGCGAGGAGGTGTCGGAGCGGCTGAAGCGCAAGGCGATCGCCGGCGAGGTGGTCACCCTGAAGCTCAAGACCGCCGACTTCCGGCTGCATAGCCGCCAGCGACACCTGCCGTCGCCGACGCAGCTGGCGGACCGCATCTACCGCACCGCCGACTCGCTGCTCGCGCCGGAGGTCGACGGGCGGCGGTTCCGGCTGATCGGGGTCGGCGTGTCCGATCTGGCCGGCGAGGCGTCCGCCGACCCATTGGACCTCGCGGAACCGGACCTCGACCGCCGCCGGAAGGTCGAGGTGGCGATGGACAGGGTCCGCTCGAAGCTCGGGAAGGCAGCCATCGTGAAGGGCCGCGGCCTGCGCGCCGGCACCCTCAGGCAGACACCCTCGGACCGGATTCCTTCCGACGAGGAGCCGGTCTGAGCGTCAGCAAGCCCGGCTGTCGAGGGTCTCGAGCCGCTCCAGCGTCATCGCGACCCGGATGTCGCCGTAGTCCAGCAGCATGCGACGGGCGATGCCGTTCGCCAGCAGGTCGACCGACATCTCGAAGTCCGGCGCGCTTTCCGCCTGCCCGGGCTTGAAGAAGGCGAGCCGCACCGGCCAGAACTCGCCGTCCAGGGCCGGATGCTCGATCGGCGTTGGACCCGACTTCGGCGCACCGACCACCGCCGACACCAGCGAGCCGGCCTCGACCTCGCTGCCGTCGAACACCACGGCCCGGAAGAACCGCTTGCCCTTCCTCGCCTCGCTGATCAGCCGCAGGGTATGCTCGGTCGGCATCAGCGTCTCCGCCGGCAGCAGGAATTCCTCCCTGCTCGGCGCCGAGAACACCGCCTTGCCGTCGCCGGAGCCGAGCGGCAGCGGCATCACCGCCCGCCCCTCGATATGCTCCGCGCCGCCGCCGCGCTCACGGTCGATGATGAAGCGGTACACGTCGCCCGCCTTGGACTCCCAGGTGGTATACTGCGAACTGATCTCGTAGCCGTCGCCGGAAGCCCGGGAGAACGCCATCAGGTAGCGCTGCTCGATCGCCCAGCCGTCGCAGTCATCGCGCCACTCGAATCCCATCCGCCCGCGCACGTCGATGATCTCGGAGGACGCGGCGGCGCGCGCCAGCGACACCTTGTACAGCGCCCGGTGTCCCTGGATCCCGGCAGCCGGCGACGCGGCGGAAGCCGGCCCCGCGGACAGCGCCGCCAATGTCATCAGAGCTACGATCGCGCGGGTGACCCGCATGTATTCCTCCATCGTGTTCCTGCGTCGACTATTGCACGCGTCGGCGCGGTCGGCATCATCGGCCGGCAAGTTTTGCCGGGACCGGTGGTCGCGCCCCGCCACTCCCGGCCGCCGGAGCACCACCGCGGGCATCATCGCAGCCAATTCCGGCGGTTTTCCGGCAGCAGTGGTGCCGAGGCGCTGGCACGTCGCTTGCTTCACCAGGATCGACTCCCGATGGAGGCACGATCATGGCGACCGAGATGACCATCCAGACGGCACCGCTCGACGGCCACAGCGTGAGGCTGTACGCCGAGGTGACCGGCCTGCTCGCCCGCTTCAACGCGGCGCTCAACCCGTTGCCGGAGAACGAGGCCGGGCATCCCGACGCTCGCCCCGACCCCGCCGAGGCGGAGGCGGCCCTCAGGCTGGCCCTGGTCGCGATGACCGAGGCACAGCGCCGCATCGAGCGCCAGGAGAAGCGCATCCGCGAGCTTGAGAGCCTGTCGGTGACCGACGAACTGACCGGCCTGCTCAATCGCCGCGGCTTCGACATGCACCTCACGAAGGCCCTGGCGCAGAGCCGGCGCGGCGAGGCGGGCGGCGTCGTGATGATGATCGACCTGGATCGCTTCAAGCAGATCAACGACATCTACGGCCACGCCGCCGGCGACGGCTTCCTGCAGACAGTCGCCGCCGTTCTGAAGGCCGACGTGCGCGAGTGCGACGTTGTGGCGCGGCTCGGAGGCGACGAGTTCGCGGTGCTGATGAGCGACCTCGACCGCGACAACAGCGCCGCCCGCGCCCAGGCGCTGTCGGACCGGCTGAACGCCAACGCGGTCGACTGGCACGGCAGCATCCTGCCGATCTCGGCGAGCGTCGGCTTCGTGAACTACTCGGCGGGCGACACACCGACGGCCGTCCTCGACCGGGCGGACAAGCTGATGTACCTGCAGAAGAACGCGCGCCGCGACAGGGCCGGGCGCGCCAACTGACGGATCTTCCGGAGCCCCGGTTCCGCCGGGTCAGTGGGTTTCGAGGCGCACCACCCAGGGACGCCGGCCATCGACCTCGCCCAGCCCATCCCTGACCGCCCGCGCGCTCTCGGCACTCATCGGGCCCAATGCCACGCGGTGCCACTGCCCGCCCCGGACGCTGGCCGCGAGGATGCTCGGCTCCCGGCCGGCATAGCGCGCCGCCATCAGCTGGGCCCGCTCGGCATCGCGGAACGACCCCAGGATCACCCAACGGTCACCCCCGGAACCCCGCTGGCTCGGAGCCTCGGCCGCGACCGCCGGTGCCGGCATCCGCGCCGCCGCCGGGACTGCAGACGGGGCCGCCGCCGGCCGGGCGGCCCGCACCGGCGCAAGGGCCGCCCAGGAGGTATCGGGCGCCGCCGCCATCACCCTGGTACCGGGCGCCGGCGAGAGCTGGTCCTTGGTCACGATGATCCCGGCAATCGAGACGTGCGGCGGCGCCACCAGGTAGCGGGGCGCGGCGGCAATCTGCCGGGAATCCAGATCGAGGCTTGCCAGATCCAGCGCGTTCGCACCACGCGCCGCCAGCCGGGCCTCGTTCGTCAGCGGGTCGTCGCGGTCGCCGGGATACGTCGCGACCGTCACCGCCGCCGTCCTGCCCTCACCGTTCGGGCCGAAGCCACGACAGAAGGGTTCCCCGAGCACCGGGCGGACCAGCGCGCAGTCCTGGTCCATCGTCGCGGACAGCACATGGTCGGTGGTCGACTTGCCGCTGGCCATGTAGGAGATGCCGGTAAACGCGGTCGAAGCGATGGTAATCGGCAATGGCAGGCAGCCTCCCATCAAGAGCGGGAGTGCCGCCATCACGGCGAATCTGCGCTTCACTACGAATCCCCACCCAATCGACGATTTCCCCGCGCGAATCGTCCGGCATTTGCCGGTCGATGGCAACAGCAATCTTTCCGGCCCCGAACGGGCTGTCAGGCGGACGGGCACGGGGCGGCAATGCGCATCTGCGCTGATCCCGGCGTTTGCGGCTGGCATTCGGTGGTGTATAGGGGTCGATCATGACCCTTGTCACCGATACCAGCTCCCTCGCCGCTCTCTGCGACCGCCTGTCCCGCGAGACCTATGTCGCGGTCGACACCGAGTTCATGCGCGACAAGACCTACTATGCCAAGCTCTGCCTGGTACAACTCGCCGGTGCCGACGAGGCGGCCGCGGTCGACACGCTGGCGCCCGGCCTGGACCTGGCGCCGCTGTTCGAACTGATGGCGAACCCGTCGGTGCTGAAGGTGTTTCACGCCGCGCGGCAGGACGTCGAGATCTTCGTGCATCAGGCCGATGCCGTCCCGGCGCCGCTGTTCGACACGCAGATCGCCGGCATGGTGTGCGGGTTCGGCGACGCCGTCAGCTACGACCGACTGGTCCGCGGCCTGACCGGCGTGAAGCTCGACAAGACCTCCCGCTTCACCGATTGGAGCCACCGGCCGCTCACGCCGAAGCAGGTCGAGTATGCGCTGGCCGACGTTCTCCACCTCCGGCCCGCCTACGAGCGCCTGCACCGTCGCCTCGAGAAGACCGACCGGCTCGCCTGGCTGAGCGAGGAGATGGCGGTCCTGACCGATCCCGCCACCTATCGGATCGTCCCGGAGGAGTCGTGGCGCCGGCTGAAGATCCGCAGCACCAAGCCGAAGTTCCTGGCCGTGCTGCGGGAGATCTCCGCCTGGCGCGAGCGTGAGGCCCAGACCCGTGACGTGCCGCGCAACCGCGTGCTGCGCGACGATGCCCTGGTCGATGTCGCGGCACAGACGCCGCAGACGCCCGAGGACCTGGCCCGCTCGCGGGCCTTCAACCGGGAATCGTCCGGCGGCCGGACGGCGCGGGCGATCCTGGAGGCGGTGGCACGCGCACTGGCCATGCCGAAGGAAGAGTGGCCGAGCCTTCCGGACATGGACGAGGCCCCGCAAGGCCGCCAGCCGGTCGCCGACCTGCTGCGGGTGCTGCTGAAGATCCAGTGCGAGGAGCACGACGTCGCCCCGAAACTGATCGCCAGTTCCGACGACCTCGACGCGATCGCCGCCAGCGACGATGCCGATGTCCCGGCCCTGAAGGGCTGGCGGCGCGAGGTGTTCGGCGATGCCGCCCTCGCCGTGAAGCACGGCCGCCTCGCGATGGTCTTCGATCCCGGCAAAGAGCGGGTCCGGCTGATCGACGTCCCTGCCTGATACGCCCCCTCCCCCGAGGAGTGCTCCCAGGCATCGATATTCCGTACTGTGGAAAACCACAATCCGTGGTCACGGGATAGTTATTGTTTGCTTAATGGTTGTTCATGAAGATGGCTACCGCCGTCTGATGTGAACGAGGCCCCGATGCGCAAGCTCTCATTGATCGCCTTCCGGATCCCGGCGATCATCATTTCTGTTGCGCTGGTCAGTATCTTCGCTGCCGCCGGGGTTTCCCTGCATCTGCTGTCGGATTCCTACCGGACCCAGACCGAGCGCGCACTGCGCCAGTTCGGCGAGATCGAGGCGAAGTCGCTCAGGGACTATCTCGGCACCATCGAACGCGACCTCGTTCTGCTGGCGCGTAACGAACTGACGGCGACGGCCCTGAAGGAACTCGCGGCTGCCTATGCGGCACTTCCCACTGCCAAGGATGCCCTCCAGAAACTGTACATCACCGACAACCCGCATCCGACCGGCCAGAAGGAAAAGCTCGACGCGGCTCCCGATGGATCGGCGTACAGCAAGCTGCACGCCCGCTTCCATCCCTGGCTGCGCGAGTTCCTGCAGACCGGCGGCTACTACGACATCTTCCTGTTCAACCCGTCCGGCGACCTCGTCTACACGGTCTTCAAGGAACTCGACTACGCGACCAACATGAACACCGGGCAATGGAGGGACACCGACCTCGCACGCGCCTTCAAGGCCGGACTTGCCGGAAAGCCGGGACAGTTCAGCTTCTTCGACTTCAAGGCCTATGCGCCAAGTCACGGCGCTCCGGCGTCGTTCATCTCGACGCCGATCGTCGAGAACGGCCGGACCATCGGAGTGCTGGCGTTCCAGATGCCGGTCGACCGGCTGAACGAGATCGTCGGCGCGGGCGGCGGTATCGGCCGGACCGGCGACGCGGTGCTGGTCGGCACCGACGGTCTGTTCCGGACCGACACCCCCCGCACCGACATCAACGACATCCTGCAGACCCGCTACAGCGGCCGCGACCTGTCGACGGTCGGCGAGGACACCGTCGTCTGGACCGACGCCGGACAGACGCTGGCCGGACGCGCAATCGGCTTCGGCGGCGTCCGCTACGTCATGTTGGCGCGCGTCGACACCGCTGAGATCCAGGCCCCTCTCGACGAAGCCCTGTGGTGGGTGCTCGTCCTCGGCGCCGCGACCGTCGTCGTCGTCGCCCTCGGCTCGCTGCTGCTGGGCCGCTCGATCTCGCGGCCACTGACCCGGTTGACCGGCGACATGCAGCGGATCGCCACCGGCGACCTCACAATCGACGTCACCGGCGCCGCCCGGCACGACGAGATCGGCGCCATGGCGCGCGCCCTGGCGGTGTTCAAGGACTCGATGGCGCAGGCCCGCCATCTCACGCTCGAGCAGGAGCGCCTCAAGGAGGCGGCGGTCGCGGCCCAGCGGGAGGCGCTGCAGAAAATGGCCGACACGATCGAGCGCGAGGCCGGCAGCGCCGTCGAACAGGTCGCACTGCAGACCAGGCAGATGGATCAGCAGGCCACCTCGATGGCGACTTCAGCCCAGGAGGTGGGCCTGAACTCCAACACCGTCGCATCGGCCGCACAGCAGTCCCTGGCGAGCGCGGAGACCGTGGCTTCGGCCACCGAGGAACTGGCTGCATCGATCCAGGAGATCACGGCCCGGGTCGCCGAGGCCACCGAGGTAACCCGTTCGGCAGTCGTCTCCGGACGCGAATCGCAAGTGGCGATCAATTCGCTGTCGTCCGCAGCGGACAAGATCGGCGAGATCGCCTCGCTGATCAACGCCATCGCCGAACAGACCAACCTGCTGGCGCTCAACGCCACGATCGAGGCGGCAAGGGCCGGCGACGCCGGCAAGGGTTTTGCGGTCGTCGCATCGGAAGTGAAGAGCCTCGCCAACCAGACCGCCAAGGCGACCGGTGACATCTCGGCGCAGATCCGCGGCGTGCAGGAGGCGACCGAAGCCTCGGTCGCGAACGTCCGTCGCATGATCGATCGCATCGACGAGGTCGACCAGATCGCCGCGACCATCGCCGCCGCCATGGAGGAGCAACAGGCCACCACCATGGAGATCTCCCGCAGCGTCGGCGAGTCGGCATCGGCGGCGCGTGAGGTGACGGAATCGATCCAGCGCGTCTCCACCGAGGCCGAATCCACCGGCACCCGCGCCACTCAGGTACGCGGCGTGGCGGTCGCGGTCCATGAAGCGATCGAGCACCTCCGGAGCGAAATCGTCCGCTCGGTGCGCACCGCCACATCCGATGTCGACCGGCGCTCGTCGCAGCGCAGCCCGACCGAAGGCGGTTTCCGCCTGGAAGCCGGCGGGCGTTCCGCGGCGGCCCGCAGCATCGACCTGTCCTCCGGCGGCATCCGCCTGGAACCCGTGCCGAGCCTGTCGCTCGCGGTGGGCATGGCGGTGCAGGTCGAAGGCGGGTCGATCGGCCGCCGCAGCGGGACCGTGGCCCGCATCGACGACGGCGTGAGCATCGCGTTCAGCGACTGACCGGCGGCCCGCCAGCCGGTCGTCGCGCGCGCCGGGAGGCGACGGTGATCGGCACGCCGATCGCCGATGACAACGCCGACATCCGTCGGTCGACCACGTCTCCCAGCAGCGACAGGGCCTCGCCCGTCAGCATCAGCGCGTAGTCCCCCTCCGCCTGCTTGATCAGCCGCGTCTTGCGCAGCAGGTTGGTCGCCCCGCCGGACAATGTCAGACCGAGCCGCAGGGCATGCCCGACCTGGATCGCCAGGGCGCGCCGGGCCGGGTCGAGCAGCGCCTCGACGGCCTTGGCGGCCGGCAGGTCGGCGTGGCCGACGTAGCGCACCAGGATGCCATAGGCCAGGAACACCCGGTCGGCGTGGTCGAGACCCGCCACCGGCAGCCGCAGCACCCTCAGGAACGCGTGCTCGCCGCGGTAGCTCGGATGCTCGGACCAGGCGACGTCGCTCAACATGCACAGCGCCCTGATCAGCCGCGCGTCGCGATCGGCGAGGGTCGGGAACAGCGGCCCGAGCCATGCGTACACGGTGTCGGCGTGCGGCGCGAAGCGATTGGTCTCGCGGGCGATCTCCTCGGCCGCCATCAGCAGCGGGTCCATCGCCCGCTCGGCCTCGGTCAGCCTGTCGTACAGGCAGCCCTCACGCAGCCCGAAGGCCGAGAACACCACCCGTGCCGGCCGGCCGCGCAACAGCACCCGCTGCAACACCAGGGCCGCGGTCGGGATCGAGTCGCCGCGCCGCCGCGACACCCCCGGCACGCTGCGCATCGCCTTCTTCGACACATGGGTCAGCGAGTCCAGATAGGCCCCCAGCGCGCCGCATTCGACGGTGTAGCCGTGGATCACCTCGATCGGATAGGCGGCGCGGACCATGTGCGCGCGCGCTATGCTCCGCCATGCGCCGCCGACGGCGTAAAGGGTGCGGCCCTGCATGCGCGGCAGCCAGTCGGCGGTGTCGAGGTGACGGTCGATAGCGGCGATCAGGCCCCGGCGCTGGCCGGGCGCCGCCTCGCCGATCCGCAGGGGGCCGAGCGGCATGGTCGCATGGGCTCCCAGCCGCCGCTCGCTGACGTCGATCAGTTCCAGGCTGCCGCCGCCGAGGTCGCCGACCACGCCGTCGGCCTCCGGGAAGCCGCTGAGAACCCCCAGGGCCGACAGCCGCGCTTCCTCGTCGCCGCTGATCACGTCCACCGGATGGCCGATGCGGCGCTCGAGCTCCGCCACGAAGCCCGGGCCGTTGGATGCGTCGCGTACCGCCGACGTCGCCACCACGTCGAGATGGCGAACCCGCATGGCACGGGCGATCTGGCCGAAGCGATCGATGTTCACCAGGGCGGACGCCATGCCTTCGACCGGCAGGTTGCCCGTCTCCGCCAGGCCACGGCCGAGACCGCACAGCGCCTTCTCGTTGAACACCGGGATCGGCGACCGGCCGGCGTGGTCATAGACCACCAGGCGGACCGAGTTCGAGCCGATGTCGAGCACACCGACCCGCTGACCACGGACCGGCTCGCGGGTTCCTCGCCCCTCGCGATGCAGCACGCCGGCCCCGGTCACTCGGCCTCGCGCAGCGTCCGCGGCACGTCACCGCCACGCCGGAGCGCACTGCCGCGGCCGGACAGGCTGGGGTTGGTCATGAAATAGGTATGGGCCGAAAAGTCGTCGTCGGAATGCGGCACGCGCTCGTACTGCCCTTCGCTGGTCAGGATCCAGCTGTTGGTCCGGTCCTTCAGGTTGGCGACCATGATCTGGTCGAGAACCTGGCGATGCACCGTCGGGTTCTCGATCGGTACCAGATGCTCCACCCGGCGCAGCAGGTTGCGCTGCATCCAGTCGGCGGAGGAGATGTAGACCTTGGCGTGGTCGGAGGGAAGCTTGTGGCCGTCGCCGAACACCACGATCCGGGAATGCTCCAGGAATCGCCCGACGATCGACTTGACCCGGATCGTTTCCGACAGCCCCGGTACGCCGGGGCGCAGGCAGCAGATGCCGCGAATCACCAGGTCGATGAGCACGCCGGCCTGGCTGGCCGCGTACAGCGCGTCGATGATCGCCGGGTCGACCAGCTGGTTCATCTTCGCCCAGATCGCGGCCGGCCGGCCGGCCCGGGCGTGCTCGATCTCGGCGCGGATGCCCTCGACCAGCCGGTTGTGCAGGGTCAGCGGCGAGATCGCCAGCTTCTCCATGGTGTCCGGCGTGGCATAGCCGGTCATGTAGTTGAACATCCGCGAGGCGTCGCGGCACAGCGCCGGATCGCAGGTGAAGAACGACAGGTCGGTGTAGATCTTGGCGGTGATCGGGTGATAGTTGCCGGTCCCGAAATGCACGTAGTTGCGCAGTCCCGCGCCCTCGCGCCGGACCACCAGCGACACCTTGGCGTGGGTCTTCAGATTCATGAAGCCGTAGACCACCTGCACGCCGGCGCGCTCCAGGTCGCGTGACAGCCTGATATTGGCCTCCTCGTCGAACCGCGCCTTGATCTCCACCATCGCGGTGACCGACTTCCCGCCCTCGGCCGCCTCGATCAACGCCTTGACGATGGGGCTGTCCTTGGAGGTCCGGTACAGCGTCTGCTTGATCGCGATCACCGACGGATCGGACGCCGCCTGGCGCAGGAACTGAACGACGACGTCGAAGCTCTCATAGGGGTGGTGGACGATGATGTCCTTGGTGCGGATCGCCGCGAAGCAGTCGCCGCCGAAGTCGCGGATGCGTTCCGGAAAGCGGGCGTTGAACGGCGGCCACAGCAGGTCCGGGCGCTCCGAGACGATGAGCTGCGACAGGTCGGCGAGGCCGACCATCTCCTCCAGCGCGAACACATCCTCGCGGGCCACCTTCAACTCGCCGACGACCAGCTGCTGCAGCGGGTCCGGCATCGACAGGTCGACCGCCAGACGGATCACGTTGCCGCGCCGGCGCGCCTTCAGCGCCGTCTCGAACGACAGCACGAGGTCCTCGGCCTCCTCGTCGATCTCCATCTCGCTGTCGCGGATGACCCGGAAGACGCCCTGGCCGGTGACCCGGTAGCTCGGGAACAGCCGGTCGACGAACAGCAGGATGACCTGCTCGATCGGGATGAAGCGGATCACCTCCCCCGGCAGCCGCACGAAGCGGCCGACCTGCTGCGGCAGCTGGATCATGCCCTGCATCTCGGCCGCACCGGAGGCGGCACGCAGCTGCATGGCAAGGCAGAGCCCCTTGTTCGGGATGAACGGGAATGGGTGCGCCGGATCGATCGCCAGCGGCGTCAGCACCGGGTAGATCTGCTCGCTGAAGTGATTGGCCAGCCAGACGAGGTCGTCACGGTCGAGTTCGCTGCCGTCCACAAGGTGGAACCCGACATCCTTCAGGGCCTTTCGCAGCGACCGCATCGCCACCTGCTGGTCGGCCATCAGCCGGGACGCTTCCTCGGTGATCGCGCTCAGCTGCTGCCCGGGGGACAGGCCGTCGTCGCTGGCCGTGGTGATGCCGGCCGCCACCATGCCCTTCAGCCCGGCGACCCGTACCATGTAGAACTCGTCGAGGTTCGACGCCGATATCGCGACGAAGCGCAGGCGCTCGAGCAGCGGGTTCTTCGGGTTCAGCGATTCCTCGAGCACCCGCGTGTTGAATGCCAGCCACGAGATCTCGCGGTTGATGTAGCGCTTCGGGTTGTCGGCGGCGATCGGCACCGGCGGGCGGGCCAGCGTCGGCGGTGCCGCGCCGGCGGCTTCGACCGGTGCCACGGGCCGCTTTCGCGGGGTCCGCCGCGGGGCACCGGTGCCGGTGGCGTTCGGGTCGCCAAGCTTGTCGGTCGCCTCGGTCACGGCTCGCCTCCTCCGTCAAGCGGCGTCGGTCGACGCCTCGCTCCCGGGGTGTACCCCACGGTCCGTGACAGATGCATGACGGACCGTGGGATGCGGTCAGAGCGTGCCCGGGAAGGCACCCCCGTCCATCAGCAGGTTCTGCCCGGTGATGAACCCGGCATGCGCGCTGCACAGGAACGCGCAGGCCGCACCGAACTCCTCCGAGGTGCCGAAGCGGCCGGCCGGATTGCGTTCGGCCTGCTGCTTCGCGAAGGTCTCGTATGCCACGCCGGCCTTTTCGGCCTGCAGCCTCATGTTGCCGCGCAGCCGGTCGGTGTCGAATGGACCGGGCAGCAGGCCGTTGATCGTCACGTTGTGGCGCACGGTCTCGCGCGCCACGCCGGCGGTGAACCCGGTCAGGCCGGTGCGGGCACCGTTCGACAGCCCGAGGACCGGAATCGGCGCCTTCACCGCACCGGAGGTGATGTTGACGATCCGCCCGAACTTGCGCTCGATCATGCCGTCGACGGTCAGCCGGATCAGTTCGATCGCGGTCAGCATGTTGGCGTTCAGCGCCTTCTGCCAGTCCTCGATCGTCCAGTCGCGGAAATTGCCCGGCGGCGGGCCGCCGGCATTGTTGATCAGGATGTCGATTGGCCCGGCGGCATCCAGCACCTCGGCCCGGCCGGCCGGCGTGGTGATGTCGCAGGCGATGGCGGTCACCTTGACGCCGGTGGCCTCGCGGATCTCGGCGGCGGTGGCATCGAGCGTCTCCTTGGTGCGGGCGTTGATCACCAGGTCGACACCCTCGCGGGCAAGCGCCATCGCGCAACCCTTGCCGAGTCCCTTGCTGGCGGCGCAGACGATCGCCTTCCTGCCCTTGAGTCCGAGATCCATGCGCGTTTACTCCCCTTGATCCTGATCGTCTTCGGCGAGCGCCCGCTTCGCCAGCGCCCGATCAACCCTGCGCCCCTCGGCCAGGGCCAGCCGGTCGATACGATAGACCAGCCGGTCCGCGGCGGCGAAGGACCGCTCCATGCGCGCCACCAGGTAGGCGACGACATCCTCGCGCACGGCAACCTGACGATCCGCGAAATGCTTGGCCAGGACGCCGGCCAGGAGAACCTCGTCGGGGCCGCCGACAGCCGCGACCGGCAGGGTCGCCAGCCGCGACGCCAGATCCGGCAGCCCGAATTCGAGCCGCGCCGGTGCCGTGCGCGACAGGATAAGCACAGAACCCCCGCGTTCCGCCACCGTGTTGTACAGATGCAGCAGGGCCTGCGGCTGCAGCAGCCCGGTGAGGTCGTCGACCACGGCGTGGGTCGCGGCGCCGAGCAGGTCGGGCACCTGCTGCACCGTCAGCGCCGCGGCGTCGAGCGCGACCGCGCCGCTCGCCTGCCGCCACACCGCCCCGAGATGGGTCTTGCCGCATCCCGGCGGCCCGACGATGGCAAGCCCCCGCAGCGGCGCCGGCCAGTCCGGCCAGCGGTCGATCCAGGCGGCCGCCTCGGCGTTGCACGCCGACACCAGGAAATCGCTGCGACCAAGGGCCGGACGGTGGCCGAGGTCAAGCACCAACTGTGCCGCCGTCATCGCGACGACCCGTCGCTTCGGTCCGCGGGTGCGTCGTCATCGGGCAGCGAAAATCCGTGCCGATGCAGCGGGCTGGCGAGGTACTGCGACAGCGCGAACCGCACCAGCACGCCGATGACCGCGGCGGCGGGAACCGCCAGCAGCACGCCCACGAAGCCGAACAGCGCGCCGCCGGCGAGCAGCCCGAAGATCACCCAAACCGGATGCAGCCCGACGGCATCGCCGACCAGGTTGGGGGTGAGGAAGTTGCCCTCGATGAGCTGCCCGGCCACGAACACGCCGGCGACCACCGCCACCGGCTGCCAGCTGTCGAACTGTGCCAGCGCCAGCCCGACGCTGAGCACGCCGCCGATGAACGCGCCGACGAACGGAACGAAGGAGATCAGGCCGGAGAACAGCCCGATCACCAGGCCGAAGTCGAGGCCGGCGAAAGACAGCCCGGCGGCGTAGAAGACACCGAGAATGAGGCAGACCATGCCCTGGCCGCGCACGAAGGCCGCCAGCGTCCGGTCGACGGCGTCGACCTGGGTGCGGATCGTCGCCGCCTGGGCGCGCGGCAGCCAGCCGTCGACCGTGGCCACCATGCGGTCCCAGTCGCGCAGCAGGTAGAACGACACGATCGGCGTGATCAGCAGCAGCGACAGCAGGTTGGCGATGGCGAAGCCGCCGCTGATGACCTGCCCGACCAGCCCGCCGACCCAGCTGACCAGGTCGCCGGTCATGCCGCTCACCTTGTCGATGGCCTCGCGCGGATCCAGGCCCTCGTTGAAGCGCTCGAGCAGCGGGCCGAGCCGGTTCCGCGCCATTTCGACATAGCCTGGCAGCGCGGTGGCCAGCTTTTCGACCTGGGTCTGCAGCAGCGGGATCAGCAGCAGCAGCATCCCGATGGCCACGGCGAAGAAGCCGAACAGCACCAGGAAGGTGGCGAGGCCGCGGCCGATCCGGATCCGCTCCAGACGGTCGACGACGGGGTCGAGGAGGTAGGCGACCGCCATGCCGGCGACGAACGGAACCAGCACGTCGCGCAGGACATACAGCCCGAAGACGACGGCCACCAGCAGCGCCGCCCAGAACACCCCGCGCTCGCGCCGGGTCATCGGACCAGCGCCGCCGTCACTGCGTGACCGTCACGGGCGGCGCGGTGGACGGCCCGATGATGACCGTGTCGGAGGTGCCATAGGCCGGGGCCGGAGCGTAGGCGGGTCCGGAGCTGCCGGAAGCCCCGCCGGGTGCGCCGCCGACCGGAAGGCCCGGAGCCGGAGCCGATGCCGCAGGCGTCGGCATCGGCTGCCCGCGCTGCTTGAGGATATAGTCGCCATCGCCGGGGAGCAGCTCCAGGTCGCGCTGTGCCAGTGCCAGGCGGAACTGCTCCGCGTCGCCGTTCACCCAGACGTCGATCAGCGCCTCACGCTTCATCAGGTGGAGCACCTGGTACCGGGCGACGATCGACAGGCCCTCCAGCGTCTCGCGCACGGTCAGCCAGCGCTTCAGCGAATCGATCGGCACGGTCGCGGTGATCCGCGACTCGAAGCCCGGCCGGATCAGATTGTCCTGCTTCCAGGCCTCCTCGACCATCGCCACGGTGCGCGAGACCGCCGGCGCCAGACGCCTGGTCTCGTCGAGGTCGCCGGCGCCGGTCACCGTCTCCACCAGGGTGCGGTCGGTGCCGCTCGGGCCGATCCGCTGCACCGACAGCTCGATCGCGTTTCCGGCGCGCGGCCGCGCCCTGGCGATCACCGCGTCGCGGGCGCCATAGCGCTCGGCGATCTTCGTCAGCGCCGCCGCGTCGCCGGCCGCCGCCTGCTCCGGCGGCAGGTCGCGGATGTCCGCGACGTCGCCATACGGCACCACCACGGGAACCAGGCCGCCCGGCGGCGGCAACTCGGACCAGGCGGCGCGCCAGGGATTCGGCTCGCGCCACAGCACCGGCTCGCCCCCGGTCTCGTATATCGGGATCACCAGCACCGGCAGGCTGCGGGTCTCGGCGTAGGGCGCCCCAGAGGCCCGCAGTCGCGAACGCACCGCGGCCGGATCGAAGGCCACGGTCAGATCGGCGATCCAGCGTACCGCCGAGCTGCGCTCGCCGGCAACCTCGAACCCGAGGACCATGCGTTGCAGCTCGGCGTCCGTCGGCTCCGGCACCTGCCGGGTCTGCGCCGCCGGAACCAGCCGCGCCACCAGCCGCTGGAACGCCAGGCGACGCCCCTGGGCGATCGCTCGATCGCGCGCGGTCGGCGCGGTCTCCGCGGTGGCGTCGACAGGCACATTGGCAACGGTGAACAGGTCGGCGTCGGCGGTCGCCGAGGGGGCGGCCGACACGAGCGCGAGCGCCGCGACCGCCAGTACGCGCAGCAGGCCCGGGAGTTCGCGCCGCAAGGTATGTCGCATCGTCATTCGATCCACTTGCCGCTTGCGGGGAGCGACGGCACCGCGGCATATACCGCGATCCGGGCGCCACCGAGGCACCGCCCGTCAGCCCGGCCTTATACCGCAGCCCGGCGGAGGACACCATAAGCCCCCCCGATCGCACCAACACTCCCCTCACCTACCGTGACGCCGGCGTCGACATCGACGCGGGCGAGGCGCTGGTCGAGGCCATCAAGCCGCTGGCCGCCTCCACCCGCCGCCCCGGCGCCGACGCCGATCTCGGCGGCTTCGGCGGGCTGTTCGACCTGAAGGCCGCCGGCTTCAAGGATCCGGTCCTGGTCGCCGCGACCGACGGCGTCGGCACCAAGCTCAGGGTCGCGATCGATGCCGGCCGGCACGACGGCGTCGGCATCGACCTAGTCGCGATGTGCGTCAACGACCTGGTGGTCCAGGGCGCGCAGCCGGTGATGTTCCTGGACTATTACGCGACCGGCAAGCTGGAGGTCGCGGTCGCCCGCGACGTGGTCGCCGGCATCGCCGAGGGCTGCCGGCAGGCAGGCTGCGCGCTGGTCGGCGGCGAGACCGCCGAAATGCCCGGCATGTACCGCGCCGGCGACTACGACCTCGCGGGTTTCGCGGTCGGCGCCGCCGAGCGCGAGGCGATCCTGTCCCGCGACCGGGTCCGCGACGGCGACGTCGTGCTCGCCCTGCCGTCGTCCGGCGTGCATTCCAACGGGTTCTCCCTGGTGCGCCGGATCGTCGAGCGCAGCGGTCTCGCCTGGGACGCGCCGGCGCCGTTCGAACCCGAGCGCACGCTCGCCGATGCGCTGCTGCAACCGACCAGGATCTACGTGAAGTCGTGCCTGGCTGCGATCGCCGCCGGCGGCGTGACCGCCTTCGCCCACATCACCGGCGGCGGCCTGATCGAGAATCCGCCGCGGGTCTACGGCGCGGACCTGGCGATGCGCATCGATCTCGGCTCCTGGCGCCTGCCGCCGGTGTTCCGCTGGCTGGCCGCCACGGGCGGTGTGGAGCCGCGCGAGATGCTGCGGACCTTCAACTGCGGACTCGGCATGCTCGTCGTCGTCGAGGCCGGACGCGCCGACGCCGTGCGCGGGGCCCTGGCCGCCGCCGGCGAGCAGCCGCTGACCGTCGGCCGGATCGAGAAGCGGACCGCCGACGCGGTGATGTTCGACGGCCTGTCCGGCGCCTGGCTGGCATGACCATCCCGGCCATGGGGGGGCGCAAGCGCGTCGGCGTGCTGATCTCCGGGCGCGGCAGCAACCTGCAGGCCCTGCTCGATGCCGCCGCCCGGCCCGGCTATCCGGCGGAAATTGCCCTGGTGATCTCGAACCGGGCCGGTGCCTACGGCCTGGAACGCGCGCGCGCCGCCGGGGTGGCGACCGCCGTCATCGACCACAAGGCCTTTGCCGGCCGCGCCGCCTTCGACGCCGCGATCGACGCGGCACTGCGCGAGGCGGGGTGCGATCTGATCTGCCTCGCCGGCTTCATGCGGATCTTCACGCCGGACTTCGTGAACCGCTGGCCGAACCGGATCCTCAACGTCCACCCATCGCTGCTGCCGTCCTTCACCGGCCTGCACGTGCAGCGCCGGGCCATCGAGGCCGGCGCCACCATCGCCGGCTGCACGGTGCACATCGTCACCGCCGACCTCGATTCCGGTCCGATCCTGGCGCAGGCAGCGGTGCCGGTGCTGGCCGAGGATGACGAGGCCAGCCTGTCGGCGCGCATCCTGCAGCAGGAGCACAGGCTGTACCCGGCGGCGCTGGCCTGGCTGGCCGAAGGGCGGGTGCGGGTGATCGGCAACCGGGCCATGGTGGATGGCGCGGGCGCGTCCGGCGTCCTTGTGTCGCCGCTCCTGGAAGAGCCTTGAGCGGCGCCCGGGCTTCGCTGTAATAACCCTGATCAGTCGTTTCGCCGGGAGGGCAGCATGGCCGTCGAAGACCGTTTCCCCGAGTTGACCCGAGAGCACCGCGCGATCTGGAGCGGGTTCATCACCTTCGCCCAGATCTCGACGGTGGCCTGCATCGGCATCGTCGCGCTCCTGGCGATGTTCGTAGCCTGAGCGCGATACCGGACAGGGCATGAATAGGGCCGGCCCGGGACCGGGCCAGCTCAAACCGTTTCGGGCACGCTGCGTCGACAGGACAAATGCCTCGCGGGGCGAGCGCTTGCGTTGAAGACAAAGCTCGGTTCAGTCGTGCCGGCCCGCGTTCTCCGAACGGCTTATCCCCTTACGCCTGCAGCCATGTCTCGAGGGAGTCGGCCCGGGGCAACCCGCCGGCATGGACGACTTTCCCGTCGACGACGATTCCCGGCGTCGACGCGATGCCGAACTTCGCGATCTCGGCATAGTCGGTGATCTTCTCGACCTTGACGTCGATGCCGAGCTTGACGGCGGCGTCCTTCACCATCGTTTCCACGGCTTCGCAGCGCCTGCAGCCGGGGCCGAGCACCTTTACGTCCTTCATCGTGCGATCTCCTCGTGCATCTCAGTGAAACAGCATGTTGAACAGGAAGCCGACGGCGAGAATGCCGGCGCCGACGACGCCGACGAACACCGCGATCAGGCGAAGCGTCAGGACCTTGCGCAGGATGATCATCTCCGGCAGCGACAGGGCGATCACCGACATCATGAAGGCGAGCGTCGTGCCGAGCGCCGCGCCCTTGCCCAGCAGCGCCTCGACGATCGGGATGACGCCGGCCGCATTGGTGTACATGGGGATGCCGATCAGCACCGCCGCCGGGACGGACCACCAGGCATCCGCCCCCATGATCCGGACCATCAGGTCGGCCGGCACATAGCCGTGGATCAGTGCGCCGGCGGCGATGCCGGCAATGATCCAGATCCAGACCCGACCGACGATGTCCTTGACGGCCTCGATGCCGAGCCGGATGCGGTCCACCAGGGTGAGCCGTTCGTCCGGTATCACCGTTGCTCCACCGGCGTGGATGTCCTTCACCCAGTCCTGCAGCCAGTCCTCGAGGTTCAGGCGGCCGATCACCCAGCCGGCGACGATGGCGACGGCCAGCCCGAAGCCGAGATAGGTGACAGCCACCTTCCAGCCGACCAGGCCGAACAGCAGTCCCAGCGCCACTTCGTTGACCATGGGGGCTGCGATAAGGAAGGAGAAGGTGACGCCGAGCGGGACCCCCGCGGAGACGAAGCCGATGAACAGCGGCACCGCCGAGCAGGAACAGAACGGCGTGAGGACGCCGAGGCCGGCGGCCGAGATATTGCCGAGTCCTTCGCGTCTGCCTGCCAGAAGGGCGCGGGTCTTCTCCGGCGAAAAGTAGCTGCGCACCACGCCCATCGCGAAAACGATGAGCGTCAGGAGGAGGATGACCTTCGGCGTGTCGTAGAAGAAGAAGGCCAGCGCTTCGCCAAGATGGCTTGCCCGATCGACAGGCAGCTGCGCGACCACCCATTCCGAGGCTGGGATGAGTTGGCTATAGACCAGCCCCCAAAGGACGAGGGCCATGCCGAGGCTGCCGAGCCATGTCCAGGTGGCCGGCGGCCTCGGCTGGTCGCTGCGGATCGTGACCGTCTCGGCACGCATGCCGCGACCCTTCTTTCAATGTCCGTTGCCGCGGACATTGGACCGACGGTTTGCGCGGCGCATTGCGGCAGATCAGGATTCGCAGCCATGGCGCATCGCGGCGCCGCCGCCTCGGCTCATGGCACCACCGCGTCGGGCCCATCCATAGAAACGAAAAGGGCCGGCCCCTCGCGGGACCGGCCCTTCGCATTGCCGCGATGCGCAGCGGTCAGCCGGCGATCTCGTTGCCGCTGAAGAACTGCGCGATCTCCTGCGCCGCGGTGTCCGGGGCGTCGGAACCGTGCACGGTGTTCTCGCCGATCGACAGCGCCACTTCCTTGCGGATGGTGCCGGCATCGGCCTTCGCCGGATCGGTGGCGCCCATGACCTCGCGGTACTTGGCGACCGCGCCCTCGCCTTCCAGAACCTGCACGACCACCGGGCCGGAAGTCATGAAGTCGACCAGTTCGCCGAAGAACGGCCGCGCCTTGTGCACGGCGTAGAAGGTCTCGGCCTGCTCGCGGGTCATCCGGATCCGCTTCTGCGCGACGATGCGAAGGCCGGCGGCCTCGATCATGGCGTTGACCTTGCCGGTCAGGTTGCGGGCGGTGGCGTCCGGCTTGATGATGGAGAAGGTGCGCTCGAGGGCCATGATTCTCTCTGTCGATCTTGAGGTTCGGGAGGGCGGCGGCGGTCGCCGAGCCGCCCGGCGCGCGCCTTATACCGACGCCTTCCCGCCCGGGCAAGCCGGCCGACGACGGCCGGCCGCCGTCAGCGCAGTTGCATCGTCACTTCCGGGACGAACAGCACCAGGGCCAGCACCACGAGCTGGATGGCGATGAACGGCAGGAAGCCGCGGAAGATGTCCGGCAGGGTGATGTGCGACGGTGCCACCGACTTCAGGTAGAACGCCGCCGGCCCGAACGGCGGCGACAGGAAGCTGACCTGCATGTTCACGCAGAACAGGATGCCGAACCACACCGCCACGAAGCTGCTGGCCCCGACCAGCCCGCCGGTCAGCCCGAGTTCCTCCACCGGCAGCTTCAGCACGATCGGCAGGAAAACCGGCATCACCAGCAGCACGATGCCGACCCAGTCCATCACGCAGCCGAGGAACAGGAAGATCACCATCATCATCAGCAGCACACCCATGGTCGGCATGTCGAGGCCGACGATCATGTTGGCGACATAGGTCGGCCCGCCTGCGATGGTGTAGGCGCCGGCCAGCGCCGTGGCGCCGAAGGTCACCCAGATGATCGTGCCGGTGGACTTGAAGGTCCGCATCAGCGATTCCTTGCATAGTGCCCAGCTGAACTCCCCGCGGATGACGATCAGCAGCAGCACCGCGACCGCCCCCATGCCGGCCGCCTCGGTGATGCCGGTTATGCCGCCGTAGATCGAGCCCAGCACCACGAACACCACGGCAAGCGGCGCCAGCAGCCCCGGCAGCGCCTTGATCTTGTCGGCGAAGGAGATGTCGTCGCCGCCCTCGGGCAGCGGCGCCTCCTCCGGGTGCATGCGGGTGCGCACAATGATGTAGACGATGTAAAGACCGGCCAGAATGAAGCCCGGAAGGAATGCCGCCTTGAACAGCGCCTGGATCGAGGTCTCGGTCACCAGGCCGTACATGATCAGCACGATCGACGGCGGGATCATGGTGCCGAGCGAGCCGGACGCGCAGATCGTGCCGATCGCCAGGTTCTGGTTGTAGCCGAGGCGAAGCATCTGCGGCAGCGCCACCAGGCCGAGCAGCACCACCTCGCCGCCGATGATTCCGGACATCGCGGCCATGACGATCGCCATGATCGCGGTGACGATGGCGATGCCGCCGCGGGTGCGGCTGAGCCAGACGTTGAGGCTGGTGTACATGTCGCGGGCGATACCGGAGCGTTCGAGCAGGCACGCCATGAAGATGAACAGCGGCACCGAGATGACGACATAGTCGGTGCACAGCCCGTAGATGCGCTGCGCCAGGATGTTCAGTGGCCCGGTCCCGAAGTTGCCGAGCAGCAGGTCGGGGCCGAACTTCAGAAACAGCACCATCACGGCGAGGAAGCCGGAGGCGAAGCCGAGTGGCATGCCGATCGCCAGCAGCACCAGCATGCCGACCAGCAGGATGAGCGAGATCGTTCCGATGTCCATGGCGGCGTCCTGATCGGGAGGGCTAGCGGTTGCGGCGCGGCGGGAGCGCCGTCAGTCCAGCAACTCGTCGGCCGGGTCGTGCGGCCGGCGCGGGCGGTTCCAGTCGTTGATCAGGTTCATCACCATCTGCAGCGCGGTCAGCACCACGATGATCAGGATCAGCGGCTTCATGGTCGCCGGGATCGGCGGGTCGAAGGCGGTGCCGAAAGTCTCCCAGCGCATCAGTTTGGCCCAGGCCTCGTTGAAGCCGCCCCAGACCAGTGCCGCCGCGAAGGCGCAGGTGAACAGCGTCGACAGCACGTCGAACACCCGCTGCAGCCACAGCGGCGACATGTCGTAGAGGATGTAGATGCTGATGTGTCCGCGCTGCTGCATGACGTACAGCCCGGCGAACAGGTAGATCATGCCGGCGACCCAGAGCGACATCTCGTTCACCCACAGGGTGGGCGATTCGAAGATGTAGCGCATGACCACCTCGTAGAAGATGATCGCCACCACGAAGGCGGTCATGAACATCGCCACCCGGCTGATGCCGAGACTGATGCGGTCGATCCAGCCGGTTACCTCGTGCTCGATCATGGCGTCGCCTCCTCGCTCGTCGTCCCGCCGGAATGGCGGGAGCGGGTCCCTCGGGGAACCCGCTCCGCCGAGCCGGATACTCGTCCTACTTCACCAGGCCGAGCTGCTTCAGGAAGGCCATGTGGCTGTCGACCAGCGCACGCGCCTCCGGAGTCTTCTTAGCCCAGCCCTCCCAGGCGCCGAGTGCGGCCTTGCGGAACTCGGCACGATCGGCGGCCGACCAGTCGTGCAGGGTGACGCCCGAGGCGCGCAGCTTGGCCGCGGCCTCGCTGTTCTTGATCTCGAAGGTCATCGCGGTCTGGAACGCCAGCTTCTCCATGGCGACCTTGATGATTCGCTGCAGGTGCTTCGGCAGCGCGTCCCACTTCGCCTTGTTGATCGCCAGGTGATCGGACGGCATCGAGTGGAAGCCCGGATATGTGGCGTGCTTCACCAGGTCGTGCAGGCCGAGGCCGACGTTGTTGGCGAGGCCCGAGGCGTCGGTGCCGTCGATGATCTTGGTCTCGAGCGCCGTGAAGATCTCGGTGAAATCCATCACGATCGGCTTGGCGCCGAGGCTCGCGAAGATCTCGGTCTCCAGCCCCGGCGGCGAGCGGAACTTGAAGTCCTTGAGGTCGGCGATCTTGGTGATCGGCTTGGACGAGGCCAGCGACTCCTGGCCGTACACCCACCAGCCGATCAACTCCATGTCGTACTTGTTGTAGAGCTTGGACGCCGCTTCGAAGCCGCCGTTGTACAGCCAGGCATACTGCTGCCACGGGGTGTCGTAGCCGCCCATGATGTCGCCGACGAACTGGAAGGCCGGGTTCTTGCCGGTCTGGTAGGCGCCGCCGGTCATGTCGCCGTCGAGGATGCCGGTCGCGGCGGCGTCGAAGGTCTCCACCGACTTGACCACCGAGGACGAGTAGAACATCTCGATCTTCAGCTGGCCGTTCGACATGGTCTGGACGTCGTCGACGAACTGCGCCGCGAGCTTGCCGGACACCGTCTCCGGTGCGTAGTGGGTCTGGATGCGCAGGGTATGGGTATCGGCGGCGTGGGCGCCGATACCCAGTCCGGCAACGAGGCCGGCCGCCAGCAGGCCGGTCACGCTCTTGGTGACGAGATTCATAGCATTCCTCCGTGAGTCGAAATGGCTCGCCGTCGTTCGCGGCGAGCGGCCACAACCTGTTCCTCCCACCCGGAGGCGCCGCGGTGGCTTGCGGCCGGCTCCGGTCGGTCTTCGCCCCGGTTGAAGCGCCACCCGGAGGCAGCTGCGTCGAGGTCCAGTTGACGAACGGTAACAGGCGATCCGCGCCGGCCACAAGGCATTAACCAGTTGTCGTAGGATGATCGTACGAACGTGGCTGCCTACCCGGCCTTCTCCCATCCGCCGCCGTCGGTCTGCCGCCAGTAGGTGAGGCTGTGGCCGGCCTCGCGCGCCGCCTTCCAGCGGCCGCGGGCCGCCGCCACCGCGGCGTCGTCGCGACCGTCGAACAGGTCGAACACCCGCTCCCAGGCGCCGAGGTCGGCGGCGGCCACGCCGTCCGTCAGGAACAGGTAGGTGGCGGCGTTGGGGTTCTCCTCAACGGCGGTCAGCCAGACCGGCTGCTCGGCGGCATGGCCGTCGCGCGCCGAGCCGTGCGGCAGCCAGGCGGCTTCCTCATAGGTCCACAGCAACCCGTTCAGCGCCTGCACGCGATCCACGCTGCCGGCCAGCACCACGGCGCGCCGGCCGGCCTGCAGCGTGCGTGCGAGCAGCCTCGGCAGGGCACGCTCGAGCGGCGTCGCGGTCAGGTGGTAGAAGCCGATCTCGGTCACGCGGCCCGGCCCGCCATCGGCGCGCGGCCCGTCAGGCCTTCTCGACGTAGTCGCGCACCAAGCGGTCGAGCGCACGCACCCCGAAGCCGGTGGCGCCCTTCGGGGTGGTCGCACGGTCCTTGCGCGACCACGCCACGCCGGCGATGTCCATGTGCACCCACGGCACCTTGTTGACGAAGCGCTCCAGGAAGCACGCCGCGGTGATCGCCCCGCCCCAGCGCGGGCCGGCGTTCTTCATGTCGGCGATGTCGCTGTCCATCTGCTTGTTGTAGACGTCGCCGAGCGGCATCCGCCACAGCGCCTCGCCGACCGCGTCGCCCGCCGCCTTCAGGGCGTCCGACAGCTTGTCGTCGTTGGCGAAGTAACCGCAGGTCTCCTCCCCCAGCGACACCACCATGGCGCCGGTCAGGGTCGCGAGGTCGACCATGAAGGCCGGCTTGTACTTCTCCTGGGTGTACCAGAGCGCATCCGCCAGCACGAGCCGGCCCTCGGCGTCGGTGTTGATGATCTCGATGGTCTGGCCGGACATCGAGGTGACGACGTCGGACGGCCGCTGGGCGTTGCCGTCCGGCATGTTCTCGACCAGGCCGAGCACGCCGATCACATTGGCGGCGGCCCTGCGCCCGGCCAGCGCCTGCATCAGCCCGGCGACCACGCCGGCGCCACCCATGTCGAACTTCATGTCCTCCATGCCGCCGGCCGGCTTGATGGAGATGCCGCCGGTATCGAAGCACACGCCCTTGCCGACGAAGGCGACCGGCTGGTCGCCCTTGGCGCCGCCGTTCCAGCGCATCACCACCATCTTCGACTCGCGCCGGCTGCCCTGGCCGACGCCCAGCAGGGCGCCCATGCCGAGCTTGCCCATCTCCTTCTCGCCCAGCACCTCGACCTCGACGCCGAGCTTCTTCAGCGCCACGCAGCGCTCCGCAAAGCTCTCCGGGAAGAGCACGTTCGGCGGCTCCGACACCAGGTCGCGGGTGAAGGCGACCCCCTCGGCGATCGCCGCCTCGACATCGTAGAGCTTCTTCGCCTCGGCATGGCGGCCGACGGCGATGGTCAGCTTCTCCAGGCTCGGCAGGTCGTCCTTCTTCATGGTCGTGCGGTATTTGTCGAACCGATAGGACCGCAGCGCGGCACCGAGCGCCACCTGCGCCGCCCGCGCGGCACACCCGTCGTCATCGCGGTCCATGAGCACCGTCGCCTCCTTCTCGCCGGACTGCGCGAGGGCGGCGTAGATGCCGCCGCCGGCTGCCTCCGCGAAGGACTGGTCGAGCTTCTCCGGATCGCCCAGCCCGTAGAGCAGCACGCGGCCGCCGTCGGTGAACACGGTCAGGGACTGGTGTGCCTTGCCGGTGAAGCGCGAGCCGGCGATCGCCTTGCTCAGCAGGCCGCCGGTTTCCGCGTCGATCGCCGCCGCGGATGGCGACAACTTGCCGCCTTCCATCACGGAGGCCACGGTCGCGCCCTTCTTCGGGCGGCCGAGCTTGGCAAAGGCGATCTTCATCAGTGGCTCCTCGAATATCGGGTCGTCGGGTTGCGGGCGGGCCGTCTTTGGGGTAGCCGTCGGCGTCAGGCGCTGTCAACGGCCTCCGGGTGCCGTTATCATGCGCCCTTCCGCCCTTCGACGCGAGCCTGGGACCGGAGACGGCATGCGCATCATCCGTTACCTGTCCGGACAGATCGTGACCGCGATGGTGTTCATCGTGGTCTCGATGACCTGCGTGATCTGGCTCTCGCAGTCGCTGCGGTTCGTCGACCTGATCGTCAACCGCGGGCTGCCGATCCCGAGCTTCGTCTACCTGACGCTGATGCTGATGCCGACCTGGCTGTCGATCGTGCTGCCGATCGCCGCCTTCGCCGGCACGCTGTTCGTCTACAACAAGCTGACCAACGACCGCGAGCTCATCGTGCTGTCGGCCGCCGGGCTCAGCCCGCTGCGCCTGGCGGTCCCGGCCCTGGTGGTTGCCGTCGGCACCACGGTGCTGACCTACCTGATGACGCTGTACCTGGTGCCGATGAGCTACCGCGGCTTCAAGGAACTGCAGTTTCAGATCCGGCACAACTTCGACCACCTGATCCTGCGCGAGGGCGAGTTCCGCGCGATCGGCGACGGCCTGACGGTCTATGTCCGGGCCCGGGAGGACGAGGGGCAGCTGGCCGGCATCGTCGTGCACGACCAGAGCGATCCCAAGCGCACCATGACCCTGGTCGCCGAGCGCGGCGCGCTGGTCACCACGCCCGAGGGACCGCGCGTCGTCATGGCGCATGGCTCGCGCCAGGAGCGCGACACCGAGACCGGGCGGGTCAACGTGCTGTACTTCGATCGCTACACCGTGGATCTCGGGGCGATGCGGGAAGAGGTCCAGCGCACCATCCGCGACCAGAACGAGCTGTTCGTGCACGATTTGCTGAATCCGACCCCGAACATCACCGATCCGCGGAACTTCGACGAGTATGTCGCCGAGGGGCACCAGCGCCTGACCTCGCCACTGCTGGCATTGTCGCTGACGGCGATCGCGCTCGCGGTGCTGCTGTCCGGGGAATTCTCGCGCCGGGGCCAGACGCTGCGGATCGTCACCGCGATCGTTCTGGCCGGATTCGCCGAAGCACTGGGCCTCGGCACGAAATACCTGGCGGCGCGCGATCCCTGGCTGCTCCCGGTGATGTGGCTGGGCGTGCTCGGCCCCTTCTCGGTGGCGCTGCTGACGATGACACGCCGCCGGCTGCGCCGGAGCGCGGCATCGGCAACCGCGGCCGCCTGAGACGATGCGGCTGTCGCTGACCCTCTCGGCGTATTTCGGCCGCCAGTTCATCCTCTGGGTGCTCGGCACCTTCGCGGCGATCCTGGGGATCGTGTTCCTGCTCGACCTCATCGAGCTGATGCGTCGGGGCGCCGGCAAGGAAGGGGCATATTTCGCCCTGCTGGTCGAGATGGCCCTGCTGAAGCTGCCGAACATGGGTCAGCAGATCATGCCGTTTGCCGTCCTCTTCGGCTCGATGCTGGCGTTCACGCGGCTGACCCGGACCAACGAACTGGTGGTGGCCCGCGCCGCCGGCGTGTCGGTCTGGCAGTTCCTGATGCCGGCGGTCGCGGTGGCACTGATGCTGGGCGCCCTCAAGGTCGGCGTGTTCAATCCGGTCGCATCGGTGATGACCGCCCGCTTCAACGCCCTCGAGGACACGGTGCTGCGCAACCGTGCCGACAGTTTCATGTCGGTCGGCAAGGGCGGCCTGTGGATCCGCGAGCGCAGCGACGACGGCCAGCATGTCCTGCATGCTCTCGCCGCCCGGCAGAACGACTCCGAACTCGCCGACGTGCTGGTGATCCGCTTCGGCCATCGCGACGAGTTCATCGACCGCCTGGACGCCCGCCGCGCCCGGCTCGGCTCCGGCTACTGGGAACTCCAGGACGTCGTGGTGACGACGACCAGCGGACGGCCCGAGTACCGCGGCGCGATTCGCATTCCGACGCGGCTGACGATCCAGAACATCCAGGACAGCTTCGCCTCGCCCGAGACGATGTCGTTCTGGGAGCTGCCGGGCTTCATCCGGATCCTGGAGAACGCCGGATTCTCGGCGGTGAAGCACCGGCTGTACTGGCATGCCCAGCTGGCCTCGCCGCTGCTGCTGACCGCCATGGTGCTGATCGCCGCCACCTTCTCGTTGCGGCTCACCCGGCGGGGCGGCACTCTGCTGTGGGCGTCGAGCGGGCTGTTCACCGGATTTCTTCTCTATTTCATGTCGGACATCGTATTCGCACTGGGCCTTTCGGCCCGAATTCCCGAGGTGCTGGCGGCGTGGTCGCCCGCCGCGGTCACCATGCTGCTCGGGATGACGAGCCTCCTGCACCTCGAGGACGGATGACGCCGCAATCAGCCCCGCTGCTCCGAATCCTGGCGGGTTTGGCGTTCCTGGTCGCCGCCTGCATGCCGGCCGCCGCGCAGGACATCGACGTGCAGAACACGCCGGTCCTGCTGCAGGCCGACGAGCTCACCTACAACGAGGACCTCGGCATCGTCACGGCGCGCGGCAATGTCGAGATGAGCCAGGGTCCCCGCCTGCTCATGGCCGACACCGTGACCTACAACCAGAAGGCCGACACGGTCACCGCCAGCGGCAATGTCTCGCTGATGGAGCCGAGCGGCGAGGTCGTCTTCACGGACTACGCCGAGCTTCACGACGAGCTGAAGACAGGTTTCATCGAGAACCTGCGGGCGCTTCTGACCGACGGCTCGCGCCTCGCCGCCAATCGTGCCCGGCGAACGGCCGACGGCCGCAAGGTCATGGACCGCGGGGTCTTCTCGCCCTGCAACCTGTGCAAGGAGGACCCCACCCGCGCGCCGCTCTGGCAGATCAAGGCCGTCCGGGTGATCCACGACGAGGTTGCCAAGGACATCATCTATCATGATGCCACCATGGAGATGTTCGGGTTTCCGGTGCTCTACACCCCGTACATGGCGCACCCGGACCCGACGGTCGAGCGACGCTCCGGTCTCCTGGCGCCGACCCTCGGGGTGTCCGGCGAACTCGGCTTCATCTATGGCCAGCCCTACCACTACGTCATCAATCCGTCGCAGGACCTGACGGTCCAGCCGACCATCTTCAGCGCCGAGGGGGGCGTGCTGCGCGGCGAGTACCGGCAGCGTTTCTCGAATGGCCGCATCAACCTGAAGGGCACGACCGGCTACGTCGACCAGTATGACCAGGCCGACAACGAGACCGGAAAGCGCGGCGTCGAGGCCAGCGCCGACATGGAGGGCCTGTTCTCCCTGAACCGGACCTGGCGGACCGGCTTCGATTTCGAGCAGTCCAGCGACCGCACCTACCTCAAGCGGTTCAGCCTCGGGCACGAGGACGTGCTGACCAGCCGGCTCTACACGGAAGGCTTCCGCGGCCGCAACTACGCCTCGCTCAACGCCTACAAGTGGCAGGACCTTCGGGCCTCGACCGACCCCGACGACACCCCGCTGGTGGCGCCCTTCGCGGAGTACAACTACGTCGGGGAGCCGATGCGGATCGGCGGCCGCCAGACCCTCGA